>Ga0265780_10001115_pt1 | contig 39298 bp, 34 predicted proteins | sample P1T30metagenome_FD_192432 | JGI IMG/M metagenome (GOLD analysis project Ga0265780, IMG submission 192432) | Plant litter microbial communities from East Loma Ridge, Irvine, California - P1 T30 | ecosystem: Environmental > Terrestrial > Plant litter > Unclassified | place: USA: California...
CTCGAAGCTATAACCACTGGCCCCGACGGCATCCTCAGCACCTTGCCAAAAGGCGCCATCCATGCCTCGTGTAGCACCGTGGCCCCCGACACCAACCGCCGCCTGGCCGAAGCGCACGCGGCCAATGGCTCCTTTTTGGTGGCTTCGCCCGTCTTTGGCAAGCCCGATGTAGCGGCCCTCGGCAAGCTCTGGGTAGGCTCCTCCGGCCCGGCCGAAGCCCGCGAGCGCTTGAAACACGCCCAGGATGCCATCGGCCAGGGCACCCATGATTTTGGCGACGACCCCGGCGCGGCAAGCGTGGCCAAGCTCTGCGGCAATTTCCTGCTCGGCACCGTGATTGAGGGTATGGCCGAAGCGCTGACCCTAGCCGAAAAGTGCGGGCTGGACCGCGTAGGTTTCTACGAGATGCTCACCGCTACCCTTTTCAATAACCCCATTTACAAGAGCTACGGCAAGCTCATTGCCGAGCAGCACTACCAGCCGGTGGGCGCGCCGCCCGCCATCATCCGCAAGGATATGAACCTGGTGGTGCAGGAGGCTTACAAAAACGATATGCCGATGCCCTTCGCCAACATCATCCGCGACCGCCTCACCGCCACCGTGGCCCTCGGCGAGCCCGATGTAGACTGGGCCAGCTTCGCCAAACGCGTATCAGAAGACGCGGGCGTGGGGCGGTAGAAGATAAATTCCGTCATGCTGAGCGAAGTCGAAGCATCTCTTTAGCATAGCAATACTAGCTAGAACGTTAGAAGTTACTATGCTAAAGAGATGCTTCGACTTCGCTCAGCATGACGGAATTTGTCTTTTACTTCGCCGTCGGCAGTATCACCGTGTCAATCACGTGCGTAACGCCGTTTTTGGAGATTACGTCGGCAATCTGCACCGTGGCGGGCGCGTCTTTGCCGTTGCTAACCATTACTTTACCATCTTTCACGGTGAAGTGCAGCTTCTCGCCGTTCACAGTGGTCAGTTCCTGGCCATCCTTGATGTCAACCGCCAAAATGCGGCCCGGAATAACGTGGTAGGTCAGCACGCCTTTCAGCTTGGCTTTGCTGGCCTCATCGGTTAGGGCGGCCACGGCAGCTTTGGGCAGTTTGTCAAAGGCCGCGTTGGTAGGCGCGAATACGGTGAAGGGGCCAGCGCCTTTCAGCGTTTCAACCAAGCCAGCGTCGCCTACCAGCTTCACTAGCGTACTCACGCTTTTGGCCTGCATGGCATTCTCTACGATGTCTTTGTCGGCGGTCATGGCTACGCCATCGACCATTACGCCGCCGGGCTTGGCCATCCGCACCGAGTCGGTGGGCATGGCGGCCGAGTCGGATACCGCTTTGGCCGAGGCGGCTTCTTCAGCGGTGGGGGTTTCTTTTTGGTCGGCGCCACCGCACGAGGTCAGCAGCAGGGCGGCCAGCGCCGTGGCGGGCAGGTGGCGGAATAAGTTGGTCATAAAAAGGGTTTTGGGGAGTAATACAGCGCGGTTCGCAAGTAAGGTCGGCCGCACGCTGCTTGCCTTACGCAAAGGCGGCCCCGCAAGGTTATCTAAACCATCCGGCCGGCGCGCCGTTTTTTACCTTTGCCGGGCCAGCGCAGTAGCTGGCTCTTATTTAAGCAACACCCCCACCCGCATGAAAACTGCCGAAATCCACACCCCCAAGGGGGTCATGAAAGTTGAGTTCTACGAGCAAGACGCCCCCAACACGGTGAAGAACTTCCTCGACCTAGCCAGCAAAGGCTTCTACGATGGCACCAAGTTTCACCGCGTCATCCCGAATTTCATGATTCAGGGCGGCGACCCCAACACCAAGCCCGGCGCCAAAGGCCAGCCCGGCACCGGCGGCCCCGGCTACAAAATCAAGTGCGAAACCAGCGGTAACAACCAGTACCACGACCGCGGCGTGCTGAGCATGGCCCACGCTGGCAAAGACACCGGCGGCTCGCAGTTCTTCATCGTGCACGGCCGCCAAAACACCGCCCACCTCGACCGCGTGCACACGGTATTCGGCAAAGTAGTGGAAGGTGATGAGGTTATCGACCAGATTCGCGGCAACGACGAAATCACCAAGATTGTGGTGAAAGACGAGGAATAGACTCACGTCAACTACTTGCCAAAAAGGCCGCTTCAGATGCTCTGAAGCGGCCTTTTTTATTTACGGGAGCTCCGTTACGGTCCAGCCGCAGCGGTCGGGCAGGTCGCCCACATCAGCCAAGTGGCTTTTGATACCCAGCGGCTTTAGGCTATTCTGCATTTTTGCCAAAATGCCCAGCCGCTGTTTGCGGCGCGTGTCTTCTTTCTGGCGGGTATCGCGCTCGTTGGGCGACTGACGAATGGGCGTTTGGGCTAGAAAAAGCACTACCCGCAACTGCGCGGGCGGCCGCAAGATGGCAGCCCGCAAATCGGGTAGCAACAGGCTGTCGCGGTGGCGGGCTCCCAGGCACAGTGCGCCCCAGGTATGCAGGGCTTTCAGCAGGACTTCCGTTGGTATTTCCCCGGTGCGCACTTTCGCCCGCAGCCCCGGCTCATCCTCTCGAAAGTCCTTTATTTCCAGCAAGGTCAAGTTATTCATATCGGGGCGAATACCCGCCACAATATCTACGCCCTTTAGCCCTTCACCGGGCTTGCCGCATTCTGCTAGTTTACCGTCTTCGCCTAGCTTATCCTCTTCACCTTTCCACTTGATAGTTTCGATGCGCTCGCGGTAAAAGCCAGGTTTGGCCGCATCAATCTCATCATACTTGAACGCGTGCCAGTCGTCGGCATCGGGGAACTCAAACCGGTGCTTGCCCTCAGTTATCACCGGCATAATCCTGGTCTAAAGCGGCTTCGAAATCGAACGTCTGCGCCAACTCCGCATCCAGAGCTACCAAGTGCCGCAGTTGCATCAGGTCGTCCTGCTGCTCTACCCGCACATCGCCCTCCTCACTGGTATACAGCCCAAAATAGCGTACTGGCTTCTTCTTTTGCTGCGCCAGAATATGTAGCTCCCGCATCAAAAACAAGCTGTGCGTGGCCAGAATAATCTGAAAGCCCGCCTGCGCCAAATCCGTCAGCACGGCGGCTAGTTCCTTGAGCAGCGCCGGGTTCAGGTTGGCCTCCGGCTCATCCCAAAATAGGGTCGTTTCCGGCGTGAGGGTACCGTTTGCAAGTAGCTTGTAGAGCGTGGCAAATTTGCGCATTCCCTCGGCTACGAGGTTCATTTCTAGGCGCGGCTGGTCGGGCGCGGCGAGGTAAAAACGGCCACTTTCTTCTTCGACTTTGCCCCCGATTAGTTTCGCTAATTTACCTAAAATATTCTCTATACCTGATTTGACATTTTTTAATGGTATAACAGGTAAGAGCCGCAGCAAATCAGGATAAGTTTCGTCAATTGGAATTTCACGAAGGTCATATATCGGTAATAACCAGCCCATTGTCAATACTTCTTTAGCTGGAATGAAAACAGGCTTTCCCTCATTATCTCCTTCCGGCACTACCGAAAAGTCAGGTGTTATGGTTGCACGGGCCCTTTGATGAGTGGGAGCAAGTAAAAATTCGCCACTCAGCATTGTACCTGGTTGAGTTACTGTAGAATTTATAGTGGCAGATTCTTCATTATAATGACTCCCATTATTTCGTCTAATTAATTCATTAGTAACAAACGGTATTGGTTGAAAAACCTTCCTAAGCTTAGCAACAGATGGCTCTAGAACGAATAAGCCGTTCGCCTTATCAAACTTCACCTCAGTGTTCATCGCCTCTACCTCCAACACGAACATCATAGTATACCCCGCCTTCAGCACATGCGTCTTCCCCGTCCCATTCGTGCCCACAAGCACATTCAGCCCCTCGCCGAACTCAAATTCAGCATCGGCGAAGACGGTAAAATTGCGGAGGTGCAGGCGTTTTAGCATAGCACGAAGCTACGGAGCGGCGGGCGTTGCGTTGGGGTGAGCGGGCCGCGCCGTAGCTTGCCGCCCATGATACTCGCCCTCGACGTAGCCTATACCGGCGATGCGCAAGGCTACGCCGTGGCCATCGCGTTTACCGAGTGGGCGGCGGCCGTGCCCGCCGCTACTTACACGGCCACCGTTTCGCCCATTGCGGCGTATGAGCCGGGCGCTTTCTACAAGCGCGAGCTGCCGTGCCTGCTGGCAGTGCTGGCGCCGGTAGACTTGCGCGAGGTAAGCTGCGTGGTGGTGGATGGCTACGTGACGCTCGGGGCCGAGGGGCGGCCGGGCCTGGGGCAGCACTTGTATGAGGCGCTGGGTAGCCGGGTGCCGGTGGTAGGCGTGGCCAAAACCCGGTTTTTGGGCGTGACGCCGCAAGTGGTGCCGGTGCTACGCGGGCAAAGCCAAAATCCGCTCTATATCACAAGCGTGGGGCTGCCGGTGGGCGAGGCGGCCCGGCTGGTGGCGAGCATGCACGGCGAGTATCGGTTTCCGACGCTACTCAAGCTGCTGGATGACTTGACGAAGCGGGTAGTCTAGCGCCAACGGCAATTATCTGGCAGTTGCCGCTGTGGGCCGGGCTGGCGGCAGCAATACTTCATCAATCACGTAGATGGAGCCATTATCACACACAACAGGTTTAGCCTTCAATTCCAGAGGCTCGGCAGTGCCGCCCGTTAGCCAGGTACGGCCGCCTCGCTGCACCACGCGCAAGCTCATGAGGTTATGGGTGGTATGCAGTAATTGGCCGTCGCGCAGCGTTAGCTGCGGCTTGGCATCCGTAACCATCGAAAACGCCAGTACCGACTGCAACTTGCGCTGCTGGCCCGGAGTGAACAGGTAGGCCATATTCCCGCTTTTTAGCCGCGCCATTGCGGCATTGGTGGGCGCAAACACGGAGTAGTTTACGTAGGGATACCCGCCCGGCCCATCAAGCGCTATTTCCATTTTGGTGGCAACCAACGCTTCAAAGTAGGCGCTGTTGTCTTTCATTTTGGCCAGCGTTTGTGATACGCTCACCACGCGCGGCGGGCCTTTCGGAGCCCGGTCCAGTGGCTGGGAAGCCATGAGCGGCAGTAATAGCAAAGCCAGAATTGAGAAGGAGCGCATAGTTTTATGTTATTCACCAAAGAAAAAGGTCAGGAGAAATAAAACCAAAAAGGCCCTGAGCATCATATGATGCTCAGGGCCTTTTTGGTTTTACGGCAAGCTAAAGCTTACCGCACATTATCTCCGGCGGCGGGGCTTTTGCTCTTCTTCGTCCTCATCGTCGTCATCGCCGAAGCTCGGCATGGTGAACATCGACGAGAGCAAGTCTTTGAACTGCGCGCCGGCCGTGAGGCGATTGCGCGAGATGAGCGAGTGCTCGGCGAGGCCGTGCAGCAGGAACTCCATGAGGAAATACGTGGTGTCGGCGTCCTCCTTGGGGTGCAGTTCTTTCACGATGTCACGCAGGCCGGGTACTTTGTCGAGGGCGGCGCGATAGTCGTTTACGTGGGCATCGTGCAGGATATCCAGCGTGTTGCCGTTGCCAAACCACTCCTGTATCGTCTTGTAGGGCGAGGGGCGGTTTTTGAGCTTCTTCGACTTGTCGGGGTCGGGGAAGTAATTCAGGAACAGCGTGCGGATAGCCTTGCCCATCAGCTTTTCAGCCACGATGCCGGCGCCTTCCTGCTCGCCTTCGTACACCAATTCTACCTTACCTGTGATGGCGGGCACAGCCGAAATAAAGTCGGCTACGCGCACGTAGGTGGTCTTTTCGCCGTTGATAAGCGCGCGGCGCTCGGCCCCGGCAATCACCTGCTCATAGGCTGAGATGGTGAGGCGGGCCGATACCCCCGACTTGGCATCCACAAACTCAGAGCCGCGGGCCTCAATGGCCACCTGCTCCACGAGGTCGCTGATGATTTCGTTGGTCGTTACCATGCCTTTTTGCACCTCTTTAATGCGGGCTTCCTGCTTGGTAATGCGCTTGCCGATTTCAATCGACTTGGGGTAGTGCGTGATAATCTGGGCGTCGATACGGTCCTTGAGGGGCGTCACGATGCTACCGCGGTTGGTGTAGTCCTCGGGGTTGGCCGTGAACACGAACTGAATATCGAGCGGCAAACGCACCTTGAAGCCGCGAATCTGAATATCGCCTTCCTGCAAGATATTAAACAGCGATACCTGAATGCGGGCCTGCAAGTCGGGCAGCTCGTTAATCACGAAAATGCCACGGTGCGCCCGAGGTATCAGGCCGAAGTGAATCACGCGCTCATCCGAATACGGTAGCTTGAGCGTGGCGGCTTTGATGGGGTCGGCGTCGCCGATGAGGTCAGCCACCGATACGTCGGGCGTGGCCAGCTTTTCGGTGTAGCGGTCGAGGCGGGGCCACCAGGCCACGGGCGTGTCATCGCCCTTTTCGGCGATGAGGTTGCGGGCAAATACCGACAGCGGTTGCAGCGGGTCGTCGTTCAGTTCAGAGCCTTCTACTACCGGCACGTACTCATCGAGCAGGTTGATGAGCAGGCGCGCAATGCGGGTTTTGGCCTGCCCGCGCAAGCCCAGCAAATTGATGTGGTGCCCGGCCAAAATGGCGCGCTGCAACTCCGGTATTACCGTTTCCTCGTAGCCGAAAATGCCGGGAAAAACGTCCTCTTTGTTACGAAGTTTAGAGATGAGATTATCCCGCAATTCCTCTTTTACGGAGCGGGGTTTGTAGCCACTGGCGCGCAGTTGGCCCAGGGTGCGAATAGCGTCGTGTGTCATCACTGTCTTAAACCCGGTAGGGCGGCCTGAGGTTCAGCTAGCCACCGTAGAGTTTCAGCAAAAATGGCACCCCAGCAGCCGGGCGTGCTGCTGAGGTGCCATCAAATCTTCAGTAGGCTGGTTCTCCGGGCTAACGCTGCCCGCCTGGCCTACGCCGTGCTATTCAAAAGTTAGCGAACCAGCAGGCGAGTAAGTCAAAGCCAAATAGTTGGAAGCCTTGCTATTGAACCAGTTGGGCGCGAAGAAGGTGCTCAAGCTGGTTGGGTAGGGGCCGGAAATAATTTGCATTTCCGAAGGCCACCGCCAGTCGGCCGGAATCATAATACCATTGGGGTAGGTTTTACCGTCGGCAGGATAAACAAACGTATCCATTCCCGGACGGCTAGTTATTCCTTTCACGTACAAGTCGTAAACGGGGGGCGTAGGGTCGGCAACGTTGCCCGACGTGTACACCGTGATGAGCGGCTCGTAAGGCTTGGCTTTGTTATAAACGTAAGAGCTGTTAAGCATCACGGTTACCGTCTTCGCGGTAGGCGTTCTGTAGGGCTCAGTAGCTACGGTGTTGGCCGTTACGTTGTTAGCGGTGCCAGGCAGAGCGGTTTTTGTGCTCTCAAATACCGTCACATAGTAGTACCCATCAAGCCCGTCGACAGCCGTAGCACCGGCAACCGAAACTACGCCTGCTTTGGGGATTCTGAACTTGAATTTGTGGTCGAACGAAGCGCCGCGGGCTTGCGCGATAAAAGTCAAATCCAATTTTTTGGTGCTCGAGGTGTTCGTGTAAAGCACCTTCGATTGAACTACCAGGTCGTTGTAGTCCAGGTCGTTGTACTGGTTGATGAGGTCTTCCCAGGCGTACGTAAACGAAATATTCTGTGAGCACTGCTTTTTCTCAAAGCCGAAGTAGGTTGAATAGCCTAACCCCGGAAATTCTCCCGGGCCGGTACCAGCACCGCAGTTCTGATTCTGCGTGCATGAGCCTCCCCAGGCCTTCTGGCCGTTAACAAGCTCTGCATACGCCACAACATTGAACTGAGTCGGCAAACAGCTTACCACAGATGCCGGCACGGTAAGGGTATAGGTGTATACACCACGACAAGAGGACTGCTCATAGGCGAACCGATTAGGAATAGGATTGCCACAGAATAGCTTTCCCGCTGCGCTAAAAGCAGCGAGCGTAGAGAATACATCAGCGTGCACTTCTTCTATGCGAACGCTGGACTTGTAGGTAATCAGCAAGTCTCCGTCACCTTCTAATTCTGTGTTGATAGTACCAACATTGGTGCGCCCCCCTGCAATCAGGCAAACTGATTGCGAGCAGCTTAATGAGTTAGCATCACCCTGTAGCGACGAAAAATCAGCTTGCTCAGTTACTTCCGCTACTGGGCTGGGTAAATCTGAGGCCTTTTTCGAACAGCCTTGTAGGGTAAACGAAAACGCCAGTCCTGACAGTAATAATCCGGCGCCAGCTTTTAGTCGAGCTAGATTCATAAGTGTGGGGTTAAAAAGTGGTAAAAGAGTGCTAAGTGCGGAACAAATGTATTCCAAGCTCAACCGTTAAAGCAAATTAATATAATATTAACTAAGAAAATTCATACTAAAAGACCTTTATCTCTCCTTAATATTCATATTATAATACTATAAGTCTTAACCTAATTGGCTCCACCTTTAGGCCGCCTAAATAGCTTGTCGGTAGCATATAGTCAGGCCTAGGGTAAGCGACAATACTCACTAAGAACTACTCTCTTTCATTAACTAGCTAGGTTCCGGACCGCTGTTTTCGCCTTAAGTCGGCTATTGCAGAGCTTATAAGCAACTGCGGCAGGGGCTGCCCATGTAGCCCAAGCTGTAAGGTGAGCCGCGCCACTGCATCGGTGGCAGTGCTATGCGTAGCATATTAGGAACTTAGAGGGCTTCGAGGATGGGAATGGCCGTTTTCTGACCTATAAAATTCCGGGCCCACCCCTCTATTCACCACGATAGCTCGGCCGGCGCAGGATAGTGGCTATGGCTTGCGTCTCACCCCCACCCCCTTGCAAACGGCCGCCCCCGCTCCTACCTTGCGTGGCTATTGCCGTGGCCACCTAACTGCCAGCGACTTTAGACTTTTCCTGCCTCGCTTTTCGCCCGCTTCTTTTTCTGCTCATGCCTGATTTTGGTATTCTCGGTCTGCTCATTCTGGCAGTGACATTTTTTGCATCCTACCAGGGCTTCAAAAACCCGGAGTACTTTGAGCGGTACGTTTTTCGGGTCAGCGACATCCGCTACGGGCGGCAATACTACCGGCTCATTACGTCGGGGTTTCTGCATACCGGCTGGTGGCACTTGCTGCTCAATGCGCTTACATTCTACTACTTCAGCAGTAGCGTCGAGTACCAAGTAGGCTACAGTAGCTTCCTGCTTATCTATTTCGCCAGCCTAGTGGGCGGCAATTTATTCTCACTGTTCCTGCACCGCGATGAGGCCAGTTACTCAGCTGTGGGCGCCTCGGGAGCTATCAGCGGACTTGTATTTGCCAGTATCGTACTCTATCCCGGCATGAGTGTCGGCCTACTGGGCATCTTCATGCCGGGCTGGCTCTATGGCTTGCTCTACGTAGTGGTTTCGGCCGTGGGCATCACCGCCCGGCGCGACAATATTGGGCACGATGCGCACCTAGCCGGTGGGCTGGTGGGCTTAGTCACCGTCGTGGTTATGCAGCCCGAACTGATGCGTACTAGTTACGTGGCCATTGCCGCCATTTTGTTACCTGCGCTAGGCTTTTTCTACCTGCTCTTCAAGCGCCCCGAAGGTCTGGTTTTAGGTAATTTGTTCTCTTCCGAGCCAAGCTACCAAACTGTGGACGACCGTTATAAAATTCAGCAGAGAAAGCAGGAAGACGACCTCGACGCGCTACTAGATAAAATCAATCAGAAAGGCATCGAAGGCCTAAATGCCCGCGAAAAGCAACGGCTAGAAAAGCTTTCGAAATAACCCACTAATTAGATAGCACAACTACGCAAAAGGGCGGCTTCCTGAACTCAGGAAGCCGCCCTTTTATCAAGTGTCTCACTGGTAAGTAGTAGCGCGAACTTCAAAATTCGCACTATTGCTTTTGCTTTATAGTGACTTGCGACGGTTCTTTTTGTAGTCTTCAAATACCAAGTGGCCCAACCCTTTCAAGCCCGAATAGTAGGCCTTACCCTGGTTGACCTCCGTAAACTCCTCCACGAACTTCTGCAGATACGGGTCGGAGGTAATCATGAAGGTGGTTATCGGAATCTTGATGCGGCGGGCGGCGGCGGCTAGGTTTAGCGTTTTATTTACCACTTTACGGTCGAGGCCAAACGAGTTTTTGTAGTAGCCGCCGGGCTCTTTCAGGCAAGTAGGCTTGCCGTCAGTAATCATAAAAATCTGCTTATTAGGCGTTTTGCGCTTGCGCAGCAAGTCCATGGCTAGCTCCAGGCCGGCCACGGTGTTGGTGTGGTAAGGGCCAACTTGCAGGTAGGGCAAGTCCTTCACCTCAATCTGCCAGGCGTCGTTGCCGAACACAATCACGTCGAGTGTATCCTTGGGGTACTTCTGCTTCACAAGCTCGGCCAGGGCCATCGCCACCTTTTTAGCGGGCGTGATGCGGTCCTCGCCGTAGAGTATCATCGAGTGCGAAATATCAATCATCAGCACCGTGCTGGTCTGCGACTTGTGCTCGTTTTCGCGCACTTCGAGGTCGCCCTCGGTCAGCATGAAGCTGTCGCCCTCCATACCGTGGTTAAGCTGAGCATTGCGGATGGACTCGGTCATCTGAATCTGCTCCAGCGAGTCGCCGAAGCGAAACTCGCGCAGGTCGGTGCTTTGCTCGTCGCCCTGCCCGGTTTGGGGCGTGCGGTGGTTGCCGGTACTACTCTTTTTGAGCTTGCCGAATATTTCTTCGAGCGCCGACTTACGGATTTTTTGCTCGGTTTTGGGCGTAATTTTTAGCTCGCCCCGCTCCTGCTCGCTTTCATCGATATACCCCTTCTTTTTAAGGTCTTCGATGAAATTGCCCATGCCATAGTCGTTGTCGGTGATGTTGTACTGCTTATCTAGCTCGTTAAGCCATTGCAGCGCCTCACCCACATCACCGCTGGTGATGGTAATCAATTGCATAAACAGCTTCAATAGCTGCTCAAAACCTTTATCGCCGGAGTTTTCATCGGGCACAAAATCACGAAAGCGGACGCCGAGAGCCATAAAATTTACGTAACGTATAGGCCAGGAAAACAAGCCCGGCCGCAGCAATGTTCAATGCGGTGCGGCAAGCTTTAGCTTGCCGTGCGAATGCCGGGCCAAATCGGCCCTAAATCCCACAACAGCAAGCTAAAGCTTACCGCACATTTCTATGAAAGCCATTTGGAATAATACCGTCGTGGCCGAGAGCGACGACACCGTAGTGGTCGAAAACAACCACTATTTCCCCGCTGATTCTATTAAAAAGGAGTTTTTCGAGGACAGCATCGCTCACACCAGCTGCCCCTGGAAAGGCCGCGCCAGCTACTACTCACTGCGCGTAGACGGCGACCTAAACAAAGATGCCGCCTGGTACTACCCCGAAGCCAGCCCCGCCGCCGCCAATATCCAGGGCCGGGTTGCCTTTTGGAAAGGCGTGAAGATTGAGAAATAAGTTAGTACAGTTGTCGCTTAATCCAAAAACGTCCGTCATGCTGAGCTTGTTGAAGCATCTCTACCGCTTCCTCCAACGGTTCGATAGAGATGTTTCGACGAACTCAGCATGATAGACGTTTTTCTACGTAACAAAGAAAGCGTCGGCTGTCTAAGGCAACCGACGCTTTTTTGGCTCTTGGCAGGGCTAAAACCCTGCTACGAAATCCACTTGAACTGATACTCCAGCTTGGGCACGGCCATGCGGTCGCTCACGCGGCGCAGGCGGTTGGGCAGGGCCATGAGGTAATCGCGGCCTTTTTCGGCGGCGGGCGTGAGGCCGGTGCGGTCAGCGATTTTCCACTCGCTGATGAGCGTATCCAGAATCTCGGTGTAGTCGTTGCTGGTGTATACCCCTAAGCGCTGGGCAGCATCGGTGAAGTGGCCGAACGTCTTACCCATGTCCACGCCCATTTCGCGCATGTAGTGGGCGGGCATCACAATTTTCTTGCGCATCATTTCCTCGAAGGCCAGCATCATCTCGCTCGGGTCAAGCTCGAAAATCTTGTCTACGAAGGTTTTGTAAGCGCGAGCGTGTCGATTTTCGTCACCCGCAATCATACCGCAGATTTTGGACAGCTGGTCGTCACCGACCTGGCGGGCCAGCTGGCCCACGCGGCGGTGCGACACGTTGGTGGCCATTTCCTGGTAGCTCGTGTACACAAACGACTTGTAGGGGTCGTGAGCCATACCCAGGTCGAAGCCGTCGTTGATGAGGTGCTGGGTCGATACCTCAAACTCGCGCATATTCACGCGGCCGCAGAGGTAGAGGTAGCGGTTGAGCAGGTCGCCGTGGCGATTTTCCTCGGCCGTCCAGCCCCGTATCCACTTGGCCCATCCGTTGTTATCGTCGCGGTTCATGTTATCAATCTCATGAAACCACGCCTCGTAGTTGGGCAGTGCCTCTTCGGTAATGGTATCCCCGATGAGCACGGCCAGCAGGTCGTAGGGCAAGGCAGCGGCCTTTTCGCGCAGTTCCTTTACTTCGTCGAAGAAGGTATCGCGGCGGGAATCGGGCAGGAAGTCGGCAGGCTGCCAGCTATTTTCAACTGGCTTCAGAAACTCGTAGATGTTGTCTTTCAAATAACCTTCGAGTTGCTCAAGTACTTCGCCGCGCGAAATGAGAAGGTTTTCAGGGAGCGTCATAACTAATGGGGGCACTGCACATGAGTAGGCAGTGAATGAACACACGAAGGTCCGCTTTTAGTTGAATGTAAGCAGTACAGGATTTGGGCATTTACGCTCCCGGCGTTCACCGCTGATAGCCGAATAGTTATGACTCAGCTCTTTAGTAATATGGTGGCCTAGTCGTGCTTACAGAAACAGCTTCAAGAACTTGTCCCAAAACCAGCTGCGCTCGGCTTTGATGAGGCGCGTGAGCAGCTTGTCAGACACGTCGGCGAGCTGCTGAATATCGGTGAGCACGGTATGGTAAGCGCGGTAGTCGGGGTCGGCCGCATCGCCGGGCAGTTGGGCGAGTTGGTCGAGGGTGCGCTTCATCTGGTCGAGCTCGCGGCGCTTGCGGGCCGCGATAATGCAGCGCGTGACTTGTAGCATATCCTTTTCGGCCACGAAATACTCGCGGCGCTCGCCGGGGCGTAGTTCTTTGTAAATCAGACCCCAATCGATAAGCTCGCGCACTGTCATGCTGGCGTTGCCGCGCGAAATGGTGAGCTGCTCCATAATATCTTCGGTGCTCAGGGCCTGCGGACTCACCAGCAACAGCGCGTGCACTTGGGCCAGGGTTTTGCTCACGCCCCAGCTCGTGCCCGTCACGCCCCAAAGGTGGATGAACTGGGCTTTGGCTTCGGCGAGGCTGGGCGTGGATTGGCTAGAACTAGTAGGGTGCATTAGCAGGTGTTAATGACGAGAGAGATAGACATACTGCCACCCCATAGGTCCAAGAACCAGTAAGAAGATGGCTATTGACTTGAAAAGAGCACTCTTATCCGATACCAACAGTAGTAGACTGCTCAGCAGCAGCAGAGGCCAAGTAATAACGCAGAGCAACCAGATTCCATAGCCTGGAATGCAATTTGGAAGACTGCCCAGTAAACCAATCCCTATACCTAGCACGGGCAAATATTTGCTTCGATTTTTACGCATATTTTCTAAATTGCTAGAACCCGAAAATAGCCCAGAGTCACTTTACCCTAGCAGCTCTCCTACTGCCGCCTCACACCTAGGATACTTAAACTGGAACCCCGCCGCTAGTAGCCGCTCAGGGTACACCTTGCGGCTTTTGAGAATCAGCTCGGTTTCGGTGCGCAGCACGAAGGCCCCAATTTCGAGTAGCCACCGAGGTTGCGGCAGTTTCAGCAGGGGGCGCAGGTGCTGGCAGAGCAGGGCGTTGAACTCGCGGTTGGGCAGCGGGTGCGGAGCGCACAGGTTAACCGGTCCGCTCAATTCATTGGTTTTCGCTAAAAACTCCACCGCTCGACAGAAGTCGGCGATGTGCAGCCAGCTAATCCACTGCTGGCCTGAGCCTTGCGGCGAGCATAGCCCGAAGCGGGCCAGGCGCGCCATCACGGGAAAAGCGCCGCCATCGGGACCTAGCACAATGGAAGTGCGCAGTGCCACCTTACGCGTGCTGGGCGCCGGGCAGGCGTCGAAGGCAGTTTCCCAAGCGGTAGCAATTTCTACCGAAAAGCCCTCACCTCGCACGCCCGTCGCTTCCGTATTGGCAGGCGCGTTGCCGGGCGTATCGGCATAGATAGTAGCCGTTGAGGAGTTTAGCCACACCTTAGGCGGCTGAGCGCAAGCAGCCACGGCCGCGCCCAGCACGCGGGTGCTTTCGGTGCGGCTAGCCAGAATAGCACGGCGGTTGGCCTCGTTGTAGCGGCAATCGACGCTACGGCCGGCTAGATTCACGAGCAGGTCGGCACCTTCTAGCTCTTGCGCCCACTGGCCCAGCGTGCGCGCATCCCAGCGCACATCGTCGGGGCCAGTGCGGCTAATGCTGACTACTTGGTAACCGAGCGCTTCAAAGTGATTGCGCAAGTGCTGGCCCAAAAAGCCGTTACCACCAACGAGAACTAGTTTGGGCTGCGACATAGCCGATGCAAGAATAGGCAGCTGGCTGCGTACCAGTACGTTTCCTTTTGCGAAGCAAATGTATCACAACTTTCAATAATTATTGAAAGTTGTGATACATTTTAGCTACCTAGCTAGGCCTGATTTACTATTATTCTTGATTGCTAAGCAAATAGAATTCGTGCCGCACTTGGCGTAGCGTGTCTTCCGCAGCTTCATTCAAGGGGGTTTCTGGCAGCGCCGAAGCCAAAAAGGCGGCTTCTACCCGCTCGACTAGATGCTCGGCTTCGGCTACCAGCTCGGCATACTCAAACTCGCCGCGCCGGATTTGCAGCAGGAACTCGCGGTTGGGGCGGCGCACCTGGAGCTGGCCGGTGAGAGCGATTTCCTCGGCCATTTGCAGCAGCCGGAAGACGTGCAGCATGTTCTTAGCATCGTAGTTTTTGCCGTGCTGCACGGTGTTGGCGTAGCGCTCTTTGTTGCGCTTTTCGACCCACTCCCAGTACTCGCGAAACACGCGGCAGTAACTGCTGTAACCATTGCGGTTGAAGGACAAATACGCTATCGGCTCCTCCCCTTTCGGCACGGCTGACAGCTGCACATCTTGGCTGATTTCGGGGTCGCGCACGAGGCCGCGGTACCCTAGGGCGCGGTCGGGGGTGCGGTCCACAAACAGGGCGTAGAGGTCGGTGAGGTGCGGCACGTTGGCCAGGCCGCACTGCGCGGCCGTGAGGCCCTGGCGGGTCAGCCAAGTTTCGGCCGCCTGCGCGCCAGCGCCCACCGTCACGTAGCAGAAGTCCAGCACCGACTTGCGGCCGGGCGGCTCGGGGTGGTTAATCTTCTTATTCAAGCCCTTGGCTTTGCGGATTTGGGCCACGGCGTACTCGGCGAAGCTTAGCCTACAGAGCTTGGACAGAAAATCCTGGGGCCGAAACTGGTCGAACAGCGGGTGCTTGTACACGATGCAATCGGGCGGCGTGCCGAGCAGCTCTAGCACGGTGGGGTTGTTTTTCAGGAGCAACTCCACGAAGCGGCGCAGCTCGTAGAATACTTCGTCGTTGGTTTCATTGGCAACCTGCGGCACGTAGCCGAGGCCAAAAAAGGCCTTTTCGGGCAGCACGAATACGCCCTTAAGGTCCGTATCGGAGTGCGGCAGATTGGTGCCGTAGGCGCGGCTACCACTAATGGCTTCGAAGAGAATGAGGTGTTGCTGGCGCAGGTCGGCGATGGTCATGGCCGCAAAGTAGCTTGGACTTTGTAGTCCGAGCGCGGGCGCAGCTCGCATCTACGGTAGCATACGTTTACCTACGCAGCCTGCTCGCTGCGCTCGCACTCGGACTACAAAGTCCAAGCTACGGCTGATTACCGATTCAGAATTTCCCCAAAATAACGGCCGTGCTTTGAGGATTAAAGGCTGGGCTACGAGGCCACTAGCTTTTACCTGCTATGCTACGTTGTTTACTATTCGCGCTGTTGCTGGCGCTACCCGGTGCGCTAAGTGCGCAAAACCTGCGCTTTATCCTGCGTGACTCGACCAGCCGCCAGCCGCTCATCGGGGCGAGCGTGGGCGTACCAGGCACCGGCATGGGCGGCACCACCGATGCGCAAGGCGCAGTGCAATTGACGCCTGCCCCGGCCGTGGGCACCCGGCTGCGGGTGGAGGCCCTAGGGTATAAGCCGCGCACCGTGGCCGCCCCGGCCCCCGGCAGCGCGCCCACTATCCTGCTGCTGGCCCCGAGCGCCGCTGAAATCGATGAAGTGGTGGTGACGGCCACCCGCACCAACTCGCGCATCGAGGACCAGCCCGAGCGCGTGGAGGTGCTGGGCGAAGAGGAAATGCAGGAGGAAAACGGCATCAAGCCCGGCAACATTGCCAGCCTGCTCGGCGACATTGCGGGCACTCAGATTCAGCCGACCTCACCCACAACCGGCAACGCTGATTTACGCATTCAGGGCTTGCAAGGGCAGTATTCGCAGATTTTGCGCGACGGGCTGCCGCTGTACGGCGGCTTCGCGGGCAGCTTCGGCATCTTGTCGGTGCCGCCACTCGACCTGCGGCAGATTGAGCTACTAAAGGGCTCCAACTCTACCCTTTTTGGCGGCGGGGCCATTGCGGGCCTGGTGAACTTAGTGAGCAAAACGCCCACGCTCGGCACGCCGCAGTTCACGGCCACGCTCAACCAAACAACGCTCAACGAAACCAACCTCAACGGCTTTGCCGCGCAGCGCGGCACCCGCTGGGGCTACTCGGCCTTTGTGGGCCTCACCCGCCAGCAGGAGGTCGACGTGGATGGCGACAGCTTCGTGGACGTGCCCCGCGTGCGCAGCCTCAACGTGCACCCCAGGTTATTCTATTACCCCAATGCGCACAGCCAGTTGGCCGTGGGCTACACCGGCACCTTCGAAAGCCGGCGCGGCGGCCAGCAGCAGGCCGTGCGCGACGACCTCGAAACGCTAGGCAGCACAGCCTATTTCGTCACGAATACCAGCCAACGCCACACCCTCGATGCCGTGTACACCAAGGACAGCGTGGGTACCGGGCGGCTCACCATCAAGGGCGCAATTACCAATTTTGGTCGCGATGTGCGCACCAATACGGTCGCCTTTAAAGCCAACCAAACTACGTATTACACCGAAGCCAGCTACCTGCACGACCTAGGCAAGGGCAATACCATCGTGGCGGGCGCAAACGTGAACGGCGAGCTGCTGCGCAATGCCGACGGCTGCCCCACGCCCCTGCTGAGCCCGTATACCTATACCACAGTCAGCGTTTTTGCCCAGGATAACTGGACGCCCGCGCCGCGCTTCAACCTGCAAGCGGGCCTGCGCTACGACCACCAAAGCCAGTACGGCGGCTTCGTGCTGCCGCGCTTGTCGGCGTTAGTCAAAATAAACGACGAGTTCACAGCTCGCCTCAATGGCGGCTTGGGCTACCGCGTGCCAGTGCCCTACGTGAATAGCCTCGATGAGCGCGACTACCCTCAGGTGCAGCCGCTGCGCGGCCTGCGAGCCGAAACCTCGCAGGGCCTAAATGGCGACCTGAACTACTCGCACCGCTTCGGGCCCGAAACGGTGCTGAACCTCAACCAGTCCTTCTTTTATACGCGCCTCCAAAACCCACTCATCCTGCCCGATGGCGGTATCGTGGGCGGCCCTGGCTCTAGCAACTACCAGCCCGGCAGCGGCCCGCTCACCTGGCAAAACGCCAGCTCGCCCGTTATCACCAAAGGCCTCGAAACCTACGTGCGCCTACGCGCCCACGAGACCGAGTTGTACCTAGGCTACGTGTTCACCTACGCCCGCCGCCTCTACGACCCCGTGAACCCCAACGTGGAACTGGCCGCCCGGCACAAGTTTGCGGCCGTGGCCATTCAAGAATTCAGCGAGCACTTCGGGGCCGGAATCGAGGCCAGCTACACCGGCCAGCAATACCTGAGCGACGGCACCACCACACCCGGTTACCCCATCGTAGCGGCCCTGCTACGCTACCGCACCGGCCCCTGGACAGTAGTACTCAATGCCGAAAACGTGTTCGATTACCGCCAAACGCGCCACGAGCGCGTGGTGCTGCCCGTCGGCAGTAGCTTCAGTAGCCCCATTTTCCGCGAGCTGTGGGCCCCGGTGGAGGGGCGCGTCGCAAATTTGTCGCTAAATTGGAGGTTCGGACAGTAGGCAAGTAGCTTGGACTTTGTAGTCCGAGCGCGAGCAAAGCTCGCATCCGCGTTAGCAAACGTAATCCGACGTAGATGCTCGCTGCGCTCGCGCTCGGACTACGAAGTCCAAGCTACTTGCTGGCGTAGCACCACATCCAGCGCTTCACCTATTCCGGCGTTTCGCGTCACCGGCAGCGATTCCCGCGCCGTCTGACCAGCCGCATATTCGGTTGCCAAAAAAGCGACCAACGCCGCTGGCCGGGCCACCATCGTTTTCTCATTAGAAAAGGCTTTTTGGGCCAGCAAATCATCTGCAACGCCATGCAAATCAGCTGGCAGCAGCTCGCGTAATGGCGCAAACTCCATCGGCGGCAGCGCGTGGCGCTCGCGTATCCAGCGGGCAGCCAAGGCCGAGCGCAGGGCGTAAAACAACCGTTTCAGGCGCACTTCTTCGCCGATTAAATCTTCCTCTACCCCGCGCCGCAGCTGGCCTAGGTAGTGATGCAGGCCCGCTTTCAGGTTAAACGCCTGGGGCAGCAGCGGCGCTAGCTGCGCCCGAAAACCCGGCGCCTCGTGGTACACGATGGGCGATTGCAGCCACTCGAATAGCGCGGCGTTGCTCCCGCGCAGCAAACGCAGGGTTTTGCGCAGTTCCCAGCCGGCTAGGTCGAGTTCGTCATCGACGGGAAAGTTGAGCGTGTCGGGGCCTTCGTCGAGCCCTAGGTACCAATTCAGTGGCTGCACATAGATGAAGCGCACGTCATAGTCGGAGTCGGGCGAAGGGAAGCCCCAGGCGCGGCTACCCGACTCGCAGGCATAAAGAATGCGGATGCCATGCTGGGCTTCGAGGTCGGCTAGCGCGGCGGCAATACGGGTCGTCATAAGAGTATGAAATGCCGGGCCGACGCTACCACCGGGCCCTTGCTGAGAGGAGCAAGATACTGTGCAGGTTAAACAGAAGCAGTCGAAAAAAGCACCTAGCATGCATTTTAGTAGAAAACCAGCACTTTTTGTTAAACAAAGTAGCGTTTACCTTCTTAACCACTAACTCGTCGGTAGACCAGACGGGGCCGACAAAGTAAGCTGGCCAGCCTTTTATAAAAAAAAACGAAAATATTTTATCGGCGGCTTACAAACCTCAACAGTATTTGCCGGTACTTTGCCCAGCTTTTTCCTACTTTTTAGTAAACTGCCCCAACAGCGCCGATTTATTCTAAACCCAACTTTTAAGTTATCATACCCCTTTAAATAATGGCTGAAGACCACAATAACCACCCGCCCGCCGGCAACACCACGGAGCATTTCATGAATGACCCATCAGCGGCGAAATGCCCGTTCTTGGCGGGGCAGGCGCAGCAGCAAACGGCCGGTGGCGGCACCCGCAACCGTGATTGGTGGCCCAATCAACTGCGGCTCAACATCCTGCGCCAGCAATCGACTTTGTCGAACCCGATGGGCGCGGATTTCAACTACGTAGAGGAGTTCAAGAAACTGGACCTCAGCGCGGTGAAGCAGGACCTGTTTGACCTGATGACGACCTCGCAGGACTGGTGGCCGGCCGACTACGGCCACTACGGTCCGTTCTTTATCCGCATGGCCTGGCACAGCGCCGGCACTTACCGCATCGCCGATGGCCGTGGGGGCGCCGGCTCGGGCATGCAGCGTTTCGCACCGCTCAATAGCTGGCCCGACAATGCCAACCTCGATAAAGCCCGCCTGCTGCTGTGGCCGGTGAAGCAGAAATACGGCGAGCAGATTTCGTGGGCCGACCTCATGATTTTGGCCGGCAACTGCGCCCTGGAGTCGATGGGCCTCAAGCCCTTCGGCTACTCAGGTGGCCGCGCCGATGTGTGGGAGCCGCTGGACGAAATCTACTGGGGCTCGGAGCGCGAGTGGCTGGGCGACAAGCGCTACACCGGCGACCGCCAGCTCGAAAACCCGCTGGCTGCCGTGCAGATGGGCCTCATTTACGTGAACCCGGAAGGTCCCAACGGTAACCCCAACCCCCTAGGCTCGGCCCGCGACATCCGCGAAACCTTCGGCCGCATGGCCATGAACGACGAAGAAACGGTAGCCCTGATTGCGGGCGGCCACACCTTCGGCAAAACCCACGGCGCGGCTGACCCCGCCCAGTACATTGCGCACGAGCCAGCTGCGGCGGGCATCGAGCAGCAAGGCAAAGGCTGGCTGAACTCGTACGGCACCGGCAACGCCGGCGACACCATCACGAGCGGCCTCGAAGGCGCCTGGACCGCCACCCCCGCCAAGTGGGGCAACGGCTACTTCAACAACCTGTTCGGCTTCGAGTGGGAGCTGACCAAGAGCCCCGCCGGTGCCCACCAGTGGAAGCCCAAAGGTGATGCCGGCGCGGGCATGATTCCCGATGCCCACGACCCCAACAAGTTCCACCAGCCGTTCATGCTGACGTCGGACATCGCCCTGCGCGAAGACCCGATTTACGAGAAAATCTCGCGTCGCTTCCACGAGAATCCTGAGGAGTTTGCCGATGCCTTCAGCCGCGCTTGGTTCAAGCTCACGCACCGCGACATGGGTCCGTTGTCGCGCTACGTAGGCCCCGAGGTACCTAGCGAAGTGCTCATCTGGCAAGACCCACTGCCGGTGGCCGACTACGCGCCGGTTGACGAGCAGGATATCAACGCCCTGAAAGACCGCCTGTTGGCTTCGGGCCTCACCGGCGCGCAGCTCGTGCGCACGGCTTGGGCTTCGGCTTCTACGTTCCGCGGCTCGGATAAGCGTGGTGGTGCCAATGGTGCCCGCTTGCGCCTGGCTCCCCAGAAATACTGGGACGCCAACAACCCCGCCGAGCTGTCGAAAGTACTCGACGTGCTGACCGGCATCCAGACCGAGTTTAACGCTGCGCAAACCGGCGGCAAGAAGGTATCGCTGGCCGACCTGATTGTGCTGGGCGGCGCTGCTGCCATCGAGCAAGCCGCCAAAGAAGGTGGCTACGACGTGCAGGTGCCCTTCCACCCCGGCCGCACCGACGCCTTGCACGAGCAAACCGACGTGCAGTCGTTTGCCGCGCTGGAGCCGCACGCCGATGGCTTCCGCAACTTCCTCAACGCCAACCCCGAGGCTTCGTCCGAGGCGATGCTCATCGACCGCGCGCAGCTCCTCAACCTCACCGCTCCCGAAATGACGGTGCTGGTGGGCGGCCTGCGGGTGCTGGATGCCAATTACGACCACTCGAACCACGGCGTATTCACCGACCGTCCGGGCGTGCTCACCAACGACTACTTCGTGAACCTGCTCGACATGGGCACTACCTGGAAAGCCACTTCGGAGGCCGACCAAGTATTCGAAGGCCGCGACCGCAAAACCAACCTAGTGAAGTGGACCGGCACCCGCGTGGACCTGATTTTCGGCTCGAACTCAGAGCTGCGCGCCATCTCCGAAGTCTACGGCACCCACAACGCCGGCTCGAAATTCGTGCGCGACTTCGTGGCCGCCTGGGCCAAAGTAATGGACGCCGACCGTTTCGACTTGGTAAAAGCGTAAGCGTAACCTAGCGAGCTAAGGCTTGCTGATTATGTTGAAGGAACGCCGCCCTGGCAACGGGGCGGCGTTTTTTTTATGGGTTTAGCTCAGCCTATTAGTAGGCTGGCAAAGCCTAGGGTGCACATCGTGATTGAAGCCAAATTAGGGACCCTAGGTCCAACTATTCGCCTCTCGGGCGTCCAAAACACGGTAATTAGGCAGGGCTAAAAGCTTAGCCAGAGCAGCAGCAATAGAGCTGATAGTTAAACAGAAAAGTATCTCCATATTCACTGTTGGGCTTATTATTAAAAATACCATTTGTTTTGTTAAACAAAAAGCTGACCTATGACTTAAATAGAGTACCTCCAAAGCCAGCAAGCTGTAGAGCTAACTTTCTTCGTCTAAGAATGCCAAAATTTTGTGGTGCTCATTCGAAAACCTACGTGCGAGTTGCCAGTATTTTATCGTTATTTCCTCCCAACCACTAACCCTTTATACCAATGGATAACCCCCAGAATGGGCAGACCTCGTCGGAAAATGGCAGCGGCACCGCTGTCAACGGCGTAGGCTCGGCGCAGGACCAGCGCACCGCCAGCGGCGAAAACATGCAGACCCTGACCACCCGCCAAGGCCACCCCGTTTCGAACAACCAGAACCTACGCACTGTGGGTAGCCGCGGCCCCGCCACGCTGGAGAACTACCAGTTCATCGAAAAAATCAGCCACTTCGACCGCGAGCGTATTCCGGAGCGCGTGGTACACGCCCGCGGCGCTGGTGCCCACGGCGTATTCGAAGCCTACGGCACCGTAGGCGGCGAGCCAATTGAAAAGTACACCCGCGCGAAGCTGTTCAACACCAAGGGCAAAGAAACCCCAGTGTTTGTACGCTTCTCGACGGTGGGCCACGGTGGCCACTCGCCTGAAACCCTGCGCGACCCGCGCGGCTTCGCGGTGAAATTCTACACCGAAGACGGCAACTGGGACCTCGTAGGCAACAACCTGAAGGTGTTCTTTATCCGTGATGCCATCAAGTTCCCCGACCTGATTCACTCGCAGAAGCCCGACCCGGTGTTCAACCGCCAGACCGGCCAGCGCATCTTCGACTTCATCGCCAACACGCCGGAAGCCATGCACATGGTGGCGTTCCTGTTCTCGCCCTGGGGCATTCCGGCCAACTACCGCCAGATGCAGGGCTCGGGCGTGAACACCTACAAGTGGGTGAACGCGCAGGGCGAAGCCGTACTAGTGAAATACCACTGGGAGCCGCAGCAAGGCATTAAGAACCTGACTGCTGGCGAAGCCGAAGCCATTCAGGCTAAGAACTTCAACCACGCCACCCAAGACCTGTTCGACAACATCAAGAAGGGCAACTTCCCCAAGTGGGAGCTGTCGGTACAGATTATGTCGGATGACGAGCACCCGGAGCTAGACTTCGACCCGCTCGACGACACCAAAATCTGGCCCGAAGACAAGTTCCCCTTCCTGCCCGTGGGCATGATGACCTTGAATCGCAACCCCGAGAACTACTTCGCTGAAGTAGAGCAGGTGGCCTTCGGTACCGGTGTACTCGTGGATGGCCTCGATTTCTCGGACGATAAGATGCTGCAAGGCCGCACCTTCTCGTACTCCGATACCCAGCGCTACCGCGTGGGACCCAATTACTTGCAGCTGCCCATCAACGCGCCCAAAAAGCACGTGGCCACCAACCAGCGCGATGGCCAGATGACGTACCACGTAGACGCAGCCCCCGGCCAAAACCTGCACGTCAACTACGAGCCCAGCAGCCTCAACGGCCTGAAGGAGTCGCCCTCGCAGGGCCCCGACCACCAGCCGAGCTACAGCGCCCGCCTGGTGCGCCAGACCATCGACCGTACCAACAACTTCGGACAGGCCGGCGACCGCTACCGCCAGCACGAAGACTGGGAGCGCGACGACCTCGTAAACAACATGATTGGTGCCCTGGCCGATGCGGACAAAGCAATTCAGGACCTCATGATTGAGAACTGCACCAAGTGCGACGCCGATTGGGGCCAGCGCTTGGCCGACGGCATCAAGGCAGCCAACGCTGCCAATGCAGAGGCTGAAGGTGGCAACCAATACAACGAGCGCCAGGCTACCGAAGCGGTAGGCCAAGCCGAGGAAATGGCGCACGACGCCAAGCCGTACTAGCTTGCATAACCCCTAGGTCCGTGAATAGCGGCTTTGGAACCAAGAACGCCGCCCTGGCAACGGGGCGGCGTTTTTTGTAGTAGCGGAAGACTAAAAACAGGCCTTGGCGAAGTCTTGCGCGTACTGTTTTACTTGGTTGCGCACTTGGCGAAACTGGCTCATTATTTCCTCCTCATTGCCGGTAGCTTTGGCGGGGTCAGGAAAATTATGATGCAGTTTCTGCGCCGACGATGGGAATACCGGGCATACCTCCTTGGCGTGGTCGCACACCGTGAGCACGTAGTCGAAGGGCACCTGGGCATACTTCTCCACGTGGTTGCTGGTGTGCTGGCTGATGTCTACGCCGTCTTCCGCCATCACGCGCACGGCGCGGGGATTGAGGCCATGTACCTCTACCCCAGCCGAATAAACGTGGGCTTTCTCACCTAGGAACTGCTGGAGGTAGCCGTGCAGCAGCTGGCTGCGGCACGAATTGCCGGTGCAAAGCACCAGGATATTTTTAGGGGGCATTTGGCTGGTAGGGTGAGAATTACGAATCTGTTGAGTTGGTAGCGCGTAGCGCTACGCCTGATACCAGCGGCGCCGAAACCAGAACGCCAGGTTGACCAGCGCAATCAGGGCCGGCACCTCAATTAGTGGGCCGATGACGCCGGCGAAGGCCTGGCCCGAGTTCAGGCCAAATACCCCGATGGCCACGGCAATTGCCAGCTCGAAGTTGTTGCCGGTAGCCGTGAAAGCGATGCTAGCGTTTTCGGCGTAACTGGCCCCTAGGTACTTACCTGCCGCGAAGCTGAGTACGAACATGCTACCGAAGTACAACGCCAGCGGCAGCGCGATGCGTAGCACATCCAGCGGAATGCGCACGATAGTCTCACCTTTCAGGCTGAACATGAGCATAATAGTGAGTAGCAACGCCACCAACGTAACGGGACCGATAGCAGGCAGGTAAACGTTCTCGTACCACGCATCGCCCTTGAGGCGGCGCAGGATGAGGCGCGACAGGAAGCCCGCCGCAAACGGGATGCCCAGGTACACGAGCACGCTCCGGGCGATAGCCCAAATACCAATGTTCACGGCGTAGCCCTTCAGGCCAAAATAGGGCGGCAGCACCGTGATAAACAGCCAGGCCAGCACACTATAAAACAGCACCTGAAAAATGGAATTGAGCGCCACCAGCCCAGCCGCGTACTCGCGGCTGCCGTCGGCCAGGTCATTCCAGACCAGCACCATCGCAATGCAGCGGGCGATGCCAATGAGAACCAGTCCCATCATGTACGCCGGTTTGTCGGGCAAGAGCCAGATAGCCAGCAAAAACATTAGCAGCGGCCCCAGTATCCAGTTCAAAAACAGCGAGAGCCCGATGATGCGCGTGTTGCGAAAAACCACCGGCAGCTGCTCGTATTTCACCTTGGCCAGCGGCGGGTACATCATCAGAATGAGCCCGAGGGCTAGCGGCACGTTCACGGTGCCCACCGAGCAGTAATTGATAGCCCCGCTGATGCCCGGCACGAAGTAGCCCAGGGCCACCCCTAGGGCCATCGCCAGGAATATCCAGAGCGTAAGGCCCCGGTCGAGACCGGACAGTTTTTTCTCAGCCACCGCCGTAGCGGGCGGGGCAGCTTGTTGGGTAATCTCCATGTTTATACGTTTTTAAGCCACGCCCACGCGCTGGCTGCGCCGCCCTAGCAGCGTATCGCGCCAGGTGCCGGCCAGGCAGCCGATTTGTTCGCGCCAGCCACCGCCCGAAAGCCCAGGGCCTCATGCGGCCGCACACTGGCCTATGACCTAGAGCCGTTTCAAAGTCTTTGCCTCGTTATTAAAGCGAATAGAGACGCAATATTTTGCGTCTCTATTCGCCGAGCAGCGTATCTCGACGCCAGACTCCAAGTATTGCGCCTCTACAACCTGACTACCAATTCCGAAACCGCTCTAGCAGCACCCGCCGCCCGGCGTGCAGCCGGCTATTTGCAGCTGGGGCAGCGCAAATTGGGCGTCGGGAATACCACAGGCATCCTGCGCCAGGCAAGCCGTTTGCTTCGGCGTCAGCAAAAAGTCGGTGCCATCGAACACCAGCCCGAATTTGGCGATGGTGTCCTGCTGGTACTCCACTTCAATGTCTAGGTCCTCGCTGCCCAAAATCCGCTCCGACAGGGTCAGAATGTGCAGAAATTTTTGAGGAGCCAGCCGGTGGTCGTAGTCGCCGGCTTCCCAGAGCTGGAAGTTGGCCACGGTTTCTTTCCGCTCCACGCCGCCGCAATCAATAAAATGCTTGGTCACTAGTCCTACCTCCGTCACGTGGAAGTGAGCCGGCAGGTACGTGCCGTTGGGCAGCTTAAAATTCACAGCTTCCAGCCCGGCCAGGGACTGCTTCATTTCGGTGATTTTCATGGCTTTCTACTGGGTAAGGGGGAGAAAATCAATTAGCAGGCGCAGGCATCGGCCCCAGGTCCGCAGACATCGGGGGCCGTGGCCACGTCGAAAAAGGCCAGAAACTGCTGCCGCACCTGGCGCAGCAACTCGGTATTGAGGCAGTAGCAGACGGTGAGGCCGTCGATTTCGCCGCGTATCAAATCCAGCGCCTTCAGCTCTTGCAAGTGCTGCGACACGGTGGTGCGCGACAGCGGCAGCTCGGCAGCAATGTCGCCCGAAATGCAGGTGGTCTTGCTGGCCAGCAGCTGAATAATGGCTACCCGCGCCGGGTGGGCCAGGGCCTTGGCAACACGGGCCAGCTGCTGCTGCTCGTCGGTAAAAACAGTGGTCTTGGCGTAGGTCACGAAGGCATGCTTTAAGTATGACGCAAACATACGACATAGATTCAGCTAACTGCGCGTAATAGCCGCTATTTTTCTGCGCTACCAGACCAGCCTACCTTAGCCGGTAAAACCGCAACCATGCACAAACCCCGCCTCGAAGCCTTTAGCGACGGTGTACTCGCCATCATCATCACCGTCATGGTGCTGGAACTCAAGGTGCCGCACGGCGACAACTTCGCGGCCCTCAAGCCGCTGGTGCCCGTGTTTCTGAGCTACGTGCTGAGTTTCGTATACGTGGGCATTTACTGGAACAACCACTTACTCAGCAGCGCCCGGCAAATTAACGGCAGCGTGCTCTAGCCCAATCCGCATTTGCTATTCTGGCTGTCGCTGGTGCCCGTGGCTACCGGCTAGATGAGCGAAAACCACTTTACCCCGGCCACGCTGGCCCTCTGCGGCGCGGTGCTGCTGATGGCAGCGGTGGCCTATTTTATCTTACAAAACCGCCTCATCACCCTCAATGGCGGCCCCAATGCGCCCCTGGCCCAAGCCGTAGGACGCGACTGGAAGGGCAAGCTTTCGCCGGTGCTCTACGGCGTGGGCATCGCCAGCAGCTTCGTAGTGCCCTGGCTAGCGGGCGCCATTTACGTAGGTGTGGCGCTGATGTGGTTGGTGCCCGACCGCCGCATCGAGCGCACCCTCGCCACCCAGCCCAGATAAGCACGTATGCCAGCTATGCAAACCCTGATTCCCGGCCAGCAGTACCAAGTAATCAATGAGTTTACGGACTACGATGGCCGGCGGCACCCCGTAGGTGAAACCTGGGTGTTTGAGCAAACTAATTTTGTGCCCTACGAAGACGGCCTGACGCTGCACGTACTTGCGCGCGGCTTGCCGCTGGTTTATCGGTTTCAGCAGCGACCCGAGGAACAAGCGGCGCTTATTGCCCATTTTACCGACTTTGTAGTGCCCGTTTAAGTAATTTCCAACGTCATTCTATGTTCTTTTACCGTTCCCTTCTCGCAGCCAGCAGCCTGGCCTTACTCGCGGCCTGCCACGAACAAAGCACCCAGACCGCCCAGGAATCGGCAGGCCCTGCTCCCACCGGCCCGCAGTGCTACGCCTACACCTCGGCTACCGACACGATACGCCTGACGCTGCAAACCACGCAGCCCACCGTGACGGGCCAGCTCACGTACCACTACTTCGAGAAGGACCGCAACCGGGGCACCATCAGCGGTACCATGCACGGCGACACGCTGTTAGCCGACTACACCTTTCAGTCGGAAGGTACGACGTCGGTGCGGCAGGTGGCTTTTCTGCGCCGCGATATTGGCTTCATCGAGGGGTTTGGCCCCGTGGTAGAGGGCCAGGGAAAGGTGACTTTTAAACAGCCCCGGGCTTTGCAGTACGATGCGAAGTACACGCTGGTACCCGTGGCCTGCCCCAAATAAGCGCCTATAGCAACTTCCCGTTCAGTCTACGGCTGTAGAGACGCAATACTTTGCGTCTGGCGTTATTCAGGGCGTATCCAAACGCCAGACGCAAAGTGTTGCGCCTCTACATACTTGTGTACCCCAAGTCGAAACCTATTCTAGGCCCGCAGGATTTTCTCCAGTAGCGCCTTGGTCTTGCGGATGCCTTCCTCTTCACTGGTTGTTTCGCCCTCATACTCGATGCCGACGAAACCGCGGAAGCCAGACGATTTGATGATATTGAACATTCTGGGGTAGTCCGTTTCGACGCAATTACCGGCCGCATCGAAATCGAACGTCTTGGCGCTCACGCCTTTGGCCACGGGCATCCACTCCTTCACGGCCAGGTACTTGTCGTATTCTTCGATGCACTTGCCGCGGTACAGCTCGCCGGTGTCGCGGCGAATGCAGAAGTTGCCGAAGTCGGGTAGGATGCCCACATTGGACTTGCCCACCTGCCGGATGGTGCTGAGCAGCCACTTGCCATCGGAGGTATAGCTGCCATGGTTTTCAACTAGCACGTTGAGGCCGGCTCTTTGGGCGTAGGCGCTCAGGCGGCTCAGGCCCTCTACCGCCGCTTGCTGCACCTCCTGGGCCGAGCCTTTGCCGAAGGCGTTGACCCGCACCGTGGTGCAGCCCAAGTAGTGGGCAGCATCCACCCACTTGTAGTGGTTTTCGACGGCTTTTTGGCGCTCGGCCGCGTCGGGAGCGCCCAAGTCGCCCTCCCCATCGACCATGATGAGGTGATTGCGCACGCCGTTGTCCTTGCAGCGCAGCAGCAGCTCGCTCAGGTATTTTTTGTCCTCCGCTTTGTCTTTGAAGAACTGATTAACATACTCGACCACGCTAATACCAAACTCCTTTTTCGCCATTACGGGAAATTCGAGGTTGGTCATTTTGTTGGCGAACAAGGCTTTATGTAGCGACCACTCGGCCAGCGAAATCTCAAAGAAAGGCTTGGCGCTAAACGCCTCGGCCGCTAGCTGCGGCGCCAGGGCGGCGGTGGCGGTCAGGGCCGCGCTACTTTTCAGAAACTGACGACGGGAAACGGACATACGGGTGGGATGAGGGAGCTGAGCGCAGATGCGCCCGGCCGAAAGTAGCACGCATACTGCTACGCTATTGTGCAGTGCCAGCGGCAACGCCTGAAAGGCCTCTGCGAAGCCGTAGTTTTGGGGATTGCTGTCTCCTCCCACCCAGCCCGTTACGTTGATGAAAAAGCTGCTTTCCTGCTGCGTACTAGTCCTGTCATTTGCCCTGGCTGCACCCAGGGCCACCTGGGCGCAGGGCACGATGACCCTTAACCACATCGCGCTGTATGTGGTTGATTTACAAAAAAGTGCCGATTTTTATAAGCATGCGCTACTACTGCCTCAACTGCCCGAGCCGTTCAAAGATGGCAAGCACGTGTGGCTGCGCATTGGGCCGCATAGCCAGCTGCACATCATTCAGGGCAATAAGGCGCAGGAGCACGACATCAATACGCACCTGGCTTTCAGCGTGAAAGACCTCCCTAAGTTTATGGCGCACCTCGACAAGCTGGGCGTGCGCTACGGCAGCTGGAAAAGCGAGCCGGGCAAAACCACGCCCCGCCCCGACGGCGTGCAACAGATTTACCTACAAGACCCCGACGGCTTCTGGCTGGAGGTGAACAACGATAGATTTTGAGTGTTAGTCGGGAACACACAGTTGAGCGAAGCACTGGCAAGCAAAAAGGCGCGCCACGGTAGCCCGTGGCGCGCCTTTTTGGTGCTTTAGCGCAGGCGCGCTGAGCTTATTTTATGACCAGCTTTTGCTGCGCCACGCCGCCTTCGGTGCGCAGCTGCAAGGTGTAGATGCCCAGCGCCTGCCGGCTCAGGTCGAGGGTGAAGCTGGGGGCGGTGGCCGTTTGCACGGTGCGGGCGTATACATTGCGGCCCAGCGCGTCGAATACCGTGACCTGGGTTTCGGCGGGGCGGCCCTGGGCCATGGCTACTGTAAACTGGCCGTCGGCGCTGGGGTTGGGATATACGCTCAGACCCTGCTGCAAGGCCACATTTTGGGTGGTGCCAAGTACGGAAGTCGACAGCTTATAGGCCCCAATACCAGACCCATCGGTAGCGTTCAGCGCCGACGACCAGCCCACCGTGGGGCTAATAAAATCGAGGGACGCATGGTTGCGGGTTGCTTCGATGGATACCCAGGTGGCGCCGTTGTCGCGGCTGTACGAAGAGCCCGCATCACTGCCATAGCCCACCGTTACGTACTGGTTGGTACCCGGTACGTTGTCGATGCCCGCGGCGTGCAGCGTGCCCGTAGGCGCCACGCTCTGCCAGGTGGCACCGCCGTTGGTGGTGCGGGCCAGGGTACCGGCCAAAGTGAGGGCCAAGCCGTTGGAGGCATCGCGGAAGCTCACCCACGGGGTAGTGGCCCCCAGGCCGGTGTTGCCCACGGTCCAGGTTACGCCCTTATCCACGGTGCCAAATACGCGCCCCTCAGTGGTCGAAAACCAGAAGCCGTTGCCCACGGTAGCAAAGTGGTTTACTACGCTATACTCGCCGGTGGTCGCCGCAGGCAGGCTAGCCGCCGGAACGGCCGTCCAGGTAGCGCCCGCATCGGTGGTGCGGTATACCTCGAAGCGGCCAGTGGCCGGCACGGGGTCGCCGGCACAAATGCCCTCCGTAGCGTTAAAAAAGGCGATGTAGTTGGGGAAGCTGTCGGCGCTGGTAAACTGCCCGGCCACCGTTTGCGCGGTCCAGGTTAGGCCCCCGTCCACGGTTTTCAGGATGCGCCCACCGGCCCCGTTGGTAGTGCAAACCAGCGCGGTAGTCGCGCTGATGCCCGCGATGCCCGTGATTTCCTCGGCGGCGGCAAGATTGGAGATGGTGCTCACCGTCCAGGAGGTACCCCCGTTGGTTGTGAAGGCTACCTGCTTACCACCTTCCTCATCAACGACGTCGAAGCCAGCAGTCCAGACTACGTTGGCATCTACCGCGTCGAGATAGTAGGCTGAGAGGTAGTTGTTGGCGAAGGTGAACGGCTGCTGCACCCATTGCGCCTGGGCAGCAACGCTGGTAAGTAGCAGACTGGCGATAGCAAGTACGGTTTTCTTCATGAGAACGCTTGTTTGAGAAGTGGAGTCAAGTTGGATTAAGCAGGCAATTTGTACGGATTTTGAGGTAATTCAGCACAAAAACCATTGTACTTAACAATTTAATAACATTAAGAAACAGTGAATAACCCTTGTTTTCAGCGCTCAACGTTGACTTCCTTTTAAGCTTAAAAGCAGCTTGTTGAGCCGGCAAAAAGTAGGCTAAGACTGCTTGCCACGCGTGGTGGCTGCCCAGCAAATAAGCGCGGCGGCGATGCTTGGCGCACGTTAGCCACCTGCCAACGCACGCCAAGCACCGCCGCCGCGCTACGCCCAAGCTGCACTCCCCGCCTGCTTACAGGCGCGGGTCTATGGGCTCGCTTTCCAGGGCCAGCACCCCAAATACGCACTGGTGCACCAGCCGCAGCGGCTGCCCGGCTACGAAGCGCTCCAGCCCTTCTACGCCGAGCGAAAACTCGCGCAGGGCCAGGTTGCGCTTGCCTTTCACGTTGCGCTGGCGCAGGCGCTCCAGGTTGCCGGGTAGCAGGTAATCGGGGCCGTAGATAATGCGCAGGTACTCGCGGCCCCGGCACTTGAGGGCGGGCTGAATGAGGCTGCGGCTGGTGGTCGGGATGAAGTCGTAGGGCTTCACCACCATGCCCTCGCCCCCGCCAGCGGTGAGGGTGGTCCACCATTCAATGGCGGCCTCTACCTCGGCGAGGTCGGCCAGCTGCACCACGCGGTAGGGCGTGGCGCGCAGCAGGCGGGGGTCGGCGAGGCTGAGGGCGCGCAGGGTTTCCATGTGCCAGGCGTGGTCGCGGTCGAAATACGTTTTGCCCTCGGTGGCGAGCAGGTGAAAAGGCGCCAGTTTGAGGTCGTCGAGCGACTGCACCGGCCAGCAGTAGCGGCGGTAGGCGTCGGCGTAGTCGGTGGCGGCTTCGCGGCGGGCGCTGGTGCGGGCCAGCAGCGCGGCGGCTCCGTCAAGGCCGCGGGCGGCGGCGGTGGCAAGCACGGCTTCGGCCTGGGGCAGGGCGGCGCTGGCGGCGGCGGCCACGGCGGCGTACTGGTTTTTGACTAGCTCCTGCGCCTTGGCCGACCACGGCAGCAGCTCGGCATCGAGGCACACCCAGTCGGTGCCGAACTTGTCCCAGAAGCCAGTCGCCGTGAGGGCGTCGCGCAGGCGGGCCAAAAAGGCGGCTTCTAGGGCCTCATCGGTGAAGAAGTTGCGGCCGGTGCGGGTGTAGCATTTACCTATCCCCTCGCCCACCACGCCCAGGCGGCGCTGAATGGCGGCCTCATCGCGGCCCAAAACCACGACTACGCGGCTGCCCATGTGCTTTTCTTCGCACACCACGCGCTCGACGCCCTGGCGCTGGTAGTAGGCAAAGGCTTCGGCGGGATGCTCTAGCAAGTCGGGCAGCTCCGAGGTTTCGGTGGGCGACATGGTGGGCGGCAGGTAGAGCAGCCACTTGGGGTTGAGGGCGAAGCGCGACATCACTTCCAGCGCGGCCACGGCGTTTTCCTCCCGAATGGTCACGGTATTGAGCAAGCGCGTGTTGATGAGCTGCTTACCGGTCACGTCGCGGATGTCGAGCAAGTCGTCGTGCTGCTGCTGGGCGGTTTGAGTTGCTGGTTGCTGGTTACTGGTTTCTGGTTGTTGGTTTTCGGTTGCTGGCTGGGCCGAAAGTTGGGCTTTGTAATTCAGCGGGCGGCTGGGCTCGCAGTACGTTTCGTGGGCGGGCACGCTCAGCAGCGCCCGCTCGGGGTAGCGCAGGGCGGTGAGGCGGCCGCCGAATACGCAGCCCGTATCAATGTCAATGGTGTTATTGAGCCATTCGGGCTCGGGCACAGGCGTGTGGCCGAATACCACCATGGCGCGGCCCCGGTAGTCGGCGGCCCAGGCGTAGCGCACGGGCAGGCCAAATTCGTCGATTTCGCCCGTGGTTTCGCCAAACAGCGCGAAGCTGCGCACCGCGCCCGAGCCGCGGCCCTGCATGGCCTCGGGCATACCCGCGTGGGCCACCACCAGCCGGCCCCCATCGAGCACGTAGTGGCTGGTAAGGCCATCCAAAAACAGCCGCACCTGCTCCTTAAAGGCAACGGGCTCGCCTTCAAGCTGCGCCACGGTTTCGGCCAGGCCGTGGGTGAGCGATACGTTTTTGCCATTCAGGTGGCGCAGCAGCTTGATGTCGTGGTTGCCGGGCACGCACAGCGCCAGGCCGTCGCGCACCATACTCATTACCAGACGCAATACCTGGGGCGAGGCGGGGCCGCGGTCCACGAGGTCGCCGAGGAAAATAACGCGGCGAGGAGCTGTAGAACGGAGTGGCACTCCGTTTTGCGCCGGGTCTGACTCAGTTGAAAGCGGTATGTTACTCCCTTCTGTATCAACGCGCACCACGCGCACGCCCAAATCGCGGGCGTCCAGCACTGCTTCCTCCTCCACTGCATAGCCCAGCTTCTCTAGCAGCTCGCACAGCTCGACGTAGCAGCCGTGCACGTCGCCGATAATGTCAAACGGCCCCGTTTCGGCCTGGCGGTTGCTGTAAAGCGGGTCGCGCAGCACGGTTTGCACGGCATCGACCTCGGCCACGCCGCGCAGGTGCACCACCTGCCGGAAGCCTTCGGCCTTGAGCGAGCGCAGGCTTTGGCGCAGCAGGCGGCGGTGGTTGGCAATTACGTGAGGCTTGAGGCCCTGGCGGTCGGGGCGCTGGCGGTTGCGGGCTTCGGCCACGGCATCGGGCACGTCGAGCACCACGGCCACGGGCAGGCAATGGTGCTGCCGGGCCAGCGCCACGAGGCTTTTGCGGTCTTCGGCGCGCACGTTGGTGGCATCGACTACCGTGAGGCGGCCGCGCTTGAGGCGCTTGGCCACCCAGTAGTGCAGCAGGTCGAAGGCATCGTCGGTGGCGGCCAGGTTGTTTTCATCGTCCGACACCAAGCCCCGGCACGTGTCGGAAGAAACGATTTCGGTGGGCTGAAACAGGCGGTGGGCAAACGTGGACTTGCCCGCGCCAGTGCTGCCAATGAGCAGCACCAGCGCGAGTTCGGGGAGTTTGAGGGTATCTTGGGGCATAGTATAGAAGCCGGGGAGCTAGCCCCCGGCTCGGCAAATACAGTACGTATGGAGGGCTTAACGATTCGCAAGAAAGTCATGGCGCGAGCAAAACCCAGTAGCCGTAGCATCTCAGATGCGCTATTCTCCGGCGTTATGACGCTACTGCTCCTAGTACTTATTCCGCTCGTACTCCTGACGCTGTTACTAAGCCTTATCTGGCACAAGATTTTTTCAGAAAAGTCAACCGTACCCGCCGCGCCGCGCCCAATCGTATTACACGACGTGCCCAACGACCTTTTTCCGCTGCGCTACCACTACGTGATGGGTGAGGAAATCTCAGAAGGCGCTACCGATTATTTTGATGATGACGAGCCGCTTATCCTGTATCAGCCAGCTACGGATACCGACTTTTTCCAAGGCTATTTTTCCAGCTTTAAGATTGAATACCCAACCGGCATTTTTGTACAAAAGGTAAACTTTAACCCTACGCTCACCGAAATACGCTCTATGCCGCTTTGCTTCTTCAACTACGCGACCAGGGAAGCAGAAGAACTTATTGATTTAAAAGGCTATAACTTATTTACGAAGGAGCAGCTCAATCATTTTGTAATTACGGCCACCGCCCGAGACGACAGCGCGGAGGAGTTTTCGACTAAGGAATTTGAGTTGGAAATCACCCTCACCGACGCGCTTTACTCGCCACCCAAAGCTTACTAAGCCATGCAAAACCTCCTCCTCACCGACCCCAATGCGGCACTGTGCGACGCCTGGGCCAACGCCTTCGCCGACTACCCGGAGGTTGAGATTGTGAACAGCCGCTTTGAGCAGATTCCGGCCTTCGACTGCATGGTGAGCGCCGCCAATTCCTTCGGTCTCATGGATGGCGGCGTGGATTTGGCCATCACCAACTTCTTTGGCCCCGCGCTGCAAGCGCAGGTTCAGCAGGTTATCCTGGCGCGGTATAATGGGGAGCAGCCGGTCGGCACCAGCTTTATTGTGGAGACCGGGCACCCGGCGCACCCCTTTTTGGCGCACACGCCCACCATGCGGGTGCCTATGCCCATTGCGGGCACCGACCACGTGTACCTGGCCATGAAAGCCATGCTACAGGCCGTGCGGGACTTTAACGCGGCGAGCGAGCGCATCCAAACCGTGGTGTGCCCCGGTTTGGGCACGGCTACCGGCCGGGTGCCCGCGGCCGAAGCGGCCCGGCAAATGGCGCTCGCCTACCACTATTACCAGCACCCGCCGCAGGCCATCAATTGGCCCGCGGCGGTGGCCCGGCACCGCCGCATTAGCGGCGACTAAGGCTAGGTAGCGCGCCCAAAAGGCCGGCTTTCATCCATATTACCGGCAGTCGGCTTCGCTCGCAAGGCCCGCTTGTGCTTTCTGCACGGGCGGGCCTTGTGTTTTTGGGTTAAAACCGTGTGATAATTCTCAGTATTTTATTAAAAATGTTAAATTTTAGCGAATTAATAGCAGCGCTTTAATCAGTGCGATATATCAAGTTTACAATTGATTATTATTACTATTTAAGCTGTAAAAGGGCATTTATGAGCCAGTAGCTTTGTGTATCTAAAAAATAGCCAAACTATTATCAATACGCGCTTTAACAAAATAATACAATTTACTTTATCGACTTATGAAAGCATTCTATACCTTACTTCTGGCGGCAGCGAGCAGCTTACTGGCGGGCACGGCGCAGGCGCAGTACACCTTCACTGATGCCAACCTGAGCCCGTATAAGCAGGACTTTAACAGCTTGGGCAGCGTGGTATATTTAACCACTGGCCACCTAAACTCGCCGGCCGAAGTATACGCCCAGGCCGATTTTCCGACGGGGCCGTACAGCCCCCTGGCCATCGGGGCCAACGATGGCCTGAATACGGCGGCCAACTACTACCACTTTGGTTATGCGGGCACTACCGGTACCGACCGCTCGCTGGGTGGCATTGCCTCCACAGCCTACACCGATGGCATTGGTTACGTAGGTATTCGGTTTAAAAATGGCTCGACCAAGACCATCCAAAACCTGGAGGTGCAGTACGCCATGGAGCAGTGGTACAACTCGGGGCGGCAAGACCAGGCCAACGTGGCGGTGGCCTACCTCACGGCCCCGGCGGGTACGCCGCTGACCAGCCTGCTGCAAGCGGCAGGCAACTGGCAGGCCATCGCGCCGCTGCAAGTCGATGCCCCTTCGACCTCGACCGTGATTGCCAGCCGCGACGGCAACGCGGCCGCCAACCGCCGGGTGCGCCAAACCACGCTGGTAGGCATCAACCTGCAACCCAACCAGGAAATTATAATTCGCTGGGCCTACGCGCTCAACACGACTACCAACGGCAACGGCCTCAGCATTGATGATGTGGTAGTGACGCCCGAAACCAACGTTTACTACTCGAAAGCCAGCGGAGCGCTGGATGCCCTGGGCACCTGGGGCCTCAACCGCGATGGCTCGGGCACGGCGCCCGCCGACTTTACGTCGGCCAACCAGACGTTTTACGTACTGGGCAACGCCACGGCCGACCGTATTACGGGCATTACCAACACCTGGACGGTGGGCGGTGCCAACTCCAAGATTGTGGTGGGCGTACCGGGCACGGCCACTACGGGCGTGGCGGCCGTGCCGGCCGGCCTGCGCCTGGAGTACAATAAGGCTATTTCGGGCACCATCGACGTGTCGGATAACTCAACGTTCGTCATTCGCAATACCAACCTGCCACGCCCCTACACGCTGGGCTCGCTGAGCACGAGCAGCACGGTAGAATATAATGGCAACACGCCCGTCGCCATCATTCCGCAGAGCTACGGCCACCTGGTTGTGTCGGGCAATGCGGGCACTACGGTTCTCAATTCTAAGTCATTGGCGGGCAACGTACTCGTGAGCGGCAGCCTACGCCTCAAAAACCTGTGCAGCCTAAGCCTGGGTAACTACGACCTGACGCTGGTGCGGCGCGACAGCGTGGGCGCCAATGGCACCAAGCTGAATGCCAACATCGTGTACGGCGGCTCGGCGAGCAGCTACGTGGCTACCGATGGCACCGGCAAGCTGCGCATTTCGGTGCCCAGCAACGGCGTGGGCATCGTGTTTCCGGTGGGTTCGGGCGTGCCCTCGCTGGTGGGCACGCTGGCGGGTAGCAACTACACGCCGGCCACACTCCGCCAAACGACCGCCAACTCGGAAGATATTTTTGGGGTGCGGGTCATCAATAATATGTTCCTGAGCTACACGCTGGCCGAAGTGGGCCTGGGCGCTCTCCTAAACACCTCCAACGTCAATAAAACCTGGCTGGTGAGCGAGGAAGTAACCGGCGGCTCCGACCTGTCGCTGACGTTGCAATGGAACGCGGCCGATGCGGCGCTGGGCTTCGTGCCCGCCGGGGCGCGCCTCAAACACTACACCGGCGGGACCTGGGACGAGCACACCGCCACCGCCGAATGGGGCGCAACTACTGCCGCCGGCACCCAAGCCATGACGCGGATGCACATCACGTCGTTCTCGCCTTTCGGCGTGGTATCGGCCGCCGCGCCGCTACCCGTCAAGCTCACGGCCTTCGACGCGCAGGCCACCGGCCTTGCCGCCCTCTGCACCTGGACCACGGCTTCGGAACTCAATAACGACCGCTTCGTAGTGGAGCGCTCGCTCGATGGCACCACTTTCGCGCCCCTCGGCACGGTAAAAGGCCAGGGCAGCACCACCGCCGCCCACGCCTACCGCTACGCCGATAATGAAGCCGGCCGCCAGGGCGCCAGTACGGTATATTACCGTCTGCAACAGGTAGATACGGATGGCCACACTTCATACAGCCCCGTGCGGGCCGTAACCTTCGCGGGCCGGGCTGTGGCCCTTTACCCCACCCCCACCGCCGGCGACGCCGCCACCCTCGACCTGAGCAGCCTCAGCGCCCAGCCCTACCAGGCCCAGGTGCTCGACCTCACGGGCCGCGTGCTCGCCACCCGCACGCTGGCCGGCGGCCTCACCCACGACTTCGACGTGCGCAACCTACCCGCCGGGGCCTACGTGCTGGTGCTCAGCGGCAATGGGCAGCGCCAGACGCTATCGCTGCTGCGCAAATAAGCTAGAATAACAGTTGCCCAAAAAGGCTCGGAAGCAGGTGCTTCCGGGCCTTTACCTATGGATGAAATTCTGTCCTTGCGAGCATGGCAATTGTACCTGTTTCAGGGTCGTTGAAGAGTGTAGAGACGCAACATTTTGCGTCTGGCGTTAGGTAACGTCTCCTGACGCCAGACGCAAAATGTTGCGTCTCTACACCCGTTCAACGCCCCCCGAAACTGCGCTAAGCCGTCTTTCGGGTGCGATTGCTGCGCTGCGCTCGCAAGGACCAGTAGCGGGCAATTTATCTTTGACGCCTACTTTGGCGCTCCGCCTACCTCCGCGTTTCCAGTTATGAATGCCACTCCGAAAGATTTAGCTAAGCTCGTGTTCAGCAAGCTGAAGCATGCGCGCCACACGGGCCTGCAACCCACTGTGCCCGTGCTGACTACCTTGTTCGAAAATCTGTTTTTTACTAGTCTTAAGACGGAGGAAGGCCAGCTCATTAAGGTAACCGTAACGCTGATAAACTCCGCCGACCCCGACCCGCACCCGCCCAAAAGGCAGGTCGCGCACCGCTGGAACTACATTCATTTTGAGGAGCGGCTACCGTTTACGGTTAAAAACCTGGTCAAGCTCTCGAAAGCGGCCGACCCGTGGAGCGCTTCGCTGGCGGTCGACTACGACGAGGCCGGCGAGCTGTTCATCTGGGGCTTGATAGACCAGTCGGTTCACTACCAAAGCTTTATCAACTACGAGTCAACGTTCAAGCCCGAGCAGCCCGGCCTGTTTCAGGCCACCATCAGCGAGGTGGGCAACATCCACGTGCTGCTCGACTACGAGCTGATTGCCAACCTGCGGCAAAACACGCTGATTAGCAACTATGTGGACGTATTCACGCACGGGCCGGTGCGTGAACTGCTGAGCAACCACAACGACAGCTACAAAGCCGCCGTGCGCCAGCACTTCGTGGCTGAGCTGGGGGCCGACGTGCTCGACGACTGGAACGGGTACCTGGAAAGCATCATTGGCCGCTCTATCAGCCGCATTTTGCTGCGCATGCAGAGCTACCAGCACGGGGGCGCGCTCCTGATTACGCCCGACACCGAAACGGGCCTGAGCATCAAGCATCGGCTGTCCTACGACCGGCTGTTCAAGGCCATTGTCAGCTTCGTCAAGTTCGACAT
>Ga0265780_10001116_pt1 | contig 39264 bp, 39 predicted proteins | sample P1T30metagenome_FD_192432 | JGI IMG/M metagenome (GOLD analysis project Ga0265780, IMG submission 192432) | Plant litter microbial communities from East Loma Ridge, Irvine, California - P1 T30 | ecosystem: Environmental > Terrestrial > Plant litter > Unclassified | place: USA: California...
GGTGGAGAGCGATCAGGCCTCAGCCGCCAGGCTTTAGCGCGCTGCACAAGGTGCAGAGAGGCTGGGCATAACTCCCGTACGTGCAAGAAGGATTCTATAGGTGCTACATAGTTTTGTACATTAATATGTATGTAACATCTTGTAACGTGGTTGAGTTGTGCGCATATAGAGGTGCGGAAAGTTGGTGGGGTGGACGGCTCGCTTGTCTGGACGGCTCGCTTGCCAGGTACGTTACCATGGAATTCACTTCGAACATGTTGTGTCAACCTTCAGGACCAACCAATGTCCTTAGTAAAGTGACGCGAATTTACAACCACATTCGTATCACTACATCTAGCGCAATTGAGAGTAGACGTCAACGTGTCTTCTCTCCCACAATTCACCACTGGATTGACGCACAAGTTCACCCCAACAGTACCCCAATCATCATACCATGCCCAGGCATCTGACTCGATGAATTCAACAATGTGGTGTCAATATTAGCCCGGTGAAGGCTCCGCGCGACAGCCCAAGGCGACCACTCGGGCATGTTCACACCAGGATGAACTTTTAGCGACAGCATTTCATACATACCTACATCTTTTGCAGAGCTGATCATTATCCCCAGGACTATGGCCGAATAGAGGCATACATGGGTCTGCTTCACCCTCTACTCCCTCCCCTTCAACTCCTCCAACCTCTCCCTCAACCTCTCCCAACCCACACTATCCTCCCAGGTCTCCTTCCCCTTCCCACACACACTCCGAACCGCACTCCTCGCCTTAAACTTCCAATCTTTCGCCACGAGCTCGCCACTCCCAGCCGCCAATCCCTCCGTCCTTTCTCTCGCCCCCAGCGTCTCATACGCATCCACAAGATCAATCGTCTGCTGCACCACCACATTCCACACGCCTTCGCTTCCAGACTCCCATTTCGGCTGGCTTGTCACCGCACGCCACGCTTTCTCGTGGCACTCGAGCGCCGAGCTGGGGCGGTTGGTGTGCGTGTACAGCGTGGATAGCACGCTCCATAGTTTCGGCGAGAAGGTGATGAGCGGCTTGATGTTTTTCTCGATTAGGTCGTTGACCATGTGTGGTAGACCAGGGCGCGAAATATCGAATCCATCGTCTGAGCGCACGAGGTCTTTGATCAGCATGTCTAGTACTTCTGCGTCAACACATTTCTCGCCCTCCGTTGCGCCACGTAATTCACATATGCTGCGTTGTGCGTTGATCACGTCGGGCCAGGAGGGTGGCGATGTAGAAGCCGCGACGGCGAGGACGTTGGACCAGATGCGGAAGTCATCGTGCTTGAGAGTCGCAGCGCGGCGAAACGCTTTGAGGGCGTCGGTGCGTGGGTGATTCGTCACCTTCTCTACCTCGCCATCTTCATCTGTGCGCGTTTTGGGGCGCAAGTGCAATAAGGAGGCGGCGAGGTTAGACCACGATTCTGCGTCGCGGTCGTCGAGTTGCACGCAGCGCGAGAATGCTTCGACGGCTTTTTTGAACTGTAGCAGCTCGAGGTGTGCGCAGCCGAGGGCGAACCAGGCGGGTTGGTAGAGCGAGTTGACTTTGAGGGAGAGAGAGTATGCTTCGGCCGCTTTGTCGTAGGCGCGGGCGGCCATGTAGTGTTGGCCGAGGGAGCGTTGGGCGCGCGCGTATCGGTTGCCAGATACTTCCCAGGCTTTTTCGTACATGGAGAGATCCTTTTCGATGTCGCCCAGGATACAGTAGAAGCGTGGTGCTTCGGTGGGTGGAGGGTCGCGTGCTGGGCCTTCCCATTTCTCGGCGTCTTCGTCGATGTCTTCGTCGGCACCGGAAGTGGCGTGGAAGAGCTGCTTTCGCATGACTTTTCGGGCCTTGTCTTCTTTTTCGGTGGCGGCCCAGCAGAGCGCTGCTTCGGCCCACATCTCTAGACGCTCGTAAATTTCGAGGGCAGAGCGGAGACCGCCGAGTGCGACCCAGCGGGCGGCAAGTTCGGCTTCCAGCTCCCATCGCGAGGGGGAGCTCAAAGGGAATATGTAGCGAAGGCGCTCGCTGACTGAGGCGGCTTCTCCTTCCTTTGCTTGCGGTAGGAATGATGTGATCTTCTCGTTCGTCTCGGCGTCCGTAGTAGTCTCACCAGATGTCTCCGCAATTACTTGGTCGACGAGTGCTTGTAGCTGCAGTAACCCACGTTCCAGCGTTCGTGACTTGTACCCTTCAATACGGCTTCGCACGAGTAGAGCTTGTGTGTAGACCTGCCAATTCGAGCTTCCGCCTTCTAACACTCTCGTCGCATACGGTATCGTCTCTTCTCGCGTCAGACCATCTGCTGGATTCGTATTCTTGATGCTTTCCGCAATCGAAAGCAAGATGACCGAATCCAGTGGGTCGAGCAAAGGCTGATTGGCGGGGTCTAGCTCCGTAAGGCTTGTGGGAAGCGCAGATTCGTCTTTGAACTCTGATACTGCTAGCTTCTCGGTGTACTGAATGGTCTCGTGTAACGTGTCGTCGTTGAGTTCCAGAGCTTTAGGTTTCGAGGCTTCCCCAGACGTGCCATTTGTCTCCGTGGCCGCACTTCGAGCTAGTACAAGCAGCTGACTTGTGTCTTTCTGCTGGAACTTCGTTCGCTTGCCCATAAGACCTGTCAAAGCGAATTCAAACTTGCGCTCCGTGGTCGCAAGCTCCAGATCCGCCTTCGCTTGCTTGTCATTACCGTGATGAGTGTGGATAGCAGCTCTCTCAAGGATGAAGTTGGCGTGTAGATCTTTGATGTCGTTCTTGTTCGCAGAATTCAGGATGAAGTTTTCCACGGTCCTCAACTTTTCGTAGATGACGCTCTGAAGACTGGTCGCAGGCTCGCTTAGCAGCCTCTGGTGCACAAAGTTGACTCTCATCTGCGCCCAAGCAGAGAGTTCAATGTTCTTCTGAACAGGTGGGCAGATCAAAATTGCTTCGGCTAAGCACAAAAGCTCAATGTTTGGCGTGAGCTTGTACGCTGCAACACCGTCCGCGCTCAGCGAGGCGATGAGCTCTACCCGAGTCTTGCTGAGCGTCTTTGCATTGCTCGAAGCCTCTTTTGGAAGAAGGATCTCCGCGGACTTGAAAGGTAGCGGTGGTCCTGTGACAGTCGACTGTGTGAACGCATACAGCGCTGCGACCGCGACGATGAAGAACAGGTGCTGTCGATATGCCGCGGTCTCCTTCACTGGTGTTCCTTCCTCTCCATTTCGCTTAGCCAATATGAGGCCTAGCCGGTGAAAGATGTGATCGCTCCATAATGGAGATTCCTCTCTCTTGACGTCTTTTGTTGCTTCGTTCTCGTCATGTCCGCACAACACCTTCACTTCAGGCTGCTCAAATATGGCCAAGAAATCGCCTGATTCGAGGGTTTTGAGCACGTCTTCCAAAGCGACGGCGAGCTCATCTGGCAAAGAACTGCGAAAGAAAGTAATGAAAACGTCAGCCATAATGATTTTGAGATCGAACTGTTTTACGAAAGGTGGTTGTTAGGAAATGTTCACAGCTGGTGTTTGAGTAAACTTGAAAATTGGACTGTGGCGAACTAACCGCTTTCGGCCATGGTGTTTACGAGAGCGCCCTTTTCGCACGTCTGCATACTTCAACACTACTTGATTATGAGCTTGTAAGACAGAGTCACATTAGTGTGTCATGTCATAATTCCTGTATGAAAATACTTCATTATCATATCATTAAGCTGCACTACTCCTCTCCCAAGCCAGTGTAGTCAACACGAGGTATTCACGTAATAACAACCAAACACAGATTTAACGCACGACCAGAAACAGACCTTCGCTACGCCTAGTCCGAGTCGCTGCTTGAGGAAGAAGAGCTCTTGCCCCTGCTACGACTACGGCTGTGGTGCTTGTGCTTCTTGTGTCCATGACCATGGCTACTCCCACCATGGCTACTGCCTCCATGACTGCTGCCAGGGTACAAGCCGCCCAGACCAGCAGATGATGCAGCGTACGAAGAGCCGTGGGAAGAACCGTGGTGCGACGATCCGTGGTCCTTCGACTTGTGCTTCTTGTGCTTCTTCTCCTTTCTGCGAAATGTGTCAGTTACTGCGCCCATAGTCCCTCGGAAAGGCAGACTTACTTGTCACTGAGAACATTCGCGCCGATCGCACCAGCGACTAGGCCTCCGATCGTTCCCAGAGCTCCACCACCCATCTTGTTCCCGAGGAAAGCGCCACCAGCGCCTCCAATGAGCGTGGAGCCTAGGCCACGATCGCCTTCTGCAGGACCTCCTGGAGTTCCAGGCTGGCCATGTTGCTGTCCATATGCGGGCTGTTGGCCCCCGTAGTTGTGCTGCTGCTGCTCTCCGTATCCGTGCTGCTGCGGCTGTTGGTAAGGATCTTGGTAACCCTGGTGTTGCTGCGCGGGAGGAGGGTACGGCGAGTGGCTGCGGTTCGGATCGTAGCTCTGGTCATACTGGCCCTGAGGAGGAGGGGCACCATAGCCTTGCTGGTGTTGCTGATAGGAGTCGTGGGGCGGTGCTTGGTATGCGCCCTGGTCGATATCAGCTTGCGCTTCCCTTGTATGCGCCTGGATGTACTCACCTGGCCCTGGGGAGGGTATGGGCTATGCGACCCGCCATACTGATCGTGAGCAGGCTGTCCATAGCCCTGCCCCTGTGGTGGGTAGCCCTGATTGTAGCCTTGCTGGCCGTGCTGTGCGCCATCGTAGCCGTGACCTTGCTGGCCGTGGCCGTAGTAGTCGTTACCGGACATGCTGAAGTTTGCTATGTGTTCGAGGGTATAGGAATCAGGTTCAGGGAGAAGTCGGAACAATGTAAGGAGAGGGATGCGCTCGGGGGATTGCTGACGGCGGGGGAGGGGTAGGTGTGAGTGGTTGGCAGCTGGCGTTTGCGGGCATCACACGCGCCTTTAAGTGCAACACGCCATTTCGCGCGCTGCTGACCTTGGGCGCTACACGTTGCGCAATTTGCGCCGACTTGGGCATCGCGGCTGCCTCTGCGGCGGAGTTGCGACTTCTTTGGTTGGAGGTGGGGTTGGAGATGCGAATGGGTGTGGCGGAGCCATTAGCCACAGCGTTGATTGGCTTCGTCGCATCGACCGGACGCTCCCTCACCGCAACATCATCATCATTCGGAGTGGGCAACGGATGGTAAGTTGGTACAGGAGGGATGGTCTGGCTGGGCATGTCAGAACAGCGGTTCACGTACACGTCATGAGGCTGAAGCTGGCGTTATACACAAGGTGACACAGCCTCGACTCCGGAAGCTTCCGATCGCCACGTTCAGTCATCGAGTGGGCCGTGGTCTGGTAGTATGGTCAGCAAGAGATGGAGCCGAAGACTTGGACGGCACTTGCGGTGGACAGGGCGAACACGATGGGACTCATGAGAGCGATGAGAAGGAAGATGAATTGCTGGTCGCTCGTAGAAATTCTCAGTGAATTGAACGTAGAGTCAGCGTCAAGTGTAGAAGAGTGCCAAAGCCATGGTAGTCGATCTGGATCGAAGAACGAGTCTATATGTCGGTGCGAGCTAGCTGTGTATACAAAGCCATACAGCCAGGCAAGAGCACAAACAACCCAATCCAAGACCTCTATTCTAGCAGCTTATGCTCAGTGCAGTGACGGAATGCACATAGCAAAATCCGCTCACCACTACAATGGCGCGTAGCAACCCTCCTTCCTTACACAGGAGCACAGTAAACGCTCTTGATCTTACGATCCAGCCACTCCGGAAGAGTACCAGCGCCCAGAGGCATGTCCTTGCTACCGAAAGTGTACCCGTTCCCTCCAGCAGGGCAACCGCTCTCGCTACCAAATCGTCAGCATCTATTACACCCAGATCCTTAAGTCACCAAACTTACACAAAGAAAGCACAGCTCATGCCCTTCTCGACGACGATGCTGCGCGCCTTCCAAAGTTTGCCGTTGACGGGGAAGAGGACGTTGAAATTGGTGCACTTGTTGAAGGGCATGGGAGCCCAGTTGCCCTTGTAGTTCTGCTCGGAGAAGAGGGAGGCGCCGAGGCCGTTGTTCACGTCGGCGGTCTGAGGTGGGTCAGTAAAGCGCGGTGCGAAAGAGTTGGGCAGGTTTTACGGTTGGTAGAGCGGCGGCGAGGGCGCTGAAGAGCGCGAGGCAGAAAATGAGGAGCTGCATGGTTGATGGTGGAGGCTTGTGTGATGTGGAAGGTGTACGAGAGATTCGTGGAGAGAGACTGTGAGTAAGGAATGGAGAGTGGGCTGGAGAAAAAGAATTTAACAGGGCAGGACGAGCTAGCTGCGTTTGCACAGCGATACTGATCAGGTGAGAGCGAGCAAACGGCGCAAGAATTTTTTCATGACCTTGTACTGAATTCATCTATCATATTGACGCGCAAGCGGCGTAAGTTGACAACAGGAGCCATTTTGCCACTAGTCCAGGGAAGATAGACTACCTCCCCTACGTGTCATTGCACGATCATAATCCGCGGCATAATCTTCCAGCAGTCTTCTTCCTTAAAGAGGAGCGCAGTACACGCTGTGACTCTTGCGGTCCAACCACTCAGGCAGCGTCCCAGCACCTAACGAACTCTTCTTGTCACCAAATGCCGCCTTCGCACCACCAGCCGGGCAGTTGTAGTCGCTAAATCACACCACATCAGTTTTCATACTTAACCAAAACTAGCCCACTGTGCGCGCAACTTACATGTAGAAGCTGCAGTACATGTTCTGCTCCACGGCGATGCTACGAGCCTTGCCGTCCATGTCGAAGAACACGTTGTTGAGGTTGACGCAGAATGAACCGGGCGGGATGGCGCCGCTGGTACCAGAATAGTTCTGGCCGGAGTAGAGTGTGGCGCCGCGGCCGTCACCATTGGTGCGGCTGTTGGCGCTGACGGTGAGCTGAGCAGTGTTAGTATGTGGAGATGGAGAGAGCATTGGGGAGTGGTGCAGACGGTTGGGAGGGCGGATGCGAAGGCGCTGAAGAGCGCGACCAGGAGGATGATGAATTGCATGGTGGGTGATCTCAATGATGTGGACGTTGAGAAAGTTAGAGAGGCAGCGAGGTAATTAAGTAGAGAGAGGGCGGCAGTGAGGTGACTAAGTAGAGACAGAGGCAGCGAGCTGGGCAACGGCAGGTGAGTGAGATCAAGAAACCCAATCTATAATTTGGGGGAACCGCTAGTCGTGATTACGGGGTCTTTCCGGATCTACAAACGGCCGCCCGCGGAAGTGCAAGCAGTGCTCGTGCTTTGGATCGGTCCGTTCGCGCGAGATGAAAGCTACAAGCATGTCCGTTCAAAATCATAATCTCAATCGGGCCGTACCGGTGAAGGCCATGATCCGGACTGATGCTCTCCTGACATTTCTAAGTCGGAGTGAAGTTGTGTTTCCTACTATTTCTGGCATTTGTCTCAATCACTCCACGTCGATTCGTCGAGGCGCCTGTTGAATGTGGACCATTGTAGCAGCAGTCGACGAGCATGGTGTGGCACAGACTCGCACTCTGGAATTGGAAAACGGTAAAGAAAAAACAAAGAAGTCGAGACCCTTGGTATACTTTATGACTCTGTACTGTGGCTGGACTCGTGAGCTCGGGTGAGCTGTTAGAAAGAAAGACAACAAGTTAGAGCATACGAGTAAACGTGCCAGCACTTTGGAGACGTGAGGGGAGTTTGAGATGCTTGAATATAAGGGTTGAACAATAGGACTTGCACCTCCCAGAGAACACGATGCGTATCAGTGAGCTCGAAGCCAGATTCGTTCAAGTGGAGAACCGATGTGAGAGGGTTCTGTCGATGATTTCAGGGCTGAGGTCACCGTGATCAAAAAGAGTCAAGTTTACATGTACATTGAAATCATTGGAAAGTTTTCATTGTACGTATGTCGTCTGCCTCGGAAAGCAACCGGTCAGTCACTTGGTTGCGGGTCTGCAGCGCGCGCTCGGGCCATGCGCTTGCGTACTTGCCTAATCAGGAAGGTTTTGGAGCGGGTGTCGATAACAGCAGGTGCGCATGCGCTGCGCGTGGGCTCCGCCTCCAGGCGAGCCGAGAGCCACGTAAGCGCTTGATATACACACAGCGCGCATCTCGACTCGGTAATCGTTCATTGAGTATAGATACAGCTAATAGGTAAAGACTGGGGTATTGCATGTGCAATCGCAGTGAAGGACCGACAAACTACATGATGAACGATTGTGATCGTTCCTAAACCCACAAGCGTACGCGCACCATTCCACTCGACTCATTCCCCTGTAGCTCCGCAAAACCACGAGAAGCTCTCGTATTAAGACAAGTCCAAGTTCTCTGGGAGCAGTCGCCCTCCTTGATCCGGAGTGGTTTGACTTTGACTTGATCACATTGGTCGTTTTTGTAGAACAACAGGTCGCACTTAAAGCCAGATGGTATCGTGAGTTTCGTACTCTTCGCAATGGTAGCACGCACGCTGTTCTGGAGGGTCCGCGAGAGGAAATCTCTAGTATAACAGTTGCCAACGGGACCCTGGCGTACCTTGGGCTTGACGTCTTCCTCTGTGGTCTTGAGAGCGCCCAGCAGGCCAGATGGACAGTTGTTGCTATTCCAAAATGTCACATCCGCGGGCGGATAGGCGGGCGTCGGCGAACGTTTGCAGTTCCATGATCCGTATATCACACGGTTATCGTCGGACACGCATATGTTTCCTTCGCTCTTTGACGCCCTCACGAGAGCTTTGTCGCATGGTACAGGACCCGGCTGGTGTATCGACAACTGGTAGCTGACGCCAGGCGGGATGACAGCGCTGGCGAAAGCTTTCCTGAAGCAAACGAATGTTTTCTCCTTGCTTCCAGGCACGGTGAAACATGTGTTGGCTTCCTTGACACCAAGTTCTTTCTGAAGTATGTTTTTCCCTCTCTCTTTTTATCCTTGTCGCAATTGGGAAGCGAATAGGCCTTGATCGTAGCGGACGGAAATGGTGGGGGGTTTTAACGCGCAACAAGACGAGCGAGAGCGTGAGGTTGGCCCGTGTCAATGATCTCGCTCCTAGAGTTAAATATATCGCGTTCTCCGGTGGGGTTGCCGACGGGGTGCGTGGGAACTTCGGCTGCCCACAATGCGAGGTGCATGATTGCAAGAAAGACTTGTGTCTGTTGAGTCATCAATGGCAGATCCACGCATTGAGGAAGGAATTCACCAGCTCCATATTCAAGTTGAAGGATAGTTTCAAGCTGTCAGACTGGTGCTGCGTTGGTAGATCTGGGAAAGTATAACTGCTGAGATATGAACGAGGCAATAACGCTATTTATACAGCATGAGGCCGCTCTGCCTCCAACATCAATGTCAAGTCGCGCAGGTATACACATGTCGCAAATGGCGGACGGAGAATGGCGATCACAAAGACAGCATCTCGTTTCGGTGGTCTCATGGTCTCTTGCATCGTGTTTTGGTCGATCGAGTCGCACAAGGCGCTTTCGATAGCGTGCTTCCATAGTTTGGCTGAACACATGGCGGATCGGAGGTTAGCCATCTGACAGCATTCTTTGAGATGTGTACGACAACCATGACGGAAGTGTACGCCAGAGCCATGATGCATTGAACTATGATATGCCACTGGCTGATACACCGGCGAGATTCTTTTGTGACGCGATCGTGTCAATTCCATTGCTGTGGTCCGGAAGCCGCATGATTGTCATGATATGAGGGCGATTGCTGATAGAAGTGCTCCAAAGTCAGCTGATTGCCGAGACAGAGCGACAGGAATAATGCTCCGGTCAAAGAGGACGAGGCTGGTCATTCTGCCATTTCGGGAGACGTTAGAGATTGGATTTGCCAAGCTTCGGGCATTGATGCTACGCTTTGCTTGCTGGATCGCCATCTCCGTGCGAGCTGAGCGCAACAAAGAAGTTGGAAGCGATGTCAAGTGATATCTTCGTAGCTTCATGCGATATTTGGAAGTTAGTGGGATCGACCATGCTCGATAGAGCCTACATTACACGAGAGATCTTTTCGTGGTTTCTTCCTTTGTCAAATCAAAAGGAAAGCATTCGATCGTGGAGCAAAGTCGACCGAGCTAACAGAAGTCGAGAAGGTACCGTGGAGGCGCGATGGCTCGCGAACTACACGATGAATCGGTATACAAGGCTGGGTCTAGATGATCTTTGTGTACCTCGATGGCTTGTTGTACACCCGCATTAGTGGTACTACCATAGAACATCTATGAGAAGCAAAATACTCCGTACCACCGGAGGTCGCGGAGCGAGCATGTCCGCCACTCTGATAGAAGGGTACGGATGATCTGCGATTATGACCTCGAGGATAGGATTGTGGTGCCGTAGATTACATCTGTCCTACATGAGAATGACTCGGGATTCCAGGTGTGCGTGACTGAGTGTGTTGGAAACCAGGGCTTGCCGGATGCAAAGCCGTAGTAGACCTGCTTTCGATGTTGCCATAGCCGAGATTATCCGGGTCGTCAGTCTTTGCGTGACTCTTTCTTTGCTTTCACTGAAGACACAATGTCTGCTTCGGGAAATTGTCGGCCAGATCACTTGGAATCGGACGATCGCTTGTGCTCTCCCAATGTCCCCCGACGCGCTCGCAGCGCCACGAGTTGTTCCAATCTGTTATACCCACGCGCTCATAGTATGCTCCACATGGTCTAAGTATGAGTAGAACGGGATGGGTCCTTGGTACTCCGGCGCTACCTGCTTGGAGGAAAATCGCCACAGCGTCAGTAAGTCGATCTTCAGAGCTTGTTCTAGCGTCCAAGTGAAGCTTGAACATGTAGCCTTCAGGGTATCTGCTCATGTCGGTCCCGAATATCTTTTGCTGGCGCTGACATGGTGTTCGAATAACCAAGTGATCGCCGTAGACCTTGGTTGCTCGGGAAGCCGTCCCAGTATGGAAATCCGGTGGGAAGTGGATCGTCTCTGCAACAGGTGCGGTAATCTGCAATAATCGTGAACTCGAGGTCTGCTGGCCTTCAACATCACCATTCAATCTCATCCACTCATCCACACTCTGCCACTGGTCATTTGCGGCTGGTGTCGAAATACTACACAGGCTGACATCCAGTCTTTTAATCTCAGGGAATTGCTTTTGCCCAATGACGCTCGTCCAGGACCAGGTGGGAAATCCAGCGCGCCTTTGACTGGGTGCAACATTTGCCCATTGTAGGTTCAGCGTCGACGTCCCGGAAGCACTACCGGTCTCCACTGACATACCGGCCCAATGCTGTATGTTTGCCGCCTTCATGATACCCAAACAAGCGTTGAGAGCGTCAGCAGAGTATGAAAGATTTCTCCTCGTGTATTCTTCTAGGATCTGGTTGACGCTCAAATGCTCGCGGTGACGATTTGGAATCACTCCAAAGAGGTGAGAAGCATCCTGCCCGTCCCACGCCGTTCCCGAGCGATGTTGAAGCTTTTGATCCACACATTCCTGACAGTACATATGATCGCATAGAAATGATACTTCGTGGTCAGTAAATATCAATCTTCTGCGTGCGAGGTACCCTTCTTGGAAGGTCCTTGTAAAGCCTCGTCAGCTGATGCCTCGTGCTCATGCATTATCGACACTTACCATGCGCGGGACGCCCATGCAGAAGTCCGGATAGCCAGTCTATCGTCGAAGATTTGAATCAGCGTACTAGTCGCTAATTTGACGCTTTTCTGTTGCTTGCGAGCTCGCGTACTGACCCCCGGCAGCCCGTATCCGGGATTTTCACCCGCTGCTGCTATGATTGTGAGATCCGCTTTTGCATCTAGAAAACAAGATTGGGTCAGTTGAGCAGCACAGACCGACAGGATTCAGGCTAATTACATATTCTGTCCATGTTGAAGATCTGGTGATGTCTCTCTTGCTCGTCTGTCTGATTGATACACTATTCCCGTCAGCTTACCAGGCACCAATAGCTCCAACATAATATGCTTACATATTTGTCTACCCACAAGTATTGATAGCCTAGCTCAAGGGTGATCAAAATGCTGTCCTCGATCGTTGCAGGAAAGGTGCCTTTTTCTAGGTCGGGCAGGCGAACCGCGCCCCATACGTACGATAGTGCGACATAGCGAGAAGTGTTGTCAGTCTGAATCACTGCTCTTGTTATGCAGTCGATGAGCTTAAGACCTTTCACTTGATCCCCTGTCGTGGAACCACATGTCATCGAATGATGCGTCTTACAGAAGTTTAACCATTTCTTGACGATGCTAAAATCGAGCGCGGTAGGGTCGACGTGCCGAGGGCGAATCTCGTCGGACAAGAACGTTGGGTGCAGCAGACCAAAAGTGCCTGCAGCGACGTATGGCGATTCTTTATTTCGCTGATTGTCTTCCGCAGTCTGACTCCTTGATTGAAACGTCAAAAGAGCTCGGGGATTGGAACGATCGTAGCTTGCCAGGGTCGGGATGAGGTTGTAGATGGACACAATCTTAGCTCGCCCTTGACTGCATTGGCCATCGATGGGCAGACCACCAACAAAGACGCACAGGGGACAAGTAGACTTGACAAGTGTAACATGGTCTTTGAAATGATCGACTTGAGCAACGGGCTCCAGCGGGTAGGTAATTGCTACACTCATGAACTCGCAACAATGCGCACAGAGTCCAAAGAGCTGAAGCTGCTTGCTTTCTTTCATGCGCACTGCTTTCCTTTCTTTAGCTTCCTTTTTCCGCTCTGCCTTCTCTACAAAGTCTTGATGCAATGCACGAAGGCCTCCGGGTGATATGGATCTGGACCGTTGCCCCAGCCTCACTTGTAATGATGACAAAGCGTCCGAAGCCATCGTGATAATCTCGGAAATAGAAGCTTATCCGGCGAGGATATATTCATGGGGCACGCAGACGTGTGCGTGATGGTTGTGTCGCGAACAGTAATGGCGTTTGGCGGGGGCTGACTGCGAATTGCATCAGCTTGCTCTGTGTTGTAAGTGGCGCCTTGCCCATTTAGGATCGCCCTATCAGGCAGCAACACGACGAAGTAGATCACAGCCTTGTGAGCTGAGTCAGGGCACGCGTTCCTGGGCTCTGAATTGTTGTCGAGCATACGCCCTCAAGGACGTAGTCGGCGTAGCGAGAAATGAGAGAACAGTCGTGCCAAAATCAAAGAATGACCGGAAGAGAAAGCTGGTGAAGTACGTTAGTCAGTGTGACTCCGTAATTCGTGTCATGGATTATTCATGTGTAGCACATCGGAGTGGAGTATGTCCGTATCCTAACCTTTATTTCCAGCCCAGAGTGTTGTGAAACGCCATAACTAATGCATCAGAAAACAGGCGAGGGTATAGACACAAGTAACAAAAGCAACAATAATAAGCAGCCGCAAGATCCAAACAGATGAGGGCACGACGAATCGAAACAGACCAACAAAGGACAAGTTATTCTAGCTCTCGTCCTGCTCCTCGTTGCGCTGCACCTCCAAACCACGCAGGCGCTGGGACAGAAGACTCGCACTTGGCGGCGATGTTGGGCTTGCCAAGGGACTAAACGTGTTCCCACCATACCCAACATCGCCCTTGTTAAGCTTCCCGAACGTGCCATCTTTTTCGATTGGACTGCCCAGCCCAGACTTGGGAGGCGCGACAGGGATTCTGAATGGGCTCTTGGTATCAACATTCATCCGATCGCGGGACATCGGTCGTGATTCAATTGCGGTGAGTCGAGTGGGACTCAATGGTAAAGGCTGGATGTTGGGTACAGGTGAGTTGAAAGGGCTTGCGGATGAGCTGAGTGTACCGCTTCCGCCAGTGAACTTCATAGCTGGCGGTGGTGGAGGTGGACGTTGAGGTAGACCGTCCAGTCGATCGTATACCTGCTGAGATCTGGACAGGGGCCATCCTGCACTGCGACGACGAAAAGCCTTGTCAGCACTAGGCTGAGCTCCGACAGAAGATCCAGTTTGAGACATGCCATCTCGCGTCGGCTTGTATGCGCTGTATCTTGGCTCTGGCTGTTGAATCTCTTGTGCCAATTTCTCCTTGCCGTCTGGAACTCTGTTGGCGAAGACGACTCGGATACTCTTGTACAAGTAGTAGCGACCCTTGGAAGGGCAACATATGTGTAGATGGATCAGATAGCGGAGGACGGGTCGATCGTTCGGATCGTCAGATGTGCTGATCGCAGCTTCAGGTCGATCTGTTCCCAAATTCTTGCGCGAAGCCGTGGGCATATCGATGATGGGTCCTGCAGAGTAGCTGCGCTGCCGGATGAATGTCTTTTGGCCCGGTTCCATGTCAGAGACATCGTACGGAACGAGATACAGCTTCACGGCGGTATTGTTGGGATTCTTGAGGACGATCTGCAACTGTCCTTGTGGAGGTATGCGATAACTTCCACCTGGTGGTGCCTTTGGCGAAGTAGACCTTCTCTTTCTCTTCTCTCTTTTCCGTGCCTCCGTTTGGGAGCCCTCTCCAGCGCCGACATTCGCGTGAGATATCCGGAAGTCTAGATCATCTTGGTCAGATGCAGGAACAGCATGTCTGCGCTTGCGACTATTACCCTCGGTTGCCTCCTTTGGCGTAGGTAGCGAGTTTTCCAGGTCAATGAGACCCACGTAAGGACTAGGCTCATTGTCCGATATTCGGCCATTTCCAGTGTTATAGCTATAGAAGACAGCAGGGAAAGGAACCGTCACATGTGGAGGGCACTTGAGGCTGGATTTGCAATTCCCTTTACCCAGTACTCCAATCTTTGCGACAAAATCCAGTGGCTTAGAGGGCGTGGTGGACATGCGACCCCGCAGTATAGATTCCTCGTACGAACCGACCATGGGTGCGTGATGTAGAGGCGAGGCGTCAGAGGAGAAAGACGGCCGGCGAGAGGTGAGGAATGGTGTTTGTGGACTTGACCGAGCATGTTCTGGGTTGAATGTGAGAGATCTTCGAGGCTGGTGCGCTTGATAAGGTATTGAGCCTCCATAGCGAAGGTGACGGGCCGCTGGAGTACCAGATATTGAGCAGGCCATGGAACTCGAATGATGGTCCTGATAAGATGCAGGAGAGAACGTGTGTCGCCGGTTACTTCGTTCCGGACTCGACCCTTGCCTAGAGCCTGGTCGCGAGGAGAAGTCCAAATCTGTGTTGTTTGCCTGGTGGACAAGCGGACTCGTAGGTGGCAAGAAGGTAAATGAGCCCGTTGATGACTGCGACGTCGCTCGTGCCCTCGAGACGGCGCGGGAGTCCGGATTGATCTCTCTGTCGAAAGAGTGTGGTATCGCAGTCCGTGACGTATAGGCGCCTGCTGGAAAAGATCGATTCCATGGAGCCACGGGGGATGTGGCAAGGAACGGCGCCGCGGATGACCTGCTCCCAGCGATCCCCTCTTCTGCTTTCGCTCTGAAATCTCCCGAGTGTAGAGCAGATCGTGGCCGCTCGATCTCTAAGCCTGCTGCAGCAAAATCCCGAAGAGTGTCAGGGGAGGCGATGATTAGGGGCGTGTGTTCGAGGTTCGTAGATGCTGGCGTCTTCGACTTCAGATGGTTTCGAGAGTTTGGTCGTGATGTATGGCCCCAGCTATCGGAACGGCCGTCCTGAGGTCAAATGTCAGCTCGAGACTGCATGAATGTAAGAGTTTCCGGATTTAGCAGAATGCTTTGAGACTCACCTTACGCTGTTGCTGCCATTGCGGGCTTTTCGTTCGCTTCAATCTTTCAATCAACTCCACTCGATCAAAGGTTCTAGCCTCCCGGGTAGATGCGCTCGAATCCATCTCAGATACTCTTTCCTGTCCTGCATGTTCATGGCCGCTCGGGATGTTCAGCAATGATACATTCGCATCGAAATTCTGATGTCCGGCTCTTCGCGCTTCATCGGCTGTCGTCTGACGGGCGGGCGACCACCGCGGAGGACTGTCATGCGCATCGTGGAAGATGGGCATCTTGGGAATAAAGTATCGCAAGACAACATTTGCACAAAATCAGGAAACAGGATCGAGAGCAAGCGTTAGGTAACAAGCTTGTGAGCACGAAGGTGACAAACGTGGAGCCGCGAGATGGCAGTCCGATGCGGGCGGGGACAGGTCAAGAGTGGTTGGAGCACTTGCTGGCCCGGCGAGTGGCATGAGGTAAAGTTTCCAAATCGACCAAGGCTTCGCTGGCACCAGCGACCGCTTCATTGCGCAACCATCTTCCCAGTTTGAAGACAAAACACTGGACAGAGACCGGATGAAGTGGGAAGAGTATTGCGACAAGGTTGTCCACGATGACGCGCTGTGACAGAGTGATGTTTAAAAAAGGCGGGTTCAGAAGTCCGCAATCGCTGGCTGATAAAGTACCGCCCCAGACTCGTTTCGGCCGGCGCTTTGGCGCGGTGAAGCAGGTCACACGACGAAAAGCGCCTTCGGTGATGCACGTACCTACTTGTGACAGGCGAATCGTCTCTGCAACGCTCGGATGGGAGGGGATGAGTCTCTTCGCCGCGGGGGTACACCCGATGTGACTGGTCACAAAGGGCCCCGCTTTTCCAAAATCTTGGCATATATTTTCTGGCGCGCCTTCCTCACGAATCAATGAATATCCATTTGCAGCTGCAAAATACAGACACTGGCCAACATTATGGCGCCAAAACGACCGCGCGAAGATGACTCACGGAAGTCAGTAAAGAAGCAAAAGAAGGGCTTCCAAGTCGGCCCCGCTAACCTGCCCGACGGGACATACCGACGGAAAGGTAAGTCGATATACACGCGCAACTTCTTACAGTACATGTGTACTGACGACAGATTAGTGAAGAAGATCAAAACAACCCTGATTCACAAGGCAAAGTTGAAGCAACAGTATGCCAAGGTTAAGGCCCGCGAGGAGAAGGAAGGCGCCCCAGTGGGCAAGTCTGTCTACGAGCGCGACGCCGAAGCCGGAGATGGTGACAGCGACGAGCCTGCCGAACCCATACCAGAGCCTAGCCTCGAACCTCATCCTGATCGCGTGAGGATGCTCGAAGAAGCGTCACCAGAGCCGAGCCGTGAACATGCCACGGAGCGCCGACAGCGCCGACCACGGTCACAGCCATTCAAGAAGGAGAGCGAGATGGCAAGGAAGAAGAAGGAAGAGGCAGATGCGCGATACAAAGCAAGAGAAGAAGCAGACCAAGAACGCGCGGCAAAGCTTGCAGAGCGTGAGCGATTCCGTAAGACCATGGCCAAGGCTCATGGAGGCTCGACCGGGAGGAAGAAGCTGGGTCTCGAGAGCAATGTGCTCCTTGCGAAGATACAGAGGAGCATGGGCAAGACCTGAATGTCTTCGCATCCGCCATGTGATCCATCCTCAGCCTTTCAGTCACGCTGCGTTATGAGACATGTTACCTGTCACAGCACTATCATGTCATCCGCCTTATGGCTCCCTTCGACGATCTGTCGACTTCCAATGCGAGGCTCGAACGCCAGTTGTCAGATCGACCCTGTCTTCTCAGATCATGCAGCTCACTTCTAGTGCCGTGATGGTACCACCAACGACATGGCTTCCCAGGATAAGAGTACTCCGGTTCGCAAAAACAGTTCCGGGATGGCGAGAACACAAGCGTATCTCTGGGAAGGACGAGCGACTGGCGAGGTACAAGTGCACGCGGTGATCAATCAACAAATGCGAGTGAATGGCGCGGTCAAGCAGGATTTGGACCACGCCAGCCAAAGCTATCTCTGCAATGAAAGAACATCAGGCAAACTGCCTATGACATCCATTTTCCCCTTGATATCACATTGATGTCCTGTGTCGGTGACCGTACGATGCCCTCATCGTACAGCTCAATGCTGTCCAACGTTACATCTGTTGTATTTATACTCAGCCTTAAGAAAAGAGCGGTGGACTGTCAGCAATGCATTCTAGTGGCCGGAAATGCGACCAAGATACACATCCTGTGTTAATCTGCGACTTGTAGCTAGCACATGATCCTGTTCAAGTACCTCCACGTCGACGCGCCTGTCCATGTACATGTCGTACTAATCTGCCGAGAAGCTTTGCCTCTCTTGATCTGCCATACATACCTAGCCGCTGCTTGTCTATGCTATTCCGTGTCTACGTGGTGTCGAAATCATCGAGTCTTTGACGGTTGTTGCCAGGCAGGTACGGTAGTGGCAGACTGGTCCTACCTTGTTCGTCGATCGCTGCTCACCTCCATCGTTACACCACCTTATCACACCAACATTCACTCATCTCATTACGCGCAGTTTCGCCCCTTCTCTCTCGCATGGAATTGAGTGTTTCCTTGCGTCGGTGTAAGGCTGCGGCTGTTTTTCCGTTTATGCAAGCGTTAGCGCTGTGCAATAGTATCGGTACTTTCTACGAAGTATATGGACTTTGCGTAACATCTTCGCTGACCGGCGATCCAGGGCGCAGTATTTCTCTCAAACCGAAGTCATTTATGATCACTGACGTAAACGCGACATACCCCGAGTGCGTTACTTCCCGCGTTTCTAGCTCTAACGAGAGCACGCGTTGGTGCTCCTTAGGCGACCCATTCAGATTCATGGCGCATCTACTTTCGGAGCAGCGTGCGACTCCGCCACCATCTGCACAAGCTATGGCTATTCGCATGGTACGCAGTGTTCGGTCCAACCGACACGTTTTGACGCATAGTACCCGACTTTTAGTGGTTCACAGCAGACGTACTAGCCTTGTCAAGAGGAAGCACACCTAGCTTCGCGAGGTCGCGAAGTCGCGATTGCGGCCCACATGCGAAGAAAACCTATGGAGTCAGCAACCGATACTCGTCACTCGATCTTTTGCTGCTTGATCAAGTACAGCATCATGAAAGCATACCAAAACCATTGTGCTGCGGTAAGCATGTTAGTTGTTCCGACGCATTGGCTTCATTTGGATGTTGCCGAGCACCTCTAGCGGTGTATGGCCTTCCAGCATGCAGCCCTACCAAGATTACAGGGCCGTATATTTTGGGGCTGTGAAATCTACATTCAACGGGCCGCCAGACGTTGCACCAATCCACACGTCCAGTCTAGCTGTGAAGCCTTGCTGCTGGCTCTTCGGTAGAATCCTGGGTCCGGGTGGATCATGTAGGTAAGCACACACCTACATGCAAGCCTACCGGCGAGGATATGCATCAGACGGAATTTGTCGGCGGGAAATCCTGCTAGAAGATGTGCTACCTGGGTTGGTCGAACCTTGCTACAGTATGATGTTCAAGCCTCATTCAACCCGTTCTACTCCCATTCGGCTTCCTTTCTCAGACTAGCTGAATACGTCCTCATTAACCTGCTGCTATAACAATTCTTGGGGAGCCTACGTCTTTACCACAACTCGGTCACTTCATTGTTCAGGACTTTGGCACCTTACAACACTCTCCATATGATAAGCTGCTTTGGTGCTTCCTCCTAAGACAACTTCAGCGTAACCTCAGGCAATCACTATCAACTTCCGCTTTAGAGAGTCCGCACAACCCGCACAAGCATACATCAATCGTCGTTGCTCTTGATAATGCAGACGTCCAGTCGGCAGCCTCGCAAGTGGACGTCGGCGGAAGATCAAACGTTGCGAGAGGAAGTTGAGATTCAGTGTAAGTACTTCTCGAATACTATCAGGATGTCCGTTCTTACTCTAGCATCTACGACTATGTGTAACAGTGCTAACATATCTGCAGTAATCGGAGGCGGTGACGTCAAAGATTGGTATGTCCTCTTGCACCTCGTGGTGTCCAACACTCGCTGGAAACCTTCGAACACTACCTGACTCTTACTTGCAGGTGTCGGATCGCATCTCAACTCCCAGGGAGGACGAACAAAGATTGTCGCAAGAGATGGCACAACTCGGTGGCAGGAGGACTGAAGAAGGGGCAGTGGTCCAAGAGTGAGGATGAGTTGCTTTCAAGAGGAGTGCAGCTGCATGGTCAAAGGTGAGCCTACTATGACGCATAACCGCACATCGCTCATGGCAAAATGATAGATGGACACTCGTGGCAAGTTGCGTTGAATCAAGAAGTGCAGACCGTATGTTACTACCCCCTTCTCACGTACGACTGAAGCTCATTGCACGGCAGAGTGTGCGAAAAGATGGCAACAATCTCTCGACCCTGACCTTGACCGCAGCGAATGGCGCGAGGACGAGGTAAGTTAGAAGGGATGCCACGATCACACTCAAAAAGATGCTTACCAGAACGCAGGACCGCGAACTCATCGAGGCAACACAACATCTAGGCAGGCACTGGAAAGACATACAGAGGGACCACTTCCCAGGTCGGTCGAAGAACTGCATCAAGAACCGGTGCGTCTAGTTCTGAAATCACCACTACCTTTCTGACAATCTCAGATACACTGTGCTAGTTCGACGATACCAAAACCAAGGCATAACTCTGCCCAGCCGTGGTAGTTCACCGTCTGAGCCGAACACCCCTTCCGATCTTTCTCCATACTCCCAAGATCACGACTATCTGTCGTACAATGAAGATGAGTACGGCAATCTGATGCCGCCACAAGCCCAAGGCAGTTCGGCAGGCAGACACCGTTCCTGGTCAGGTTTCGACAACGACTCAATGTCAGCTTGGTCATCGTCAGGCGACTATGATCTGCCAATGACACTTCCAACTGCGGACATGATACACGCGACAAGCGCCATACCCGACTATGTGTATGCTGCGCCTCAAACCCTTGGCTCAAACGTTTCGAACGCATCAAACCAATGGACCTGGACAACGACAGCCATGGACATGCCCGCACCACTGCATGCCCAATCGCCCATCTCCTACAATATACCCCCACAGTCCGCGCCTGCGCATTACGACGACTACAATATGACGCGACCAGTCACATCGACTAGTCGCCCGTACTCGAGGTCCCTGGGCCAAGCGACATACTCTGCGATGCCGAATGCGGCAACTACAGCTAGTGTCCCACGAGCGCGGACATGGTCTGAAAACCCTCACTATGATTCGCTAGCTTCGACGACCTACACGGATCCTAGGCAACAGCAGAATCCTTCGTATCGGTTTTAGAGGCTGTGTATGATATGATTCGCTTCTATGCTTGGCATCTCACGGCCGCGTAGGTAGAGCTTCACACGGGTCACCATTATTAATATTTCCCATTCCTTGCTTCGAGAAGCTACTGGTTTTGGAGTCACTTGATGGGCATTTCGGCAGGGAGTTGGATCTCGAATCGCTAGGCGGGCATTGTTTAGACTACCCGCATGCACAGCCACACAGATTGCCCTGGAAACGTAGACATCTGTACGAATAAGCGACCGGACCCGAGTAGCATAAATTATCGACGTTGCCACTTTGACACGCCCGTTTTCCATGCACCACCGGTTTTCGAAGTTTGTGTTGAATTTTCGGCGGCATTGGCGCTGCGCGTGCTGATGCGGATGTATACTAGACTGTGAGCCTGACCCGCGTCCCCACCAATGCGAGTGAGCCTTGCCCGCTCCCGCTACCATTGCATCGGCGTCAGCGAGTGTTAGGTACTAAGATGTTAGTTTGGTGACATGACCATGAGGTACGTGCATCTCCGAAGCAGCGGATATGGTCGAGCGTTCACTAAGGAGATCCTCCGGGGTGACACCTAGTACCGAGGACCAGCCTCGACGACAACGCACGAGTAAACGATGGCGCCATCATCATCGTCCGGAGCAAAGAAACAAATCGTCAACCAAGCATGACCAAAGTCCGTCCCGATCTAAAGCGCACGCCCTTGCTTGAGGACGGCGCACACTAGTATGGTTCCTGGCACTACTGCACTGTCATGTAGGTGGTAGCTACAGGACACTGCAGCATCGTGCTACCGGCAGTAGGCGTGCATATACGAAATCTGCCTACTTTGCGTACGCGTACCTCCTTGAGCAGAATTACATCGTCAACAACTCTTTCGCTTGTATACTCGCGATATCAGATGTCATCGCTTCGAGAAGCAACGTCATGCTTCTCTTGGCTACCACGCGTTAATGAGTGTTGTGGAGATCTAGCCGTACAATCAGTGGGTAGCAGCATGTACACAGTCATAGCTATGTGTTACAGTGCTGCCATCTTAGAGCCGGCGATTTGTGGAGCTTAAGGTTGTTGGTGAGCGCAATGCTGATGCACGAGTTAGAGCATCGGAGCTTATGTTTTCTCCTCGCCCACGAGACTTGTTCGATATGTCGCATCAAACTCCATGTCTTGCAGACACCGTAGTTAAGTGACACATCTTCGCTTACTCAGTACTCGCATTGCAGCCTGGACAGTGAATTTCGTGACGAAGTGGACATCGACTTGCGCTCCGTCGTCCTGCCGTGGAGAAAGCGTACGTGAGCCAGCACGCTAGACAGATCTGATATCATACATGGAAGCCAATCGAGATGCATGAATGTACCAGGGATGGCTGTGATCGATTGGGCAACGTATGCGACGCTGGCCAGTAGTATGTGCGGAAAGACGAGGTGGAGGTACGAGAAGCCTCGTGGTCCGCCTCACCAGGCGAAGCGAAAATTAAGCTTTTACTAAAAACGCGCTAGGGATATCCTTCATTGATGCCGCTTCGGGATCGGAGTGTGCGTAACTGCTTTGAAATGCAGAAGCGATGCCGCGACTACGCCGTGGAAGTATCATGTCCGTGAGGTAGCATAGTACCGCCTTGCCGTGACAGGCGCGACTTTTCGATGATGTGCAGCGTCGGCGTTCACGTTACGAATCTGCTCTTCCAAGCTTGATTGTCCTAAATCTGATCAATGTCTTCTGGTCGATCTAGAAGTTGCTCAGATCAACGCTTTGAACGTAAATATTGAAACTGCATTTGACTCGAATCGAGGACCTCTGTGTAGCTTTGCTGTGTGCGTTGACATGCCACTCTGCCGATGGCTTTATAGACCCTTTCTGATCGATGCACCACTCATCATCTTCAACGTCCTCTTCTTCTCTTCCGCGTTTGGTTCTCTCCACCGCGTCTCATAATCCACGGGCCGGAAACCTTTCTCCCTCCACATCTTGATCTGCTCCACCTTGATCTGATGATACGGAATGTCAAGGTCCTTAGAGACATGGTCTTTCAAGTAGTCTTTAACGTCGTAGTCTATGCTCGCACGATCTTTTGAACCCTTCACGAAAAACAGCTTATACATCTCATCCTCCTCTTTCTGAGCTGCTTCAACTGCTCGGTCCGTGCCGCGAATCATCCTCTGCTTGTTGTAGGGTCGGGGTTTCTTCCAATCCGCAACCTTATCATAGTCGAGCTGAAAACCAGAGTCGTCTTATGACGGCGAGCCTTCTCTACCTTTGTCGAGACATCGATACAGATGGTGGAATGTTCGCATCGGATTCAAGCGCGCTTCTTCGACGAACAGATCATTCTTCTGTACTCGATTGAGTCGGCCAGCTGGTTTCTGTGGCTTTGGTATCTCGCAGGTGGCTTCGAGATGGACCTTCAGATCTTCAGGAACATCAATTCCTTCGTACCACGGCCGCACTTTGCGGCCAGGCGTAGGCCGAGGGTCGCGCAACTGTGAGCGATCATAGTCAAACTCCAAATCTGGCGTGGTGAGACGGGGCTTCTTTGGGACTGTATCATCTGGCTTTTGTTGTTGCTTCTCCGCTTTCTCCTGCTTGCCTGCCTCCGTGGGATTGCATGAGCCAGCGCTCTTTCTTTTATTCGAATCCAACTGTTCATTGGAGCTCGACATTCTTTTCCGATTCCCCACCTCAACGCGCGGAGCGTCTTGCTTTGCTTTCTTTGCAATATTTGGGGCGACATTCTCCTTGTCAGTGACGTGGGCTTGTTCCTGAGCGTCCGCACAAGCGCTTGCCTTGCCTCGAGTCTGTGGCATGTTGGTGAGTATGGTGATTGCGGGGTGAGGACTGTATGAGAACTGATAACAAGTGTGTCGTGCTCAAGGATTGGAAGTCGCGTTGACGTCATCCCTCGTCTGTCACAACGCGACCGATCCGCGCAGATACGGAGCAGTCCAGAGTACTGCTCCCTACCTTACACTGACCACTCCGAAGCCCGACGATCATGATTGACGGCGTTCACACGCCACCAGAGCATAACCGAACTCTTACTCTGTTCCTGCGACCAACGAGACGTCCCAATAAGAATTGTCAGCAGCGGATGAGGCTGCATATGCCCAGCCAACACAGACCCGCCGCTGAGTTCTCGACAAGCTTACCTCTCGCAGTTTTGCTCCGCCACGGATCCAATACTGCATACGGGCAGCCGATGGCCCGATAGCCGACGTGCACAAGTGATGTGTTGCATGACAGGTTTGTATGCCTCGTGAAATGTGACCATGTATCGATGGCGGGTCATGCGAACTATCGAAGAGGCTGTGTCGTGGATGACATACCGATCATCGTTCGGGAAGGACTGCAGTAATTCGGAGCTGCATCGCGGTTCCCGGTAGGCTGATGCTTTGCTATGTTGAACCACAGATGCAGACCCAAGTTGTTGTGTAGCGAGACCTGATCTGAGACCATTAGGCATGTGCAGTAGTGCATCCAGGTGAATCTTGAGAGCGCGGGACCGTCATCTATGTTGGAAAGTAACACCAGTGGCGTAGTCGGAGATTGATGCTCTTCTTATGATCAATCATCTGAAGTAATAATGTTGAAAAAGAGGTCCGCGATACCCCGGATCGGACTGGAGGTATTGTGGTTTCAACGCGCGCTAAGCCGAAACGAGCTTTAGGCCCATAAAGCAAAAAAATTGGCCCCCACTCTCACACCAACGTTCCATCCAGTCAATCCAAAATCTCAAAAAGATAATTGTTGTAAGCCCAACGCGGGGGTCTGAAATCTGTTAGAAACAGGCGTTGAACTTAGGGTGGCTTGGTACTAACCGAACCCGCAGCCTTCAGATTGCTGAATAAGAGTCTGACGCTCTACCGATTGAGCTAGCCGGGCTGTTGATTTGATGAAAAGAAAGCAAAATTATCGCAATATATTGCATGGACAAAAGGCGTCTTCGAGGCTAGACGGTGTGTTGGCGGCGAGCGGGGCAGGCAAAGTTTTCCTGACGCATGTGGGACACCGGCATCGGACCGAGGGGCTAAACTCCAGTAGTGCATTTTATTACTCCAGATGTCGGATCATGAGTATCAGTGAGGACGTCGGCAGCTTGACGCTGCCCAACGAGCCGACTCGATCCTACTTCGGCTCTACTCGTCTTAGGTCATGTACACCTCCGTAGCACCCTCACGTAGCAATCAAGAACAAGTCAACCAACATCGTACAGAATGCATTCGTAGCTATCGTTATTTCCTTTCACTAGTGAGCCTTCCAACACCAGAGAAATCACTTCACTTGAGTTCCTATTGTTGGACTCAGGCACTGTGATTGTGAGGAGATCAGACTCATTCTGCATGTCACATCCAACTTTGCTCTTCTTCATATCATTTCCTCGATCAGCAAGATGTTACTGGAAAAGTCATATTCTGGGTGGTTTTCTCTCACGTAAATTAAAAGGCAAGCGACTGAGCGGAGTTGATCCATAAATGATTCGACATGGAGAAGAACGCGCAGCCTCCGCCTCAGTACAATACTCCTGGTCGAACAGGAACAGTCATATTCCCTCCTCGCCGCGCCTTCTCACGTGGTGTTCTATCGTCTTCCTGTGATGCTGACTCCTCCTCTTGAGCCGCTCCCTCCGTCTCGCCCTTCGCCTCCGTCACATCAGCCTTAGTCTCCGTCGCCTTTTCCTGGTCGTCAGCATTCTTGCTCTCCTCCTCCCCTCTCTCCTCCTCGCAGCACTTCTTGTACCCCTTCCACAGCTCCTCCACGCTCTTGCCACAACACCCCATCCACACCTTCTCCGCATCGTACTCACACCCTCTCATCGCCTCATTGATTCTCCGCACAACATCCTTCCCGTGCTCCTCCTCCAGCCACTCCAAGAAGAACCCAGTGCGCTCGTACCCAGCATCCCAATCACAATCCGTATGCTTCTTCCAATGCGGCGGCGCATACCCAGCCTTGAGACGTACCCAATCCGCCACACCCTCAATCAGTCCCCCAGGCGCACTCCCAAAGCCGCTATGCTGCCAGCAATGCACCATCTCATGCACTATAACGCCCATTATTTCCTCCTTGCGCCGCGACTCAGGCGTGTTCATCATGTGCCCCGTACTGAAATGTATCTCCTTGTGATCGTCATCGAGTTCGAGACCAGTCGTGTACGCGACGCCGTCCATCTCGCGAATGATGAGCGTCATGGAGCGCACGGGCGGTATGCATGTGATGGGCATGTCTTTGTAGAGGTGCGTGAGCACCGCGTCGACGGCATCTTGGAGGGCGTGGTAGGCGTGGAAGAGGCGCAGGAAGGCGAAGGAGCCGTCGGAGGAGAGGTCGTTGATTCGCAGGCGGAGAATGGGTTTGCGCTGCGGCGCGACTTTCGAGGAGTCGGTGTGAGGCTTGTTGGAGGGTGTGTTGTCAGGGGTGTTGTGGGTAGGCGCGTGGGCTTCTTGATATGGAGGCAGCGCCGAGGATTGCGGGGGTTGTGGGGTAGTGCTTGATGTCGACATTGTTTGGTAGAACATTGATTTCGATGAAGCCATGCAGAATGTATTGTTAGTTGTATTGCTCTGAAGTACGCCGTGTCTGCTGCCTGAAGTTTTGAGAATGGGTTTGGAGTAAGGGAGGGCTTGTACTGTAAGAGCGAATCAGGGCATATCCACACGCTAGTGAGCCTGCATATCTGCATCTCAAGAACCACACTTTGATAGACGCGGTCTTTTGTTCCTGAATTCTTTTGTGTAGGTTTCTAACCAAGTTTCGCTGGTACGAACAGCTGGACATGGCAAAGCGGTACAGCCAGCTTGATTCAATCCAACGGACTCAATTTGTTTATACCTTGTTTGTACTCTTGAACAGCTCCGGAAAGATATCACGCAACTCCAACAGACTCCTGATTTGGTACTTCGACGCCTGTTGGGCCGGCGCCGGATCTGCAGGGTCGAGCAGGTGTGCCACCTTCCATCCTCGTTCTTGGGCTGCCTTGCAGTTGATGAAAGAGTCGTCTGCACAGATCAGTCGCTGCTTTCAAGCATTCTTGCACTGAAAACTTACCCACGAAATAGCATTTCTCGTTCGACTTGATACCTGCCTCGGCCATGACCTTGTCATACATCTCGACGTGCGGCTTGCAGAAGAACTTGTCGGAGCCGTAGTCGCAGTAAGTGATGCCCTCGAACAAATCGTCGATGCCGAGCAGCTTGACGACGCGCTTGCCGTGCGTGATGTACGCGTTGGTGAAGAGCCAGAGCCGGAACTTGCTGGTGTCGATGTCCTGAATCAACTTGCGTAGCTCAGGGTTCGGCTTGATGACGTCCTCCAACGGGAGTGCATCGTCGACTTTGCTGTTGTACTCCAGAGCGTCGACTTTGTGGTGGCGCACGAGGCCCTCGATGGCCAGTCCATACTCCCGATAGTATCTGTAGTGGAGTTCGTTGGCATCTTCTCTTGACAGACTGAGGTGTTCCACGAAGAATTTGTCTTTGGCACGGTCAGACTTGTGCCATTCCAAACAAGAAGAAGTGTTTAGAATTGTATAAAGATCGAATGTCCACTCACCAATCAGTTTCGCCATCATGGAATGGATGTCGAGGCCTGCACGAGTCAGTCGTGACACGAGCGTCATTGATTGAGGACACACTCTTTGGATAGAGCTGGAGGCAAATTAGCATACGTGCTAAAAGAGAAGACATAAAACATGTGTATTAGAGACATGAGGTCGAGCTGCAGCCAATCCAAGACCTTTTTACATAGTCTGAGGCTCGGTACCTGTGAGGGCGCGAGAAGTGATCATGCTTAAATCGCATCTTGCGCCTGCGCACGCCAGACTTACACAGTTATCGATGTCGAAGAAGAACACCGGCTTCTCGTTTTCGTCCGCCATTTTGATGTTGTTGGTGTGAGAAGAATGGTGTGAAGGGCGTAATTGAAGAAAGCGCGACCCAATCAGTGCTAGTGCCTTGGTGGAGCGTGCATCGCTCGTCGCGCCCTCAGTGGTTTTCTTCGTCCTCGCGTATCGCTCTCCTTAACACATCACCACCAGCCGCAGCTCAACAGCGTACATCGCTTGTTTCTGTATATCGCGACTTTTTGATCGCTTTCGCCGTTTGGGCGCTTGGTACTGAGATCTAGCTTGGAGCTGTCGCAGCGCACATCGCCTGCCAGCCACTCATGTCGACAACCGCTGCTGCACCGCCGTTCTTGAATGGCGCCAGCGCTGTTCCCGCTGAGGTGTCTCGCGAGATCGATTTCTTACAGAAGCTTTTGCAGATTCGCGACGACGTACTTGCTAGCAAACATCCGCGTATACATCTCCCAGCCAAAGTAATTGAACAGGTTGCACCGCGTCTGCCACAAACAACACCACTCGGCAAGCCAACAACCAACGGCACTCCAAATGGCATCCCCGCCCCGCAGCTGCTCCCTCCTCGACCGGACAGCTCGCTGCAGGTCCCTCCACCAGCACACGAGTTTGTTTCCCCTGCCCCACCGACACATCGACCCTACTCCGCCATATCTGCGTCGTCTAGCATCGACCCAGTGCTGCTCACAAAGTCTGACCATCTGATCAGGGCAGAGTTGCAGCTCAGACGACAGCAGATTGAGCGTGCCATCAAGGACCAGTTCGATAGAAAAGGCCGTGGCATTGACGCAGACGAGAGGGAAGCCCACATAAATGTGGAGGAGTGCCTGATTCAAGCTCAGCTGCGCGTGCCGCCGGTCTCTGGGATTCGATCTACGACTAACAACAGCGATGGAGCCGAGTCATTTGACGAGAACTCGTACTACTCTAGCAAAGCAGACAGCTGGTCGTCAGAAGAGCATGATGCCCCACGGAATCCCAGACTTGATTTTGCTGGTCCACTCACATCGCATGCAAAGCAGCCTGCCAATGCTCAACCTCGACCTGCTCAGCCGGCAGTGATAGATCTTGATGACGAAGCCTATGAGCCTGCTGATGACATTGAGATATACGAGCCTGAACCTGCAGCGTTACTGGAGGATGCGGAAGAAGAAGACTACTCACCGCCTCCGGCTGACATGGCCACAAATGAGCCCAGCAGAGGTCGTGCAAGAGACCGCGGTGCACAAAACCGTGGTGGAGCCAACGGGTATGATACAGTCACATTCCTTCGTCTTTGCCTGCACCTCTTTCTCCTCTTTGCGAGCTTCTATATTCTCTCTTGGTACTGTGCTCTTGTAACGCAGTCATCACGAAGACTGCAGAGCAACACTGTGCCGCCCATGAGGGCAGTTGGGCGTCCTACCAACTCGACTTTTGCACACATATGAAGGATATCTGGAGGCGCTTGTCTGGACACAAGGTAGAGCTAACACTCGGGTAGATCACGTCGTCACAGTCCAGTCGGGCCAGCACAACCCATACAAAATCCGCGCAAGAGGCGGAGGGATGAGAAGCGAGTCGAGAAGAAGCAGCGCCAGCAGCAAGCCAACAAGCAGCCGATCCGTTCTCCTGAACCGTACATCAAAGAAGAGCCACAGTCGCCACCATCCTTCGCCGCCTACCCTGATGCTCATCCTAGTAAGCGACGTGCTCTGCAGCCAGTACCCGCCGAATTCGACACTATACCGGTACAGTCCCCTGGTAGAGTCCAGCCCGTCTACTATCGAGAGCCAGAACCATCTGCACGAGGCTATCGCGAGTATGCGGAGCCTTCTTCGCCATCCGTTATCCGTGTCCCTCAACGCACAGTCCCGCGTGATGAGCAAGACCTTCGGCGTGTAGCCAGTCTACAATACGCCCGGCGTCCGTACTCACCTGGTGCCAGGGAAGAGCTGTACGCGGCAGGCGCCCGCCAAATGCGGTCTGTGTCCCACGCGTTTGCAGATCGCAATGAAGCACCCGTCTACCGAGAAGCGTCGGCCCGCCCGTCAGCGGCGCCGAGACATGTTCGCGATCGCTCCCTATCACCCGTTCTTGAGTATCTTCCTCGACAACAGTCCCCTATGCTGATGGCCCCACCACCTCGTCGCATAGTCGTGGACCAACACGGTAACAAATACTATGCCGCACCTGTTGACGCGAGAGAGTCTGCCGCACCACCCAGCCGAAGAATCGAAGTCGATCCATACTTTGAGCGAGCCGTGACCCGAGAGCCGACAATGCGCGCACCACGACACGAAATCTACGACGACGACGACGCCGGGATGCGGATGCCACCACCGCCTCGACGATACGTAGAGCGTCCTGAGATGATCGAGGCGCAACCCTACCGACAGCGGGAGGCTTCGCGCCGGCCTGTGGAGATGGAATATCGACCTCAGTACGAAGAGATGGCGCCGCCGCGCGAATACATGCCGTCTAGAGCGTCGAGTATGCGCCCAGAAGTCGTCCGACGAGAGGTGCCTCAAGGCTATATCCGCTACGAAAGCATACAGCCTGGCTTAATGCGTGCGCCTCAGCCGCAGCCGCAGTACCGGGAGGTTAGTGTTGTACGTGAGCCCGTTGACGAGCATCGCTACTATAGCGCTGCGCCAGCAGGACGGTTCGTGGATGATGAGCCCGTTGAGGTAGCTCCACCAGAGCCGCGTCGGGTGTACGGCCGCTATTAGGGTGTTGAAACGAGGTTTTGTGTTGGAGGACTTGAGTGTCAAGAATTGTAAACTGTATCAGTAATAGTAAGATCAAGGGTGTTGGGGGGGATGGTTGAGAAGAGTAGGACTTTGTAGGAAGTGAGCATTGGGTAGCATAGCTTTGTTGAATACCCAGACTGGTGCCTCTGTTCGAGATTGTTTAACTGTAGACGAGCTATAATCGAAGATCTCCAAGGAGTATTCTGCTGAGTACTCGCAGAATGCCTTGACTAGATGCCGTCCTCATAGAGACTGTCCGTCCGTCGGTCAAATATGGCTGCGTCTTTACTCGTATGCTGCAATGTTGTCTCACCCACTGAACACGACAGCAGGTGTCACCGCAAGAGGACCTGCATTCGGCGACACAGACTCGCCCGATGCAAGCATCTTCAGCGAAAGTGATGATGCCTCAGCTCGGGCCTACACATGACGAGCCCAACCATGTCACTTCGGCTGGCCTGTGCAACACTGCTTCAGCCACGAGAGGATCACCGTTGGGATGATGACGCGTAAAGGAGATGAGCGTCAACAACACTGCCACGTCGAGGAGTAGCTGTTCACACCAGCAGCTGGACGAGGATAGACGGGATGCAGGGAGCCGCTCGGAGATCTGGCTGTGCAGGCGTCAAACAAGTAGGATTGCATGAAGCGCTGTGGGAGGTGAAACGGCGTAGGCGTGGGGTGAGGTGGGATGGGATGGTGCAAGTCATGTGCACGGCGGCAATCAGGTGATATGGGACGGTGCTATAAATGTCCGGTATGATGCGGTGATATGGATCTCGGCTGTGATGCGACCATGCTGCTTTGGCGTTAGGGGGTGCATCTGGCAGATCTCAACAAGCGTTGGCGAGATGGAGTGAGCAGCGAGGCAGCACAACGGGTCTTGAAGTGATAGTGTCGGCCGTTTGAGGCTCTGCAAGACAGGCTGCATGCGGCGTGGTGCATCTCTTGATAGTAGAAAGAGGTGCGACTGAGGCGCTGCGGGCTGATGCTTTTTCGACCTGGTCGTCACTGGTGGTGTGTTCAGTTCAAGGCAAAGAGTGGGCCCTGGCTCGTGCCTACCGGGCGGCCTGGCCAATCAAGCCGCACAGCCTCGACGGGCGAGTGCTTGCTCAGTGCGTGCTCCAGCTGCTGCTCGTCGACCTCGACTCCGTCTCCTACCCCATCACCTCTCCCTCTCCGCCCGTCATCTCCCAGGGCGCCCTCACACAGCAACATGCACAAGATATCCAACTTCACCGGCCAGGCCCGGCACGGCTGGGAGAAGATGGCCCCGGCCGCCGGCTTCCCCTTCTCGTCTCGGAGCAACCACGAGATGCCCGTCCCGCCGGCGCCCGCAAAGCGGCCCTCCAGCGCGCCGTCGAATGCGCAGGTCAACTTGTCCTTCAACGTGCCCTTCTCGTCGAGCCTCACGGGGCCGGACATGGACGACATCATGTGGGCGAGCCCGGGGGCGACGGCGCGCTGGACCCATCCGGAAGGCACGGCAGAGGCGACGCCCACGCACAAGCTGCCCGTCCACGCGCAGAACGTCGACAACCTGCGCAACCTGTGCCGGGAGGTCAGCGAGCAGACCGAGGGGCGCGTCCAGGCGACCGTCACGTCCGCCGAGAGCAAGCCGCTGCCCGGTCTGCAGCGGGGCCCTCTGCGCGCCCTGGTGACGAACGTGTGCCTGTCGGGCGAGTCGGAGACGGTGAATGCGATGCGCTGCCAGGTGCTCAACTCGACGCCCATCTCGCTGGTACGACATGACATATAATAATAGTGTATAAGGGTGGTTCATTGCTGACGCTTGGCACAGCGCTCCTCGCACGTCGACATCGACTCGCAGCTCATCATCGACCCGGCCACGCAGGAGGTCAAGGGCGCCGTCCTCAACCAGCTCGACCTCATCGCCAAGACCACAAAGGCCGACATCTTCCTGCTGATGCCCAAGCAGCCGGACATCGAGTCGGCGAGCTTCAACGGCAACATCGACACGGGCATGGACCCGCGCCTGCGCTGCGCCATCTTCGGCGACCTCGAGACCATGGAGCACGCCAAGACGCGTGTCCTCATCATGATTGACCAGATTGTGAGTTCCTGCCACCCCGCAGCCTAGCGCACAGGGCTAACATGTGCCCGCCACAGCTCAAGCGCTACGTCGACACCATGAAGCTCGAGCTGACCATGCACACATTGATTTGTGGGCGTGGCCGCAAGAACATCAAGGTCATCGAGTCTGCCACCGGCACGGCCATCTACTTCCCGCCGCCGTTCCCCCGCCTGTTCGGCTACACGCCGCCCGGGGCCCAGCGCAGACCGGACGACTTGGTCTACATCACCGGTGAGAACTCGGAATGCATTCTGCGCGCCAAGCAGCGTCTGCACGACCTGGTCATGCAGACAAAGGTCTTCGTGAAGCCCGTTATGGTCACTGACACTAAGCTGGACGCCATCCTGCTCGAGCGCCTCGACAAGGTGCGCAAGATCATCGAGAACAACGGCTCTTACATCCTGATGCCACCACTCGGCGTCCAGCGAGGCGTCGTGCGCGTGCAGGGCACTGACGTTCTCCATGTCGAGCGCACCGTGCGCGAATTGATGATTCTCGTAAGCTGATCGAGAGGAGATGCGCGACCTGGACACTAACAACTACCAGGCCGGCCAGTTCTACAGTGCTTCGTGGTTCATCACTCACCCTGACCCGACACAGCGCCCGCCTACTTCTGCTGATGTGCGTGCCATGCTCTCCGACATCTGCATCAACTCAGGCGCGGAAGTGAGCTTCGAGAAGCTCAACTTCCACATCTATGGCTCCGACGATGCTGTGCGAGCTGCCTTGATGGTGATCAGCAACATCCCGTTTGTGAAGAAGTCCCAGTACAACATGAGCGTGAAGATCGAGCTAGCCAACGAGCACAAGGAGTTTGTCAGCGGTAAGAAGAACGGTAAGATCAACAAGATCATGAGCCACAGCAGCGTCCAGATTGTCTTCGACGGTTTCAACGAGTACAACTTCTACATTGTAGTCCGCGGCGCCCAGTACGAGGCGACTAAGAACGGCCTGGACCTCGTTGAGCAGGAGATGCCCGCGTCCATCTCGTTCCATGTGCCTGACCAGTATCACAAGCGCATTATCGGCATTGGCGGGCAGCACATCCAGCGCATCATGAAGAAGTACTCTGTCTTTGTCAAGTTCTCCAACGCCATGGACCGTGGCGGTTACGGCAAGGAGGAAGACGACATCAAGGTCGACAACGTCATCTGCCGTACGCCTGCGCGCAACGCTCAGAACTTGGACCTCGTCAAGCAAGAGATCATGGACATGGTCGAGAAGGCTGATGCTGAGTTTGTCTCCGAGACGATTAACATCAACCGCTTGTACCATCGCGAGCTAATTGCACGCCTGGATAAGATCGACGAGCTCGAGAAGAAGTTCAATTGCAAGATCACCTTTCCCAGCACTGAGGAAGCGAGTGATGTAGTCACTGTCTCTGGCCCTGAGTATCAGGTGCCTTTGGCAGTTGATGAGTTCTTGGTATGTCACTACACTACTCCTGTTAAAGTTCCCTGCTAACCAGAATAGGGCATGGTTCCCGAATCTCACGACCTCGCGTTTCCCAGCACGACCGAGCTCAGCGAGCACTTGCGTTCCTCGGAATTCGCTACTGAAATCCTGGAGAAGCTCAAGACGCAGCATGTCGTAGATGCCCAACTTCAAGATGCTCAGACCGAGAAGATTGACGGCAAGGAAGAGCAGATCGAAAGCTTCCATCTCGTCTTCACCAGAAACAATGCTGGTGGGCTGAAGGACGCCATCGATTTCCTCCTCAATCATCTGGTCATGCATGGTCTCGATGTCAACATTGTCCGTGGCGCTCTCCCACGTCCCAAGTCTGATTCCTTTGAAGACTCTTTACCGTTCTTCGAGTCCAAGCTGCTCCAGCGAGCCGAGCCGGCAGTCGATAGCACCGACTCCCCCACTCGCTCTCACTTCGGTGACGACGAGCCCCGCGGCATGCTCGACCGGCTCCGCAAGCCTGGCAGCATGTCATCTTTCACGTCCATCTTCAACGGACGCAAGAACACCAACTCCCCTGGATCCCTGTTCAAGCACGCATCCAGCAACGCCTCCAAGGCATCTCTCGCCAGCCTGGAATCCACCGGAAGCTACCGCAACCCATGGAACGACAGCGGCATCAACCTCGCGGACGGCGAGGAACACCACCACGCCAACAGTTGGCCCATGCCAACCCCGCGCTTCGAGTCTAAATTCCCTTTTGGCGCGACTTCGTCTGGAGACCTTACGCCGCGTTACGACCCGCGGGGCTCCGTCGATAGCGGTCGCCCCAGCACTTCTCATTCTGCATCTGGATACCCGGCTCCTATTGGGCCTCCTCGTTAAATGATACCATACCCCAATGTTTCTCTCGAACTTACTACTCCTTACCGGTCTTGATGAAACGAATACCCTGCTTACGCGACCTCTGCTGCGACTAGGCGACGAAAAGAAGAATTATACCCATCTTATATCTGGCGAAATATCCAAAAGCCTTCGATTGGCTGCTTGTTGTTTGCGTTTTTGCTGCCTTTCCTGTTTTGTTGGTATCGTTTTCCTGGCGTTTTTGAATGATTCCCCCATCGGCGCAAAAAGAATATACCAATTTGCTGCTTTGTGGAACTTTAGGTACGTCTTTGTGCGGTGTGTTGGAAGTTGGAATGATGGAAGGATGATGGATGGATGGATGATACCCCTGCTGGAGACCGTGGTGGGACGGATCTTGGGTGGTGTATGGAATATTGTTGGAACAAAAGGTGTATGTGTGCTAGACGTTGGGCTCTCTACTCTCGCGGCTGTCTGGAGAGGCGGTTGGCATTCAATGGCAATGAGTGGGATGCCTGGATGAGTGATGGACATACGATAGATGAATGGAGCGCACTTATACTCATCGACTTCCTGCATGCTCACGTACAGTGTGTTCTGTCCATTTGGTGTTAGGCTTGGCGCACGTCGAGTTCGCGCAACATGACGTCGGCGATAAATCCGTCTTAGAGCCGAACATCGTCACCTCGAGACCATCGAACTTTGATCACCCACATAACACGACTTGTTCATTTCGACCATTCAATTCGTGATTGAACGATAGATACGCAGCATTCCAATTGCACAAAACCTATTCGAATCCACGACCATGGCGTCCAAATCCTCCCTCCCCGCCTCCCTCCTCCGCACATACACATCCCTCTTTGGCGCGCGCACATCGCAGCTGCGGTTCCATGCTTCGAAATTACTGGGCGTAAGGAGTCAAGATGCTTGGAGGAAACATATGGACGGTGTTGCGAGCGGGATTCAGAATTTGACCACGAGTGGAAGTGCCATGAGGGTACAAGCCATACCCGTACACTCACAACCAAGCCCAGGCTTCACACAGCGGCGATGGAACTCCACCTCATCCAGCGCCCCTCCCCGCAGCAAAATCTACACCTTCACCGACATTCTCTCCACACTCGAAACGCCCTCGTCCTCGCGTCTCCTCATCGACGTGCGCGAGCCGCACGAATTCGAAGCAAACACTATACCCACGTCCATCAATTTGCCGATTACATCGCAGCCCGACGCACTGCTGTTAAGCGAAGAAGAGTTCAGCGACAAGTTTGGCTTTGCGAAACCGCCGGTGGGTAAAGAGGTTGTGTTTTTTTGTAAGGCGGGGGTGAGGAGTCGGGCTGCTGCTGGGTTGGCGAGACAAGCTGGGTAAGTGATTCACTCCTATTTCCATTTGTGCCTTTTTTCCAAGTCCGAAGTTTTCGATGGAATGGCATTGCTGACGCTTGACACACAGCTACCAAAACGTCGGCGAATACCCGGGTTCCTGGCGCGACTGGGAAACGCGCGGCGGGCCTGGAACGAAAAGTCCGCCCAAGGCTGAGGGGGCTGGGGAGCCGCAAGTTCCGGTCACAGAGACGAGGCCTGTTAGGGGAAAGGGGGATAGTGGGGAGGAGGATTTGGGAGGGCAGGGGGTGCCGTATGTTAAGGGGCCGGAGATACAGTAGGGAGTACGAGGAAGGGGTGAGGGAGGGATGGGAGGGAGGGAGGGATGGTGTATATATGTGAAGTGTCAATTGATGGTGTGTGGGCTTTGAAGGAGATGAGAATGACAAGTCACTACGAGATGCCAACTCTAGGCAAATGGGCATATTGAAAGAACATGACGAGAGTATCTGACTTGACTGCATTCACCACGTCATGACAGAATCAGCATCACATTTTACGGTAGTCTGGGGACACATCGCGTGATTGTCCATGGACATGTGTGTTCGTCTTGAGTGTGTCTTCTTCATGGTAGTACGTGCTGCGTTTGGCGATGACTGAGCATGTGTACCGCACTGACGAGGCCTCTCTTTCTATTTCCTCGGACCGGTTTACATCGCCACAAATCCAAACCCACCCCCTCAGTACGGCAACCATGCCGTGCTATCCTGAGAAAGAAAGTCCACTCGAAAGTGCCTAGAGCATATGTCCCTTTGTACCAACACCAAACTGGCAGTAATCTCCGCCTCAAATCTCCAAAAAGACTTCATATTCATTTCCTTCCCGAGATCAGCAAGGCTGGATCCCACCCCACCAAGTACGCTTTGAAGTACCTACGCCATGGCAAATATCTCCGAGCGAGACAAGACAGCACAATACTCAAAGAAACTTCATCACGATGTGCAAATACGAGAAGAACGTTCTGCCCACGCTGCACGAAGAAGCGGACGCCAACACATATGGTACCCTACACCAACGTAGATTTCACTACTATAGCCAGACTTGTATATGTAGTCTAGGACGTGGAGAAGCAGTGTCCGGCGCACTTCTTCGTTCGGCAATATATGTCAAGTCATAATTACCAATCAGGTCAACGTCTAATACAAAAAATGCTTTCTTTGTGACCGCAAGCTCTTCACTTCGTCATAACCTCTGCCCAGGTAGAGCCTCGAGCTTTTGATCTCGTCAAACAGGCTACAATTAGTGAGTCCCAGGGTGGATTCTGCGTCTAGGCCTGGAAGAATCCGTGGCCTACGTGGAGCAACAAACAGGGCCAAAATTACTGGGCGGAGAGTCCAGAGCCTGTTAGTCCGCGACTGCGCTTCCAATACTTTCTCATATAGAAGCCCTGCCTATACCATTGCTGCAGTACAGCTGGGGTGGATACGACTCAAACATACAATTATCGCACTCCATTTATGTTCCCACTCTTCAGAAGCGTTGATTATTACTTTTGGACCGTGATACAAGCTAGCTCCAAACCAGCGACGTTGTATGTAATTCACAACCCCCATCGGCGATGTCGTGCCAAACCGTCATCCCAATCCAGCCTAGCCCATCCGAACACCCACTAGCCTACCCGTCCTTTCCGCGCAACCATACCCAATCCCGACCTCAATTAATACAAATTCGTCATCAGGACATCCCGATTCGTCCTGAAGCCTCATAACAATTCCCTTTTCAGCGATGCAGGCCTGATACGTCAGGGAGTTGGCATTGCGATGCCCAAAACAAGTTTTTGCTGTTTTTGTTGCTGCGTTCGATGGGTGGGATGGGAAGTTACTGCTTTGAGAAGGATGGGGGGTATGACGATGGGGTGGGTGGGTTTGGTGATAGTCTTGGAGGTGAGTGAGAGGGAATGGATGGGGAAGTGACGTTGGTGGCGAGGTGGGTGGGTGGAGTGGCATAACTGGTTCTTGAGCTCTTCATACTTATGACGAGCATTACGATGGTAGAGCGTCTGTGTCTGATTTACTGTCCACGACGTGCATAACATCCTGGAGTCTCGACGTAGAAAGCACGCATTTTCCTGCTCAGCATTCTGCTATAAAACTCAAAACGAACACGCGACAGTACTAGCCGTTCCACCCCCAAGCGCGATGCTGCAATGTCATCACATACGAGCGAAGATGGAACTGTGCTCGAGGAGTCCTCTATCAGATTATTACGCGTTAATCTGCATAACAAACTATGATTGTAGCTATCACCAATAAGTGAGTATACAATACTGTAACGCGCACCCCTTCAACTCCACGCAAAATGCTCATCCGGCTCAACCACACACTTCACCTCCTCTCCACCCCTCCACCTAACCGACACCGTCTCCCTCCTCCTCTCCTCAAAAACAGGCTCAACACCCTCCAACATCCCCACCGCACTACGTACATCCGCACTCGCACCCCAAATAACCACGTCCTTTAATTTCCAGTCCTGCGCTTCTTGGATCGCACATGTGAGTAGCTGAGCCAGCATACCTGCACGCTCATCTTCGTCTCCGTTTTCGTCGTTATTGAAGAAGGTAACGACGCGCTGTATGAAGAGGCGCTCTTTGCGGAAATCATGATGCCAGTATAACCACGCTCTATCTTTGTACATGCAGCCTTTATGCTGTATACCGTGGCCGAAGAGCATCTGCGCCATGAAATTTGCGCGCTTTTGGAGCCAGGATACGAGCTCGAGGGTTGGGAGGATGGTTAGTATGATGTGATTTTCGGATGGTAGGGCTTGGTTTTGCGTGCGTGTGGTTAGGGCGGCGACGTCGCGCGCGCAGAGGGCGGAGAGGTCGGCTTCGCGGAGGAAGGTTATGTCTTGGATGTTTTGGGGGGTAGAGGTGTGTGGATTGGGGACGGGGAGGATGATTGCGGGGGCATAGTGTGGTTCCCAACCGAACTTTTCGTAGAACTACATTAATCACACAAGACACTTCATCAGCATGTCCCAATCTCCCTCCCGCATACAACACTCACCTCTTCCTTCGCACTATACAACAAACTCCCACATCCCCTCGCCTCCTCCTCCCCCACCTCGATCCCATCCAACTCCCCACCCAAACTCCCCAACA
>Ga0265780_10001118_pt1 | contig 39207 bp, 32 predicted proteins | sample P1T30metagenome_FD_192432 | JGI IMG/M metagenome (GOLD analysis project Ga0265780, IMG submission 192432) | Plant litter microbial communities from East Loma Ridge, Irvine, California - P1 T30 | ecosystem: Environmental > Terrestrial > Plant litter > Unclassified | place: USA: California...
TCCTCGTCCGACACGTCCCCTCGACCCACCGCCGCCTCCAAAAGGCAGTCTTGAATCAGAGATCACGCCGTTTGGGAATCCACTATGTCAACACGGCCTAGTCCGCTAAGGGCCGCAAAATGCGATCAATCCGAAGGTGGTGGGCCGGAGTATCCGCGCAACTGTTGTTTAGGCCTCGGTCAAACGGCGTGCGTGTGCGTCGCGGCACCGACCGCCACATCAAGGCCGGCAATATCGCGCGCAGGGAACAGGATTGGCCGACCGCCGCGAACGCTTTCCGACAGGCCTTGGCGAGTGAACCGCACTTGCAGCATCTTTGGGTGCAACTTGGCCACATGGAAAAGGAAGCCGGCGAGATCAATCTGGCTACCAGCGCCTATCAGGAAGCGGCCCGCCTGCGGCCAGAGGATGCTGAACCGTTGATCCGTCTGGGCCACATGGCAAAATCTTGGTATCAGCCGGCCGTGGCCGCAAGCTATTTCGTAAATGCATTGCAGCGCGACAGCGAGAACCTGCAGGCGGTCTCCGAGCTCGTGCGCCTGATGCCCGATCGGGATGAGGTTGATCCAGACTTGTGGTCTGCCGTTTTAGCGGTGCTGAAGATAGACCCGTCGGACCATATGCTTGAGGACTGCGGGCCTCTTCCCCCGGAAGCGATGGTGTTCGACGTCACTGATCTGATCGCGTTCTTTGGACAGCGCCGGCTTCCTACCGGAATCCAGCGGGTACAGATTGAGATATCGCTGGCTTGTCTTGATCGAACGTTCGATCCGCAACCGGTATTCTGCGTTTACGCGAGCGCGCGCCGTGGCTGGATCAGGCTGCCCTACGAAAGCTTCGAGGTGTTATGCCGACTGGCCAAGCAAAGCGACGATATCGAGGATCCGGCATGGAAAAGCCAATTGGATCATGTGTATCGCGAGATCGCGGTAGCGCGCACCATCCGGTTTTCCCCCAAGACTGTGCTTGTTAATTTGGGGACGTCATGGTCGGATCGAAACTACTTACTCGATATCCGCATCAGCCGCGCGCGCGATGGCGTTGTGTATGTGCCTTTGGTGTTCGATCTGATTCCCGTGATCGGGCCCCAGTGGTTCATGCAGTCGTTGGTCCGCGACTATCGGACCTGGTTCGGATCGTTGCTCCATTCCGCCGACGGGTTCCTAGCGATTTCGCAAGCTACGCGCGACGATCTAGTGCGTGTTTCCGTAGACTGGAGCGCACCTGTTCCCCCGGAATCGGTGCCGGTCGTCCGTCTCGACGGCGACTTCCGCCAAGCATCTCCCGATGGCAATTCGCTGCAAAATTATGGGCTCGAACCCGGTAGGTACGTGCTCCTTGTGTCGACGCTCGAGCCCCGGAAGAATCATCAGAATGCATTCGAAGCGTGGCTGGCGCTTGCCGATACGCTGGGCGAAGCGCACGTTCCCCGGCTGGTCTGCGTCGGTGGTCGCGGTTGGCTCAACGAGGACTTGCACCGGATGCTGCGCGATCGGCCAGCGCTGCGCCGCATGGTCATCATCCTGCACGGGATTCCTGACGATACGCTGGCCACCCTCTACGAGCACTGCCTGTTCGCGCTGTACCCCAGCTTCTACGAAGGATGGGGACTGCCGGTGTCCGAAGCGCTGTCGTACGGTAAAGTTCCGGCGATCTCAGGCGTGTCGTCGCTTCCCGAAGCCGGCGGACGCTTCGCACAGTATTTCGATCCGGGCGATCCTGCCGATATCGCGGCGACCGTTCGGGCGCTCCTGCATGCGCCGACGCGACACAGTGCCGAGGCGGTGATCCGCAGCGACTATGTGCCGCGCACATGGCGCGGGATCGCGCAGGATGTCGTTGCCAAGTCCAGAAACATCCCGTCGCGCGTGCAGAATACATTGCCGTGCCTCGCCGGTGCAGGGCAATGGACTTTGGCGCTGCCGCACCAGACAGACGTGCTGGATCCACCGTCGGCGGAGACGTGGCAAGGTGAAGCACTCCGGCATGGTCGGGCGTGGCAGTCACCCGGTCTGTCCGGATGCAGGATCGATGGGGATGATGCTGCGCTGCGGTTCCACTGGGCAGGCCTGCAAGGCGCCATGCTGCACATCCATTTCACGCCTAGCCGCGCCGAAGCCGCAGCCAAAATCGCGATGGACGGCCTAGACCAGACGTTTCGTATTCGACCCGGCATGCCGGAAATCATGGCCTACCCGCTGCCGAATGTCGCCAAGCCCCTGTGGATCACGATCGTACCGATCATTGGCGACGTCATCGTCGAGAAGATAGAGGTAACGACCTTGCCGGTATCGGGCGCCTAGAAGATGCCCTTGTGTTACTTCTGACGCGACCGACGCCAGATTCAGGCACCAGACACGGTCTGCACACCTTAAAGCCGATAACCGAAATCGCCCATTAAGTTGCGAAACATCGTCGTCAGCTTTTCTATGGTGGCAGGCTGCAGTTTGTTTGCGTGATCCCCCGGCGTTCCGCGCCGGATATGCTGTGTCGAATCTTCAGATACCGGGCGAATGTCATGGGCCGCAGCAATCTGTTTTATGACATCGCTGTCTATTATTACGCCGATATGTGTCAACACCGACTCAAGAAAGTGAGCCTTATCAAAGAAGATATCTTCGTAGCGAAGCATGAACAAGTTTTCGTCAAAGATATGCTTTTTATAATCAGAGAGCTTAGCATGCAAAACCTCCGCATGCTCGATGACATACTCGTCGATCTCCATATTTTTATAGCGCATATGACAATCCACAAGCAAGTCCGCATTTTTGTCGGGAAGCCTGTGCGAAAAATGTTTGCCACCAAAGGCAAAATACTGCGAGGTCAGTATGTCTCTTGGATCTCGTATAAGAATAACCTTAGGCACGCCACCAAGCCGTGCATAATTTCCCAACACCGCAGGAAAGGACCGAAACCCAAAATACACGCAGCCCGGCATGAACATTGGTCGGATATCGTCGTCAGCCTGCCAGATATCATCGAGGACACCCTCGAGAAACAAGATATCCGGTATCGATATCGCTGGAACCTCGCATTTTGCAAAAACATTTTCCAACATCCCGAAAAGCAGAGAACTTCCTGCCTTATGGACAGAAAAAACAAAGGACTCTGTGCCGGCTCCAGGTATCGGCATTTTTATGATAGAACTATAGTCCATACAGCACTACGTGAGGCCTATATATTACCATTGCCAGGATTTCAACTATAGTGATGCAATCTAGCACCTAACATGGAGGTATACAGAGGCTTAACCTCGGATCATCAGAGATAAAGCCTGAGACATTCTCTGAATATTCTACCATAACTTCAAACAAAATGATGCCGAGTTCCTGCCCAAGGGGGCGCAATACGTCGCTGACTTCCAACGTTATATCGATATCCCCGACCGGCCAGTCCACAAGCCATGCACGACGCTCGACGTGACCGATCGGGCCGGCCAAGGGCGCGCACCAGTCGTAAGCCCGTCCTGCAATTACGGGGCGAACGCGCTGATCGCGCACGCCCGCAGCCAAGGCGAGCCGCAATGTACGCAGTCCGCCGACCGTAGTCCGCACGCGAATCTGGCAATTATCGCCCAGACTCCAACGGAAGGGAGCGTGCAGTCCCTCCTGCGGGACCGCCGGTTCTTCTGGGAGGAAGCGCGCCACGCGCTCCCAGTCGCCGTCTACCGCCAGCATCGGCGTCGACCAGGCCGCAGCGGGTACGAGCGCGAACTTCGTCTCTTCCCAGCCTGGCGCCGGCGATACCGATTTGCCGGTCGCGCTCAGCCCGATCACGTGGAGGAGTGGGCCGGCGTCATCGGCATCGCCAAGCCTTTCGAACCGGACTCGGATAGGGCCGGCGTCGTATGCGCCGGCCACCGATACCGTCTCGGCACCGTCCGCGCCGACGCAAAACGCCATTATGCCTTCGTTGACATGGACCGTCCATGTGTCACCCGGCGTGCCCCGGACATGCACCCGCAGCCCCGTCATGTCTGCATGATCGAGACAGACGATAATTTCCGCATCGCGCCCGCCGATCGACAGACCGCGCTCCCCATCCGCGGCGACGTAAGGCACTGCGTCGCCCAGCACCGCCATCGTCGCGGAGCCGGCGATCGGATCGAACCATCCGGGGCGATCGGGGTCGCGGTAGGATCGCACCCGCACGGTTCCGCCGCGCAGATGGAGCGGCGATGATCCGCCGACACCGCGCAGATCCGGGCAACGCTCGTCGATTGCGTTGGCGAGCGCGACCAGCGATCGCGTTGCCACGATCAGGTCGCGGAACCGGCACGCGTCCTTCGTCGCATCTTGCGAAAGGCGCGTCGCTATCCCCAACTCATGGAAATCGTCTTCGGGGCGCAAGACCGTTCCGCTCTGGTCGAGGACCATGAGCCCGCACGCCCATGCCGCGCCGGCAAGCATTGTGCCCCCAGGCCGGGATACGACCGCGGCGTCCGCCGCACTGAGCAGATAGGACAGCAGCAGCGGATCCGCGATCCTGTCCAGCGCAAGCACCAAACAGTCCGGCGTCGCAGACGTTGAATTATGGCCGAAATTTAGTATCCGCAACGGGCCCTCCGCCAGCGCGACCACCCGCGCGATCGCAGTCGCCGTATCCTCTACAGAAGCCTCGGCGATGCAGACGATCCGCTCGTCCGCGCCAAAGCCCAAGCGCTGGCGCACCTCGCGCCGATCGCGTGGGAGAAGCAGATCGGTATCCACCGCCAGCGGCAGGTCGACCGCCCTTCCTGCCTGACCGAAAAGACGCAACGTTCCACCATTTAGGGTAACCGTCATCGTAGCGTCGGATCGATCGGCGATAGTGCTCGATGCGACGACCAAGCCACCGGGGGGGAGAGTAGGCACGGTATCGGCAGCGACGACGATGTGCCGAACGTCATATCCCAGCAGCACAAGCCCCGCCGCCAGCAGCGCGGCCGGCGTCCGCCCGAACATCGGTCGATCGCCGTCGAGCACCCATATTATCGGTGAATCGCACACCGCGCTCGCTCGCGCGACAGTCTGGGCAAGCGCGCATCCGACCCGGACCACCGCAGTGGTCTCGGTCGTGGCGCGGTACAGCATCGGTGCAGCCTCCCGCATGCTCGACAATTGCAGCGAGCACCCCATCGAATCGCGCTCGTCGACGAACCCTGCCGCAGCGCCCGCGCCGGTCGCGTCGAGCAGAGCCGATGCCGCGTCGATGCCGCGAGGCGTCATCACCGACCCGCGCTGCAGGATCAACACCTCGTCATGACCTGCGTCATGAAGCATGTGGCGCAGCAGTTCGATGTCAATATGCGGACCTGCGATATCGATGCAGCCGGCTATGTCAGCGTCTCGGGCACGGACGACCCAGTCCAGTGCCGCGCTTTGCGGATCGCGGACGACGAAGATCGTCGTGCCAGCCGGCGCAACCGCAGCGCAGCCGGCCAAGCTCAGATCGAGCAGATCGGGCTCTTCGTCCTTGCACAGGATGGCGATCGCCAGCGCCCGACGATCGGACCGCGTCGGCTGGGGAGGGGGAAGAACCGGTCTGCGCAGGAAGGCCTCGTCGGTGCTCGTCACCTCGCACCGGATCAGCAGTACCGATCGTTCTTTGGACGGACCGTTGCAGTCGATCAGCAGGCGGTTCTCGCCCATATCGAGCCAGCGAACGGTTTCGATGACTTGATCCACCAAAGGCACCGGTGCCTCAAGCGTGATCGGCTGCGGCGCGCGCGTACCAATCCCAAGGCCAACGACAATGCCGTCATGGCTTGCGCGAAGTGTCAACCGAAGCCGATAGCGGCCGGTCGCCTGCACAAGGATCGAGATTTCGGCTAGATTGCCGTTGATCCAGCGAATGCCGCCAGGAAGCTGATATTGGGGATAAGGGCCTTCCGGCGCGGCGAAACCCGACACGGGTCGGCAGACCCCACTGAGTTCCGGCCGGCCGTCGCGCAGGAGCGCCGGCGCCGTCAGCGTCACGGGATCGTAGGCGGCCTCGATCCAATGCGCGCTTGCCTGATCAAAGGTGGCGACCGTGCCGAGCGCGCCCAGTTCGGTTGCGTCCGGCAGAGGTGTGGCGGCGTCGATCTCCCGGTAATAAGCTTCCATATCGCCCGAAAGTTGCCCGACGCGGCGGCGGTGATAGGCTGTTACCGAATCCACCACGCAATGCCCGGTCACGCGTGCCATACGCCGCCAGAGATCCCAGTCGCCGGCAAGACGAAAGGCGGGATCGACACCCGCAACCGCGTTCCAGACCCGCCCGGAGAAAAAAGTTCCCTCCTGCATCAGGAAGGATAAGGCGCGGCCATCGTGAAGGCCGTTGGCGAGCGCACTTCGTGCATAGGGCAAAGCAGGTGCCAGCACGATTACTGCTCCCGCTTCGTTGAGCAGTGCAGTCCGGCCGCTGAGAAACTCGCAACCTGCTATGTCCTTAAAAACACCGCCGACGGTAACCAATGCCCCCTGCGCCAACCCGTCGTCACTGTTGATCCAGGTGAGGATATCGGTGTCTTGCGGTGCAAGTTTCGCAAAGCCGCGCTGCAAGGCGTCGTACATGCCGGCATCCTGCTCGGACACGAAGCTGAAGACGACGTTGCCCGCATGAGGAAGATAGAAACCCTCGCGCACTCGGCGCTCCCATGCGCGGAGCTTGTCGATCGTGCCATCGGTGGAGCCACCGTCTTGCACATGGTAATGAAGCGAATACCCAGGAACCCCCTGTCGCAGAACGGACGCGATCGCCTCGTCGATAAAGGTTTCCGCATTGAAGACCGGTGTGACGATCACGAAACGTCGATTCACAGCCCCCGCAGGCACAGGATGCGCTGTGATTTCGTCCTTAGTCGTTTTCACAAACTCGTCGGGACGTACCTGGGATAACCCAGTCCACCCTTGCAGGAGCGGTCGGAACCAACGGGCTAACGCGACATAGGCCTGCTTCAAGCGAACAAATCCGGTTTGCGAAGGCGAAGTGCCTGAACAAGAATCAGGGTTTTGGCGTCGAGCAGTCGCCCATTGTCGGCATCCTGCGCCAGACGTGCCAGCGGCAGTTCGTGCACCATGATATTCTCGTGCTCGTCGTCGCACCCGCCACCTTGTCCGATTTGATCAGCGATAGTGTAGGGGGCGAGAAATAGATCCAGACGTTCTGTCGAGATTGACGGCATTGTCCACAGACAGACGACATGCTCCAGTGAGCTGAGTTTGACGCCTGCCTCCTCCATCGCTTCCGCACAAATGCGCGTAGCGGGATCGGCAGCGTCGAGCCGCCCTGCAATCACCTCAAGGATGGAGGTATCTCCACCAAGCATAACGGCTGCACGCGGCTGGGAAATGAGCAGGGCGGTCCGGCGCTTGCCGTCATAGGGTAGCACGGCGACGCCCGGCCCATGATCCTCAACATGCCGCTCGACCAAGGCACCATCGGGCATTTTCATGCTGACCCGACTGACGTTGATCCACCCCTGCAGAACTATGTCGACCGCGGCAATACGAGCGACTGGGTCTTCTATCACCATCACGTCGTTGGCACCCATGTATTGACGTCTACCGCCGCCTGAAGGCGGCGAAGCGATTGCCATGTCTCGGCAAAGGCTTGGTAGTCAGCCTCTCGGCCGAGCTTGGCCGTCTCGCGCGCCGCATCCGCAACTGCCGAGACCAGAGCGGACCAGTCGAACAATGCCGCTTGCTCCAGCCCGGCACGGCGCAGACCGTCACGAACCGCAGCCGACGTCAGTTTTGCGAGCGCGGCCGCCATCTCCGGCCGGGACACGCCGTCGATGATCACGCAGGCATCCCCTGTTACCTCGGGCAATGATCCGCGCGCGGTTGTCACGACCGGGCACCCGCAGGCCATCGCCTCGAGGACCGGCAGGCCGAATCCCTCATACAGCGACGGGTAGATCAAGCCTGTCGCACCGGACAGCGCGGCTGCCAGATCATCATCGGTCAGCGAAATCTGCGCGGCCTTTACGGCTGGAGGCAGTGCCGCCAGTTTTTGGGGCGCGATCGTCGGCTCACCTCCAATGCACAGGATATCGAAGGCATCGATACCGAACGTGGCGACCGTATCAAACAGCAAGGCGCCGTTCTTGTAGTTGAAATGCTGCTCGCGCGAACCGACCGTGACGAGATAGGGGCGCTGGTCGAAACCGATCCGTTGCCGGAACGCCGCAACCCGCTCCTCGCCGACCGGATGGAACACCGCGCGGTCGAAGCCCGGATGCGCGACGTTGACGTGATCGAGCGTCGTATAGCAGGCCAGCAGATCCTTGCGCGTGCTCTGCGAGATTGCAATGTGCCGCCTGGCATAGGCGATCGCGACAGCCTTTTCCTGCCAATGGCGGTGCGCCAGATCGAACTCGAACAGTTCAGGAATCATGTCGTAGACGACGAGGAACATTGGGGTGGACAGCGGTGTCGTGTAATAAGTCGATGTGAAGACATCGACCGTGTAGAAATCGCAGATTCGCTGGATCAGTTCGCTGTCGTCCGCGGTGTAGAGATCCTTGTAGGTCGGAAACGGGATCCGCGTCACGCCCGCGAGCGCGGGCATCCCGCCGCGGTCCAGCACCAGCACGTCGAGACCCTCGATTGCGGCCAGTGCAGGCAGGACCGATTGCCACACGCGGGCAATGCCCGAACTGGCAAGCTGGAAGAATACGCCGTCGACAAGAAGCTTCACGCCACCACTCCTTCGCGCCGCGTACCCAGCGCAAGCAGCGTAGACTGGACGATGTCGTATCGACGCCCCTCACGCAGCGGCGCCGCGTCGATCTCGTCGACCCTCGCGAGAAACTCGTCGTCGGAGATCACGAGCATGGGCGATACGATCTTGCGATAGAGCTCGCGGGAAACCGCATACGCTTCGACCGCACCGCGCGTGTCCGGACGCGTAGACATGCCGTCGGGATTGACGAAATATGCGGCATGAGCCTCGTTCACCTTATAGAAAATCTTTCCGGCAGCTTGGCAGCGCAACCAGAACTCAAAGTCCGCAGCAGACTGCAGCGACTGGTTGAACGGGCCAACGTCGCGGTGCAGCGCCGCGCGCCACATCGGCGCATTGTGCGGACTGTTGAACTCCATCAGATTGTACCGACTGACGACCGGCAGGTCGCTGCGAAAGTCACGTTTCGCGATCTCGTCGAACGGCAATCGGGGTTCGAAGCAGTAGAGGACATCCTGGTAGGCGACGTCGACGAAATCGAGCGTGTCGAGCAGAGCCGCCTGTATTTCGAACGAGTCGTTGCGACGGATATCGTCGACATTAGCATTGGTGAGATAGCGCCCCTTGGCCATCTCCGCCGCGATATTCCAAGCCTCGTAGATGCCGACGCGCGCGTCCATCCGCTTGTAGACGATGTTGGGAAAGTCCCGACAGAATTCTTCGATCACCGCGCGCTCGTTGTCGGGCGAGTTGGCATCGATGATGATCAGTTCGCAATGCGTCCTGAAGATCGTCTGGGACGTCATATTCTCGAGGAATGAACGGATGAACGCCCCGCCGCGATAGAGGCTCGTGAGGATGCTGACAGCGCAGCCCTCGGCGGGCCGCAGACGCACGACGCTTCCAGAACCGAGGACATCGTGCTTGATCGCAGTCTTGGTGACAGCCTTTTTGCCGGTCCGCCAATCCGCGAGGGTAACGGCGCCGCGCGAACCGAATATATATGCCAGATGGGGATCGTTGGCTTGCTGTGGCGGTAGCAGGCGCCTGCGCGCTTCGTCGGCGAAGAGTTGCCAGACAAGCGGCGAAATATCTGATCCCTGCTTGTCGACCATGCGTCGGAAATAGTCCAATTCCGCAGCCGCGGCACCACGACCCAGCACGATTTCGAACGCAAGCTGGACCTTGATTCCCGGGACCGCGTCGAACGCCCCGCGGATCAACTTGGCCTCCGCGCTCTCGCCAATGCCGAAAACCACGTTCGACAGACGACCTCCGTTGCCGGCTGCGCCACGCCAATTTTCCAGATCCGCCGGGCCAGGCATGCGCCCTAATGCCATCCGGTACATGATCTCGATCGTCCGATTGATCGAGGCGTCGTCCTCTACCGACTCTGGCGGTAGCCGGGGTGGCTGCAGGGCATCCCGAAGCACCACGGCGAGCGGGGTTCCGCGTTCGACATCATTGACACGCAACTCCACTTCATAGGCCGATGGGGCATCGTGTCTGGCCGCTTCAAGCGCGTACGCCACCACCTCGGCAATGTCCGCTCGACTAATTGCCAGCATCCCCTCGGGAAGGCTGGGTCTAGTCGGCTCGGCATGGGTTCGAACGGACAACGCCTCTTGGCTATATATAATATCCGATACGGCCGCCATCGCGCTATCACGCTGCATATTTGCGATATGCACGGCTACCTCGCCGTCACCCGGGTCTCGAGCAAGAAACGCACGATATAATTGCCGTACCAGATCGGCCGCCTGGTCTGCAGGCACGGCATGCTCGATTGTCATCAACACGTTCTCGAAAAGGGGCTCATAAGCAAAAGGGCGGTCACACGACGACGATGCCGTGCCTTACTCGGCCGTGGAAGATTCCAAGAACGCATCGACGGTCGAGCGAATACCATCGACAAGCTCGATCTTGGGTGCCCAGCCGAGTGCCCGCAGGCGGCTCGAGTCCATCACCTTGCGCGGGGTACCGTCCGGCTTGCTCGTGTCGAACGCAAGGTCACCCTCATACCCTACCACCGACGCGATCGTTTCCGCCAGTTGGCGGATCGTGACTTCCGACCCGCTGCCGCAATTGATGTGCTCATAATCGGTGTAGTTGTCGTGACAGAAGACCACGCCGGCTGCCAGATCGTCGACATGCAGAAACTCTCGCATGGGCTTGCCCGAACCCCAGACTTGAACGGTCGAGCTTCCCTGCCGCTTTGCGTTGACGATCTTACGGATCAGCGCGGGCATAACATGGCTGCTGCGGAGATCGAAATTGTCCCCCGGGCCGTACAGATTACACGGCATGACTGAGATATAGTTCCGGCCATATTGCCTCATATAGGCTTGGCACATCTTCAAACCGGCGATTTTGGCGATCGCGTACCATTCGTTCGTCGGCTCCAAGCTGCCGGTCAGGAGACTATCCTCCTTGATCGGCTGCTCGGCAAATTTTGGATAGATGCACGACGAGCCCAGGAATACCAAATTGTTCACGGCCGCAAGATGCGCGGCGTTGATCGTGTTCACCTGGATGCACAGATTGTCATACAGGAAGTCTGCGGGCAGCGTGTCGTTGGCCATGATCCCGCCGACCTTGGCCGCACAGAAGATGATGGAGGAGGGTTGGTTCTGCTGAACCCAGTCGCGCACGTCACGCTGATTGGTAAGATCGAGCTCGGCACGATCGACGGTGAGCACACGCCGCCCCTGTGCCCTGAGCGCCCGCGTAACGGCACTGCCTACCATGCCGTTATGGCCAGCGACCCAGACAAGCTCGTGCATTCAATACTCCATCGGAAAGCAGCGGTGCTACCATAGCCGTTTGCGCCGTCCAAGCAGCACACCCCCATAGGCGCCCTGCTTTCTTGTTCAACATAACAGATGCGCATCGGGCTCCGATCGCTGCCCGTACCATGACCGTGGCACTATCTGCGACTATCCATCTCCACGATGCCGGACTGAGGCGTACCGTACGACGTTATTCGGTATGTCCGACGATGATGCCAGGCAGGTCGTTTCATTGTGATCGGTCAGATCGAAGACCAGCCCGATCTCCGTACAGCCGCCCGTTAAACGTCCCCACGAAGATACCATCCTCCGACACGGCAGTACCGGTTGAGCCGCCGGTCTGCGCATCGACGACGAGCGTCTGTCCAGCAGCCGACGTGCCGATCTGTGCTACGGTCATTGATAGACGCTCGTCCCGGTCCTAGGCAATTCGCCGATGGACGTCGGGGCGCCGATCAGCGCAAAGTTTACAAGGTCCACTGGCTCTACCTGTTCATCGGCGCGCACATAGCCGACATAAGTCGTGTCCCTGGATCCCGCGATAAACGGTGAGCGCCGCGGGGAACGGCCTATCAAGTAGGTGTAGGCCAAGCTGTCGCCGGCTGCGCGACCGTCGCGCCCATTATGCCCGGTACGATGATCATGCCGAACGCCACGATCGCACGCGTTGCGGCGATGTACGCGATCGTGGCGAAATCGAGGCCACCATGGCTGATCCTCGCAGGAATGGTCTGCGTCGTACTTGCAGTGACCAGCCCTGGAAAAAACGGTGATCACGCGAGAAATCAAATACGAGCTAATATGCAAGCGTCGAAGTTGCTGCCGGCGTTGACGTTGGCAAAAGGGGAGAGAGTTGATACCGAGGAATCTCTGCCAAAGTCCCAAAAGCGAAAGACACGTCATTGGCGGCGGTAAATTCCGGTGGGTCTTTACGGCAATCTTTCGTAAGGCACATCCCAGATGGTTTCGATGAACAGCCTTACCAGCTCGCTAATCCGTCCTTCCACATCTTGCCTCTGCTGCACCCCCTTGCCGGCATAGCTTCATATCCGCCTAGTCTAAGAGCCCGACTCATAATTGAAGCTTGGCTATACGGCGCGTCATCCGCCTGACGGATGAGATGACCATCCAGGCCTCGGACGAAGCGATGGAGGCCTCCCAGTCCTTGGCGAGACGTCGACACCGATTGAGCCACGCCAGGGTACGTTCGACCACCCAGCGCCGGGGCAGGACGACGAAGCCCGTCAGGTCGGAGCGCCTGATGATTTCGATCGTCAGCCGATCGATGTGGGCGACGGCGGCTTCCAGCTTCTGCCCCGCATAACCGCCATCGGCGAACAGCTTGGCAAGGGTGGGATACGCGTCGCAAGACCGCTCGATCAGGCCCGGAGCCCCGTCGCGGTCCTGCGCATCGGTGCCGTGCACCACGCCTTCGAGCATATTGCCGAGCGTGTCGGTCACGATGTGCCGTTTACGACCCTTGATCTTTTTGCCCGCGTCGTAGCCGCGCGGCCCGCCTGCTTCGGTGGTCTTAACAGACTGGCTGTCGATGATGCCCGCGGTCGGTTCGGCCTCGTGGCCCTCCGCGACCCGCACCCATGCAACCAGCACCGCGTTGACGGCATCGAGCAGGCCGCTGTCGCGCATCCGGTAGAAATGATACTGCACCGTCGTGAAGGGCGGGAAGTCCTTCGGCAGTTGCGCCCATTGGCACCCTGTCGTGGCGATATACTGGATCGCATCCCACAAGGTCCGCGCCTTGTGCTTGCGGGGCCGTCCTACCCTGGAGGTTCGCCTTAATAACGGCCGGACGACAGCCCATTCCTCATCGGTGCAGTCGCTTGCATAGCGCAGCCTGCCTCTGTCATGCTCGCGCCGAGCGGTTTCAGTCCAGCTCATGTGATCCTCGTGGCCTTCGCAACCCCCGCTGAATCACAAGCTATTGAAATCGCTCAACTCAATTTTCGGTCGGGCTCTAACGGACCAGCAACAGCATGACATCTTCGGTCGGTGGTGCCGCAAGGATCGCCGCGCGGGTCGTCGGCTGGATGCCTGCCTCCAGTGTGATTTCCGCAAGCGTGAAACCATCCGCGACGATCCGGTCGATGAACGCCCCCGGATCGTCGTACCTCATCCGGGCGAATTCTAGAACGATCGTCAGCGGCCGCGCCGCCTGCAGGATACCCGCCATCCCGCGCCAGATCGCCAGTTCGGACGTATCGGCATCAATCTTGATGAGGTTGGCATCCAGCAACGTGGCAAAGCTGTCCAGCCGGCACGTCCGCATCAGGCGGGTTTCGGTCGCCTGGTCGTTCGAAACCGGATGATCGGCGGGCAGCAGATGGCCGTTTTTGGGTTCGTCGGTCGGCACGACCAGCACAACGTCGGCCTCGTCATCGGCTAGCGCCTGCTCATACACCGTGGCGACATCGTGGAAGCCGTTGATGGCGATGCTCTGCGTCATCCGCCGCGCCAGATCAGTGTTCGGTTCAAACGCATGGACATGCCCGGTCGGCCCCACCAGATCCGCCATCAGCAAGGTGAAATAACCGAGGTTCGCCCCGATATCGACGACCTTCATACCCGGCTTGATCAGCGTCGCCAGCAGTTCGGTGAGCCACATCTCCCAATAGCCGTCAAGCAGCAGATGGCTCGACAGGCCGACGTCGGTCGTGTCGACGATCATCTTGTATCGGCCGAGCACCCGGCACAGCGAGCGGTTGTCGCCGAGATAGGCGTTGGCACAGAGCTGCCGGATCACCGCCTCGTTACGCTGTCGCGACTGGGTATGCAGATGATCGAGATGGAACAGTCGGATGCCCGCCTCGGCGGTGGATCGACGATGTAGACGATACACGATACTCGACAAAACGGAAAGCTGATTCATGTGGGTCGCCATATGACAGGTCGGACCATAAGGCGACCATTACCCGGCAGATGATCCCGTTACACAGGACGCAGCACGAGAGAGCCGTGCGATTTTGAGATGGAGAAAACTGGTTCCACCAGTTGCCGCACGGCTACTCACCGCTACTTTTTACCCGCATAGCTCCAATCAGTGCATGACAACGCACATTTTGAACCGCATTTTGATCGCCGTGATATTCACGATGCCGGGCAGGCGACCACGTCGCGTTCTTCCCAACTCAGCCACGCTCCGCCGCTGCAACCCTTGTTGCGGGACGTCGAACTCCTGTGACCGAAGCGATATCGATGGAAGTGCCCTTTCCCTACCGCAATTTGCTGATATTGCCCGGCCATGGACAGTATCCCAAACACACAACTCTGTCGGGCAGGCTAAAAGTGGCTGACGCGCTTTTCTCACGTGGTTCGCGGGGCGCATCGCATCGCCACGCCAAGCCGTCTTGGGCAAGCCAGCGCAGCGTTGTGGCATCACATGCATCGCGCATGCCTTCCCTTTGCCCGCTGGATGTTTGGGCATGACGATGATTTCGGATACCTCGGGGTCGACCGGAGACCGCGGCTTCTGGCGCGGTCTGAAGGTGCAGGGCGATGTGATCGGGGCGCTGCTGATGCGCGAACTCCATACCCGCTACGGCCGAGAGAATATCGGGTATCTATGGATTTTCCTGGAACCCATGACCCTGGCAGGCGCGGTCGCCTTGCTGCATATCGGTGGCGGATCGTCTCACGGGACTGGCATCAACCCGATCCCCTTCGCTATTCTCGGGTACACGCTTTTCATCATGTTCCGCGGGATGGTCACGCGCGCCGACGGTGCGCTCGAGGCGAACATGCCGCTGCTGTACCATCGTCGCGTTACGATCTTCGACATGATGTTCGCACGTGCGTTGCTGGAAGGCGCGGGTACGATCGTCACATATGCCGTACTGATCGGCTTCGTCATGATCATAAATCTCGCATCCCTGCCGGCACGCCCGTTGGAACTCCTGATCGGGATCATGCTGATATTTTGGTTCTCGTTTGCGGTCTCCCTGCTGATCTGCGCCTGGACGCACGACAATCGACTGGTGGCACGATTTGTACACCCCATTACCTACATATTGATGCCGTTATCGGGAGCCTTCTACCAGTTGGCCTGGATCCCCGAGCCGTATCGAACGTGGCTTACGTGGTTTCCGCTAACCACGGTCTTCGAGTTGCTTCGCTACGGCCAATTCAGTGCCGCGAAGGACACGTACGTCGATATTCCTTACATCATCGGCTTCTGCCTCGTGCTGACATATGCCGGGTTGGTGTCGATCCGGGTAACGCGACGTCGCATTCATCTTCACTAAGGTAACTAGACTTGGATAACGTTTCTTCATTGGATCGGCCAGGACACGGCAGTGCACTACTTGGGTGGATGCGTGCGCATCGCAACTGGTGCCTAATCGTTCTCGCGCCAACGCTGCTGATCGCTGTCTATTATTATCTGATTGCGGCCGATCAGTACGTATCCGAGGCGCATTTTGTCGTGCGCACATCGGATATGCAGCCCGCTGCGCCCAGCGGGCTTGGCCAAGCACTAAGTTTGGTGGGCGGTGCTTCATCCGAGCGGGATGCCTTGCTGGTTGCCGATTATCTGAAGTCGCACGATGCGGTCGATGCCTTGCAGTCGCGGATCGGGCTGGCCCAACGTTTCCAGCGGCCCGAGGCCGATATCGTCTCGCGTCTCTGGTATACGAATCCCACTCCCGAACAGCTGCAAAAATATTTCGAAGGCAAGGCCGAGATCGAGGTTAGCTCCGAGACGGGGATCACCACGCTGAAGGTGCGCAGCTTTCGACCGGAGGATTCCTATCAAATCGTCCGCGAGATGATCCAACTGGGTGAGGCGCGTGTGAACACACTCAATCGTCGCAATTACGCCAATGCTGTTGCCGCATCGAAGCGCCAGGTCACCGAAGCCGAGACCAATCTCGCCCAAGTCCAGGGGCAGATCACCCGGTTTCGCCGTGACGAACGCGATTTCAATCCGCAGGTGACGGGGACCTCACGGACTAGCATGGTATCCGAAATGCAGGGCCAGCTTGCCATTGCCCGTGCGCAGGAATCGTCGATGGCAGCGGTTCTGTCACCCAACAGCCCGCAGTTAATCGCGGCCCGCCAGCGGGTAGCGGCGCTTTCTCGTCAGGTCGGCGCAGAAACCGCCAAATTGTCGCAAGGACCCGGCAATGTCGCTGCCGGCATGGGCGCATATGAGAACATCAAGATCCGCCAGGAGTTGGCGGGCAAGCAGTTCGAACTCGCGTCTGCGGCACTGCAGCGCGCGCAGGACGATGCTCAACGGCAGCAGCTGTATGTCGTGCCGGTGGTCGATGCCAATCTGCCGGTCCGCGCGCTGTATCCGCAGCGTACCAAGATCGTCCTGACCGCGTTTCTCTCGCTCCTGCTGATCTACGGTATCGGCTGGTTGATCACCGCAGGTGTCCGCGAACACGCCGCGTAACCCGAATGGGGCTGATCGGCGCGATGCTTTGCACCGACCAGCCCCATAACAGCCGACACAGTGCGACCCCAGGGCGAAAGATCGGTGGCGACCTTGTGGTCAGCGGGGCCCCCATAGTGCCTGAGGCAGATCGGGGGCTGTTCGATGGGTGCAGACCGATCGAGACACCATGTCGCAGGGTTGCCCGCGCTCAGGTCTGGCACAGTCCCGCGTTTCTCGCACGCGTTCGCTCAAGCCTAGCGTATAAGCCAGCAGGCTGTGCCGCGTGGCCAAGCCCCCAGGCAACGCGGGCGTGGTTTCAGCAGCCCGATTTCTGTACGCTGCGCGGTGGGCACCCGTCAGACCACATTAGCGATACCCGACCCGTCTGCCATTGTCTCGCGCCAAAACGGTGCTGTACGCACGCGACGGGTCCACAGACATGCGCATGCCCAGTAGATCGATGATCGGTGCGCTACGGCGAACCAATCACGTCGTCAGCGCGTCGCATTCTGGACGGCGATGACCGGTGAGAAGAGCTGGCCCAGCGCCTGCACCAGCTTCAGCGGCTGGTTGGCGGAGGCGTTGGCAATATATACCACGTCCTTGTCCCGCATCATGAACTGCTGCGCCAAGAAGTAGTTTTGCGCGCGCAGCATATCGATCCGGTAGACGATCGGCCTGACCATCGCAGGTGCTGCACCTGGCAGCTTCGGCTCAAGCGATGCTGCCCCGGCCGGTAGGCGGAAGACAAACACCGAGCTAGGATCGGCGCGACCGTCATTCGGCCCGCCCGCGCGCGCTAGCGCCTCCGCCAGCGTCAGTGTGCGGCTCTCGAAGGGGATCTGTGAGATCCGGTCGATCGCGCCGAACACGGTGAAGGTGCGAGGCTGGCGAATCAGTTCGATGCGGTCGCCACCTAGCAACACCAGATCGTCGGGCGAACCGGACAGGATCGTGTCGAGCGGCTGCTCCACCGTGCGTCCCCGGCGCGTGAAGCGCACGATCTCGTCCTGCGGTCCGGTTCCGGTCGCGGTGGATGAACCGGTCTGCGCAGCACGGCTGATCCCGCCGGTATCCGCGATCACGTCGAGCAGGCGTTCGCGCGCCAGCGTTAGGGGCACGCGTCGCGGATTGGCGACAGCCCCCATGACGACGACGGTGTTTGAGACGTTGCGGCGAAGGGTGACAATTACCTGTGGGCTCTGCGACTTGCCGCGCAAGCCCGCTACGATCAGGCGCTGCACCTGCACCGTGGTTAATCCCCCGACCGAAATCGTGCCAATATAGGGGACGGTGATCTCGCCATTGCGATCGACGACGATCCCGCCTTCACCAACCGTTTCACCGCTAGCGGAAGGTGGCGGATCACCACTCGCGGAGACGCCCCCTGCCGCAATATTGGCGTGTCCGCCAAACAGCGATGCGCCGACCTCGTAAATTTCGATCGAGAGCACGTCGCCCGCGCCGAGCGTATCGACTGCGCCGTCGGCGGTCAGGGTAGCAAGCGCACCGGCAGGTGTATCCATAGTCGACAGGGCGGCGATGTTACCGGGCGCAATATCGACGATCTGAAACCCGATGTCGTTACGCTTCATCGCGTCTTTTGTGATCCGTCCCCCGGTGGGACCGTTACGCGGCAACGTAGCGCAAGCGCTCATCCCCGACATCGCCAACAACGCTAGTCCAGGACGGACGAACTGTACCGAGCGTGCAACACGCATGATATTACTCCAATGCCACCCAAGACGCTCGGGTGAAGATACGCGGCTTGTCCGGGGCGGTCCCGAACGTGCCTCGCGAACGCGCCTAGCGTTTGGCGACTTGCTGGTAAAGTTGACGGAGGCGTTCGGCAAAAATGGTATGGGTGAATTTGCCGGCTTGAAGCGGACCCCGTGTCGCCAGTTGATCCCGCAAGGTACCGTCCCGATCAAGCCTGCGGATGCCATCGACTATGGCGTCGATGTCGTATGGATCTACGACAAGGGCGGCATTTCCGGCCACTTCGGGAAGCGAGCCGGTGCTGCTCGACAGCAGCGGAACCCCGGCCGCCAGCGCTTCCAGTGCCGGTAGACCGAAACCTTCGTACAGCGCCGGGAAGAGGCTTGCTTTGGCGCCGTGAAGCAAATCCGTCAGCAGAGCGCGGGGGACGTAATCGATACGGCGGATTCGCTCGACCCCGGGCAATTGCCGGCCATGCGCGCTGCCCAGCAGCTTCAGTTCGCGCTCAGCATGCCAGGCTTCGGCACCGACGATGACCAGCGGGGTCTCGAGATCAGCTTCGAGATAGGCCTGAATCACGCGCCCGAGGTTCTTCTTTGGCTCGATCGCACCGAAGAATAGGAAATAGCCTTTCATCTCCAGGTCGAATAGCCGGCGCAGCCGCCCGGCCAATCCGGTCAGATCGCGCAGCGGGGGTATGTCGCTCGCCTGGTAGCAGTTGGTGACCCGATCGGGATTGGCGCCGAGCAGTTCGATGATGTCGTCGCGCGACTTTTCGGACACCGTGACGATATGGTCGCCACGCGCGACGCAGGCGCGCGCGAGCCGGTCATAATAGCGCTTATCCTCAAGGCTTGCGCGCGGCAGCCGCAACGGTACTAGGTCGTGCAGCGTATAAATGTTGCGCGCGCCGGCCACGCGAAGCGGCAGCGGATAGGTCCAGTGCATGATTGTCGGCGGGCTGGGCATCCGCAGCGTCATGAACGTGCCGTAGCGGCGGAAATGCCGCGCGCAAACGTCATAGATTTCGCTGAGATTGAACAGCCGGTCAAACCGCGGCAACCGGTCTCCCGCATCAGCCATGATCGCCCGGCCGGTCACAGGAATTTCGATCAGCTGATGCGCCAGCGGGTGGACGCGCCAGCGCCGCACGCGTTTGCGCCAAGTCAGGCGATTGGGGACATCGGTCCCCAACTGCCCGAAGAACAGCGATTCCCGGAGATCGATATCGGCCTTGCGCGGGATGTTGACGCCGAACACAAGATCGACCGGATAGCCGAGCTGGTCGATCGCCGCGGCCAGGTTGCGGGCATAAGTAGCAACCCCGGTACCCTGCGGCAAAGCGAGGTTATAGCCATCCAGTCCGATCCGGACGGCCGATGAAGCATGGTCGGTCATGCCATCCTGTACAGGGATAGCAGGCGCTGTGCATAGGGGCCAAGGGCAAAGTGTTGCGCACGCTGCCGTCCTAGGCGCGATAGCCGGTCGCGCAGCACCACGTCGCCGTCGATCGCGATCAGCCCGGTACGCAGCGCGGACAGATCGAGCGGATCGACCAGCAGCGCCGCGCCTTCCGCGACTTCGGCGAGCGCTGCGACGTTGGCCGCCAGCACCGGCGTTCCCAGCGCCATCGCCTCGGCAACCGGCAGTCCGAAACCTTCGGCGAGCGATACGAAGACGAGCGCGCGCGCATTACTGATCAGTTGCAGCACGCGACCGCGCGACTGGAGCCCAAGCCGAACCGCGCCGGGTGTCGCAACGATATGATCGTCAATGCGTGAAGCATCCAGCCCGTCCGGTCCCGAGATGACCAATGGCGTGGTAATCCCACTGGCGCGGTAGGCGTCGAGCAGCCGGTGCAGATTCTTGCGCGCTTCGACCGCCCCGACATACAGCAGATACACGCCTTCATGGAGCGTGCCGGGCAACTGAGCCTCTTCGCCACCGGCAACATCGATGGCCTGATGGCAGCACGTCACGGTCTCTGCGGGCCATCCCATCCGCGTGACGATCTGGACGCGCGCGGCCTCCGATACCGTCGCGAAATCCCCGCCCGAAGCCCGTAGCGCATCGAGCAGGCGGCGTAGGCGCGGACCATTGACCGGGCTGGGGATCGCCGGATCGAGCGGCAGCACGTCGTGGATCGTATAAAGGTTGCGCCAGCCCGTGACCCGCAAGGGCAGGGGATAGGTCCAGTGCATGATCCCGGGAGGGCCAAGCAGGGTGATCGGCATCGGCCGCTTGTAGATGTCGAAAAACACCTGCGCCTCGCGGAAGACGTCGGGCACGAGGAACCCTTCCGCACTCGCGGTTGCATGACGGCGCCACGGACGCGCAGCCGCAAGCAGCTTGCCGATCTGCGAACGACGAACCGCCGGCCCGCCATCCTTAAGGATCAACGGATGGACTCCTACGCTCTGCAAGGCACCAATAAGAGTTCGTACGAATTGCCCGATACCGGTACTGGCTCCGCCTTCGGACAGCATCCGCCCGTCAATGCAGATCGGCGTTGCCGACGAACTGACCGCCGATGCTTCTCCGAAACGTTTGGCGCCGAATATCAGGCTGCCAAGTCCTGCAACGTCATGGCCTCGATCAGTTCCTGCCGAGCAAGCGTGTTATCGGCCTGCGCATAGCCAATCGAGCGTATCCCAATCGCGTAATTGCGGACTTCGCCCGGCAACTGAGAATAGGATCCGAGAACGCTGAAACGCAAATGGAGCGCTCCATCTTTTCCAACAACGGCCGACATGCGGATAGCTCCCCCGGCATGCCGAAGATCGTGTAATCCGATTGACGCCGTTTCCGTATCCGACGCGACGTCAGATAGCTTCAAGCGACACTCAAGCGCACCGGGCGCGATCGAAACTTTAAGATAGACCAATAGCGATGTACCGACTGCCATATCAGTCGCTATCGACAGCTCTGGATTGGCTCCTCTCATCCAGATCCCATGGTCTTCGGCGGCGTAAAAGAATGCGGATTCCGCCAACAGGCGATTGAGACGCCGAAAATACCGACGCGTATCGACGCGATCGCCGGGATAGACCTGGAAAGAGAAATTCTCACCTTCCTTGAGCGTCGCCGTGAACGGCGTGATCGGCGTATCCTGATGCAGCTTTATTTTTGCCAGGAAATCGGTACCGACATCATTCCACGTCCGTGCGACGAAACGATCGCGGATCGCCTCTACCCGGCTACGCAGATACCCCCGGTCGGTGATAATTCGCCGAAAGACCTCGACTCCCTGAGTCAGGTTAAAAGGATCGATATAGTCCACCAGGTCGCCGCCAACCTCGGGAATGGAGGATGTGTTGGAGGCAATGCACGGACGTCCGTGGAACAAGCTTTCGCCAACCGGTAACCCCCAGCCTTCGACAAAGCTCGTGAACACAGAAAATTCGCATCCGGCATATACCGCGTTCAGCTCGCCATCGGACAGGTTATGCGCGATATGCAGTCGTCCGCCGAGATTCTCAGTTGCCATTAAGACATCGGTAAGTGCGCCGATCTTCCAGCCATGCCGACCGACGAAAACAAGATCGGGCACATCAACGCCATCGGCGATCAGACGTCGCCAGGCGTTGATGACGTACAAGTGATTTTTGCGCCCCTCGATCGTCGATACATACGCGACGTAAGGCTTTCCCTTCACGCGCCGGAGCTGCTCGGGCCACGCGACGGAATGATCGGCTTCGCGAGTCAAGTGATGCGCCAGTGGGACGGTCGTCATCGGGATGGGCCGCCCCCCGTTTTCAGTGATGAAGTCGGTCAGCGCAATGCGCGTCGCGTCGGAGATCGTCAAAACGAAGTCGGCCGTACCGCAGAGCTCGCAGATCGCCATCGTGAAATCGGTCACCAGGGCATCGTCGCAGAATTCCGGATGCGTCACCGGGATGATGTCGTAGACATAGGCACCGATCCGCACGCCATCGCGCTTGGAGCGGACGAAATTCTGGATGCTGTTCCCCAGGCCCCAGAAAGCCCCTAGCAGGATGATCGTACTGCCCTCGAGCGGCCTGACGCGTTCTGCGGCATCTTCGCACGCCATCAACATCGCCCGCAGCGTTTCGTGATCCACCTGCCGCCCCGAGGCGTAGTCGATGGCTCGCATCATCTCGGCGTTGTCGACCATCCAGAACTCACCGGCAGGAAGCGCGGGCGTCTCCGGTCCGACATTGCTCAGGATGAAACGAACGTCGATATCGGTATCCCGTATCGCATGCATGGCGATGCCAGCTTGCACACGCTGGATCCCGGACATCGTCACATGCGCCTTGAGATACCCGAAAAGATCCTGGATCGCGAAGAAGGTCGTGCCCTCCCCCAGGCCTAAAGCCTCGGTTGCCTCCGTGTCACGGCGTAGCAACCGGATTTGCTGCATGCTTTCAACGTTGGGTGCGATGTCGTTTACTCTCTCATAGGCTGCAAGTGCTTCTTCGCCGCGACCCAGTCGCCGCAGAACGTCGGCAAGGTGGATGCTGGCATCCGCATCGCGGTTATCAAGGTCTACCGCGGCCTGATACGCGTTCGCTGCCTCGGTTAGAAGCCCTTGTTCCTTGTAGGCGTGACCCAACTGAACCCAGATAGGCTGGTCGGTGCGGTTGACCGCAAGATGTCGCGCATATGCAGCCGATGCGCCCACCCAGTCGCGAGCGTTACGGCATTGATTACCGGTTCGGCGATCGTTAGCCCGGCTTCTATTGTTCAAAAATTTAGAAAGCATGTTTTGCTCCTACCGCGCCCGAGCCGTCGAGTTCCACTGTTGCGGCGCTCCCTGCACCAGCGGGCATCGCCTCGCAAGCAAGGGACCTCATATACATATCGATACATAGGGGCGCTTATTCTGATGCTGGCAGTCGCGTTGCCGGTGATGTCGAAGTTCGGCGATGGGGATCGATCAGCCGCGACTGCTGCGCCTGCACCCTGCGCCGCGATACCGCGCCTCGCTGACAGCGTACACGATGCAGGACCCGCGCTTCAGGCCTGTCTGGACGCGACCCCGACGAACGGGAAACTGGCGCTTCCATCCGGCCGGTATGAGATTGCAACGCCCGTTCGCCTGCGACGTCCGGTGACATTGACGACACGCGGCCTTTTACCGGATGCGCGTCCGTGCTTTGCCGACGAACGTCGCTGCGCGGTCCTGCATCTCGCGATCAAAGCGTCCGCGCTCGCGGGCGCGATCATGCCCATTACGATCGACAGCAACGCGGTCCGGCTCGATCACCTAGTGTTCCAGGGAACGCGACTGACCGATCCAGCCCTGTCGGCGAAACGTTGCGCATCGGACAAGGAACGGCCGATGGCGGGCGGACTTCTCGTCAATGGTAATTCGGTGACGATCACCCACTCGGTTTTTCGCGATATGGCCTGCTATACCGCACTCGAATACGGAACCGGTGTCGAAGCCGTCATCAGCGACAACGCCTTCATCGGAAACGGCACGCATAATGCCTTGCTGCGCTGGGCAGACGGTTTGACGATCCATACCGCGCAACGCTTCCAGATCTCGAACAACCGATTTCGCGACAATACTGACGTCCAGCTGATACTCGGCAGTTGCGTCGGCTGCACGATCACCGACAATAACTTCGATCATAGCGGAACTGCCGAGGGCGGTGCATTCGCCGAGATCATGCTGCAAGCTTGGCCCAACGCCACCAGCGGCGATTTCACCGGCACGCGGGTCGCCCGCAACACGATCGATTGTGGCGCGCAGCGGCGATGTGGCTTTGGCATCATGATCGGGTCAGCCCCATGGTATGAGGCGCCGACATTCGGGGGTGCGGTGACCGACAATCGGGTTCGCGGGGCCATGCTGGCGCTCAACGTCGACTATCTCACGGGGCCGATGGTAATCGCGCACAACGACCTCGAAGTGGTCTCCGGCACCTATCCGAGCATGTGCGGCCCGCAACGGATCTCCGGTGTTTCGGCGAACTTCTCCGCAAAGGCTCGGATAGTTTTGCCCCCGATCGCCACGGATACGGCCACGACATCCAAGCATTACTGCATTCTGAACTACAATATCCGTTAGGCTAGATAGATCGCATCTCGACTTCGACTGCGTGGTTTAGAATATCGACCGTTTTTTCCTTGGCCGTAAGGTCAAGGACGGTCGTCCGGGCGTTTTCGCTTAGCTGCCTGTATTTGTCCAGCGTAAGCGCCTCCAACGCTGCGATGGCCTGCTCGACTGTATCTGTAACGATGGAGTTTTCGGGACGCAGGAAATACTCGCCGAGCGTTTTATCGCGCATGAACTCATGCGTGCTCACGACCGGGGTTCCAAGCATCATCGATTCCAAGCAGGACAGGCCATAGGCCTCTTCATCTTTGAAGTGCGCTGTAAAGTACGATGTCGCCATCCGTGCGTTGCATTGTGAATGCGTAAGCAAGCCATCGGTCGCTTGATGGCCGAACATGTAGCAATTCCCCTGCCACTGTGCACGAAACGTTTCAAAGGCAGGCAGTCCTCGCGTCCAGAACGTCGGCATACTTATGAATGACGCAATCGTCCGGTCTTCGAACGACTGAACGATATCCTTGGCAGGAACGTTGGCAATTACCGGCCGAGGAAAATACAATAGCCTGTGCTGTATCGGATCCGGATAATTTTTCCAAAGTCCAACATCCGGGCATATAAGTATATTGGATATATGCGGCTCATACACATGGTTTTGCTGGGCAATATTAAGAATCATCTTGTCACCGTGCTCACGCGCAATAGACTTTAGATCTTCCTCCTGCGCTTTACACCCGATCAGAACAAAACCAGGCTCCGTCTTCATATAGCTTTCAAAAGATATAATCTCACTTCCAAGACCGGTATTTTCAGCGAAATATTTAATTCGCCCCCAGTCACTATCTGGACTAAAGACTCTGAATCCGATCGATTTGAAATCTCGAATTAACGCTTCGGTGCCTTGTGGATGATAGTTTTGGATAAGAATAGACTTATTCATACATGTGTTTCCCAGCCGCACATCACTTGCATGTTTTATTTTCACTGTATAGACTGATTATACATGTGAATATCAACGGCCTCATCTATCGTTTCATAAAAACTAATTTTGCCATCATGCAGAACTGCGCCTCGTTCGCAATACGCACGCAAAGTATTGGGATCGTGGCTGATCATCAACAGGGTTCCGGCAGAGCGCCGATGATGGAGCGCTTCTTCGCAGCGCTGCCGAAAACGGTCGTCGCCTGCCGCAGTAACCTCGTCCACCAGATAACAATCGAAATCGATCGCCAACGAAATACCAAACGCGAGACGCGCCATCATACCGGCCGAATAGCTGTAGATCGGCTGATAGAAATAAGCGCCCAACTGCGCAAAATCCTCAACGTAATCGAGGAGCTGCTGGATATCTCTGCTGTAGATCCGCGCGATGAACCGGGCGTTGTCAGCGCCGGTCAGGCTGGACTGGAAGCAACTCGCATACCCGATCGGCCAAGAGCATGATACCGAGCGTATAATGCGGCCGGCGCTCGGCGCCTCGACGCCGGAGATCAGACGCATCAAAGTCGATTTACCTGCACCATTGGCACCGCATATACCGAGACTGCATCCGGTCGGAATGTCGAAGCTCAGATCGCTCAGCACATCCTTGCGGAATTTCCGAATGTGATAGCTTTTGGATACGTTTTCAAACGAAATCATCAATTAAACCACAATATATCAACGTCATAGCCCTACGCGATCACGCTCAGATCTGCCGAGCAACTCAACGTTCTTTGTCACCGCGGTTGGTGTCCAGTGTAAGGCTTCGAGACGTAATTCTCAAGCATCGGATTAATATTGCTTGCTAGATTGTACGGGCAAACATACCGTCGCTTCTGCTCAGGTTTTCCTGCGTAATTTTCTAGTTTTTACAAGATTTTTTGTGTATTTGCAAATAATTATCATACAACCATCTGTTATAGCGTCAGGAGTTACAATGGTCGGCAGCCCCTTCTGGCATTATCAAGCCCGGTTTGACGTTCCAGGGACTATCCGCCGTCATGCGGCTGGTCCGCAGATTGCACGCGCCGACTACGCGCTCAATTATTTTGGTGTGGCGATCGATCCAAAATTCTTTCCTGAGCATCTCGAGCCGATGAAGGGGACCGTCGAAGTCGACGTTGTTCCGGCCAATTGGCATGCCGACATGGCAGAGTTCGGAGCGGCATTGCGGGCCGTCGATCTGGCTGGTGACGTGTTCACCGTTATCGAGCTTGGTTGCCACTGGGGCTGCTGGATCAACATCACGGGTGTGGCAGCGCGTCGAGCGGGTAAGAGAGTTCGTGCGATCGGCATTGAAGGTGAGCCAAATCACGCGGCGTTCGCCCGAGAATCAACCTTAGCAAACGGGTTTTCCCCAGAAGACGTGACGATCCATCACGGAGTCGCGGCGCCCCGTTCGGGAACTGCATTTTTCCCGCCTGAGGGGAGTGGGCTCGACCCGATTATCAACGGAACGCAAGACGAACAATTGAAGGCTGAAAACAGCGGGCTCTACCACAAGCTGCCTGCAGTCGGTTTTGCCGATCTTGCGGTTGGCGTGGAACGCGTGGATTTACTGCATATCGACATCCAGGGCGGCGAGGCCAATCTGGTCGCCAGTTCGCTCGACTTCTTTAACGAGCATGTTGCTTATATGATGATCGGGACCCATTCGCGCCAGATCGAAGGTCGCCTCTGCGATGACTTGCTATCAGCGGGGTGGCAACTCGAGGTCGAACGTCCCGCCATCATGGACCTTGCCGGCAAGCCGACGCCGCGGGTCGACGGTGTTCAGGGCTGGCGCAATCCCCGCGTCACTGGTTATGCCCGGTGACATTTCCACGCAGCTGCTCCTGTCGACGGGAGCGGCTGCCATAGCCTTTGCGGGGGTCTTCGTATTTGGCCTAATATCAAGTCCCACAGGTCATGACCCATGCGCCCATTTGCGTCGCCTGATGGACATGATGCGCCAAGGTTGATTGACGAGGCGGTTCCAGGCGAAGCAGCAGTGGTCGAGGATGTCCTCGTAGGATCGGAAGATCCGGGTTTGATAGCCAGTTGTCGCGCATGAACTGCCAGATGTTCTCGACCGGGTTGAGCTCTGACATTTCGACGGCAGCGGCATGAGCGTGATATTCGGCGGCACGATGAGCGCCTCAGATCCATTCCATCCAGCCTGATCGAGCAGCAGCACGGCGTGCGCGCCTGGCGCCACCGTGGCCGCGATCTCGGCAAGATGGAGCGTCATGCCCTCGGTGTTGCAACGGGGTAGCACGAGGCCCGCCGCTTTGCCTTCGGCCGGGCAGATGGCGCCGTAGATGTAAGCGGACTTGGTCCGCTGATCCTTCGGCGCCGAGGGCGCGTTCCGCGACGAGCCCAGCGGCGCGTGATGCCGTTCTTCTGGCCGACCCGCGCCTCGTCTTGCCACCAAATCTCTATGGGCGTGCCGCGTGGGAGCGTTGCCCAGACCGCTGCGAGTTGGGTGGGGAAGGCTTTTTATAAGCGGGGATGGCATCATCATCCTGCGCATGATGGCGCGGGCGCGCAGACAGTTTGCGATAGCCGGCTTCGCGAAGCTCGCGGCTTAGCGTTTGCTTGCTGATCGAGAGCCCGAACTCGTCCCAGATCCATTGCGCCAGGTCGATCAGCCTCCACCGCACGACGCCATGCGATGCCGGGATCGGCCCGGTCTCGACGATACGAAGCAGCGCATGGCGTTGCTCCGCGCTGAGCACGGTAGAACTCCAGGTGCTTTGCCATCGATCGGGCCATCGGGACCGCGCTCGTTGAAGCGCACCACCCAGTCCCGCACGATTTGCAGGCCGACACCGCCGATCCGCGCCGCCTCGCTCCGGCTGCCGCCATCGTAGATCGCCGCCAGAGCCAGAAGCCGACGGACCTGCCGACCGTCTCTACTTGTCCGCGCGACGCGCCGCAAACCATCCCCATCAAAGTTCGAACGCAGATCGATCGCCGCCGCTATCGCAAGCCTCCTCCAGCTCGCGACTCTGAAGCATGCCTCACCCACTTTGAGAATCCCCGCCGTGAGTCAGACTTAACCGGACCTGGTATAAGCGTCGCCTGCGGCGTACATCCACTGCAGTGTATCGGCCAGGCTGCGCGGCGTCCAATTTGGCAGCGTCTGCCGAAGCAGCGTCGCGTCGCCGCCTAGCACTTCGACGTCGCCTTTGCGGACGAACGCCTGATTGACCTCGACCTCGATACGATGGCCGCTGATCGCAGTCAGGTGTTCAAGGATGTCGCCGATAGAGGAAACCGCCCCCGTCGCGACGTTAACCACAGAGGGAACATCGGCCGCCACCGCCAGGCCCGCATAGGCATCCGCAACCGAGCGCACGTCGCCGAAATCACGCTTCACCCAAGTATTGCCAAGCTCAATCACGCTGGAACGCCGGCAGAAATGGTCGACGATCTTGGGAATCAGATACTGCGTGTCCTGACCGACGCCGGTATAGTTGAACGGCCGCGTCACGACGATCTCCAGCCGATCCCGCCACAGATCCGCACCTTGCTCCATCGTACGCTTGCTGATCGCATAATGGTTGACCGGATTGGTCGACGCGTCCTCGGTGATCAGTCCTTCGGCATTCGGGCCATAAACCTGCGCGCTCGATGCCAGGATGCACCGTGCGCCGGGCTTTTTACGGCTGATCGCATCGAGCAGGTTCAGCGTACCGAGCTGGTTAACCGTATAGAAGGACATCCAATCGCTCGCATCGACGAACGCATGACCAGCAAGATGGATGACCCGGTCGAAGTCCAAGCCGTCGACCGCCTGGTCGACGGCCGCTTGGTCGCGCAGGTCGCACTGCAGCGCGACCGGCGTAGCGCCGGCCTGCTCCAGCGCGGTGGACACGAAGCCACCGGTAAAGCCGGTCGCTCCGGTCAGCGCGACCTGCATCAGAACGACCAGCCGGCAGTATTGCGACGCATGTCGGCTTCCATCATCAGCCGCGCGAGTTCTTCGAGCTGAACCTCAGGCTTCCAACCCAGTTCGCGCCCGGCCTTGCCCGGGTCGCCGATCAGCAGATCGACTTCAGACGGGCGGTAGAAAGCCGGATTGACGCGCACGAGCATCTTGCCCGTCTTGCGGTCGATCCCAGTCTCGTTCTCGTCCTTGCCCAACCAGTCGAGCGTGATCCCGACATGGCCAAACGCCAGTTCGACGAACGTGCGGACCGGCTCGGTGCGGTTGGTCGCTAGGACATAAGTGTCGGCGACATCATGCTGGAGCATCAGCCGCATGCCTTCGACATAATCCTTTGCGTAGCCCCAGTCGCGCTTGGCGTCGAGATTGCCAAGCTCAAGGATCTCCGCCTTGCCCTGAGCGATCTTGGCGACGGTATCGGTGATCTTGCGGGTCACGAATTCACGCCCGCGCAGTGGCGATTCATGATTGAACAGGATCCCGCTGGTGCCGAAGATCCCGAAGCTTTCGCGGTAGTTCACGGTCAGCCAATGCGCATATAGCTTGGCCACGCCGTACGGGCTGCGCGGGTAGAAGGGCGTATCTTCCTTCTGCGGGATCGCCTGGACCTTGCCGAACATCTCGGAAGTCGATGCCTGGTAGAAGCGGATGTCGCGATTGACGGTGCGGATCGCTTCCAGAAGATAAGCCGCGCCAAGGCCTGTGATCTGCCCGGTGGCGATCGGCTGGTCGAACGACACCCCGACGAAACTCTGCGCAGCAAGGTTGTAAATTTCGGTGGCTTCCGACGTTTCGATCAGCCGAATCGCCGAACCCATGTCGGTAAGGTCATATTCGACCAGCTTGAGCCCGGGGTGATTGGTGATGCCGAGCTCGTCGATCCGCCAAAAATTGACTGAACTCGTCCGCCGATACGTCCCATAGACCGTATAGCCACGGTTCAGCAGATTTTCAGCCAGATATGCACCATCTTGGCCGCTGATCCCGGTAACGATAGCGGTCTTCGACATAGTTTCTTTCCTCGATAACATGGACGGGGCGATAGTAGCGTCATGCGCCGATAACCAGAGAGTCTTCTGCCATTTTTACGTTTTCAAGGCATTTCCGTGCTGGGTGGGGGCCTTACGGACCTATTATCGGCTTATGCCGGGAAAGCCGGACCCGCAAAGGGCTCATCCGCCTATGTCAGGCGCTGGTCTTTGGCAATCAGCGCATGCCCCACTGCCCATGCACGGCCAAATCCGCTGTTTCATATAGTGCCTAGTCAACGCCCGACAGGTGGGCGCTGCGACGGGCGACGACCCGGCCGCACCGAATGGTCGTCGGCAACGCCATGTCCTGCGAGCTCAGATCGACGTACAGGAAACGGGCCACGGGACAGTCGCCGACAGATACCGTGCCTCACTCGGCATGCGTGTGACGATCACCGACCTTGAGCCAGCGCAGGCGCAACTAGCAGGGTGGGCTGCCACTAACTAACATGCCGCTAGCTTGGCGAAGGCTTACAAACCCTTTCTTGTCCCGTGCGACGCTTTTGAACAGCTCGTTGATTTGAAGTATGTCGACATGAATGACATTCCGCCAGCACTAGTGAATTACGATTTTTGCTGATCGTTATGCGCACTGGAGCATTTAGGATTTATTGATAATGGGCTTACATTCATTGATAAATCGCTTGAAACGCTTCGCCCGCGGGATTCGCGGTTTATACCACTGAGTTCAACATCAATCCCGAAGGGCCAACTGTAGACAATTGGGTTACGGTTTTGTTTCAGCAAAAGCGCATCCGAGCGCTTGCGGAACGGCTGCGCGCCAAGGGTCATTATTATGTGTCCAAAATAAATTTCGACATTGGAAAGAAGGTCATGGATCGGTTCGTCAATACCCCCCCTTCACCATAATATACCAGCTAAAATTCAGGAGTGGGTGGGCGAGCAATACCATCTCAAGGTCGGCTTGGATGGGTTTATAACAACCTGCATTGGCATTATTGTCCAGAAAGCTGTCTAGCACTACTTTGGTGATTCTGACCCGATCCCGTTTTCAGGCGCTGATAATTTAGATCGGTTCCCAGACCTTCTGAATCTTTGAGGATTCACACGGGTTCGGTTCCTTTATACAGGCTCCGGGCCGGGTCAGGAGGTCGGCATGGATGCCACGAGTGCTGTCGAACGGCACGCCAGCGGCAAAGTCACAGGGCGAGACCGGCGTGCGGGCAGGATCGGGACGCTGTGGCGGTTCTTCGACCGGCACCGGATCACGCGCGTAAAAGACGGCGCACGCTACCGAGCAGGACCGCCCCGACATCCTCAAGGGTGGGAGGCGTGGTTCGATGGCCAGCTCGATTTTGATCCCGAGCGGCTGGTCTTCATCGACGAAACCTGGGCATCATTCACCAACATGGCGCGACGCCACAGCCGCGCCGATGGTGCTCGACCTCTCGCCCGGCCACATCGTCGTCATGGACAACCTCCCGATTCACAAGGCTCCAGCCGCACGCGAAGCAATCGAGGCGGCTGGCACCTCGCTGCTCTTTCCCCCGCCCCACAGCCCAGACTTGAATCCGATCGAGCAGGCCTTCTCCAAGCTCAAGGCGCGCCTGCGCAAGGCCGACGAGTGCACCATCCACAGCCTCTGGAACGCCATTAGCCGTATCCTCGACCTCTACCCGCCACAGGAATGTGCCAACTCCTTCGCTAACGCCGGCTATGACGCAGACTGATAGGAAACCGCTCTAGCCGATTAAGCCGCATCTTGTTGTCAGCGAATTTTACGAATGACGGGCAGCGTTGCAGTCAAATTTCCCCCCGAAGCAAAAACCCGGACTTCCGTCCGTCGTGCCAGCATCTTGACCTCAAACTGACGATAAATGATTTTTGGTACAGCAAAATTTCCAAAATACCGGCGCTTGCATAGCGGTAAGGAAACTCCTTCAGACCGTATATCGATCGTTAATCGGTCCAAGCGCAGCGTGGAACGGCGTGCGCCGCGCTGCGCTATTACGGAAACTTCGTAAAAGCCGGGCTCTAGATCGACGTACGGACCATAGATCAAGGCGCCTTTACGATCTGAGACTTTACCAAATGCAGGCCGATCAATCAAAGTTGTGGGTTCTCCAGACTTTGATAAAAACCTTTCGTCAGGAATAGATAATGTCCCAACGCGGTAGATTTCCGACAACCCCATGGCACGCGCTTTAGCTCGCACACCTTCAAGTGTTTCAGAGCAACAGGCTGCAATGCCGATTTCTCCTCCTCCCAAGCCTCCAGTAAAGAAAGCCAGTGTTAATCCATTTCGCTCAAAGCATTGCCTGATGAAATTATGCGACCACCCATTCTCGAACCACCCTCGCTTTCGCGCGACATAGATTGACTCGGGATCCAACCGAATACCCCAATTGTTCCACCAGTTTTTTTGAACCGGTTCTCCGACGAAACCTATAATGCCCGCTGCCGCCATTTTAGATTTAAGCTGCCCGATGAGATCCCATGGCCTCAGGCAATGATGAAAAGACTGAAAGAAAAACGCAGCATCATATACGGAGTCCGAAACTCTGCTAAGATCGTCGAAATTCATCTCGTCGCGGGTGATGTTGAGGTTATGCGCTGACGAGCGTCTCCGGCTCAGCTCCCCAAGCGCCGGGTCAATATCGATAGCGTGGACGTTACATCCCGCGTACGCATAAATCTCGGAACTAAGTCCATGGCCGGCGCCGAGATCCAGTATGCGCGGGGACGACTTAAGATTAGATAGCGATAGCATCGTCGTCAACGCGCGCATGCTATCTGCCAATATAGCGACGTCGCTAATTCCGGTTGGGTTGGGCGCATCCAGTAGCGGCCGAAGATCGTCGTCGTGCAACTCACCAGACGACTGGTCGAGATCGCGGGATGATATCTCACGATAAAGCTCAACCTGCTGTTCGAAATAGGACCTTGAAAATGGATCGAACGATTGATCCACTACCGTATCGTAATCGAGGTCAATGGGGTAAAACTCTTGCTGGATCGTCGGGCATTCAAGGTTACCACCTGACGCATCGACAGCATGAACAAACCTGTCAATTTCAGCTGTGTGCATACGGGGCATACATATCTCGCGTGGCTAGGGCTCCTTTCACGCCTTATCATGGCCGCATGGAAATGCCCGTATTAGCTCGCGCTACTCTAGCAGGTTGAAAAAAACAGCTTGATCCGTCGTTGATTCCTGTCTGTCAGCGCAGGCTCACGGACTTATTAAGAGGACGGTGTACGAGAGCTCGCGATGGCCAAAACCAAGCATGACGGCAAGCGCATCTTACCGGACGTAGAGGCGTTCGCCACATCGCCAGACGATTAAATTGATTATGCGGTGATAGAAAAGACCAATCGCGTCGCCGTGGTCCCGGTCAGCATGGGCTGGGACGACCTCGGCAGCTGGATGCGCTGCACGTAATCAGCGATCTTGACGCTGCCGGCCGCGCGCATTCGAGCAGGGTTGCCGGTGAGGTGATCGCGATTGAGACGAACAACTGCTTGGTGCGCACCGACGGCGTACATGTCGCCATCGTCGGTGTCGACAATTTGATCATGGCGGCAGCCGATCGGCCGCATCGCGGTGCTGAGCACTTTTTGTCGCTGATATCCTAAGTTTCGAGCGCCTCGTAAGTCCCACCTTTTGCGACATGAGAATGTCGTGTTTTGGTCGTGAGCGGTCCGGCCGTTTGGGCAAGCAGATGCTAAAAGCTGACATAGCCGAGTGCCGCAGGCTTTCCCGAAAAGTACCGCAAATGGCAAACGCCAGCGGCTTCTCGAAATATGTCCTCTCCAGACATCCCGAGAAGACGGGTTAACCGCGAAAATTGTAGCAACCATACTGTCGCGCGGCTAAGTCTGACTACAACCCGCTAGATGGTTGGCACCGACTGACCTTATCAGGCCAGTGGGCGAAGTCTATCGGTTCAACTAACGCGAGAAATGATAGGTATGAATAGCATCCGATTGAAGCTGTTCGCCGAAGCCATGTGTCCCCATCCTGAGCGCGAGATTCACGCCAAAGGTTTGTGTGCATCTTGCTATAACCGGACCAATGCACGCGCCCGTAAGAAGGAGGCAGAAGCTGGGATTATATATAGATCGATAGATGCCGCTATAGAAGAGAAGCTTAATGCAGCGACTTGCAATCACCCGGATCGAGTAAGGCATGGTAGAGGCTTATGTTTGAACTGTTACAAAAAGGTCTATTTAAAAGCTCGTGACGCGGGCGCGAAAGCGCTGCGGAACTTCGTCCCTAAAGTAAAGCTTTATGCCCCCTGGAATTCCGCAGTTTAATTGTGGTCGATCTTTCTCGCAGACGAACCCGCAGCGGAAACCTATTCCCAATTGCACTTTCCCGAAATCGTCACCCGAAGACAGAAAAAACGGGAAAGACCGTGCTTGTTGATTTCCACTGAGAGCTGACCCGTGTCTCAACCTCACCCCGGCAGGCTGTCGGGGGATCAAGGAGTGATAGACATGGCGTTACTGAGCGTCATCCGGCGCTGGGCATTCCGGGACGGGATGTCGATCCGGGAGATAACCCGACGTACAGGGCTTTCGCGCAACACGATCCGCAAATACCTGCGGTCGGACGCGCTGGAGCCGAAGTTCGAAACGGTCGACCGGCCGAGCAAGCTGGATCCGTTCGCCGACCGGCTGTCGGGATGGTTGAAGACGGAAGCGAGCAAATCGCGCAAGCAACGGCGCACCGCCAAGCAGATCCACACCGACCTGGTCTTGCTGGGCTATGACGGGTCGTACAGTCGGGTAGCTGCGTTCATCCGGGCGTGGAAGGCGGGCTGTCAGGTTCAGGAGCAGACGACGGGCCGGGGCACATTCGTGCCGCTGGTGTTCACGGCCGGCGAAGCCTTTCAATTCGACTGGAGCGAGGACTGGGCTGTTCTGGGCGGCGAACGGGTGAAGCTGCAGGCAGCCCATACCAAGCTGTCGCACAGTCGCGCGTTCATCGTGCGAGCGTATCCGCTCCAGACCCACGAGATGCTGTCCGATGCGCATCAGCATGCCTTCCGCGTGCTGGGCGGAGTGCCGCGGCGCGGGATCTACGACAATATGTCGGGGCGCATGACCGCTGTCTGTGCCAGCACATCCTCGCGCATGAATTGCTGTAGCGGACGCTTTCGCAGCTCAACCGCCATAGAGTCGAGGAACAGGCATAATGCGGGTATCAGGTCGGCATAGCGCGCGCCGAGTTCGTTTTGCCGCGATTAGCCATTCTCGGTGTACTTCAGTTCCAGCGCCACGAAGCCGAACGCGCCGTCGCCGCGGACATGGGTGATGAAAGCGTCGAACACGGTGCCGTTCCGCGTCAGGTCAGCGTTGTCGCGTCCCGGTGAATGCTCGAACACTACCAACTGCACAGCGTCGTCGGTGAGGTCCGGGCATATGGCGTGGAACACCGCCGTCGCGACGAAGGCCTCGGCCGCATGTCAAATGCGAAAAGCGGAGGCCATAGCGGCGCGGCGCCCACCCGTCGCGCCGCTTGGCCGGCTGATGGAAGGCCCGATGATCGTTGCCTTTGGTGACTTCCGACTCGGGCTCGATAAAGGCGCAACCGCCGCGGATCTCACGATGGTGCCATAGCGTTCGAAGCCGCGACCCGACCAGAAGAAGGCGCGCTGACGAATTTCGAAGGCGTGCGCTGCTTCGGCCATACTCGATATTTCGACAATTGAAGCATAAAGCTACCCCGCCGCTAGTGCCGATGATTCACGTGACATTCTGATTTTCCAACCCTGCCGTTCAATGAAGATTTGCTACGCCGCAGTTGCTCAGCGGTGAAGATGTGGCCGGGGGTTCGATATTAACTTCTTCGGCCTGTGCCGGCGACATCGGCTCTGGCTGCCCGGAGGCTGACCACAAACAGCGCACTGCCCGAATCCACTGGAACGCTAAGCGGCAAGATCATCGCCTCCCCTTCCAAAGGCAGTGAGTCGGCCGTTTCTGTTAATCAGTGTACCTTCTGACTGCGGCGTCTGCCCTGGGAGTCGATATACCATGAAAGATTGCTCGCAACGTAGAAATCGCAAGCCGGTCAAGCTGTGTCGATGAAGGCTAAGCTAGTCTCTGCCAATATGTGATAGCAGGCCGCCATCTTAGAACAGCACGCGACCAGCAGTATGCCGGTCAGTCAAATCGCGGCGGCATTCCATGCCAGCTTTTACAATTTCCAACTCCGCAAGGCTTGGCCCGGGAAGCCGCTTAAGCCACTCCCAAGTGTTTTGATCGCGATATTGATGTCCGCCTAAAGCAGCGCTGCTCACCATTACCCCGAGGCACCGCAAGTCCTCGCTATTGCCTTCGTCCACTGGAAACCAGCACTCGGCTGCAACGATGTTGATAAAGCTAATCTCGTAGTCTGCGCGCGCACTTGGAAAGCTCAAGTGAGTCCACTGTCGATTGTCTAAAGGTACTTTATGGGTTATGCCATCATGAACAATAAAGCAAAATTGATTGTCCTTTAATCGATTGGTCGCAAGCGAAATCAATGCCCATCCGCCGATCGTGCAAACTTCCACCTCTGCGCTCCACCCCGACCATCTTAACGGGCCGAATCCAGTCAATGTTTCTACCGGCCACATGCCGTCGGGTTGAGGGATTGGAACCTGAAAGCCATGAGCGGCATCAATAAATTGTTTATACTTGTGAAAGAGCGGTGTGCCCGGCGCCAGTCTATATGAGGCGGCTCCGGCCGGCATATGGGTTAGATAGAATGATAATTGATCGACGCCGTATTTTCCAGCCAAATGGCAGGCGTGATCGAGCTCGTCCTCGGAATCATTCCAGCGGAATACGAGATAGCGCCACGTTACAACTGCGCGGCCACCCCTTGATGGTCCAATCCTTGCTTGACTATAGTGTTCAAGGCCTTGCAACGCAGCATCTAACCTACCGTTAACATGATACTTCTCGTAACTGTCTTGGTACGCACCGCTGATGGTAAATGTCATTTGGTCGACATCAGCCGCCGCTGCTGCCCGCGCTCGTTTCGCCGATTTAAGAGGTATCCCGTTAGTGCTGCTCACGATGCGAACAGATGAAGAAGCAGAGCGAACATATTTGAGCATCGACTCAGCATCAGGATTTATAAATGGGTCACCATAATTAAAGAAGTATAACTCTTTAAGATACGGCGCTGTCTCGTCTATCACCTTAACAAAGGTATTAAGTTCCAGTTTGTCGCGCTCCCGCGTCGCCAAAGTTTTATCGTTGTTTGGATCGCATGCTGTATTCGGGCAACGTAAATTGCATGTGACGGTTGGCTCTATCACCAGCACATGCGGTAGCAGCGGCCTGACTGAGAGCGCCTCGTTTGTCTCTTGCTCAGTATAGAGCCAGCAATTATCGCAACGCCGTCCGTTTGAAAGGCCAACACGGATCCGCTCGATTTCAGGATTTGCGAATATTTCAGCAATACTCTGAGAAAAAACGTTACCGAAGCTTCTTGCAGCATGTGGGTCGTCCAGCCCACATGTGACATTTCCATCGGATAAAATGGTCAGGGAGTCCTCCAACCAAACGCAGCGATAGGATTTGCCGTCGGGTGAGAGCATGGAAGCGGAGGGCTGACGATCCTTTTTCCAAACAACCTTTTTTGAGGTCGGCGTCGCTGGTAATTGGTTCGTGAGCATCGTAGACCAATTCAGTTATGGCAGCCTCAGATAACAAGCTAGAGAACGTTCTGCGAGGTTCAAATTCGCTTTAGTTCACAAGTATACCAACCCAAGCATAACTAACGCCAGTATTCACCGTACAAGAACGTGCATCGGGTGACAACGCGCTGGCAGCTCCGCCCCATCGGCAAACAGGTGCGTCGCTTTTCCAGCACAAGGCGGGAGGCGATCTGCTCGGACCGGGCCGCCGCGCGGTCATCGCAGGTGTAGTTTGCGCGACGGTCGTCTGACGGGCGGCACGGCTCTACGCTGGTAAAATACGGAGCCTGATACCGGCAACGCGGATCTTCTGGCCCGATCGGCACCACAGCGGGCCGTCGCCATCGTGGACGCGCATGACGACGCAGGTGAACGGCGCGGTCGCAGTGGCGGCAATCACGTCAGATCGCCATCCAGTCGCTCTCAGCGTCATCGATCGCGGCAAACGCGTCGCCGTCCGCCTGCTGCCCGCAAAGGTGCGCGCGGACTGTCTCGGGGTCGCCGTTCTTCGGGAAGGTGCGATCTGCGCGGGCGGCGTCAGCGATGCCGTCGACCCAGTCGCCACGGTCACGCTTCGTCAGCAGCCATCGTCCAAATGGCACTGCTGGCATCGGTTGCTCGTCTTCGTCATCGGTCATCTACGACTCCTGTGGCTCACCAGATCGGGCATCGCACACGATCAATGTTCCTGCAATGTTCTTGCGAATCGGTTCAACTTGCGCGTAGCTAGCGACCCGCGCCAACATTGATGGAGCTTGAGATGCAGCACGATCTGCAACTGCGTGCGGCTGCGCGCGTGATTTACGACGCCTGCTATCCGAGCGAAGAGTGGGCGCCGGTAGGCTTCGAGGAGGCCGAGCGGTTCGGGACGGTGCACTATCGTCAGACGGTCGGCGTCGCTCAGCAGGCACGCGCTGTGCTAGCACTACTTTGGCAGGTTGTGTGTTGGAGACGCAGCGAGCGGCTCATGGCAATGCGGGCAGCGTGTTGGCGGTGGTCTGGCGAAGAGGTTGAGGATGGCCTGCCGGATGG
>Ga0265780_10001119_pt1 | contig 39198 bp, 30 predicted proteins | sample P1T30metagenome_FD_192432 | JGI IMG/M metagenome (GOLD analysis project Ga0265780, IMG submission 192432) | Plant litter microbial communities from East Loma Ridge, Irvine, California - P1 T30 | ecosystem: Environmental > Terrestrial > Plant litter > Unclassified | place: USA: California...
GGGATCCTTGAGTGAAAGCTGGTTGGAAGGGTGCAATGGGCTGAGGTTGTTGCAGTGGCGGGTCCTCAAACGCTCCTGGCATCGAAGAGTAACGCGAACCCGCTTCCGACAATGGTTGTGGTTCGATATATTGCATCGGGGCTTGCGGGGCGGCTGTGTTGTCGATGAAACCGACATCACTGGGCACGCGTCTGCCGTAAGCGTCGATTGCGATATCAGTAGCAGCAAGGCCGGCGCCAGCGATTGGCAGAGTAGATGCCGAGGGGTGTTGTCGGTATTCCGGAGGCGTGACTGGTCTCTGCTTCTTCTGCTTTTTGTTTCCCCAGCGCCAGCCCCAAGCACTCAACCCATCATTCGAGGATTGAGAGCTCAGGCTATCCATGCTGGCACGGCCTGAAAGTTTCCTACGCGCGTTGCCGTCGTCAAACGCCAGGCCAGACTCATTGCTCGAGGCCTCAGAAGGAAGTTCGTCCACCCACTCGCCTTCGTCGCTCGATCCAGGTGGACCGGTCTTGTGGCCCGAGGGTCCATATTGGCTAACCCTGACATCTCTCCTCGCGCCGAGTGAGGGTCGTGGGCCCTGCTTGGGGGCCTTGGACATCTTCGAGGCGACAGTCAGAGCAGCAGCTGTCGCACCGATGCCGAGCAGAGTCTTGTTGAGCTTCTCGTCGGACGACTGTTTCGACACCTTGCGCTTGCTGGTAGTAGACCTACCGCTCGATCTGCGAGAAAGGTTCGAGCCGTTGATGTCGCCAAAGGCCATGCCAGATTCGGAAGAAGAAGCAGAGCCATTACTGAAAGTAAAGAATCCGCCCTTTTCCTTCCTGCGCTGCTGTTCTTTCCTGCTGTCCTGGTAAGTGCCGAAAGGCGATCTCCTTCCGCTGCGACGGGGCCTGGGTTCCGTGAAGCCGAAGATTTCACCCAGGCCGGGGCTGTGGCTCCTTGAGCTCGAAGAGCGGCTTCGGTAACGGCGCTCTTCATGGTGCAGGGATCCCTGATCCGGTGAGCTTCTTCGGCGACGACTCGAGGCGACGGTGGCGGCACCTGCGGCGCCAATGGCGGCGGCTGGGCCTATCCAATTTGACTTACGACCAGTAGAACCAGACCTAGAGCGGTGCACCTTGCGATTCTCAACTCTTCCGTCCTTGGTGCGCACGGTGACGAATTCCTCGTGCCTGTCGGAGGCAACGCGGCCGCGAGAGGTCCTCCGCCTTGATTCGAAAGAAGAGCTTGATCCACGTCTCCTCACAGCAGAAGTAGCACGGTGGCCTGACTTGACGCTGTAGGTGTCATCGAAGTTCTTGCGGTCGCTGAACATCGAGGCGCCAGCTGCGGCTGCACCGGCCACCGCAAGACCACCAGCCAAGTAGTTTGCGTTCGAGTTCGAGCTGCTCTTGCGGTCGGACGAAAAGTATCGGTTCTCCTTGTGGACCTTTGAGTTGGTGCGGCGTAGAGACTCATCGCTCTTGCGTCTTTGCAAGCGCTCCAACGAACGCCTTCGAAGCGTTTCAAACGAGTCCTTTTTCCTCGGATGGTAGTGATGTTTCCTCGGACCGGCATAGGGCGAAGATCGAGGGTCGAAGCAGTGCTTGCACACGCCGATGTACTCGGTGTACTCTTCCATCTTGGCGACATCTTCCGGGCTTGAGAGGAGGTTCAGGAATCCATCCTTCAGTCGCGAGATGGGACCCTTGTGCTCGTGGCGGTAATGCATTCCTGTGGGCAACCCGCCAGATGCTGACCCGTACTGGGATCCATAGCGTTCAGGAGTGAAGGGTGCCTGGGAGCCGTACTGGGACTGTGGTCCATACGATGGTGGCGGGCCATACTGAGAGTTCACTTCACTGTACTGAGTGCGGTGGTCATGCTGAGTACGTTGCTCATGCTGGGTGAATTGAGTCTGTTGCTCATGCTGATTGTGCTGGCTCATACCGTACGCGGCCGCGCCAGCAGCGGCAACGCCTGCCGCGGCAGCATATTTGCCCTTGTTGCTGCTTGTGTTGTTGCCTGTGTTAGTGTTAGCCTGGGATGGAGGATACATACCTGATGGTGCAGCAGGGATAGTCGTGTTGTAGTAAGAAGAAGCTGCGCCAACGGTAGGCGGCAGGGGCTCAGAATTGTGTCGAATGGGAGCCGAAGGTCCAGAAAAGGTGGAAGGCAGTGGTCGATCATGCACGCGATCATGCACGAAGTCGGTCTGCGAGAGCTCGCTCTGATCATATTGGGTAGACGCACGTGCTTGCATGTGATGGTCCACGTTGGCCGCACTCGCAGCAGGCACCCCTCCAAAGACGGTCGTTGGGGTGGTCATAGTGGAAGCTGGAGGCGATATGGCTCTGCTCGAAGACTTCCTGGAAGGCTTCGAAGTTGTAGCTGAGCTAGAGCCGGACAGCTTCGAGGGCTTGGAAGAAGAAGACTTGGAGGGCTTCGTACTCCCCGAAGGCGCCGCCACTGAGCTCTTACCGGAAACACCGCCGGGTGGCTTCGGCGTAAAAGCCCTCTCGCCGGGCTGGTGCTTGACGCTCTGTCCTTTGTCGTTGTAGTAGTCGGCCGCAGCGCCATGCGGGTTTGGATTGAAATCAGACTTCGTGTAGGTGCTCGGGTTTTGGCCTGGGAACTGGCTGTTGACATGGGAATCCAGCGCTCCGCTCATAGTGGGCTCGTCGAATCGGACGGTCGAAGGGTTTGTCGCGAGCGGGACCCGATCGTAGCTGGCGATTGAAGACGGCATGACCGAAATGTCGTCCGCTTGATCCATAATCGCCAGGATTCTCGACTTCCCATTCGGTTGTTCCACTCGAGAGCTCTTCTCGTCCTGCCTCTTCCGATCTTTGTCGTCTCTTTCGCGAGACCTGCTCCTCTCACTCCTTCCATTGCTCTTTCTAGTCCAGCCCTCTCTCTCGCGCTCACGCGACCTGCTCCTCTCGCTGCGCCCGCTGGTGCTCTTCTTGTGCCTGGAGGAACTCTCTCTCTCGCGCGATCGGCTCCTCTCGCTCCGCCCGCTGCTCTTCCTCCTGTGTCGTCTCTCACGGCTCTCAGATCTCTTGCTCCTCCTCTCGCTCTTCAAGTCGGCTTCATCCTCCCAGATATCGTCATCATCATCATTGGCGTTGAAAGCGTTCACGGCGCTCTCGGTCAATCTCGGCGGAATGGGCGCAGAGCCGTAAGAAACGCCGGTGTCGTTGCGCGAAAGGCGCTTCCTGTCGCCGTCCGTACGGCGTGAAGCGGAAGAGACGACTGATTTGCCGTCGTCGGGGCTGCTGCGACGGTGGCGGCGGCGGCGGGACGAGGTGGAAGCAGCGTCGTCGAGGGTACTGCCACCACGCTCGCTGCGGCCTCCGAAAGCAGCTTTCCACATCTTTTGTTCTTTCTCTTTTCGTGATGGGTATCAAGGTTTGCGCGTGAGGGTGTCTGGGTCCGAGTCGTGTTTTATCGCTGCCGGGTCGCTACAGTGTCTCGTATATGCAATGTCGCGTCTGATCGTCTGGTTATGTTGTGGTTCGGTACTATGACTTCGTGGTCGTACAAAGTATGGGCGAGTAGCTAGCTGTCGCCACTGGTCGCAAGGCAATATGTGATGATCGTAAGGCTCGGAAATCGTCGCTGAACAGAAGTGGTGTCGTCGCGGTGGAGACGTGTGATTGATGGAAACGATGTCTCGTTCTTGGGCTATACAACGATGTGCATGTGCATACAGTAGGTATACGACGGGAGTCGTGGTGTGCAGTGGAAATAATGATGCAAAACAGCACCTCACAACAGTCGTCGGCGGTGGGTGAGATGGCTGGCGCAAACGACCTAGAGCACTAGATGCATATTCGGATGCAGCTCTCTCAGTAGTCGGTCTGCTCTGCGCTGGCGACTTGCCCTGTTGATTATTGCGGGTCGACGAGTGGCTGGCACGCTTCAACTAGCGCACCAGCAACCTAATGCTTGCACCTCACTGAGGCCCGATGCCCGCCCGCCCTCCCTCATCCCGACCCAATCTTCCTCTTCTCCGCAAACCAGGAGATCCCAATGCGGTCCTTGCTCTTCGATCATGTTTGATCGTCTTTGGAAGAAAGGGTTAGGGTTGGTGTAAGACGCTGATGTTGAGGTTGAGGTTAACCATGTTCTACTTTAGATACAGGCATCTTGAATTAATCGATACGTTACCTATAAGTTAATCTAGAGTGATAGATAGATGTAACCATAGATATATCATTAAATGAGGTAGGCACCTAAGTACTGATGAGTCTGGGGAGAGTCGCTCGATTCGAAGTCAATTAATTCGATATAGGAAGCAGATTAAATCTCCCTCTACCACGCCATGTTTAGAGATAGTATAAATCAATAGTACGATGGAGTTTCATAGGTACCTATGAGCACTTGAATATCCATATTGCATTTCACATAGTTAAAAGTTCAGCACGTAGTAATTTTTTGAACAGCTGAATGTGCCATTCCTTCGGAAACCCGGTGGTGCCACCGTCTGAGAACAGGAGTCAAGCTGTCATTAAAGAAAACATCCATTCACACCTCAGACTACAGTGATATATGTGACGAGACGGGAATAGAATAGATGCCAGTCTCATCCAGTTGGTTGTTCATAGGAAATTCGATTATCTAATGGATTACTGTTCCTAGAGAAAGGGACCAAAAAACAAAATGAGAAAGGCCCCCCTGAACCCCCTCCCAAAAGAAAGAAACAACCGCAACAGCCGTGTTCGTCGTGATGTTCGTGACCCTCTCCCTTCCAAAAAAAAAAAAAAAGAAAAGCCAGGCCATTCATCCCGGTCTTATCTTCGTACCAGCAATCCAGCCCTGCAAAGCAGCAGACAGGACATGCAAAAAGACCAGGCACTCTCTACTCCGAACCCCTCCTCCCCCGCCTACCACCCCTCCTACCATCCCTTTCCCCCCCGCCACCACCTTCCAGCAACCCACCAGCAAGCCCCTTGAAAAGCTTCCCCGCCGAGCCCCTCCCAGCCAGCAAATCCTGAATGCGGTCCGCGAGATCGTTGCCCGTCGACTCAGCCTTCCTGTTCCCGTCCCTATCGAATCGAGGCGGCAAGTCCATGGTCCCATCCGAGTCATACCCCGAAGGCGTCCTGTCGTACTTGTCGTTGAAAAGCTGCGAAGCCGGGTCCCTATCCCTGCGGCCGCGATGGCGGCGAGACTTGCGATTGCTGGAGCGTTGCTGGGACATGACGGTTTCTTCCGAATCGGAGTAGGAGCGGTGGTCTCGCGAGCTCGTACGGCGTTGTTCGTCATGTGGGAATTCGACGTTCGAGTCTAGGTCGAATTGGACTCGGCTGTTGGAGCGTGAACGCGAAGTGGAGCGGGGTGGCGCCGTCGATTTCGGGCTTATTATACCATCTACTGTCAAAGAAATGCGTGTTAGCATGAACGTATCTTCAAGGACGAAAGGTATACATGATTCGGTCGGATCAACAGCGCCCAGATGCCGACATACCCGACTCCTCGTGTCCGTCACGGACATCAGCACTCTTAGTCTCATCGTCGCGGCGCGTGTTTTCAAGATTGGTCGCAGCAGGTGTAGTAATAGAATCGTTGCCACTCACATTTCCAGGATCCCTGCCGCGGCTTCGGCTTCTGCTCCTACTCCTGCTCACTCCACGTCCTCGTGGGGCGGTCTCATCCGCAGGCGCCGGATAGCGCGAGTCACCTTCGAAGGTGTCATTCGGGTAAGGCGCACCAAGAGTGGCGTCACTCTCGCCGTACGCGCCTCGTGTCTGGTCGTAGGGTGCATGCGAGCTTTCCGGTGGGTAGTCCGCAGGGTTGTACGCCGGGTACGGATTGTAAGCGCCTTCGTGAGGAGGAGCAGCGGCATAAGGGTCTGCCGGGTGGTAAGCCTGGTCGACTGGTGGTGGAGGGAAGTAATTGCCACCTGGGTAAGGAGCTTGCGGCTGATCATAGCCGACGCTGTCGTGCGGTGGGGGTGTGTAATCGCGGCCATATTCATCGGGGGTGTACGGTTCGCTGTAGTCGTCTTCGGGGCCTGTGTAGATTGAGTTAGTATCATCCGAAAACAAAGAGATCAACAGCGGAATAGCCTTACGTCGTTCTTCGCTGTCACCACGCTTGCGGTCTCGGTTCTTGTTATACGCATAAGCGCCCGCGCCAACTGCGCCAGCGGCGAGTCCAGCTCCCGCCAGTTGCCTTTTCCTGCTCTTGCTCCTAGTCCTGCTTCCGCGTCGAGTGTCTGGACTGCTGGCGCTGGAGCCTCCTCTGTGCCTCCTCCGATACATACCAGGCTCTTCGTCGCTGTGGTATCCGCGGGCACCGCGTTCAGGGTAGATAGGGTCATCGCCGTAAGCTATCATATTGTCATGATCAACACCTCGTCTTCTCCCATGGTCAGGGTAAGGTGCAGGGACGGACCTACTCCGTGAACGACTGCGCGACGAGCGCCGTCTACCTCTGTTCAACTCGTCGTCGATGATAGCCTGCTTCTTGGCTGCTTTACCAGCCTGCGTCTTTTCGTAAAGTCCAGCAAGCGCCGCGCCACCCAGTCCGGCGGCGGCAATGGGGACGCCTGTGCGAATCCTGCTCTTGCTACGTGAGCGCGACTTGCCATTCTTACCACGGCTCTTCGATCTGACACGTTCCCAGATGCCAGCTGCCGCCGCCGAGGCCAGACCAGCCTGGGCAATCCTTCGGTTGCGGTGTTCCGGGTCTCGGGCTTTGCTCTCGCTACGTGGTGCACCTTCGCTCATGTAGCCCGTCGTGGAGGAGTCGGCGCTTCCCCTACGGCGCCTGGAGCGCGAACGGCGTGGCGGTCTGTCGTTGACGATGATCGTCTCGTTGCCCTTTCCGCGATTCTTCAAGGCATACCCAGCAAGCGCACCAACCGCAGCAACAGCAGCGAGTCCACCGAGCTGTCTGGCGCGTGACTTGGAGCGAGACTTGGATCGATGGTGCTTGCGTCTGCGTCTCGGCTCGCGCGATCTACTGCGAGATCCGGACCAAGACCTGGAGCGAGACCTACTTCCCGAACCACGATGCCAACTCTTTGCGCGGCGGACAGCTTCAGCACCCAAAGCCCCAACAGCTGCACCTCCAACGATCGAGCGACCACGTCCACCAGGGTCGCGACCTTCTCTCTTTCGATGGGCACGGATAATTTCAGCACCGGCAATACCAGCGAGCGCGCCTCCAGCTAGATCGCGGCGACGGTGGCGAGATCCTTCTCTGCTGCCTCCCTCGACGTAACGCTCACGGCGGACATACTCGTAGCTGTCATCGCTGCTGTATTGTGACGCACTGTCTTTGGGTCGGATGTCGTCCTCGCGATGTCGGCCACGGTCAACCTCGCGGATGCGACGCTCGTAAAAGTAGTCTTCCTCTTGCGGTTTGGGGATTGGTGCCGGGGGTGGCGGATCCTCTCTGCGAACGAGAGACTGGTGCTCGTTTCTGACTTCTTCCTTTTCAACAAAGTCGTAGTTTGGCTCGTCCCTTCGGATGATGATTTGTTGAGGTTCGCGGCGCTCTTCTCTGATTATCAACGGCTGTTGACGTTCCTCTCTTATTATGATGGGAGCCTGAGGCGCTGATTCTCTGATGATGATGGGCTGTGGTTGCGGCTGTGGCTGCTGATAGTACTCAGTCTCCCTCCTGTACCTCTCAATCTCAGGCTCATGATGGTGGTGGTGGTGGTGTGAGTGTGGTGGAGAGTAGTCCCGCTCGCGCTCGAACCTATACTCACGGACTCTTTCTTGCGTAGGGGGTGAGGGCACACGAACAGTTTCTCGATCTCTTTCTGAGTAATGGAAGCTGCTGCGGGGAGCAGAAACCTGTTCGCGCTCAATCACGCGGTAAGGAATGTCACGTCTCGGGGCCTCTCTCTCCGTCATGCGCTCGGAGATGTGCCATTCGTCGTCGCGACGTTGATAGTCTCTGCTGTCGCGCTCGGTGATGCGGAAGTCGAGCTCGGTGCGAGGCTTGGGTGGTGGTGGGTCCTCTCGGCGCTCGTGCTTGACGATGATCTTATCGTAGTCGACCTTGTCCTCTTCCCAAGAGCGATCAGGGACCTGGTAGCGCTTGACGGTGGTGTATGAGCGGCGCGAATCCGGATCTCGCTCGGTTTCGCGGCTGCGATCGCGCTCACGATAGATGATGCGCTCGCCTCTCACAGACATGGCGGCGGCGTGTGCTTAGTAGGATGAGATATGGAGGAATGAATGGCGGGCGGAGGAGTGGTGCAGGGGTGTTTGTCGATGTGTGGTGGTCGTCACAGGAGTAGTAGTAGTGGGTGAGCGAGGGATGAGGATAAGCAGGCGGCGTGTTTCGCAGAGCAGGCTGAGACGGTCGAGGTTGCCTAGTCGAGGTGGTGAGGTGATGGCGATGGCGGGGTCGAGGTGCAGCGAGTCTGTCTGTCTTCCTCCCGCTGCAGGGCGAGTGAGTGCAGACAGGTAGTCGAGCAGTCAGTCAGTTGTTGATATTGTTGTATGCTGAAAGAGGTTGTTGTATCAGACCAGCAGCAGACATGGACACATCCAGTGGTAAGACGGCGATCAGACTGGGTGTGGTAAAGTGGCAGGGCAGCCGGAGGGATATGACGCAGCGTGTCTGTTGGTGGACCGAAACGGTTTGTGACGAGCCCTTGTGCCTCTCACACCTGCTACCAGTCACCTGCGGCCCGGCAGAAAGGCAGGACAGGGCTCTCAGCTGCGAACTCATCTCCCTTTCCGTTGCGCTACTGTACTCATATTGTCGATAGTGCTTCGTGATACCTCATTCATTTTCACTTACCCACTGACGTAACCAGGCCTGGCCAGTCACGACTCCCTGTGAAACAACCAATCACTTGACATTCTGTGCGTGAGAGTAGTAACCCATTTCCCATTTCATATTCCATATTCTCATGCGCTATACAAGCTGTGTGTACTAAAATCGTTGAACCCTATTCCCGTGCCATGGCCATCTTATGCTATCCATCCCGCGCCCCCAAATCCAATCCCATCCGAAAATGTTGGAAACTATCTTCTCTTCAGGTACCTATTAACAATCAACCGGCCCCAGTATGTCTATGTAAATGTTTCAGCCTCCAAAACTCCGTGGCCAAAAGAGATCTTGGCGAATCCCCAAAGCCGTTGTCCATGCTATTCATGTTGGCAGAATGCCTGCTCTCCGTGCGACCGAAGCGCCTGATGCTACCTAGTTAGTGCCAACACCATGCGAAGTTCATCTCCTCTCCTCCTAGTAAGTCCCAAGCAAAAAGACTCCTCACGCGTTGCAAGTCCCGGAATTTGCCAGCCACTGCGTCTGTGGTGCGCAGCAGCTTCATCTCATCCAGTCGAAACCAATTCAAAGGGCAACCAGTAGCAACTCCGCTCAAGTAATCAAGAAATCCCACCCCCTCCCGGCAATAATCCTCTCCCAATCCCACGTCTCCTCCTCCCTACCCTCATCCATCATCCCCCAAATCTGCTCGACAATCTCCCGCGCGTAAGAAATATTCCCCAGCCCGCTCCACTCCTGCAGCCTGGCAAAAGCAGCACTGATCTCCGGCCGCTGCTGCGGCTCGAAAGCCGCACACCCAAGCAAGAAGAGCGGCATTAACAGGATCGACTGCGTCGAACCGTCCTGCGTGTCCGGGAGCATGCGCAGGTAGGCCAGGCCTTCGTCGACGGCTTGCTTGAAAGCTGCCGAGGGCCGTGAGAGTTGGATGGTGCGGTGCAGGTAGATCCAGGCGCATTGGCGGTAAAGGAGTGAGGCGGCGTAGCGCGGGGAGTTCGGGGGGTGTGCGCAGGTCCAGGCGCGGAGGGCGTTGTCGATCGCAAAGGCCTTGTTCATGATCGGGTCGTCCCACCAGTTGGCCAGACCGACGGCGCGGCGGGCGCGAATTTGGTCGCGGAGGGCGCGGATGCTCGAGATGAAGCTGAATAGGCCGTCGATGACGCCCAGGAGGGTGCCATTGGCTGCCTGTGGGATTTGCGTGTTGATCATGTATTCGGGAAGCTGGAAGTCAGCCATGAGGTCGAGACTTCGTTGGTCGATGGGGTAATTTGCGGCGGTTATGCTTGCGCTGTAGTCGTGGTATAGGAGGAATTCCAGGATGAACTGACGGAGTTCGTCGTTGGGCAGCTTTCCTTGGCTTTGGGTAAGCATCGTCTTTAATGCATTGAGGTGGAAGCGGTATAGGCCGGTGCGATCTCCGGAGCAGACAGTTTCCAGGCACAGTATGAGTGTTTGGGCAATGGAGGGGTCGCCGACGACAGTGTTTTGGTCGTCTTTTTTCTCATTGATATCGCGAAGGTCTTCTGACAACAAGCCCATTGCTTTGCCACTGTGGTGAGCTTGACGTTCTTCCCACTCCCAATTCGCAATGGGTGCTTTCGCGACGAGACAACTCCCCGACAAGGACAACAAGCTGTGCATGAGTCCGGCATGGGATATCGCCATGGGTACAATGTGTTTCAGGAAGGGATTTTTCTTGTCATCGTTATCGTTGACCGACAACACCTTGCTCACATTGCAAGTGAAGTGATGGAGGAAGAGCTGGTCGACTTCGCCATCGACGCCATTTATCATGAGTGGCAATGGTGGAGGGATAGTGTTCGCTCGGATCGCCACAGCCACAGCCCTTTCCTTTTCCTTGCCCCCTCGCCATTGCCGCTTTGGTTCGTAGCCTTCACACTCGACATTGTTCTTCTCGCATGCGAGACACGATGGTTTGCGCTCGTCGCATCTCTTCTTTCTCCGCCGACAAGTCGCGCACCCGGTCTTTGATCTGGTGTGTGCTGTCTTGCGAGTCTCCGCGACTGGATGCTTCCTAGGTCGTCCACGTTTACGTGCGGCAGGCTGGCCAGAATCATTGGTACTCAGCAGCTTCGTTTCCTCTAAGTGGTTGAGTGCACCGAATTCATCGTCGTCCAGCTCCTCAATCTTGGGCCCAATCGTGATATCGGAGTTGTCATCGCTCTCTGGCGTAATGACAGACTCCTCATCCTCCGGGCTTGAGCTCGACCGGGTGGAGGACCATTGTGAGCTCGAGACGTAATTGCTAGACCCGCTGCCTGTGAAATTGCTTTCCGTCGGCGAGGAAGGGTTCACATCCAGCAAGGTTCGCGAGGGGAGTATTGGATATTCGGTTCGGGAGGGCGCGGTACGGGGAGTGGCCTCGTAAGCTTTCTGTTGTTCAACGCTACCGTCGCGGATCGAGCCACCCTGACCTAAACGTGACGACCATTGATGCTGGTATGTTGAATTTGATTGAGACATGGATCCGGATGGTGAAGGTCGAACTCCTCGAACACAATCAGACGTAGGAACAACAAGAACATGGGCATATGCAGCTGACGACGGGCGCCCAAAGGCAGACGGCAGACGGGCCTGCCTAAAGCTCTGGGTGGTCAGGTTGGATCTCTAGTATCGGCCTAGCAGAATCGCGTCACAGGGAAGGAAGGTTCAACGCCCCAGCACGAAGGGACCGAATGGAGCGGCGCACGGCGCTCGCTGCAGATCAAGCGTCCAGGGAATCCCGCACACAAAGTGGAGATCAGGCGCTGCGCTCCGCTCTTCACGTCCCGGCCGCCAAAGCTACGAATGATGCTGGCCAGTGCCGAAAGGCCAGGTGAAAGAAATCGGAAGTGTATGGAGACGCTAGCCCGATCCAAGTGCGATTGAGCAGCACAAGGATGCAACCATATGAGTCGCGGGCACATAAATGTGTGGCGAGGGCAGAGTCGAGACGACGACACGCGTGAACCCCGAAGACCACCCGCCGCGTGACCGTCTTTCGGTTTTTTTCCCAACACAGAACCGGTTTGCTAGATCACCCGTGGTCCTGGGAGGAGATGTCGCCAAAGAGAACAGAGGAGACGGACGCAAGCTAGCCGGCCATCCCTGTGCTTGCTGTGCGTACTCGCGGATTCAAGTTAGCCCGTGACAGAACAGAATGAGGAGCAGAGACTGCAGAGTGCAGGCAAAGAGCAACCAGAGACCCCCACGCTGCATGGAATGCGCTTGGGGGTCGTTTATTCGACGCTGGTAACCCTAGCGAGCGGCAGGTCCCAGAAGCGATCCAATAGCCTGAGCACGGCGAGTAGATCTATCGCAATTCCGCGAGCGGGGAACGCAAGCCATAGCATGTTGCATAGTACTGATCAGTAGTAGTTGCGTGTTTGATGGTTTCGTATAGCGTAAGTTGCTGTACTACCATGTAAGTGAGGTGGCTGGACTGGACAGGCCAGCTTGCCGTTTGCCGTGAAGATGATGGGTGCGCGCGGCCACCCCCACACTCTGCGCGCACCACAAGGTTGATCCTCCATGGTTGCAGGTATAGCTGTAGACTAGAAGTGCACACCCGGTAGATCGAGATCCCGACGGATGCTTTGATGGGTCAGTGGTGCGTGGAAAGCCTGCGGCCAGACCGATGGATGATGGCGGTGGCGTTGGAGCAGCAGAAATGCAGCATTTGAAGTCGGAGAGCTAGTGGACGCAAGCGCGTTCATCCAAGAACTGCATGTTCGAGATGCATACCGTATTGTTCTGCCTTCCTGCGGCCCTACGGCACTGATTCGCGTACAATGCGAGGCCTTGCAATGACTGTACACGGCACGCACTACTGCGGAGAAAGTCGGCAGTCAACGCAACCATCATCGCATCACCTGCCAGGCGGTGTATTGGCACACGGATATAATAGTCGCATGTCGACGCAGCGGTGGAAAAGGGTGTGGTCGGGCGAGCGAGCGATGACTTGCCTCTCACCGCGCGCGGAGAAACTGACCGGTCGAATTGCCACGGTGCGTGCAATAGACCGATGTTAACCAGGCAGCAGATGAGGTCGACTTGACGGATCAACTGCGTGTGAGACGTGCCGCGACTGCAGCCCATACGTTAATGCGAGATAGAGTAGTGTGGCACACAGGACGGCGATCAGTGCAGCAGGCCGCATGCTATGCATTCGGAACAAGGTCCAGAGAGCCGTTGGTCGGGACTCATGTGCGTGATTGCAGTAGTGGAGTCGTTTGACCTACAAATTGAGTCGTGCCGTCCAAGAAGAACCGCGTCGGCGAGAAGAGCCGAAATGTAGGTATGCATTAGCCCACAAGTCCACCTTCTTCCTGCACGAAGAAGTTTCTTTCCAATGATCGTGAGTGTTCGAAGGTCGAATCAAGTGAGGTACTTGTCTACTTACAGAACGATGCTAACGTATGTATACCTAGTTGGCAATGACCGAAGCTATACGTAGATAGCCCGTGGTCTGACTGAACTCCACGACCGTCTCCAATTCAAATAAGGCACATATATCTTACGAAACCGCCACGCGAACCACCCTTCTCCGTCCCTTACTTGCCTGCACAGAACAGTCCCAAAGGTCCACAAGCGCATATCCGACCCGTCGTCTCGTATCACCAGCTCTCCCAGGAACACTCTACGTATCACATTCCGACCTGTCGATTCCAGACCACCGGTGCCGTTCCCATCAAATATAGAAAGCAACAACGAACGACACCAACCTCGCCTTGTATTTCGTATGCGGCATGCACCCATCGCCATCGCCATCACCAACACCAAGGCTCAAGCCACAAGTAATATACATGAAGCTCTTCTACCCCCTCACTCCATCCCCCAGTCCTTAGGAGTGTTCCATCATGTCTCGCGGAAAGCGGGAGAGGCAAGCAGTAGCGTGCGTGGGGTTTTGCGGGCTTTGATGCGCCTCCCAATATGCAGCTCACCGGAAAACGACTGGCTGACCACCAAATGTACGTCTGTATGTGCTGCCTTTAAGCGAGATGTGCCAGCTCGCGGCGCGCGCTTCTGGGCCAAGTTCCGGTAATTTATACGCCCAGGATTAGCGCGTAGGGTTTATTATCGTAGCATCATCAGGGCTTTATTTCTCAATCGATATCAAAAGTCGGCCGTCTGATATACATCCACCTCTGCATGCATGTACACAGGTACATGTACGTACAGAGTGGGTGTTGCTTACCCTGCGTGAACTGTTCCTTCGGCTCCTTGCAGCCGATTCATCGCTCTCTCGATGGCGGCATTTATGGACTGTTGGGTGAGGGTGTAGTATTGACGTGGGTTTTATGACAATGGACAAAGCGGACTAACACGCGTGAGATTTCACTTACTAGACTTGCCACTGCTGCCATCGATTATCCTTTTTTCGACTCATCATTTCTGTTGGACGCTTCGAGCCCAGATACAGCTGAGCTGAATCGTCAAGCGAGCGGACCAATCTCCGAACCGTCACTGGGCTGCCTTGTCTATCGGAGGATGAAGCATACATCATGATGATCGCCAATCTATTCGGAGCCACAGCCGTTCATCCATCCAGTCTGACAGATGATTATCCTGAGTCTTGTCGTAAGCCAATGTCGTCGTCTAGATTGAGAGGCGGCCGGCTCACTCCGAAGGGTGTTCGTATGATGATCGTGTGGTAATTTCCATACCGCACACGTGTCCTACATCCACGTAAGCATTCTCAGGCCGTGGTCAGACGCTCGTCAGGCGCAGGTACAAGCGAGTATCGTTCGGACGCCCACGCGGGAATAACCCGCTTCGGCCATGACCTCAAGACACCTTCGCTAAAGCAAGTCCATGTGCCTCGGACGGAACTTTATGCTCAGCCTCAGATGACAGGACGAATCCTGCAAGTAGGATCGGGACCAACCTCGCATTCATCGTAAGTCATGTGAAGAATCGAGGCGTCAGCCAAAAGCCATGCCCAAGCGACTCACGTAATTCTTCAGACGAGCCTCCACATCACACTCTTGTATGTCTGGTAAGCCGACTACCTCGACGGCAAAGCTGGCTGCCACACTCCCGTACGCAGCTGCTATGAAGAAATCGCCGTGCTCCAGATAGCCCATGGCTGCGCCACCAAGAAAGGCATTGCCTGCTCCCGTAGGATCGACAACGCTTTGCGAGTCCGACAAGTGGTAGGGCGGCAGCCAGGCAGCCTTCTCTTCTTTCGGCGTCACCGAGAGCACGAAGCAGCCATGCTCGGCACAGCGGATGAGGATGCATAGAGGGCGTGGTAGCCTTGAAGGCACAAATGTGCGGGCTTGCCGTTCGATGCGTTCTTTGTCAAACATCACCGCACTGCTCGTCGACTTTGCAAAGAACGACGCAAGCTCCGCATGGTTTGGTGAGAAGATGTCGACATCCTCGACGGTCGTCCTGTGGTCCTCGAGCGTCTTCGGAGAGCATGACTTGGCCTGCGGTTCCCAAACATACAGCGGGCGAAGTGATATACTTTGTTCCGCGCGCAGCACCGCGATCTCGTCGATTTGATGGGAGACTGCTGCTGCGGTGTCAAAGAAGTGGAAGCACGCTGCTGTTGCCATTCTCGCGGCTTTGATGTCGTCGACGGTGGAAGGCATTGGTGCAGTCAGGCGCTGATATTTACGATCGGAAGCATCTTCAGCGTAGAGTATACGTCCCCTTGAAGATGGCCGATCATTTTCGCGTATGGCGTAAAGGTCCAGGTTCCATCGCGCGAATGTCTGTTCCAAGGACGCGGGAAAATCATAGCCGGCTTTAACAATGAGGCCAATTGATTTCGGAGCATGCAGAGAGAAGAGCAGTGCACCGAATGTTGCTAGAGGCGATCATGGTCAACCGTGAGTAGCTACCTCGGTATAGATCGATCTATTCTTACCAAAGGCGACAGAACCCCCAGGAACATCAACTAAAGGTTCCTTGCCTGGAGTGCAAATTTCGTCCAGCCAAATTCCCCCAAGTGCCACAAACTTCAACTGGCTCTGTCTTTGGCAGTCCATGCCCGAATGAGTTGGCGATGCCATTGCCATTGGTATAGTGACTCAGTCGAAGGAAAGAGGGGGATGTTTAGAAATTAGAATGTGATACTTCGATTGCTTGTATGCAGCATCATATAGTGGTGTGGTATGTGACTTGAGTCATATCTCGTTTGAGCAAGAAATGTGTCGATGGTATTGAAAGCAAGTCTACATTATTGTATTCGCGGATTCGCGGAAAGAGTCGCTGCCAAAGATCGGCAGATCGGCAGAGTCTGTGCTTTCGGTCCGCGTCGAAGTCGTGTTTGAGCCGTGAATCAATTAACCATCACGCGTTTCCATTTACATTTACATTTCCGTCTTGTCTTGCTCGACACTGAGAATCGTACGCTCTCCCTCCAAGTAACATGGCTACAGAAAGCAGTATTCTCCGTGACGAGCTCAAGAGCTGGGAGAACCAGTTCAAGCTCGACAACGACGGCCGCAAACCCTCACGCGTAGACATCAAGAGCAATGCCGAAATCGCTGCAAAGTACAAACGATTCAACTCGCTGCGCTGTCCCGAACTCGTCAAGCAGTCCGTTGAGACGCCCAGGAAGGGCTCACGCAAAAGCGACATACCCGAGAACGCGCTCAGAGAACGCGCGCCAAATGCTGCAACGACGACACCCCGCGGGAAGGCTTTCAAGACGCTCGACAATACGAACGTACAGCAGGTCATCCTCTCGCCTGTAAAAGAAGAAGAACAACCCACTCCGGCATTCATCCGCAATGGCCTCGGCCCTACGCCTCAAAGGGACGGCCACGTGCTTGGTATATTCGACATGCTACCGAACGGCACACCGAGCAGGCGATCGCCGAGCCCAACAGGGGAGCATGGAGATGCAGTACACGCGACACCTAGCAAAGGCTCCGCACGTCTCACAGACAGCGCAATTTCGAGAACACCACAATCCTCCAGCAAGCGCTACTTCTTAGACTCCTTCATCACCACGCCGGGCAAGCGAAAGCGCGAAGACGACGAGCATGGAACACCGAGCAGCTCCAAGAAGCTGTATGCTACACCTTCTTTCTTGCGCAGAATCTCGATGCCAATGGCCCCAATCGACGAAGACGACGACAACGCTATGCTACCGCCACGTCGAAGGAAACCCATCTCACGAAGCTTCAGCTCTCTCGTTCAGGACTTACGAAATCAAGAAGAGGAACGCATGGACGATGAGTGGGATATCTTGAACGAGCTCGAGGCTGAAGAGAACGGCGGGCTACCGCCGAAGAAACAGGCAGAACAAGTGCAGGTGGCAGACAGTCAATTGGTCGTCATGCCTCTCGGACCCGATCGAGCGCCAGAGAGTGAAAGCGAAGAAGAAGTGGCATTGGGCAACAACGGTCTACCCCGGAAAGTGTACAAGAAGAAAGGTCTCAAGAGGCAGACTCGCAGAGCAAACATCAAGCCTGTACTCAACAAACCGAAGAAAGCAGCCGATCTGGAGGACAAGGGTGGAAGTGACGACGGTGAGAACAATGACGAAGCTGTGGCAGAGACTCAGGTGGACGACCAAGACACAACAACACATGCAGAAGATGCAAAAGGCGATGGTCAAGGCAAGGATGGCGACAAGTCGACGAATCCGGTCAAGAGGGCTGCGAAGAAAGTCAGCCAGAACTTTCAGAAGTTGAAGATCAGGAACCAACCTCAAAATTCTAAAGCCAAGGGCAAGGGAAGATTTGGCAGGCGATGATGGAGAAGGAAATGACCAAGCAAATGAGCACTGTCTCAAGGTCGAAATTGGTAACGAGCTACTTCAAGATACCCTATGCATTTGCGTTTTCTTTCCAAGCACTAGATTCATCAGCTATACATTCCTTTTCAGACCAGCCACTCCCTCCATCGCCTGCACCACTCTCTCCCTCCCAACATCTCTTCCCAGCAACCATCCAATCCCCTCTATGGTATCAACCTTCGCCTGCTTGGAAGCCTGCAGCCCCGGACACAAATTCGCATGCCCATGCGGCACACCAGCATAAACCCTCAACCGCGTCTGCACACCCGTCTCCTCCAGCATCCTGCGATAAATCAGCCCATCATCCCGATATATATCCATCCCCGCGACCTGCAAAAACGTCTTCGGCATCCCCACGTGCGGCTCCCTAGCATTCACGGGCGAAAAATCAGGCGAATAACCATCGGCCCTGACGGAGTCGCGAATGAATTGAATCGCGTGTGGGGTCAGCAGTCCAGGGGCGTCCGCGTTCTGCTCCGCCGAGAGGTGGTACTTCCTGTACTCCTCCGGGACATTCTCGGGGCGCGCGAAGAGCATCGGGACATCCATCCAGAGCCCTGTCAGTGGCGCGGCGACTCGATCTTTCCCTTCTTCTTCCCCTTCCCCTTTCGCGTTCGAAATCGATTTCTGGGCTATCACCGCAGCAATGTTGCCACCAGCTGAGGCGCCGCCAACGACGAATCCGGCGGACGGGTCGGCGCCTAGAGAGGCTGTGTTCGCGGCTATCCAGACCAGACTGTCCCAGCCGTCGTGGTGCGCGTAGGGCCAAGGGAATTCGGGCGCGAGGCGGTAGGAGATGCAGACGACTGTGGCGGCGTAGAGGTCCGTCAGGGTGCGGGCTGTGGTGCCCATTTGGAGATTGTTGCCTGCAGGGGATTGAAATTAAGATCGCGTTTCTCAGCTTGGCCGACGAAAAGTCCACTCACCCATGAAAAACCCGCCTCCGTATAGGAGGACTACGAGCGGGCTACCGCTGCCGTTTTCAGGCGCTGTCTTCGGCCTGTGGATGCGGATCTCGCTCTGGAAGCCATCGCGCATGGGGATTCTGAGGACTTGTTCGTTTCGGCCTGAGGCGATTGCTTCGGCTGTGCGGTTCTGTTCGGCGGCGAGGCTTTGTTGGCGGATGGCTTGGACGACGGGTAAGGAGAGGTGGAGCTTGGGTTGGGGGGTGGAAGCGATTAGCTGCGAGGTGGTTAGCGATTGGCATTAAGAGATGTGTAGATCGAAATAAGTGACTTTGCACCTCAGCGAACTCGGGATCCGGATCGGCAAGTTTGGTGATTGCTTCTGGCGTGTCGTAATGTTGGTCCATAGTGTTGATTGGCGAACTGAGTACCTGGTCGATGTGGTGAGAGGACAATGATCACTTGCAAGATAGAGCGAGTGCTGGAAAATCGGCCATGTCTCGACCTCATACGTGGTATATATAAACATATACAGTAAGCCAGATGGCTTATTTGAGTTGAAGCCGTCGGTACTGCTTACTTCGTGATCCTTCCTTGCCAAAGGAGCTGCAGCGGCGTCCAATAACAAACACCGCCTGGCCTCGTCAGCACCAGCTCGCGACGGACACCGGACATGTGTACTTGAGCAATAATGCTCGCCAACGTAGTCGGCCCATAACTCCAAGCATTGTGCCAGTATTCGTCGTTCAACGGACAACCTGTCAATGGTTTCTCGCCCGTCCTAGAGCTTGGAGTTTTGAAATCTGTTACCTGTACCAGAGGTCATCTATTAATTTGGGAGGATAAGCTTGCTGTACCCGAGTCCAAGTCAGGTTTGAGCAATGGATTGCAGATTACCGATCTGATAGCACCAAGAAGCAAGGCGTAGCAAGAGATTCTCAAGCCAATCCCCAATCCTCCAATTTCAACCCATCCCCGTCCTCAAACCAGTGGGTTCGCCTTCTCGACCTTCAACGGCGGCAACATCTTCAGCTTGCTCGACTCGCCAAACGCCCAAAATAGACTCTCCAGCGTATCCACATGCCCCGTCCAGCCCATGTACTTTGCCTTGTTCATACTTAGCTGCATCGACAGCCCAAAGGCCGCCCCGTCGCCATACGTAAAGTGGCTCTCGATATCCTCGAAAGGATCCAGTGTCAGACTATGATTGCTCATGATCTCCTTCCAAGCCTCGTGGTTCTCGGGCTTGGTGGCCCATTCAGACAATGTCCAAGTATAGCGGGTCTTTTGCGAAGGGCCGTACCCAAGCGGCGTAGGCACATTGCCAGGGTCGACGGTAATGATCTTGCTCTCGTCGAGCTCAGGGCGCATTACGCTTTCGGTGCCGTACCAACGCGCCAGCTCTGGCCAGAGGCGGTTAGCAGGCAACGGGCAGCCGTCGCTGGCGTTGAATTTCTGGTTCTGGCAGGCTTCTTCGAGGACGGCCCACTCGGAAAGATAGCCTGTGAGCATAGCAGTGCTGTGCTCGCAGACGCCGAGCCAGGAGTCGTAGGTACCGGGGAAGTGGAGGGGTCCGCCTTTGTGGGCCTGGACTGCTGCGTAGACGGCTAGGGGCTGGAGGGCATTGATCTGAGCGCTCGTGACGGCGCCGATGATCCAGGCGGGGCAGATGATATTCCATGTTGTTTCCGGATGAGCTTTGCAGAAGGCGAAAAGTTTGTCTTCTTGGGGATAGTAGAAGTTTGGTTCGAGTGAGTTGCGAGGGTCCTTGGGATTCTGTCAGTAGCCACGACAAAAAGGTCTGGGTATGTAGATTAGACTTACCGATTCCACAAACGGTGTCCTCGCTGGACCTTGGTGTACCTATAGATCGCCAGTCAGAGTCTGGAGGCTCGAGTCTTTGCGATGTGCCTCACATTGTAGTTCTTTGCTCCGGTCTGTAGCAGGAAGCGTTTCGGCTTGATGTTTGCCAGGGGCAAAGCATCGAGCAGATTTCCGAGAAGAGCAGCTATGAAAATCGAGCACGGTCAGATGGTTCAAAGAGTGCTCCATGAAACTCCCTCACAATTGATATCAGCCAGCTCCTGAGCATTTGCCCACGGATGAGACCCCTTTATGGTTGACTTTGGCTGCGCGTACGAGTAGAAAAAGACCACATCAGCAGTGACGCCCTTCTCCTTCATGGCATTCGCGATGTCCTCCGGCTTGCCCAGGAAGTCCACATTCACGTGCTCGACCCTGTCGCGTTGCTCCGACGTGAGGAGCTCCATCATCTCTGGTGGAGGCGGTTTGCGGGAGAGAGTATAAATCTTGCTCCAACGCTTCGGGCTCTCAAGAAGCACACGCATGGTGCCAAAGCCTGAGATGCCATTGGCACCTGTAACGATCGCGGTCAAGCCTTTGATCTCGGGTGAGAAGGTGGGTAGGCTTTTGAAGATGCCATTGTTGTAGCGTGGGAGTGCTTCGGATCCCATCTTGGCTCTGATGTTACATCTGATGCTTGGGCACTTCTTCGATTGAAGTCAATAATGACTAGAGGTCTGCAAGCTCGAGTCAACGACCTTTCAAAACAGAGCTCTCCACGGTCGAGCTTTTATATGAGAGCTTGGTACTCGTCTTCTCGTCCTCGGCTGCAACCAAGCAGCGGGGTAGATGATTGTCATCCTCACCTGACATGTCCCATACAAGACGATTGATATGCTTACAACCCATCACTATAGAAGTGAGATCTGTGGGGTGCTGTGCTTGAACTATCAGTCTAGGTAGAGCCTTGTTGGGTCATGTTATGCATAGGCGAGCTGGCCTAGAATTCGGTTACAGCCGGCTGGATGGTATAAGCGACCTGGCAGCAATATTATAGCGCATAATCTCTCAGCTATTGATTGAACTTGTCACGCATTGCCGTATACATGCAGATATATTGTTGCGCAGGCAGAAAAGCGCAAGTGGCCGGTCTCGTGGCTTGTTGGACCGTTGGTCACAGTTTCGTTCGTGCAATCAGAAGTCATCATTTTTCGCTGCCTTTGAGATATCAAACTTCTCACCATAGACATCCTCAATCTGTACTTGCGTCGCTTGCCTTGCGAATAGGTCTTCTCCCAACAGGCCATGGCCCTGCATAGCGGCCGGATCGGGCACGGGCATGCCGTAATCTGGTGGATATGTGGGCTTACTTGAGATGCCTGGTTTCAGGTACAGTATCAGGCGAAATGCTGTGTTACCGTTGAGGTAGTAACGGTGCAGTCGCTTCGTGCGAATGAAACCCAGGTTTTCGTAGATGCGTAAGGATGGGATGTTGTCGATTTCCGTTTCGAGGGCGATCTGAAGGATGGTTAGTAGGGTTGTATGATTGTATGGCCCTTTGATTGTCTGCATCTTTACCTCATCGGCATCTTCGACGATCATCTTTTCGATGGCCATCTTGACGAGAGATGTGGCTATGCCATGTCCTCGGTAGTCTTTACGCGTAGCTAGCATAGCGATATACCCACGCATGGGTCCTCCTCGGTGTGGTTCGAGCTTGCAAACGATGACGCCTATCAGATTGTCTTCATCGTCCAGAGCCTGAATCAAAGTCAGTAAAAGACACCGGGTCGTAAACAACGTGAAGAGAACAGAACGCACCATGAAGCATAGGTGGCCCCACTGGTAGAGGAAATATCTGTACACATAGATACTGTACGGCTCAGAAAGATCGTTGGAGATCAGTTGTCGTATTGCCGGAAGGAATGGCGACTCTTTCTCTGCACCATAGGAGACATATCGCAGTTTGGGACGAGGCTTCTTGGATGGCGTCTCCGCTGTGACAGAAGGGTTGTTGTCGCTCATGAAGTGCTGCTGCTCGTTGCTTGTAAACCTTCAGTCACCAACATCGAGACTACTGTAAGTGAGGCTTCGACTAGTGTTGTGAGAGAAAGGCAAACTGCATCTTTGCATGTGAAAGAAACCAAGGACGATCGTCGCGTTGGCGGGGAGGCTTCCTGCTTCCTGCCTTTTGTTGGGCTGTGACGTTGGTGCGGTTTTGGGCGGTGCAACTTTTAGGTTCCCTCATTTGCTGCGCGCGCAAAAACGCGAGTGAGATAGCGACACGTCTTTGCTCCTTTTCACACACATACCACGATAGAGAAATGTCGGATCTACGGCGACGCATCTTTGGCGTCGGTACGCCCGACAGCACGCCCAGCGTCTCTCGCGATTCCAGTCCCGCCCCAGCCCGACCTGGAGACCAAGTCACAGATTACAAGATCGTCCCCGCCGACCGCCTCGAGAAAACTTCGTCAAAGCACCGCGGTCGCAAGAGAAGGAATGCCTGGGTATTTGGACTGGGAGGCCTGTTCGGCGTTCTGGCCGCTGGCTTCTTCGCGTCGCCAACCGGTAGTCTGGACAGGCTGGTCGATATGGCGGGCTGGAACGATCTGAACCTGGATAGCATCCTCGATGTTCTTCCAGCTGGTTTGATCAAGGATGTGCAGCAGTTACAGGTTTGTACCTACTTAGGCGAATCCAAAAAGCCGATTCTTCCTCTTCATTGCTGATGGTTGACGAAGGTGTCTTTGATTGTAGAGCCATGAGAAAGAAGCCGTGAACTACGACTCGTTTTCCGTCGGTCTGCACGCCAGAAGCCAAGGTATCGAAGCGAAACACCCTGTCATTATGGTTCCAGGCGTGATCTCCACCGGGCTTGAGAGCTGGGGAACAGAACAGCAGTCAAGAGCATATTTCCGGAAGCGACTTTGGGGATCTTGGACCATGATGCGCGCGTTAGTGCTGGACAAAGCAGGGTGGAAGAGACACGTCATGCTTGACAAGAACACTGGACTCGACCCGCCAGGCATCAAGCTTCGCTCGGCTCAAGGATTCGATGCTGCGGACTTTTTCATAACAGGATACTGGATCTGGAACAAGATTCTGGAGAACCTGGCGACGATCGGATACGACCCTACGAATGCATTCACTGCCGCCTACGATTGGCGACTCAGCTACATGAATCTGGAGAAACGCGATCAATACTTCACTCGTCTGAAGAACCACATTGAGCTTGGAAAGGAGGTGAGTGGTCTGAAGGTCGTCATGCTCAGTCACAGTATGGGCAGCCAGGTTCTCTACTATTTCATGCATTGGGTGGAAGCGGAAGGGCACGGCAACGGCGGACCCAACTGGGTAAACGATCACATTGAGTCCTGGATCAACATCTCCGGTTGCATGCTCGGCGCGCTGAAGGACGTGCCTGCAGTCCTGTCAGGCGAGATGAAAGACACTGCCCAGCTCAACGCGCTGGCTGTGTATGGCCTGGAGAAGTTCCTCAGCAAGAACGAGAGGGCAGATATCTTCCGTGCCATGCCCGGCATCAGCAGTATGCTTCCCATGGGCGGTAATGCGGTTTGGGGTAATACGACTTGGGCGCCAGACGACACTCCAGGGCAGAACTTCTCGTACGGCAACTTTCTCAAATTCGCACGCGACTCGTTCAAGAACGACCCGGGCGACCTCACTATGGACGAGTCGCTTCCATATCTGTGGAACAACACAGAAGATTGGTATTCGAATGCGACTAGATCGTCGTACAGCCACGGCGTTGCACACACAAAGCGAGAGGTTGAAGAGAACCAGAACATTCCACGCAAGTGGATCAATCCTCTGGAGACGCGCCTGCCTTATGCTCCAGACATGAAGATCTTCTGCTTTTACGGCGTCGGCAAGCCTACCGAGAGGGCTTATTACTACAAAGAAGAGCTCGATCTTCTTCGTAATCAGACAACGGCTGCTATCGGTTTGTTGGATCCGTTCGATTGACAATTGAAACAACTGCTGACACGACTGACAGACACCTCTGTCTACACAGACACAGACCTGGTCGACCACGGCGTTGTCATGGGTGAAGGCGATGGTACGGTCAGCCTGCTTTCATCCGGCTACATGTGCAATCGCGGCTGGCGCATGGCTCGCTACAATCCAGCCGAAATCCCTGTCAAGGTCGTCGAGATGCGACATGAACCTGATCGCTTCAGCCCACGCGGCGGGCCCAGTACCGGCGACCACGTAGACATCTTGGGCCGCAGCTCGCTTAACGACCTGATCTTGAGAGTTGCAGGGGGCAAAGGAGACTTGATCGAGGAGACTGTCTACTCCAACATCAGAGAGTACTCGGACAAGGTCAAGATCTGGAACGAAGAGTAGCGATAGCGAAACGAGTTATAGGTAGAGTGTATATAGAGACCTGGCATGCAGCTTTTATGCACGTGTGACGACGAGGCATCGCGGGCTTGTATAGGTATGCAGTCTGCAGACATGCAGCCACCATGCACTTCATATACATGCTGTGCATACACGAGCGATGCAACCGACATGGCACTCGCTTGTAAGTCGGTCGGTAAGAAGCCATGACTCGGAGGAGAACGGAACTACTGGAGCATCCGAGTTGCGGATTCTCTGATGCCTGACTCGATAAAGTCTGAACAACATTATTTGGGTCTGCGTGGTCATGACATGCAGCCAGACTTCGCATGGCATCGAACAATGACGGTAGCCTAGCAAGATGAGAGAAACAGTTGGTTGGAATCACGAATACAAGACAACCTCGGCACGAACTTTGTGCATAACAACTGGAACATCACAGATGCTCGTAGCGAACACGTGACACGATCGTTTAGCAATGGTCGTCAACGATTGGCCCGTTCGCTCCAAGCGAGGGGCCCTTTTATTCACGATTCCAGGCGCGCACTGACGGATCCTCAACTTTCCGCAGCTAGGACGGCGCGGCAGCGTGGCGAACGTGGCAGGCGTCGAGGCTAGAGGCCCTGCTGACTCCATTCCATCCCTCTCCCGTAAGGCCTTGATGCTCGTAGCCTCGTATGAGAGTGCGTTTGGGGATGGTGGGGATGGAAACGGCCGCCAGGCCGACGCCGCTCTTCAATGATGAAGGATTGGGGGGGCCCTGGTGGATATAATACGGTCATCCTCTTCTTCATTACTTGCCATTGGGAAGGACGACTGCACCTCTCTACATATCCCTAGCCTTGGGACTTCACCACGCCATGCTGCTGTATCTCTTCGACCGCGTCGGAACGCAGACTGCCATTTTCGCCCTGGCCACATGGGGCACTTGGCAACTCCGCGACCTCGCCCATCTGTCTCTTGTCTACGGCCTCATCGCTGTCGTGTCAGTATGGTACATCAACCTCCTGGTCACCGCCATCTCTCGCGAGACTAAACTCGCCAAGTTGGGAGCCCGTGGTCCCAGTGTTCGCACTTGGACGCCGCTCAATCTCGGGTTCATCTACAATGCCGTCTGGCACATGGTTCGCCACCGCAACCACGAGTTCTGGTGGTCTATCTTCGACAATGTCAAGGTTGCTGGTCAGTCGCGCTGGACCATCGAAACGATGTTGATGGGCGACCGGATCGTCTTCACCGCCGACGACGAGAACATCAAGGCTATCCTGGCTACGCAGTTCGGGAGCTATGGAAAGGGACCCCAGTTTAGAAAGGAGTGGAAAGACTTCCTGGGATTGAGTATGTCTTGCTGTGGAATACTGCGATATCTCTTTTCTCGTGGCTGACAGTAAACTCAGGCATCTTCACAACCGATGGAGATATGTGGCACAACTCTCGTCAATTGATCAGGCCGCAGTTCATCAAGGACAGAGTCTCCGATCTCAACACTTTCGAGACTCACATCCAAGCTCTATTGCCGTTGCTCGAAGGCTCCCTGCCCGGTTCGACTGTCAGAGTCGACGATCTCTTCTTCCGTTTCACTCTCGATGCCGCCACAGACTTCCTTCTCGGCAACAGTGTCAATTCGCTGGAAAACCCCAGGGTCGAGTTTGCCGATGCCTTTGCCGAAGTCCAGCACGTCCAAGCCCTGATCTCCCGTGCCGGTCCTGCCCAAGGTCTCATTTCGAAGAAGGGTTTCTACAAGAGCATGAAAGTCCTCAACTCTTTTGTAGAGAAGTACATCGATCAGGCCCTTGCCCTGCCACCCTCCGAACTCGAGGCCAAGACCAAGTCAGACCATGGCTACACCTTCCTCCACTCCCTGGCCTCCTACACCCGCGACCGTACAGTCCTCCGCGACCAGCTCGTCGCCGTGCTTCTCGCAGGCCGCGACACAACCGCCGTCACCCTCTCCTGGCTCTTCTACTCCCTCTCCCAGCACCCCGAAGTCGTAAGCGCCCTCCGCCAGGAAATCATTGCCACCCTAGGCCCGGACCCAACCACGAAACCCACCTACGAGCACCTGAAATCCATGCGCTACCTGCAGCACACCATGAACGAGACCCTGCGCCTCTACCCCGTAGTCCCCTACAACGTCCGCGTAGCCCTCAAAGACACAACCCTTCCCCGCGGTGGCGGTCCCGATGGCCTACAGCCCCTCGCCGTCCTCAAAGACACTCCCATCGGCTACTCCACCCTGATCCTCCAGCACCGCAACGACCTCTACCCAACCCACTTCCCCTCAGACCCCGAGAAGGCCTTCCCGGACCCTCAGAAGTTCGACCCGTCGCGCTGGGACTCCTGGACGCCCAAGTCGTGGACGTACGTGCCCTTCAACGGCGGGCCCAGAATCTGCATCGGGCAGCAATTTGCTCTCACCGAGATGGGGTACACGGTCGTGCGCATCCTGCAGCAGTTTTCCGGCGTCGAGGACCGCAGTGGGGGCGAGTTCCCGGGGTGGAAGACGGATATCGTGCTGCAGCCGGCGAACGGGGTGCACGTTGCTTTTAAGAAGGCGGAGAAGTGATAGGGGCAGGAATTGATTTTGATGACATTTTCTTTCTCCCTTTTCTTTTGTACAAATGGTAATGCTGCCCTTTTGTTTAGCGTGTGAGAGAATATCGCTTCTCAGTCTTATACTACCATGTACTCAGCCAGATCTTCTTGCCAATATTAGTTTGGGACCTGTGTACAGTATGCATGCGTATCAGCAATCGGGAGACGTGGTTCGAACACATGCAATTCACCTGATCGGACCTATCGAGGCCGTCGGAGCACGGATATGTTGCCTTGGGAACGAAAATTCATAACCGTCATGTACTGCAGTCATTTACCAGATTCCGCCATTTCGATCTCATCTCATCCCCCAGAATTCTTCCCTCTGTTCCTTCCCCACTCGCAACGCGAAAATCCCCTCTTCACCAAGGGAATCTCCTCACCTCCTCCTCTTCTTCAATCTCAAGCCCCTCCTCAACCTGCTCTTGATGCTTCCTATCCAGATACTCCAGCAGCACATCTCCATACTTCTCCCTCCCCTTGTACCTCGCCACGTCCTCCCCCCAACTCCTAACCGCACTCGCCAGCCGTCCAGGCACATACGGCTCCTCGCAAATCTCCGTGACAGGATGGAAATACGTCCGAATAGTAAAGACCACCCCGCCACTCCTCGGCAGCCGCCGCAGAGATTGCCTCTCGGAGCGGAAGTAGTGGTGTCCAACAGCCTTGTCCTTCTCCGCCGTGCCCCAGCCGATAGTCGTGCCTTCCCGCGAGTCTTCGGGGCCGATGGAAGACGACCAGGCCAGCTCGTCGTCGACTTGGATGAAGTAGTTGTTCCGCAGGACAGGGGCTTCGGGCTTGACGCGGCGGAAGAAGTTCAGCATGCCCTTTTCCAGCTTCGCCTTGAACCCCGGCACGTCCCCCGAAGTGTGGATCTCGGAGAGCGGCATGCCGAACTTGTCTTCGAGGCGCCAGAAGCCCGCCAGCAAGATCGCGCCGGCGAGCAGGTAGTATTGGCCGTCGGCCTTCTCGATCATGATGGCGAGGTCGTCTTGGACCAGGCGCGCGCAGAGGGACATTGGGCTCTCTTTGACGCCGTTGACGGTCAGGTGGTCTGGGCGGGTGTCGAAGTCTTCGTTTGTGAGGCTGTTGGTGAGGCCGTGAGGGGTGCGTTTGAACATTTGTGGGTAGCGTTCGGTCAGGTAGGCTGTGAGTTCCTCGAGAAGTTCGAGGGTTGCGTCGTAGGCTCGCGAGTCGGCCGAATCGACTTTGACGCATTTGGAGCCGCGCGAGGCGAGGCGGCGTGCTTTGTCGGCGTGGAAGCGGAGGTAGTGGTTGTCGAGTTCGATCCATTCGTCCCAGTTCATGCTGCGTAGGCCGAGGTTGATATTGTATTTCGGGCCGTGGCGGAAAGGGCGGTAGGGAAGGGGGGCGGAGTCGGTGGGAGACCAGTCTGGATGAGGCGGTGCTGTCGGACGCTTGAAGTCGCTGGGTTCCCAGGCTGTGTTGGTGTGGTGGTCAGTAAGGTGAGCTGGAGTGTAGTGGTCGACCGGACTTACTGCCAGGTGGTCTTTCGGTCGGTTTCATGCGGTTCGCAGTGAACGTTGTGACATCGATTGGCTTCTCGGGATCAGGAGATCGTGTGCGTATTGCAAAAGCTGCGCTTGGAATTCTCTTGCGTATATGCCGACCGACCAGATAAAGCGTTGCAGTCACGATCAAGGCGCCGTATATGATCAAGTGGGCATTGTCTGTGCCCTTCGACCGCAAGTCATCGATCAGGCTTTCGGTCTTCACTCTTTTGCTAAACGCGTCAATTTGTTCCATGTAATATTCAGGCTGCAACCAGTCTGATAAGCTCGAAATCATGGTCAGAACTGAATTGAGAACGTCAATGAACGTGAGTTGAAATTGTAGTACAAACTTGGAACCACGCGTGGTGGCAGTCTCGGATAATATAAACTTGCATCTCTGCCTAGGCGCAAAGCACCGCTTACATGGATTCAGATAGGTAGCATGCACTGTGTGCAGTGGTTGTAGTAGCGATATCAGCAGGAGTGGACCGCCCCTCCAGCTGTGGAGCTTGCCGCCGGTCTTTGTAACCGAAAGCGGAAAGTGATCTGCCTTCACTCCATCGACTTAGCCTGCAATTACAGCAGTACTTTGCATCTCATACAAAAGAATCGCCCAACTAGCTCTTTCTTCGTTTGAGGAGACAATAATCGCCCCAGACGCGGCGATGCTCGGTTGGCACCAAAGGGGAGTCTGGAACCCAGCCCAATCTGCCAAGAACTGCAGTCGATGCTGCATCGAGGAATGGCAAGCACTCAATCTTCTCCCAGTTGGCTTCGTCTTGGATGTAGTTCGGTTCCAAGGTCGTTGCGACGGTACTAGGCAAGTCACTGTCAACCAGGAAGTCGCAGTTGTTGATGTCGGTGTATTTGCCCAGATCTTCGCGATTCTCGTCGTTCATTCCCGAGGGCACCTTCCAAGTTCCTGCCCATGTTTCGCGGCTCTCAGCAAATTCACCAGGCATTAGCCCAGAGAACTCGCTCTTGATGAACTTTGCATGCACGCCCTTCGGCAGGAGATAGTGAGATGGGAAACGGTACCATTCCTTGCCAAGGCAGAGAGTGTCGCCTTCGTTGGACATGCCCTTGTCGTGGAGTGGGGTGTAAACGTCCAGAGGTGCGCCATACGCGGTAATCGTTCCAACCGTACGGAAAGCGCTTAGACCAAAGCTCACCGCAACGAAGCTGACGATAGCGAGGAGTCGCAGGTGGACCGGGATTTTGCTGATGAGATCTTTCGAATCAGTCGATCCGAGATTGGCGAGGATGATATGGAACGCGACGGCTGCGTTCAGTGCTAGTGCTGGGTATGCCGGATACATGAAGCGTTCTTCCTTGTGGGGTTGCAAAGAAAATATAGCAAGCCAAAGGTAGAACGGCGCAAGGTACGCGACGCCACGCAGTGAACTCGCTTTTGTCGCGCCTTTGGTGCGCAGGAAGTGCTGTGCCAGAAGGAGGGGCATGCTGAGCAGAGCCAGTCCAGCCCAGACATGGAAGTTTAGGGCCAGATTCTTGAGGTAGAAATTCCATGGCTCAACGCCGTAAAGGTCAGGTCCGTTTGATCCAAAGATGTTATACCAGACGATGTTCAGAGGAACAAAGGCAAGCTTTCTGTACGCAATGGTATCGATCGCAACTTGTGCGACAACAATCGCCAAGCAGCGGGCTGCGGCATCTAAGAGGCGGAACAGAAGATTAATTCGGTCTTCCCACTCAGTCAGGGCACCCAGGAGTACCTCCTCAACGAGGAATGGAATGATCATTGCCCCGGCAAAGGGCCAGCCAAAGCACGCACCGATGGCCATCCAGAAGATGCCTTGGGCAGTGCGAAGACCTCCGCGCCAGTCCATGAACGCCGCCATGCTGAGCATCACAAAGTACATTGCAAAGCTTGACGGCAGATACGAAATGCTCGCATGGAAGAAACCAGGCGAAGTAGCTGTGATCATCATATAGATGATTGCCACTCGTGGGTTCAGCACGTGATTGATTTTTGTGAAAAGACGAGTCTCACACGCAGCGCAGGCAACGGCCAGTACGCCACGAAGAACATAGAATTGAGCCTTGTGAGCCATGGGAAGGTCCATTCCAGGAACAATCTTGCTGAAGGCTGCTATGATTGACGCGTGAGATCCGGTGTAAGCCCAGCTTCGGATGGCGTATACTGGCGAGTACTCCCATGTTTGGAAGCCGTAGAAGTGGTTGAGATAATGAGTTGGCTCCCAGAAGTTGAAGACCTCATCACAGTCTTGGATCGGGCTAAAGAAGGCCGCGACCATGTGACTTATGAGGAAGACATAGAATGCAGCGATGGCGCCAAGCTCGAAAGGGGCCTTTTCAGAGCTACTGGAATTGTATCAGCGATTGAATGTTATCAGGCAACGCTTCCATTGATGCTAACCTGGCCTTTTTGGTCGCCGGCGGCGGCGCGTCACGCTTTGCGTCGACAGTCGTGGTTGCAGGCATACTGTGTTGATGTCTGGCAACGAAACGGCGCTTTCTCAGTACATGGACGGCAAGTTAGTGATATACCTGGCGTCAAGGCATTTAACCGTACAGCCTCTACTGTACGCGCTTGTTCGGGAGCACTCCTTCGCCTGCCTGCCGATGCGCAAGGGTTAGTTTACTCTCGGCCGGAACCCGATTTCGCTTTTGCGGGGAAACCTTATTTATTTTTCGTCGCAAAGCGCGATCCAACTCGAGCAAAGGTGTTGCTGTCTCTCACAAAACTCTTCTAACATACCGACACTACCTAAATTTGAGCACGCGCATCTGTACCAGTCGCTGATACATAAACTATCGATCGCCAATACTCGCTCTTGAAGCTTCTGCAACACACACGAACATCGCATTCTTCAAGGTAGGCACGTCATCGTTGCGACCCGCGCCGCTGCTAGAACGTGAGAAAGATTGAGTGAAAGAGTCGGGACGAATAGCAAGACAACGCAAACACACTCGCGCCTTCAACCATGGACATCAGCGCGAACCCGTCCAACCAGGTCGCCGAGGCCGAAATGGCCGACGTTGACCAGTTCCGCCCCGCCATAAAGTCGCAAGTCGAGCCCGGTAGTCTGGACACGACAGAGATCGTAAGAGAAGAGATGGCCGACGAGGATGAGGATTGGGACGACATCTATGGCACAAACGCACAAGAGGCAGCACGCGCAAACAAGCCTTCGGCCGTTGAGCAGCAGATCGGTAGTGCACCAGTGCCGTCGACCGCCACTGAGCCTACAGCCTCTATCACCAAGGCAGTTGACGGGGATGTGAACATGACAGCACATGAATACCAGGGTACTTTGCCCCTCGCGGCGCCTGGCGAGAACCAGAAGCCTGAGGCCCAACCGCCAGTTGCCGATCAGCCAGCGGACGACTCTTTGCTTGCAAAGATGACCGATGCTGGCGATGATGATCTTGTCGACGAGGGCAAGACACAAATTAGTGGCATCGACGAGCCCTCAAGCCGCATGATCCAAGAAATATCAGAAGTCGAGCAACCTTCCGGCACATCACACGAATCTAACAAAACACTCGATAATGAGGTACCCACGATCCATACCCACGCCGAGACCAGCAAGCCTAGCAAAGATCAGACAGACGCTGATGCGGATGCCGAATTCGCTGCTGCAGCTAAAGCGCAAGCGGACAACCCTGAGGCCGAGTTTGGGTGGGATTCCTCATCTGAGGACTCCTCTAGCGACAGCTCGAGCAGTGACGACGACAGCAGCGATGAAGACGTCGAGCCACTGGACGCCGAGACTCTAGGGAAGATTCTCATGGCCGAGGACGGCGGCGACGGCGAAGGCAAAGCGAGTGCGAACCCGCCGCGTACCCAGAACGAGGTGGACATAATCTTCCCCAAGCCAGATCTTACGATCACGCCCGACATGTCGATCACGCATCTGGGCAAGATAGAGCACTTCGTTGGCAACGTTGCTGTCATTCTTGGTAACACAAGCGCACATGATGAAGTGATGGAGATTGAGTCGGTGCTTTGCAACGATCAGCGCGAAGTCATTGGTGTCATCCAAGATGCCATGTGCAAGGTTGATGAGCCAAGGTACATCGTGGCTTTCGCAGACAACGAGGAGTTTGAGAAGCTCGGTCTGCAGATCGGATCAAACGTACACTACGTCAACGCCCACTCCAAGTCGGTCTTCACCAAGGGTCTGCGTGGCAAGGGTACCGACGCTTCGAACATCCACGACGAGGAAGTCGCTGAAGACGAAATGGATTTCTCCGACGACGAGATGGAGGCAGAGTTCAAGCGCAAAAACAAGGAAAGCAAGAAGGCGGGACGCGGTGCACTGAGCCGCGGCGCCTTCAACCGTGGTGAGCACAAGCAATTTGAACAGGAGCACCAACGGGATGGAGCTGGTCGTGGCGGTCGTGGCGGTCGTGGAGGCCGTGGTCGGGGCCGCGGCGGCGCCGATGGCCACACATACACTCGTGGAGCGCCAGGTGCCGGTGCAGGTACGCCCTACGACAAGCCACAGAAGGACTTCCCTTCTGTGCTGAACTACGATGATGACGTGAAGACCGAGTCTGTTGATGACGACGGCATGTACACTCCGCTTAAGCGTCCGGACAACATGGCCCAGATGCAGCAGATGGGTGGCCCGTCTGGTGGAGTACCACAGCAGCGCGGCAACGCTGATGGCGGCCGTGGGCGTGGTCGTGGCCGCGGACGCGGAGAGGGAGGGCGCGGTAGAGGCGACAGGCAAGGACACGGTCGTGGTGACTTCAAGAACAACCACCAACCGAGCCACCACCAACCACAGGCCCCAGTCAACTTTACTGCCGGTGCACCCCAAGCCCAGGCTATGCCGACCTACCAACAACCCGCTCCACAGGCCCAGGCCCAGGCGCCGGCGCCGGCGCCGGCGCAGGTCCAACAGCCCTACCAGTTCAACTTCGGACAAGCCCAGCAGCAGTTCGCCCAGCCCCAACAACCACAACGGCAGCAGCCGTACCAACAGCCATATCAGCAGCCTTACCAGCAGCCGTATCAGCAACCTTACCAACAACCATTCCAGCAACCAAACGCATACCCGCAGTATCCTCAAATGCAACAGCAACCTGTACAAGCACAACCACCGTTCCAGCACGTCCAACAGGCGCAAACTCAAGCATCAGCGCCGCCAGCGACAGCAGAGCAGTGGGCTCAGTACTGCCAGCAAAACCCTGCTGCGATTGCGCAGATGATGCAGCACCTTGCGTCCCAGCAACAACAGCAACAAGGAAGGCCGCAGTAATACGACACCTTGACATGCCTTTGAAAGCTGTTCAGGGACCTGCTCTACCTTCTATAAGCTGAAAAGCCGCCATACCGGCCGTTTTCCAACGGCCATGAGAGAAGCAACGTAGTACTGATTACCAAACTTCGTTCACTGCTCACATATGAGTATTGGCACAGCTTACATCGAAAGTGTACAAACAAAATCCTTTCACGCCTTGCTTAAACTTCAACCAAAAGATCCAACCACAACAAAAAATCAAAAAATACTATATACCCGTTATCATCATGACATTCCCCCCGACTCATCATTCCCTTTCCCTCCGCCTCACTCCTGCACTTTCAGCTTGAGGTTCCGATCCTTGAGAATCGCACCCGGCTCAGCCGGCAGCAGAGCGCCTTTAGGCGGCGAGTTCTTGGCTTTCCAGGTGTCGCAGATGGTCTCCATGGTGACCCATTCGACGCCTTCGAATTTGTTGATGTTCTCGATGTGTCTGTGCCAACAGAACAAAAACAAGTCAGTATTGAGTAGGTTTCCACAGAGAGCAAAAAGACATGACTTGCCGCTCGAGCATCATCAAGCCGTGCGGATGGCCGCACACATCCGGGTGCACCGTCACGGGGTACACGAAGCCCTCGTCGTACTCGCGGTAGAAGAACTTGAACCGGTCCATCCACATCTCCTCGACGTCGCGCGGGTTCACCCAGCCGTGGCTGTTGGGCGCTGTTGTTCAATCAAAATCATCTCTCGTCAGCTTCTTCTGCACGCAACGCACCCTAAAGGAGAGGTGGTTGAGGAATGTTTGCATGTCTTCTTACATTTCTTGATGAACATCATCGGCGGCAAGTCGTCCGCATACCAGCTGGCGGGGATCTCGCACAGGCCCGTCGTGACGCCCGGCTCCAGGGGTTTCATCCAGTGGTCCGGGTGCTTGGAGTAGTCGATGGGGATCCACTTGTCGCCTGTGCGCAACCAGTAGCACTGACAGTCATGGTGGGAGAAGGAGTGGTCGTATTCGAGGCCGTACTTGAGCATGAGCTCGGCGCCTTCTTGGGAGGATTCCCACCTGCGTTGAATTGTCAGTTGATGGGATTCGGCTTGGCTTGGTTGTGACCTTTGAGGGGGTTTCGGCTGGCTTACCAAGGAGCCACGATGCCACGGGGTGGTTTGCCGTGTTGGAACTCTGTGATGAGGTTGTAGCACTGTTTTGGGCAAGGTTCGGTCAGAAGGGTGCTTCACGGCGAGCCCGGAGAACGCTATCACTACTGGGCGATACGCACTTTGTCCATGATGGCAGTCTGCTGCTCCAGCGTCATGGCGACAGGGTTCTCGTGGCTATAGCCGTGCAACCCAATCTCGTGCCCGGCGTCGGCGATCATTCTGCACTCTTCGGGGAAAGTCTCGAGCGAGTGGCCGGGGATGAACCAGGTGGTCTTGATGTTGTACCGCTCGAACATCTTGAGAAGTCTTCTGACACCAATCGTTCCGGCGAAGAGGCCTGGTGATGCTTATCAGTTGTCTCGTCGCGGAGGGAAAAGAGCGAAACTCAATACAGCTATGCTGCCGTTCCGGAATGGCTTTACGCACCGCGGGAGATGTCACTGGTGCTGTCTTCGCCTCCGTACGAGCCTAGCCAGCCGGCGACGGCGTCGATGTCGACGGAGATACAACATTGGACCTCTGGAAGGCAGGTCAGCTCCGTGGAACCAGTCTATAGCTTGGTCTATTGAGATAGTCTGGCAACTGACTTTTGTTGACCATGTTGGCGATTTGTGGATTATTTTGAACGTAAAGTATCGCTTGGTAGAGTCAGTGTTACAAGTCTGGTTCTGTCGATATCTGGAATCGAGCAGGTTATCGAAGACCGAGCTATCCGAGTTCCAAAGACTACCTAGTAGTATACATGTAGCAGTTGGGGTAGGTCCAAGAGTTTCTTGGAGTGGGGTTGGGATTGGGGTTGATGACGTCCTGAACATGGGGGTCGTTGATCGACTATCGATAGATTACACGTAATCAAATGCACTTGAAACTCTATCGTGTGTAAGAGCTTACCCGGGAATTATACACAAAAACCAAGAATTCCATCAGGGCGCCAGGCTTGGAGGTTTCGTTACTTGTGATTGAGATATGGACTACTATATTCGAAGACCGCTGCTACGTCTATACTACGCATCTCTATGATAGCAAAGGATCAGGCGTCGAGACAGGTTCGTCTTCCTGCAAGAAAGAAAGTTGTAGCGAACGCTGCCACCAATGGAGATACAAGCGTAGCGGATCCCGTATGTTACAGGTCCACAAGGAAGTGCCTAGACGTTCGACTTCGTCTCAACATGTCGTGCTTCGGCCTTCTCCTCCAGCACGCTCCCCTCAGCTTCCACCTCTCTCTCGCCAACCTCAACGACCTTGTCACCAAATGCAGCAGCGATCTCTTCAAGCGTCTTATGTCTCGTCTCCCTATGTACCGAGTCAATACGTGATCCCAAATCGTTGCATTTCAGATGAGTCTCATCGCTGTTTCGCGCCTAGAGGGTTAGGGTTGGGGTTAGGTCCGACTTACGGGAAATAGAAGTATGCAACAACCAGGAAGAAGAAAGCGCATGCGACGAAGACGTAGTAATAGTTCTGTAAGAATGTTCAATATCCGAGACAGAATGATGGGAGTGCATGTCTTCGTACCTCTTTGATTTCCGCGAAAGCTGTTGGTCCAGCCTCGGTGATGCCCACGTTCACGATGAAGTGTGATGCTGCTGCTAGGCCCATGACCTTTGAGCGCAGAGTCATCGGAAGGACTTCGGCACCATATCTATAATCAAGTGTCAGTCAACTGGGCAATCCCCTAAGATTGTGACAACTCTCGAGTCTTACAGCCATGTGGTCGAGTTCAACATGCCATCTGTAGAATTGTCAGCAAACCAAAGCCAATCACCCCTGTTGCGGTTGACGATACTCACAGTATGTGATAACGAAAAGATAGATCCCCAGAACAGCGAAGCCCTTACCGACCTTGTTGTCGGTGTTTTGGAACTCCCTTTGCATGACCGCCGCATAGATCTCGATGATAACGACTCCAGCCAAGCCAGTCAAAATCATGGGCCTACGTCCCCATTGATCGGTAAGAAATTTGGTTGTTATGGCGTTGGAAACGAACGCGCAAGTGCCGTATACGCCTGCAAGAGCGAGGATGGTGGTCGGGTTAATCCCGAGGGACTTGTAGAGGATCGTTTGATAGTATTGGATCACATTTACTCCCGTCAGGCTTGTCATTGTCTGTACGGCGATGGAGACAAGTGCCCGATGTCGGTAAAGTCTGAAGATCTCCTTGATGGACTTGATCTCGCGCATCATCTCGTACTCGATCTGAGCTCTCATGAGGGCGAACTCCTCTTGTGCCTCGTGACTGGCGAGGTCGCGTCGAATGCGTGTGTATTCAATACGCGCTTGCTCGACCTTGCCTTTCCTGATGAGTTGGCGCGGCGAATTGGGCATGAACGTTGAAAGACCAACAAACATGATGATGCCCCAAGGAATCTGGATGCCGAGTGGAAGCCGCCATTGGACAGCACCGTACGGTGCGTAACCGCAAGCCATACCGACCCAATTAGACATCATGGTGCCGAAAGAGATGCCACAGCCAGAGATGCCGCCGATAAGACCGCGATGTTGAGGGCTGGAGATCTCGCTCAGGTAGATGGGCACTGTAGAGACCATTCCGCCAACAGCAGCACCGGCTATCGCGCGGCCGGCAAGGAACATGCCCATGTTGACGGAAGCGGTTTGAACGACGGTGCCGATAGTGACTATTATACAGCAGAGCTGCATGAAGCGGATCCTTCCCAGGCGGTCTCCAATGAAAGTCTGTACCAGAGCGCCCACCGCTTCGCCTGCAATGTAGACTGCCACGACGGCACCAGTGAGGCCTTTGGACGGGTGACCCATGTAGCTTATCCAGCTTTGGTGGGCAATCGTCGTCGTCGCGATACCGGTGTCGAAGCCTGACTGTAGGTCAGCATTCGCAGATATGATGGCCTGGCGGAAGATCGGTCTCGAAACATTCAACACTTACCAAACAAGAACGTGCCAATAGCGGCGAAAAAGGCAACACCCAGAGTGTACATATCGGGTCCCTTGATGAGCCCCATGGCTCAAGTGTTGGAAGCGTATCGACTACAAGCAGATCGAAGCTCACGAGTTCCCACCTTCGATGGAGGAGATGTAGCAGAGATGTAGCGGATGTGCCAGAGGAAAGAGCAAACGTGTAAGCAGAAAGGAAAGAAACCTTAGCATGAAGAAATCGGCTCTTATGATCTGCAAGGCATTACCTCGTTCCATGCCAGCGCTTCAAAGGCCGTCAAAGTCTTTCGTACTGTGATACACCTAGCAGAGTCTACCACATACTGCCACGAGACCAAACCCCGAAGACAGGCGGGGAAGTAAGACAAGACAGGGCGGAGTAGAGTACAAGATAGGTCCGGGCGTGCATGTTGCTCGCCTAAGATGCGTCAAGGAGACCTTGAGGAGGTAGAAAGTAAGGCTCATTGGTGCCCGGAAAACGACTTTGCGGAGGATGTGAGTGAGAGTTCAGTGTTGCATTTGGGGTTCGGCGAAAAGAAGGCCGAAGTGGCAGAGCTTGGATGGATGGAAGAGCTTGGATGGACGTCCGTCGTGTCTGTCAAAGTGGCCCATCCTTTTAGATGCTGTGCCGTATACACTTGCCGATTGTAGAGACAATTCACGCGACTCAAGGTCGTTTTCTTGTCAATGATGATAGAAATTGGTAAGCGATGGGCCACTTACAGTCTAACATGTGCGGAAGAAATACCGCATCGCTTACATAGGCATCACGACATCAGGACTACAAGTATACTTGTATATCAGATCAGATCAGATCAACCCAATCTTTCGACCTTAACGAATCACCTTTACCATTTACACAGAAGACTCGAGTCGTTCGACCTGGGCGTTGATTACCACGTCTTCTACATTTTGACATACTCACAACAATCATTCGCAAGCCTTCTGAATCCATTTCCCTCATCAACACTCTCAACAACCGACAATGTCCGACCCAAGCCTTTACACCTACCCATCTCCCCTCGAAGGCTACGAGAACCTCCCACCTCTCCCAACGTAAGGCGGAAAACTCCCCTTGAAAAAAAAAACAAAAAAAAACGCACTTTTTCAAAACCAAAAGCTAAACCACCAACCAACCAGCGCCCAAGAACCAACCGGCCCCAACGCCAAATCCCTCATCAACCCTTCTCCCCCCAAAACGCAAA
>Ga0265780_10001120_pt1 | contig 39165 bp, 21 predicted proteins | sample P1T30metagenome_FD_192432 | JGI IMG/M metagenome (GOLD analysis project Ga0265780, IMG submission 192432) | Plant litter microbial communities from East Loma Ridge, Irvine, California - P1 T30 | ecosystem: Environmental > Terrestrial > Plant litter > Unclassified | place: USA: California...
GCAAAAGTTAAATAATGCCCTGGATATTCTTGATACCGGAGAAGAAACTCCGAAAAGCAAAAGAGGAAGGAAAAAGGCTGAGCAGGCGTTATAAAAAAAGGGTACTAATTTCAGTGCCCTTTTTTATACTTTAAATTTGTTCATGAGAGTTCTCTAAAAATACAGTTCTCCGATTTGGCTATTCGATATGTTCAGTAGGGCATGTCGAACTCTGTAATAAAAATGGATTTCTAATCCAACCATAATTTAAACGACTTTATTGAATTGTCATGATAGAATTAATTCTCAGGTGACTATAATCAATATGGATTTTTGCCGGTTAAGCCTACCAAACAGGTTTAACCGAAAGTTTACTTCCCTTATTGTATAGTGATCTCCAATAAACTGTGACATCCAATTATTTACCGATAGAACGACTTTCCAGCCACTTAAATTTATCGGTGCGCTAAATTGAATTCAATATTTGACTTCCATTTTACTTCATTTAACGAGCAGACCAGGTTGTACAAAAAACACATGCTTAGCATCTGATCCGGATCCGTACGATTAACTTTGCCGTTCATCTTTTAAACCATCGAGCCGTCTATATAAAGAAATAGCTTTTTGTAAATAAACCGGAATCTCCATACCTGTTTCTTCTTCCCGGAACATCTTGTCAGGAAATTTGGCATGGAACTGAGATCTCTGCAGCATGTTTGTCTTTTGTTCTTCAGATATATTTAATCCGCATGCCAGCGCTGATTTTTCCAGCAGAGAAATGGCTCCCTCATTGTAGTTTATCAGCGTCCTGTTCCCGTCATTAACAGCAATTTCGATTAAGATTTCGAAATATAGTTCCAACACCTTTGCCAGATACTTATCAAGGTCCGGTTCCTTTATCTCGTCGTAAGTCCATCCAAACACCTCTGGTTCTATTACTCCGGGAACGGCCTGCATTCCACGTAATTTTCTGTGAGAACGCAGCACCTCGTCTGGCGACCGGTAAAGCAGGATGAACGGGACTTCAGGGTACAACTCCCTGATCTGCTTCCAGAACATCAAATGCCAGCTATCTGTCTTTATAAAAAGATGTTGTTCATTTTGACTACGTTTCTGACCGTAAAACTTAAAACAGGCGCTCAATAGTTCCTGATCTGAAACATTGTGCGGAGTTGTTTTAGCTTGAAAAGGAAGCCGTAGGATTTGATCGAAAGCCGGCACTTCTGCCAGGCATATATTCAAATTATCAGTACCTAACAGCTGGGTAAGCAAGGTGGAACCACATCTGGATACATGGAAAATAAATGCTGAGGGATTCAGGTATTCAATCTCCTTCGTCCATTCGGTTAAAAGCTGCAGATCAGATAAGGGTGTATAAGGTTTTGAATTAATGTTAATACTTCTGGCTTTAACAATGGTTTCGTGAAAAAACGGGTCGGTAAAAGCTAAATCGCCGAGGTATGACCATTGGCATCTTAGCTGTCCATCCCTCTCAAAAAATTTAGTCGGGTACCATTTGCTGATAGGTGTCATGTCAATTTAAAGCTATACTGGCAAGGTAATTCTTCAGCGTATTTTCAAGTTCGTTTGCGTAGTGCTCTGAGACAGGGTTATTTTGCAGTCTCAATGATTGAATGATCAGATTGAGTTCTTCGACATTCAGTTTTTCCTCCCTGGTTCTTTTTTCAGCTTTGTCAAAGATTCCCTCCATCCAGTCGCTTACTTTGCAATCTATTACCAGGTGTATCCTGTCGCTTTCGCCATAATTGGCAACACGGTGAGGCAAATTGGCATTGATATACCAGCAGCTTCCTTCGGGCATTATAACACGTTCATCATCAACATAAAATTCGACGTCGTTATTGGTAAATATGGGAAGATGGAGCCTGGCTTCGCCGTTTTCAAAAGCGAGTTCATGATCCCTGTGCTGTTTAATAACTGCCCCGGCTTTTAAGTTAAGCAGGCGTACAGATTGTATTTCACATTTAAAAGTGTTTAGTATATTCTTCGTAACAGGAAGATTGTTCAGAAGCGCCGTGTTTTCATAATGATTTTGATTGATGAGGTCTGCAAATGGATTATTTTCCAATCCTCCGGGGGATCGGAGCGGAAGAATATGCCAGTCTCCGTCATAATCTCTCTTATTAAAATGTGCTATCCATTTATCCGAATTGAGAACTTCAGAGATCTCTTCTCTAATACCTTCTATGTCGAAGGGGATGTTCAGTTTAGCATAACAGATCATAATTATTAAGTTATCCGCTTTCTAATCATTAAGATAAAGCGTTATAAATACATAAGATATTTCTACCGGTATAAAGATGCAGGTCATTACTCACGGATACTATGGATAAAACGGGGGCTTGCATCCATGATGTACTCGAAATCTATCTTTTTCCCTGAACATTCTTTAGTTCTATAAACTCTGACGGGGAGATTAAGACCACAGTTATAAGCCCCTAACCGTTCTTCTCCAAATACCCTGATTTCTGTGAAAAGCATGAGATCAGAATAGTTGTTTGTCTGATCAGGCACTCTGATCTCCGAGCGAGCCTCAGGCTGAGGATGGGCTTTGCCGATTTTGTAAATCGTGCCTGTTACCAGGCGGACAGGAACTTTTCCGCCCTCGTAAAAGCTCTCCATTTCCTGTTTATTGTTAACAAGGCATGCATTTATGCAGATTTCTTCAGGAATGAAAATTCCTTTTGCCGGCAATTGCGGAAGAAGATTACGCATTATAGGAACCTGCGGTTCTTTTCGTAATGCGTTTTGCATGGTTTCGGAGATCATCAGGTGCATTATTTTCCCTTCAGGAACTTTATAACTTGTTGCATCCGCAAGTATAAACTCTTCCACAAAGCCTGACAGATCAAGCTCCGAATACAGCTTTTTTACGGCGTCCAGAGAATCCTTATTTATTTCGAGAAGAAATAAGTTCAGTTCATCCGGCTTGAATAAGGTTGTTAATGGCAATATAAGAGCCGAATAAGGTCCGGTGCCGGCATAAAGAATGTTAAGGGGCACATTCTTAAATCTTTGTTTGAGCTCCAAAATTGCATTATAGATACCTTTTACAAATTTGCTGGTCCGTTCAAATTCCAGCAGGCAGTGTGCCGCTTTTGTTGGTGAGATTGCTTTTCCACTGGCCAGCAAAATATCCTTATCCTCGATGTTTCCCGCAGATATTCTGGTGATATCGGAGCAAATATTATGTATAACCCGGATAGCAGTGACTTGCTCGCTATAATCGTTGCTGCTTATGATAGTGCAGGCAGCTTGTTTTAGTCGTTCGTTATTAGTCATACTTATTGTGAAATGTTTACGGTATTCTCGTGGTCTGCGGAATGGTTGGTTGATAAACCAGCATTTTGATTAATTGTCAGAATGTTAACTCAGAGAAAAAATAAAATGTTTGTTTCGTATAAAACAATGAGGTATGCCTTTTGTTTACAGTATGAAGTTTACCTGAGACTAATTATTAATCTGCATATTTCACCTTATCCTATTAAAATGGATGGAATTTTCCTTTTTAAGGCTGCGCGTTATTCCACTCAATTATCATTCAATATTACATATTCCATAAGATGCCACGTTAGAAATTCACAACATATAAATAACCTTATACATAAATGAAGACTATTACAATAGGTCTGTTATTGCCATCTTCTACTATTGTGCCAATGGGGAAGGACTTTGAAAGGAGTCTGAAGAAAAGTCTGAGGGAAAATTTAGGGGATCCTGAAATTGAGATAGAAGTGGTTTCTGAATTTATTGGGCAGGGGGGGCTTGTAAAGGTTGAAGAGGCAGTGAGTAAGCTCTTGGCATATGATAATGCTGATATCATTACCGGGATTGTTTCCAACAAGATAGGGATGGAAGTTGCCGAGAAATTTGAGAGGAGCAAAAAGCCTTTTCTGATAAATAATATAGGAGAGCATATACCTGACCCAAGATCTTACAACCAATATGTTTTTATTAATTCCACTCATACCTGGCAGCAGATATGGTCTCTGGGTTATTGGGCCGTAAAGAAATTTGGATCGAGAGGTATGTTTGTCGGCAGCGTATACGATGCCGGTTACGCCTTTACCAGTATGCTGAAACTCGGCATGGAGGCTGCAGATCAGGAATGCAGTATGCCTTTCTCGATTGCACCGGTGCCGGCGGGAGAAAAAACGGCAGATCCCAGGACGGTATTCCGGCATATTGAGGAATTTAAACCAGATTTTATCCTTAGCGTATTCTGTGGAGAGGAAGCCGGCATTTTTCAGAAGGAATATATAACCAGGAATTATCACAAAGAAATTCCCTTGCTGGCTTTGCCTTTTCTTTTGCAGCCTTTTGATGCCGAAGGCAACGAATTGGAGCTATATACTACAGTAGCCTCTTCTGCTGAGGTTGAGCCCAGGGAAATAAAATTGACGGAGCTAAATACAGCAAACCCTTTTTCATCACTTGGATCTGAGACCGGGCTTATTCTGGCGGAGGCAATCAATCTTATGGGTAGCGGAAGCCTGTTGGACGCCCTGAAAAAAGTAAAAGTACATTCTTCACGCGGTCTCCTTCATATCGATTCATCCAGTCCTGCAAAAAACAATAAGGTTTATCTCGTCAGAAACACATATAGCGGTGATGTAAGTGCGATAAGTATGGACTTGATGGAAGAATTAGAAACTATCGATATAGATAACAAAGCTCTATCTCTATGGTTAGATCAGCCATCTTCAGGATGGGGCAATCCTTATTTAGGTGTATAATATGAAAATAGCCTTACTTTTTAATTCCGATGTGTTGGTGCTTCCGGTGCTGAATGGCCTGAAATCTGGTGATATGCTTTCTGGAGTGGCGATTCCCGAACGCAGCAAGGCTTATCTTTTGCCATTGCTGCTGCAGTTAGGTATTAAGGAGGAAGAGATTGCTTATATCTCGCTCTCTGTACTCGAAAAGGACTTGACAGATTGGATAACTAAGAATAAAGCTGAGGTCGTATGGGTATTCGGATTTCCATATAAGATCCCCGAAAGTGTACTCCGTTTGCCGGAAAAAGGGTTTTTAAATTTTCATTTCGGCCTATTGCCAAAGTATGCCGGGGCCGATCCGATATTCTGGCAGATTAAAAACCAGGAAAAGACTGGCGGATTTGTTATCCATAAAATGACAAAATCTGTAGACAGGGGGCCTGTTATCTGGAGGCAGGAAGTGCCAATGATCCCTGGTGAAAACTATGGAATATACTGTAACAGGATGGGGGTGATAGCAGCGGCGGGACTCAATCGTTTTGTCGAGATATTGAATGCCGGAGAGACGAAAGCGGAAAAAGAAGAGATTGCCGGCGAGTCTCCCTTCTTTAGAAAGCCGGCGATGAAAGATCTGGTTATAAACTGGCAGGAGCAGACCTCAGAAGACATAGAGAGTCTTGTTAATGCATGTAATCCAAAATATGGCGGAGCATCTACCTCTCTAAGAAATATGGAAGTCAGGGTGCTGGAAGTGTCGCCTGCCGAGGTAAATGATGCTTCGGAATTTAAAGCTGAGCCCGGTACGATCGTGTATGCAGATAATATATATGGTCTGATAGTAGCTTGCAAAGAGCAGAAATATCTAAAGGTGAATGTAGTTCATTTGAATGAAGGGTATCTGTCTGGAAGTAAGCTTTTTAGTATGGGTGTTAAGGTAGGGGAGAAATTCATAACTAAAAACTAAATATCATTATGGACGGAACAATTGGAGAAGTAAGGCTATTTGCAGGAAACTATGCGCCCAGAACCTGGGCATTATGTAATGGGTCTACATTGCAGATCACTTCGAACCAGGCTTTGTATTCAATCCTTGGAGTCACATTCGGAGGTGACGGAAAGACAACATTCGCTTTGCCCGATCTGAGGGGAAGAACACCAGTTTGTGTTGGTAAAGCAGCAAGCGGGACTAATTATTTGCCTGGAGTCGCTTTTGGAACTGAGAATGTAACGCTGCAGGTCAGCCAGATTCCGTCTCATACCCATACTGCTGATGTTGGAGTTAGTGGTGGTTCTGGCGGCGGGTCAGCTATCTTGCTGGGTATTAACGACGCTGGCGGAGCCCCCGGTCCCGGAGGGAATTTTCTTGGCGTAGATTCCAATGCCGGCGCAGCAAGTTACGCCGTATCGGGAACTGTAGATGTTATGAATAGTAATTCCATAGTAATCAGCAATGCCGTAATCAGTAATCAAAGCAGCGTTACCATCGGAGATGCAGGGAGTTCAGCTGCACATTCGAATTTGCAGCCATCTCTGGCTTTAACATATATTATATGTATAGCAGGACTTTATCCAACAAGGAATTGATTTAACACAAATTGAAATTATTATGGATGATGCACTAACAGGAGAAATCAGAATTTTTGGGGGAAATTTCGCTCCCGCTAATTGGGCTTTTTGTCAGGGACAGGAAATACAGATCGTGGATAATGAAGCTTTATACGCAGTTATTGGGCCAACATATGGAGGGGACGGACAACAGACCTTCAAATTGCCCGATCTACGGAGCCGTATTCCTATCGGAGCCGGGCAGGGACCTGGCCTGGCAAATTATACTATCGGGCAGCAGACAGGTACTGAGACGGTAACACTACTTCAGGCTAATATGCCTGTACATAGTCACACTCCTGCTGTAACGACGGCAGCAGGCAACATAACATTGACAGCCCAGCTTAACTGTGTAGATGGGGCGGGCGGTGAAGTAAATCCCGGCGGAAATTATATAGCGGAGGATGCAAATGCGGGGGCAGCCTTATATGCAACAACAGGTGCTCTCGTTGCTATGAACCAGAATGCTGTGTCGCTAAGTAATATAACCATACCAGCACCACAGGTTACTGTTCAATCTAATGGTGCTGGTATACCGCATAATAATATACAGCCTTCGATTGCTCTTAATTATATAATATGTCTTAATGGAATCTTTCCTTTAAGGAACTAACTGATTAGGTACACCTTATAATATTAAATTATGGAAAATGGATTCATCGGCGAAATAAGAATATTTGGCGGTACTTTTCAACCGCAGGGATGGGCTTACTGCATTGGTACTTCAGTCAATATTTCGTCGAATGCGGCTCTCTACACTATTCTCGGTACAACGTTTGGAGGGAATGGGACGAGTACTTTCTTTCTGCCAAATCTGCAAGGTCTGGCAGTTATAGGGACGGGCCAGGGACAGGGCTTGTCGCCATATGTTCTCGGACAGAAAGTTGGAGCAGAAAGCAGTCTGCTTGATATCTCTAATGTACCCGCGCATACTCATCCGGCATCTGCCCAGCCTGCGACAGCTTCCGCAACGGCAACTTTATACGGTACCAATGATCCGGGAGATCAGACAAGCCCTGTAGGGAATATTTTAGCAACCGACACCAATGCAGGTGCTGCTTCATATGCTTCTGCCGGCACCGGGGCTCCGATGAACGCGGGTTCAATAGAAGTTAAACTGTCAAGCGCACCCTTACCCACAGTAACGCTTGGAGCTACGGGGGGCGGGCAGGCACATGACAACAGACAGCCCTCGTTGCCAATGTTTTTTATGATCTGTTTAAACGGGGAGTTTCCCACCAGGAACTAGTGTTTGTTCCAATCGATGAAATAACAGAATATTAATTTAAATCTTAAAATTATGGATGAGCCATTTGTCGGTACTATTTTCATGTTTGGAGGGGGTTATGCTCCGCACGGCTTCGCTTATTGCTGGGGGCAATCGTTGGTTACCCAGCAGAATGCTGCGTTATATGCAATTATCGGCGGATATTATGGGCCGGTAAGTTCTACTAACTTTTACCTGCCCGATTTTCGGGGGCGCGTACCTGTTGGTTTCGGAGCCGCTAATACACCAACTATCGGCGCGACAGGGGGCGTCCAAACAATAACTTTAGCGGCGAGTCAGCTGCCGCCGCACAGTCATACCACAATAGTTACTGCGGGCACAGGACCATCTTCTGCCACTGTTACCTTAAATGGTATAAATGGGCAGGGGGGGCAAGCGAATCCCGGAGGGAATTTTTTGGGCTCAGACACCGGGGCTGGTGCAACCAGCTATGCCCTGCCCACAGCAGGAACTCCAATTGCAATGGCAGCCGGAGCTGTAACAATTTCTAATATATCAGCTCCTGTACCTACGGTTACAGTGAATGCTAATACGCCTTCGGGAGCACCCGTATCATTAATGCAGCCTTATATAGTAGTTAACTACATAATTGCATTAAATGGTTTGTTCCCTTCCAGAAATTAATATCATTCATATACTGCCTCCTGGAATTGCCAGGAGGCTTTAGTTATATCTTATCAATGAGCATACGTATTGGTTTTTTAGCGCCCTACTCTTCCATTTATCAGGGGATGTCTGATGATATGGTAGGAGGGTTTTATGCTGCGCTTCCTGATCATCTGCTGCAAAGCAGGTTTTTTGAGTTTGTGCCTGAATACATCAGGCAGGGAGGCTCGAAAGATATCACAGCAGCGGTCCGGAAACTGGTTCATTTTAACAATGTTGATATTCTATCAGGCCTGATGAGTTATAAATCTCTTCCTGATATCATTCCTATAATTGAAGGGCGGAAGAAGCTCGGCTTTTTTATGGATATGGGAGAAAATATTCCGTATAACCACCATATTTCTGATTATGTTTTTTTTAACAGTTTCCAGTTCTGGCAATCTGAATACGCTTTAGGTCATTGGGCGTTTAAAGAATTCGGTGATAAAGGAACTGTTTTAATGTCTTTATATGATGCCGGATATCACTTACAGAGCGCCTTCAGGCAGGGTGCTGTCGTTGCCGGCTCACAGGAAATGGATTATGCAGTTTTGCATGGGGACCCTGCTAAATCGCAGGTAAAAGAAAATGTCAGACAGTTTTTTAGAGAAACTTATACCAGGTTTCCTTCCTTCTTACATGGTATATTTTGCGGAGATGAGTCTGTTGAATTTTTAAGAGAATTTGCCGGCTCGGAATTAAACGGGAAAGTGCCTCTTATTATAACATCGCATATGGCATCCGAAGAGATGCTTGACAAGATCGGCGATATTTCAATAGATATGTATGCGGCTTCAATGTATAGCTATCATTCAGAAGATAAGCTGAATAAGGATTTTAAGACATCGTTTGAACGTTATACGGGCAGGAAGGCCAACACATTCGCTCTTCTGGGTTATGAGATTGGGAAAATGCTGCTGGAGATGGTTCCTTATCTTGAAAAACGTGATTTTAATACTGTTGCCCGTCTGCTCAAAAACAGTACAGTTAAAAGTCCGAGAGGGGAACGCAGTTTTTACCTGGATTCACAATATGCCTTACCTGTAATTGATATCGAAAAGATTAGGGTAAGAAACGGAAAGATAGACAAAGTAATTGTCGGTCAGGGGCGATCTATGAAATATAACAGTTTCATTTTCGATGAGATACATCGCGAAAATGTTTCAGGCTGGCAAAATCCTTACCTCTGCGTGTAACTTATTTGTCACAGAACATAAAAAACAAACTATGTAAATAACATACAGTTTTTCTACAAACAACAACCTATGAATAAAAATCTACGATTTACCAGGAGGGCAGCCTGGGTATTGCTGTCGCTCATTTTATTTTTTTATAAAACTGAAGCGCAAACTCTGGCTCAGGGAGATATAGTGGTTATCGGTTGGGATTCAACCACTGATCTTGTTCGTTTTGGGGTGCTTGCAGATATCCCTGCCGGTACAGTCATAAAGATAACAGACTTCGGCTGGGTCAATAGTACCGGTTTATTTACCAACTCCGGAACTGCAGATGGAATAATCACCTGGACGGTTTCTTCGGCAATTCCAAGGGGGACTGTTCTGCAGTTGTTCTTCGGGGGGACGGGCGAGACCTCAACGCTTACTAATGTGGCTACGGGAGTCGCTATTCCTGCCGGTAATTTAACTCAAACGGGGCCTAACTCAGCTGCAGATCCAATGACAGCTGTTGGAGACGGTATTTTTATCTATCAGGGTGCAGATTCAAATCCTTTTTTTATTTCAGGATTTAACAATTCTGCCGGTGTTGTGGATGGAACTGGATGGAATACCTCTATCGCTGTTACAGCGCGCGATTCGGAGTTACCCAATGGTGTACTTGGATCCCAGAATTCTCTTACAGCGGGCGTAAATGCAGTTGGTATGCCCGGAGGTGGCAGTCAGCAGGATGTAGTACATTATAACAGTGTAATTACGGGTGCTGATGCCGAAACCTGGCTCACGCGTTTGATGACCAGCGGGCAATGGACGGGAAGCATATCCTCTTTTTCTCCTGTAATAGTCAACTCTATTACGATTACAGGACCGTCAGTAACTACCGCCGCTGCGTCTTCAATAGGCGGCACTACGGCTACTTTAAACGGAACAGCGAACGATAATGGTGATGCTTCGACTATATCTTTTGAATATGGTACAAATGCGACACTAGCTACAGGCACCACAACTACTGGCGCGACTACAGGAGGATCTATACCGGCTGGTACCGGAACAACTGCAGCCTCCCTGGCTTTGACCGGGCTTTCGGGCGGCACCACATATTACTACAGGATAAGAGGTTCGAATGTTAAAGGATCGGCCAAAGGCCGGATCATGAGCTTTACGACAACTGCTGTGAGCAGTAATGCCAATTTATCAGCGCTTACCCTCAGTTCCGGAACGTTGACACCGGCGTTTGCTGCAGGCACTATCAATTATACAGCCACTGTTGGTTCATCAGTTTCCAGTATCAATATTACCCCGACAGTGGCAGATGCTACCGCTACAGTTACTGTGAATGGATTTGAAGCTAGCAGTGGAAGTTTCTCTACTGTAAACCTTAATGGTGCAGGAACAAACACTGCAATTACTGTGGTTGTTACAGCGCAGAACGGGACAACTAAAACATATACAGTAACAATAACACGGGCTGCCGCTCTTTCTGCCTCGGTAAGTTCTCAGACCAATGTGGCCTGTAATGGCGCAAGTACTGGTGCTGCAACGATCAGCGCAACAGGAGGGACTTCGCCTTATACCTATAGCTGGGCACCTGCCGGCGGCACGGCAGCTACAGCAACCGGATTGACTGCCGGCGCATATACCGTGACCGTGACAGATAATTCGCTGGCTCAGACTACGGTCAACGTTACTATTATCCAGCCTGCCGCAATAACGTCGAGTGTATCATCACAAACGAATGTATCATGTAACGGGGGAGCCACCGGCTCCGCGACTATATTGGCAGGCGGTGGAACCGGAACAAAAACCTATAGCTGGGCACCTTCGGGAGGTACAGCCGCAACAGCGACGGGCTTATCGGCAGGGGTATATACTGTAACCATTACAGATGCCAATCTTTGTACAAAAAACCAGATTGTAACTATTACGCAGCCTCCAGCGATTTCGTCGAGTGTAAGCTCTCAGACCAATGTAGCCTGTAATGGGCAAAGTACCGGTGCTGCAACTGTTTCAGCAAGCGGTGGAACCGGGGCAGGTACGTATACCTATAGCTGGGCACCTTCGGGAGGGACAGCCGCAACAGCGACGGGCTTATCGGCAGGGGCATATACTGTAACCATTACAGATGCCAATCTTTGTCCAAAAACTCAGGTTGTAACCATTACGCAGCCTCCAGCGATCACGTCAAGCGTATCATCACAGACTAATATAGCCTGTAACGGGGCGAGTAACGGTTCTGCTACTATTTTAGCAGGCGGTGGAACCGGGGCTGGTACTTATACTTATAGCTGGGCACCTTCGGGTGGTACAGCCGCAACGGCAACCGGATTATCGGCAGGATCGTATACTGTAACTATTACAGATGCCAACGCATGTACAAAAACTCAGGTTGTAACCATTACCCAGTCTCCAGCGATTACATCGAGCGTATCATCACAAACGAATGTGAGTTGTAACGGAGGCAGCAACGGCTCAGCCACTATTTTAGCGGGCGGTGGAACCGGTACCGGCACTTATACCTATAGCTGGGCACCTTCTGGCGGTACAGGCGCAACGGCGACCGGATTATCGGCAGGATCATATACTGTAACTATTACAGATGCCAACGCATGTACAAAAACTCAGCTTGTGAATATTACGCAGCCTCCAGCCATTACATCGATCGTATCATCACAGACTAATATAGCCTGTAATGGAGGAGCTACCGGCTCAGCTACTGTTTCAGCGACTGGAGGGACAGGTACATATACCTATAGCTGGGCGCCTTCCGGTGGTACAGCCGCAACGGCGACCGGATTATCGGCAGGATCATATACCGTAACCATTACAGATGCCAATCTTTGTACAAAAACTCAGCTTGTGAACATCACCCAACCTGCGGCGATCACATCGATTATTTCTTCACAAACAAACCTGGCTTGTAACGGGGCAAACACGGGCTCTGCAACTATTTCAGTAAGTGGAGGAACAGGAACAAAGACCTATAGCTGGGCGCCATCCGGCGGTACGGCAGCAACAGCAACCGGACTTTCTGCAGGTGCTTATACAGTAACCATTACAGATGCGAATGGGTGTACAAAAAACCAGAATGTAATTATAAGCCAGCCTGCAGGGATCACATCAAGTGTATCGTCGCAAACAAATGTATCCTGTAACGGCGGGACCAATGGTTCTGCGACAATATCGGCAAGCGGCGGAGCTGGTGCCTATACCTACAGCTGGGCGCCGTCAGGCGGTGTAGCTGCTACGGCCACCGGGCTGGCAGCAGGCATATATACGGTAACTATCACGGATGCTAATGCATGTACAAAAACCCAGAATGTAATTATAAGCCAGCCTGCAGCGATCACATCAAGTGTATCGTCGCAAACAAATGTATCCTGTAACGGCGGGACCAATGGTTCTGCGACAGTATCAGCCAGCGGGGGATCTGGTGCCTTTACGTATAGCTGGGCTCCATCAGGTGGAACAGCAGCAACAGCCACCGGCCTTTCAGCAGGCGCGTATACGGTAACTATTACAGATGCCAATGGGTGTACAAAAGCCCAGAATGTAACTATTACCCAGCCAGCAGCTTTAGTAGCAGGCAACTCACAAATCAATATTACCTGTAACGGCACGGCTACCGGGGCTGCTTCCGTAACTCCATCCGGCGGAACCACTCCATATACTTATAGCTGGTCGTCGGGGCAAACTACATCTTCTATAACCGGGCTAATAGCAGGGTCTTATTCGGTACTGGTAACAGATGCTAACGGATGTCCCCTGACAAGAAATTTTATCATTTCTCAACCGAGCGCTTTAACTGTCACTATACCGGCTAAAACAGACGTAACAGTTGCCGGCGGTAACAATGGATCAGCTGCGGCGTCGCCGGTGGGAGGTACTGCTCCTTACAGTTACAACTGGACTCCGGGTAACCCTACAGGTGATGGATCCTCTACTGTTTCAGGACTGTCGCCGCAGACCTACACCCTGACAGTTACTGACGCAAACGGCTGCTCGGCTACTGCATCAGTAACGATCATCGATGTGTCTGATGTCACACCGCCGCCGGCTCCTGTGATTGTCAGTCCGGTAACTACGGCATCGACTAACGATGTTACGCCTGATATCAGCGGAACGGCCGAGCCTTCATCTGTAGTTACTATCATGATCGGCGGAACTCCTGTTGGTACTGCGAATGTGAATACTTCAGGAAACTGGACGTTTACGGTACCGGGTCCGCTGACTGAGAGTTCTCATGCAATCACGGCGACAGCCAAAGATGCTGCCGGCAATGTCAGCCCGGTAAGCAGTACGGTCAATTTAACGGTCGATACCACCAGTCCGGTTGTAACCGGCGTGGCTGACGCAGGTGTATATAATGCCAATGTGAATCCGGTATTTAATGAAGGTACCGCAACGCTTAACGGAGCAGCCTTTGCAAGCGGAAGTACGGTAAGTACTGATGGCGATTATACGCTGGTAACGACAGATAATGCGGGTAATGTCACCACCGTAAACTTCAAAATTGACAAGACCGCACCGGTTGTGGCCAGTGTGGCTGTTCCGGCGAACGGAACTTATGTGACCGGGCAGGATCTCGTCTTTACCGTAAATTTATCGGAGAACGTTGTTGTAAATACAACAGGAGGAGTTCCCTATATTCAATTGACGATCGGGGGAACAACAGTAAATGCCGCGTACCGCGGAGGCTCGGGAACTACGGCTCTGCAGTTCGGGTATACCCTGGTTGCGGGAAACCTGGACGCCGATGGAATTACAGCAGGAAGTTCAATCAGCCTCAATGGCGCGACCCTGGCAGATGCCGCAGGCAATAGTTCTGTAACAACCCTGAACAATGTAGGTTCAACGGCATCTGTAATGGTAGATGCCGTAGCTCCGACCCTGACAAATGTGTCCCTGACATCAGGCGGCTCTGATCCGGCTTTCGCCAAACCTGGTGATGTTGTCACGCTTAACTTCACTCCAAGTGAGCCTCTCGGTTCCGGTGTAACAGTACTGATCGCCGGCCAGCCTGCAGTTGTAACGCAATCCGGAGGCGGGTATCAGGCTACTTATACCATGCCGCTTTCTGCTTCGGAAGGTCCGGTAGCCTTCAGTATCAGTTATGCTGACGTCTCAGGAAATCCTGGTGCAGCAGTTTCAAGCACTACTGACGGAAGCAGTATCATTTTCGATAGAACGGTTCCTTCCGCTCCGGCAGGACTGAATGCCGCGGCACAGGATGGCCAGGTACTGGTAACATGGACTGCAAATCCGGAAAGCGATATCGCCTATTACAGGGTTTATGCCGGAACGTCGCCTAACCCTGCCGGGCCGGTTCAAACCATCACAGCGCCCGCTTTGTCTTTCCTTCATACAGGGCTGACCAATGGTACTACTTATTATTACCGTATCACTTCGCTTGACAAGGCAGGCAATGAAAGTCCTTTTACAGCGGGTGTTATGGCAACGCCTAAAACAGCTCAGACAATCACCTTTAATGTCATAGCGGCCCAGACATATAGTAATGAAGACTTTGACCCGCTTGCGGTGGCGAGCTCTGGATTGCCGGTCTCATACTCTTCTGATAATACTGCGGTGGCTACTGTGGTAGCCGGTAAAATACATATCACAGGAGTGGGAACCGCTACGATTACAGCTTCGCAACCGGGTAATGAAGTATTCGGTGCCGCAGCACCGGTTACCCAGCTTCTTACCGTAAACAGACAGAATGTTACCGTATCTGTCAATGCAGCTCCTTTGATAACGAAGGTGTACGACGGTAATACGGCAGCCAGTCTGGCAGCAGCTAATTATACCCTCAGCGGATTAAGAACCGGAGAGAGCCTGACAGTGGGCGGAACAGCAGTTTATGATACAAAAGCGGCAGGCTCAGGTAAGACGGTTACAGTTACCGACTTTGTCCTCAGCGGAGAAGGTGCTTCGAATTATACGGTAAGTTCTGCATCTGCAAGTACTACAGGAACTATTACAGCAAAACCGCTGAGCCTGTCACTGAATGCGGCCCCTCTGATCACGAAAGTGTACGATGGAAACAATGCTGCCGCTCTTGTTCCTGCTAATTATAACCTAAGTGGTGAGATCAGCGGGGATGCGGTAACCGTTAGCGGTACGGCAGCTTACAATAACAGCAATGTGGGAACAGGAAAAATGATCACCCTGAGCAGCTTTGTACTTGCCGGTGCCGATAAGGACAACTATACGCTCGGTACGGCTTCACTGGCTACTACGGGTAACATAACCCGCCAGTCCCTCGTGATCAGAGCAGACGATAAGGTGAAGATACAAAGTCTGCCGAACCCGGCTTTGACCGCTTCTTACACCGGCTTTGTGAATGGCGAAACCAATGCAGTGCTTACTCAGCAGCCGGTGCTCAGCACAACGGCTGTACTGAACTCGCCGCAGGGTACTTACCCGATCACAGTAAGCGGTGCAGCAGCAGCTAATTATTCGATCTCTTATGTGAACGGCACGTTAACGGTAGCCGCGGGATTCCCGACTTCGTTAAGCCTTGCGGCTGTTATGCTGTATGAAAATCAGCCTGCCGGAACACTTGCCGGTACGCTGAGCTCCACATCCGACGATCCCGGAGCTGTGTTTACATATTCACTGGTTTCAGGGACTGGTGATACAGATAATAATGCATTTGAAATACAGGCAGGCAGTAATGAGCTGCGAACCCGCGCTGTTTTAAACTACGAAAGCAAAAGCAGTTACAGTGTGCGGGTGCGTACTACAACTCAGTACGGCCAGAGCCTTGACAGGGAGTTTGTTCTGAACCTTTCTGATGTAAATGAGGCGCCGGCGCTTGCCGCCATTGCCGATCAGGCTATCTGTTATACGGAAACACAGCAAACACTGGCTCTAAGCGGTATCAGCCCCGGCGAAGATGCAAATCAGACTGTTTCTCTGTCTGTAAGTAATACAAACAGCCTCCTGTTTAATACTGTTACGGTAAGCTCGCCCTCAAATGGAAGTGCGCAGTTACAGTATACGATAAGGAATGGGCAGAGCGGCACGGGTGTAATCACCGTCACTGTAACTGATGACGGCGGTACGGCCAACGGCGGTACAGATACTTTCTCCAGGAGTTTTACAGTTACTGTAAATCCTTTGCCAGCCATTGTTATAAGCAGCGACCAGGGCGCAAGCGTAAGCAAGGGGGCCACGGTAAGGCTCAGCGCCACGGGAGGTACCAGTTACCAGTGGGCGAGTACGGATGGGATTATCAGCGGACAGAACAGCGCCACCCTTGAGGTCCGCCCGTCTGAAACCACAACCTACAGCGTTACGGCAAATAACGGTACATGCAGTACTGTGGCTGAATTCAGGCTGGAAGTGCTCGAAGATTACGACCTCGTTGAGGGAACCAACCTTGTTACTCCGAATGGCGATGGCGTAAACGACAAATTCGTTATCAGCAATATCGATATGTATCCTAATCACATCCTGCGTATTTACGACAGGGCGGGCAGGGAACTATATAAGGTAGGCAATTACAGCAACGATTGGGATGCAACGCTGAACGGAGCACCTCTCGCTGAAGACAGCTATTATTATATTATCGATTTTGAGGATGGCAGAAAAAAAATCAAGGGTTATATAACCGTAATAAGAGATTAACATGAGAACAAACAACATACAATTTCGTTTAGCAGCAATTATATTTGCAGTCTCCGGAGCTTTTACCACGATGCAAGTAAAAGCACAGCTTTCTCCGCTTGGAGCAATGTATTTTCAGAACCAGTATCTTGGAAACCCGGCAATGGCGGGAGCAGATAAGGGCCTGCATTTGGACCTGGCTTACCGTAAACAATGGAGTGTTGTTACTGGCGCCCCGACAACTCAGAGCGGCAGCTTAAATTATGGGAGCGGAAAGCGGGTTGGGCTCGGTGTCAATGTATTAAACGATGAAGCCGGGCTCCTGAAGCGTACCCGTGTAATGGGTACCTACGCTTATCATCTGCCGGTAGGAAGCGAAGATCAGAAGCTGAGCTTCGGCGTTTCCCTGGGCTTTATGGACGAGAGAGTAATGTCTGAAAAAATCAACGGTGATATGAACGACCCTTCGGTTGGAAAGTTCAACCAGCGGGAAACCTACCTGGATGGTGATTTCGGGGCGGCTTACAGGGGCCGGCGACTAACAGTCCAGGGAGCTATCCCCAATCTGAAGTCGTTCTTCGGATCGGACGAGGCCGAGCAAAGTAACATGGCAGATAGAGCAAGCTTTTTTGCCGCGGTGAGTTACCGCTTAGGCTTCCCGAATGCACTTGACGGCATGGGTCTTGAGCCTAAGGTTTGTTACCGTGGGATAGAAGGACATGATGGAATTGCCGACATTGGCTCCAATATAACCTTTGCCCAGGATAAGGTGAATCTGCTTGCTCTTTATCATACCTCCGAGAGCCTTACTCTCGGACTGGGGGTGAAGTATAAATCACTGGCACAGATAAACGGCATCTATACTTCAGGAACGGCAGCATTAAGAGGTAATACGAATGGTAATTTTGAGGTTAATCTTAAAATTAACCTGTCAGAGTTTTGATTGGGTATGGTCGTAGTACAATGCTACGGCCTTTCTTTTACATTTGATTTTGGTACGGGTGTTTTAAATGTCAATGCCGGCGCAGGATTATCTGCAGCCGGCATTGATTTTCAGGCATTCGCCATCTCTGCCATTTTACGGCATTCTTCTGCACAAGCTTTGCAAGCCCTGGCACATTCCTGGCAATGCTCATTCTCGTGCTTACTGCATTCATCGCCGCACTCTTCACAGAGCGTTGCACAAATACCGCACAATTCTCCTGCATGCCCGCTGTCCATGCTCATCAACTGAGCGGCAGCATAACAAAGAGCTGCACATTGCATATCCAGCTCTATACACCTGGCCATCATTTTTACGTCTTCTTCCTTTGTACATTCACTTGCGCAGTGATTGCAGATGGCTGCACATTTCAAACATGCTTCTATACATGATTTCCATTCGTGGTACCCCATAACATTAAATTTTTAGATCAATTAAATTGTTCGTTAAAAGTTTAACTGTCTGGAGCTTATGTGGTTTTTGTTTTTTCGTAAATAGAAACTCTGTATAAATAGTAGATTTTGAAAATGCTGATAGTGCAGCAGAAATGCGGCTGTAGCAGATCTTATCGTAAAACGATCCTCTTAGAATTCAAGGCTTCCGAATAAACCATTATTATAGTCGGCAATTGCCTGGTCGTTCTCTTCTACTGTGTTCATTACAAAATTTTCCTTAGCAGCGACAGGATCGTCAATAGGCTCGGCCGAAAGGAAGAGCAGCTGCACATCTTCTTCTGCTGTTAAGATGATGTCTTCATTTTCCTTCCCGAAAATAACCAGGTTCCCGGCGCTTACAGTTTTCTGGTTTATGTCAATGTTTCCTTTGGCAATGTATATCAGCGTCCAGTAGCCCGGATTTGCAGTAAGCTCAACTTGTTTCCCCTGTGCAATACTGCCCGATATGCTGATCACCGGGCTAAAGCTCCGGATCGGGCCTGTTTTACCCTCAAACGCACCGCTCACCAGCCGCAGGTCGACGCCTTCCTGCTGCAGGACCTGTGGCTGTTCCGCCTTTGCAGCGCGCTGGTACGACGGTTCATCCCATTTATTGACCCGCGGAACGTTTACCCATATCTGTATAAGTTCATAAATACCCCCTGTTTTGAGCATCTCGTCTGAAGGACCTTCGCTATGGAGTATGCCTTTGCCGGCAAACATCCACTGCACGTCGCCGGCTCTGACTATTTCATCGTGGCCGGCATTGTCTTTATGATATCCTTCGCCCTGAAGCATAAACGTAACCGGAGCAAAGCCCCGGTGAGGATGCGGATGTATACGCTGAGCGGAGCCAGGTTTTATCTGCGCCGGCCTCATATGGTGCAGTACTATAAAAGGATTGGCAAACCTGAAATCCTTATGCGGCAAGGGCTGAAGAACGGTTTCTTCTTTTGTGATCTGTTTTTCCCTGCCCTGCAGGATGTAATCAATTTTCTTTTTCATGAGCCGTTAAAATAATGTTTTTTTGAGACCGGGATCCCTTGCATTTTATTCATTCCTTATTAAAGCGATTTAATATATTTGAGCAGGATAAAAGATGCAAATTGATAAAAGACTTCTTTATTTCTATTTAAGATAGCTTAATAATGCCTTATTACCGCCACTATTCTTTCGATCTCTGGCTGACTTTAATTAAATCTAATCCGGGCTTTAAAGCAGAACGCGCACATTATTTCTTTGAGAACTATAATCCCCTGAAAAAAGCCTGGAAGAAGTGGCAACAATCTTTCGCCGGGTTGATCTAATGGTTAACAGTATTATTCCACAAGAGATACGCGAGCTGCTTGCTGAGAATTACAGGAAAATATCGGACATTAACTACCTGCACAATATCAGCAGTTTTGAAGTGCAGGCTAATATTTTAAAGACCATGCTGAACACAGGTCTTTTATAAAAAGAGAAAAATCAAAATAAAAAGAGAAACAAATTATTTATGGATATTATACATACAATTTTGGGCAATGATGTAGAGGCGGGCTTACTTGTCATACTAAACCTGATCGTAATAGAAAGCCTGCTATCTGTGGATAATGCGGCTGTGCTTGCCACTATGGTGATGGATCTGCCCCGTGAGCAGAGGGATAAGGCATTGAAATACGGTATTATCGGCGCGTACGTGTTCAGAGGTATCTGCCTCTTCCTGGCCGCATGGCTGGTGAAGATCTGGTGGCTTAAGCCGCTGGGCGGGCTGTATCTTTTATACCTGGCCTTTGACTATTTTAAGAGTAAGGGGAAAGGTGAGGAAGAAGACGAGGTCGACAAAAGCAAAAGCTGGATTTATCGGTCTACAGTAGGTGTTATTGGCACTTTCTGGGCTACCGTAGCTCTTGTAGAAGTAATGGACCTTGCTTTTTCTATCGATAATGTGTTTGCGGCAGTAGCATTTACGGATAATATTTACCTGATATATATAGGTGTTTTCATCGGGATCCTGGCAATGCGTTTCGTGGCGCAGGCTTTTGTAAAGCTGATGGAAAAGTTTACTTTCCTTGAAACCATTGCTTTTATTGTAATAGGGGTGCTCGGAGTGAAGTTATGCTCATCGCTGTATACTCACTTTAATCCGGGTACGGAGCTGTCAGAGTTTATAGAAGGCGAAAAAACAGATCTTTTTGTTTCACTGTTCACAGTTGCTATATTCATAATACCCGTACTTACATCCTTGTTATTCAATTATCCCAGAAAGCATGTTGAACAAGCTTCGGTAGCTGAACTGGCAGAAGATGTGCTTGAAAAGAGCTAGTCTTATTTGCTGAGACCAGGATGTCTGCCTGCATAGGTGCTGTCTGTTTTTTTTGTTGTTGAAACGGAATATTGATATATTTAATATGCCTTTAGCAACCAATTATAACCAGACAGACCTATGAAGACCAATTTAAGAAAACAGATCATTTTATTGCTGCTGCTTTTTACAGCGGCGGGGACGACACAGGCGCAGAAAGCCCGAAATACAGCTGTTATACCGGGTAAAGTATGGTCAATAGAGAAAGCCAATGCCTGGTACAATGCTCATCCCTGGATCAATGGGGCCGACTATATTCCGTCAAATGCTATAAATCAGCTGGAAATGTGGCAGGCAGAGAGTTTTGATCCTGTCCTTATAGATAAGGAGCTTGGCTGGGCGGAGCAGATCGGGTTCAATACCATGCGTGTTTATTTGCATAGCCTTGCCTGGAAGCAGGACGCCGCAGGGTTTAAGAATCGGATGGGACAATTTCTTGATATTGCCGCCAGGCATAAGATACAGCCCCTGTTCGTTTTTTTTGACGATTGCTGGAACAAAGAGGCAAGGGCGGGCAAACAGCCCGACCCGAAGCCGGGCGTACACAACTCTGGCTGGGTACAGGATCCGGGCGATCCTCTTTCAAAAGACAGCACCGTCTTTCCTGAACTCGAAAAGTATGTTAAAGACGTGCTTACGCGTTTTAAAAATGACAAACGTATATTGCTCTGGGACCTTTATAATGAGCCGGGTAACAGCGGGAAGCTGGAGTCTTCATTACCTTTGTTAAAAAAAGTATTCAGCTGGGCGCGCGAAGTAAATCCTGATCAGCCGATAAGTGCAGGTTTGTGGGCATGGGACTTTGAAAAGCTGAATGCATTCCAGCTGTTAAATTCAGACATTATAACTTATCATGACTATGAAGAGCCGCAATGGCATCAGCGGGTTATTGACCTGCTGAAAGCGTCGGGCCGGCCCCTTATCTGTACCGAATATATGGCCCGTACGAGGAACAGCCGCTTTGCCAACATCCTTCCGATGCTGAAAAATGAAAATGTCGGGGCGATCAACTGGGGTTTTGTTGCCGGTAAAACGAATACGATCTATGCCTGGGATACCCCGCTGCCGGATGGCAGTCAGCCTTTGGAATGGTTCCATGATATTTTTAAGCAGGACGGAAAGCCGTACAGGCAGGACGAGGTAGACCTTATCAAAAAATTAAATAACAAATAATATTGTTATAAAACGACGGTTCACGCGGCCCGGGATGCTTATCGGCAATCCGGGCCTTTTTTATTGCCTTTTTAAAAATTAAAGGTCCGTTTCATCTGCATTAAGCCCCTGGGCCGGGCCCATTTATCATTTAATTGTAACCAAAACTTGATGTGTCCGTAGAAAATGCGGGGAATTTTGTACTAGCTAACACAAGAGCACGATAATATACCGGCATGGCAGAAATAAATGCAGGGTGCCGGAGCGCTTAACGTGGCCGCATAGATCAGTATGACCTAAGTATTATTAATGATTTATCAGGCAAACTTTGACAGCTTGCCCATACGCAGACGCCCGATGGCCAAATACTATTTCTCCAATATAAGGAGACCGATATTTTTTTTATACCTGATTTTATCATCGACGCTGCTTCTTGGTAGCTTAAAGTCTTATTCACAGCAGTCTCCTCCCGTATATGGCCTGAACGACTGGATGGGAGCCTTAGATGGAAGCCTTAAAATATCTCATATTACTATTCCTGGTACACACGATTCGGGTGCGCAACATGATATGGCTATTTTCGGAGCAGACATTGATGGCACTGCGAGAACCCAATCTCTGAATATTCCTCAGCAGTTGGAAGCCGGGATCCGGTTTTTTGATATCAGGGCGCGCCGTGTTGCCAATGCTTCTTCAGATCCGCAGACCACACGTTTTGAAATATATCATGGGCTGGCCAAACAGTATATTAATTTCGGCTGGATACAGGAACAATGTAGAATCTTTTTGGAAGCCAATCCCTCAGAATGTATTGTGCTGACCCTGAAAATAGAAGAGGAAACAAATTCATTTATACCGACCGAAACCATCGATACCCGTAAAACTTTCGAGCAGGTGTTCGACAGTTATGTGAATCTTAAACCCAATTTATGGTATAAGGAGAACCGCATTCCGACTTTAAGTGAAGTCAGGGGAAAAATTGTACTTGTTCGCAGGTTTGATGCAGTATCGCTGCCTAAAGGTTTAGATTATTATAGCTCTTCGCTGTTCAAGAAACAAGACAACTATTCATTCGCGAGAGCAAGCACATATCCCGTAAAATGGACGGATATCAGCAATTATTTAAATGAGGCCAGAAATAGTACAGCTTTAAATCACTATTATATAAATTATTCAAGTGCGGTCGGGATGTACAAATTGTGGGGGCCGGCTAGTGTGATCGGTGAGATTCCTGATGTTCCGAGTGTTTCCAATTATATTAATCCCCTTGTTTATAACTTTTTTAATTCCTCCTCCACCTACGGACGTTATGGCAGTATCCTGCAGGATTTTGCCACAGCAGGCACCAACGAAAAGATCATCCGCTCCAACTTTTTGTTAAAATCTATAACAACGGTCGCTAACCCGTACGGAGGATATAAATACGTAGACTTCGCTGTTAATTTTGCGACAGCCGTAAGCGGCCTCAACAGCGCTAATTTTGATTTTACCTGGGAGGGCGGACAAAAGCCCGAGTGGGCTTATGCCTGGGCTGCAGCCAATAACAGCTGGATCGTAAGAGTAAAGGTTAATGGCAACAGCCGGGTCGGATTAAAAATGATCAACAGCACAGGGATGGACAGGCAGGCTGTTAATTTGCCTTTCCATGATAACTCTGCCGATTACTATATCGTTCCTGCTCCGTTGATTCTTTCTTTTAACCCACAGTCGGCACCAGTTGCTACGCCTGTAACTATTAACGGAAATTATTTTAACACAGCTAATAAAGATAATAATGTGGTATGGTTCGGTGCTACGAGGGCGAATGTTTTGTCGGCAACGGCTAACAGCCTGATCGTGTCGTCGCCTCCGGGGGCCGACTTCCGGAATATCACCGTACTTGACAAAACCACCTCTCTGAGCGATGCCTCGGGAAGCCCTTACAATATAACCCGCACGGTGCCCTCGCTGGATTTTCCGCGCCGGAGTTTCATCAGCGAGGCGCAGGCAAAAGCTGTTCTGAGTAATGATTTTGATAATGACGGCAGGCCTGAGCTTGCCGCGATCTGGAAAGATAACCAGGGAGTTACTGTCTTTAAAAGCAGCCAGAACGCCGGTGTTCCTGTCGATCCTTCCAAATTTACTAAAGTATACTGGTCTGCTCTAGGCGCCAATATCATCTCTTTTACGTCTGCCGATATAGACGGAGACCAGATGATTGATCTGGTTGTAACGCGTACAGACAATAAGATAACCATTTTACGGAACAAAGGGAATTTTCAGTTCGACCCTTTTACATTTTCAGTAAATACAGATCCGCAGAGTGTGGCTGTTGCCGATATGGATGATGACGGAAGGACTGATGTAGTAATAGCTAACGGAAGTGATAATTCAGTTACTCTTCTAAGGAACAGCAGCGCTGCGGGAAGTATAGCTTTCAGGGCGTCTGACAGATTTGCCCTGCCTGTTGCAGGAGGTGAACGTTCTGTGGCGCTCGCCGATATGAACGGCGATAAAAAGGCAGATATTATTGTTTGTAATACGGCATCGAACGGAGTTTCTTCTGTCTCAGTTTTATTAAATATCGGAGAAGAGGGGATAGCATGGTTTGATGCTGCTACTTCACGTACAGATATAACTGCAGGAAACTGGGCCCGCGGACTTCGTGTGGCAGATATAAATAACGACGGATGGAATGATATCGTTGTGGCGAACGGCGGAACTGCCGATATTTCTATATTCAGAAATAAGGGGCTGGGGAATATCAGTGCTGCCAATTTTGAAAGAAAGAATATTCCTGCTGGTTCAGAGCCGCGTTCTATGGCGCTGGGCGACCTCGACGGCGACGGGTATCCTGATATTGCCGTAGCGAACTACACTGGTAAAACGGTTACTGTCTTAAGAAATAAAGGCAACGGTAGTTTGCAGGAAAGCTCATTTGATAAAAGCACGTATAACAATGCAGGTACAGACCCGCTGGGTATTCTTGCCGACGACCTGAATGCGGATAGCCAGAGCGACCTGGTAGTGGGCAATTTTAACAGCGCTGCCGCGGCAGGAGCAAGCGGGTTGATGATATTACCTAACGAGCCCTTGTTCGCACCTGCCAACCTGAATGCTACGGCTGCAAACGGAAAGGTTGTCCTTAAGTGGGATGCCGGACAGAGCACCAGCAGCGCAATGGCAGGGTACAGGATCTATGCTGGAACTTCGGAGGCGAATCTCGTTGCTTTGCCGGGGCTTGTAACCGGCACTACTACTTATGTTCATTCGGGACTCACCAATGGTACCACATATTACTATAAGGTAGCAGCCGTTTACAGCACAGAAAGCCCGCGGATCGGAGCTGTAAGCGCTATGCCTACAGATGCCAGGCCGGTAGTGATCTATGCAGGAATTGCATCATCCAATGGTAACCCCGGTTTTGCCAGGCCGGGCGACCGTATCACCATTAAGTTCAGCACAGATACGCAGCTGGATCTTTTCGGCGATAGTTACAGTATGCTGACAGGTATGCAATGGAGTACGATAGAATATAAAGGATACAGCACCGATGTTTCCGGCGTATCCTATAATTATGAAGCAAGTTATGTGCTTACTGCGGCTGATGCCGGATATGATCAGTTAATGTTCCCGTTCGTGATCTCAGATTACACAAGTCTTGCGGGAAATACCTCCAACGTAACCATATCTTCTACAACAGATCAGAGCAAAGTGATCGTTGATATTACCGCTCCGGTAATAGGAAACTTTAAGATCAGATCAGACAATAATAATACTGCGCTTGCGAAACCTCTTGATTATGTTACCTTGAGTTTTACAGCCTCAGAAGAACTTGATCTGTATCCTTCAGGGGAAGCTTACAGGGTCAGGATAGGCACGCATGATGTCGCATTGAGCGGCGGGGCAGAAGTAACGCCATCCGGCACCCAGTATCGCTATTATGCCATTTGCCAGATGACAGCCGCCGACTCTCCCGGACCTGTAACTTTCTCAGTTAAGAATTACGCAGACAGAGCCGGTAATACCGGAACTGACAAGTCAGAAGTTCATTCATCTGAGCAGGTGATCTTTGATAAAAAGGCGCCGGCGATCAACGTCGAGAGCATGACAAGCTCCGGAACTCAGCCTTTACTTGCCACGAACGGAGATAAGATAACGGTATTTTTTACATCGGATGAGCCTTTAAATACTGTTAATGTTAGTATTGCAGGTCGCCCGGCTGTGGTAAGTGCAGCAGGGACCAATCGCTGGAAGGCTGAATATATCCTTGATGAGCTTGCTGCGGAAGGCATAGCCGCTTATAATATTCAGATTGCAGATCTCGCCGGGAACCCAAATGGTTTGATCGGTGCCAGGAGCATTAAAATTGACCGTAGTCCGCCGCTGATTACCGTAAGCAGTATCAGCAGTTCGAATGTGAAACCTAATTTTGCGCGGTTGGGAGATATAATAAGCCTGTATTTTTCATCAAATGAAGATCTGGGTCAGGTATCTGTTGCCATTGCCGGCAAGCAGGCTGCTTTGACCTTTTTGGGCGCCCGGCAGTGGAAAGCCGTACTTACAGCAGATGTTTCCGTACCGGAGGGTTTAGTGACATATACTATCAATAGCAGCGACCCTACAAGGAACAGCAGCGTGTTAATTGAGAATGGCGCCGTTACTGTAGATTTTACTGCTCCGGTTATTACGGTGAGCGATATCAGCAGTTCTAATTCACAGACAAGTCTGGCCAGACAGGGAGATGTTATAACTCTTTTATTTGGTGCAAATGAGGATCTGGATCTGGCTTCTGTTACTATAGCGGGCAGGCAGGCTGAAGTGAACAATATCGGGGCAGGGCAATGGAAGGCCGTGCTGACACTGAACGGATCAGAGGCAGAGGGCCTGCTGCCGTACCGCATCGAGGCAAAAGATCCTGCGGGTAACAGCCGCATTGTCACAAATATCTCTGTAATAAGGATAGACCTTACGGCTCCCCTTATTACAGCGGGTAGTGTCAGCAGTTCGAATACACGGGCTGATATGGCAAAATCCGGTGATCTTATTACTCTTTTATTTGCGTCTAATGAAGATCTGAGACAGGTTTTAGTAACTATAGCGAGGAAACAGGCTGTTGTGACAGCCAGGGGAGCAGGACAATGGAAAGCCGAATACAGGCTGGACGGATCAGAATCTCAGGGGATGCTGCCATATAGTATTGAGGCAGAAGACTTAGCAGGTAACAGCCGCGTACTCTCGCAGGTATCAGCCATTAAGATAGATCTTGAAGCGCCGGTCATTACCGTGAACAGTATCAGCAGCTCCAATGTGCGGGCTGCTGCAGCCAGGACAGGTGATCTTATAACCCTCCTGTTCAGAACAAATGAAGTACTGAGCAATATTTCTGTGACTATAGGAGGTAAAACTGTTAGCCCTGTTAATCTCGGATCGAATCAGTGGAAAGCAGAATATAGTATTGACAGCTCAACACCCGAAGGCCTTTTGGCTTACAGCATAACCGCTTCAGACCTGGCTGGTAATGAAAATGTACTGCCAGCCATCAGTACAATACTGGCAGATAACAAGGCTCCAGTTATTACTGTAACAAGTGTCAGCAGCTCGAATCCGCAGGGCGGTTTCGCCAGGCCCGGAGATAATATTACTGTGGTTTTTGGAACCAACGAAAACACCAGCCAGGTTGCCGTTACCATTGCCGGGCAGCAAGCCATACTGAGCAGTACAGGCTTGAACCAGTGGAAGGCAGTTTATAGCCTTAATACCTTAGTGCCAGAAGCGTTAATCGCCTATACTATCAATGCTACAGACCTTGCCTCCAACGGCAGTAATATTTCAGAAAGAAGTGGAATCCTGTTTGATAAGACAGCTCCTCTGGTAACTGTAACCAGTATCAGCAGCTCTAATGTTTTGCCGGGTTACGCAAAGGCGGGGGATATAATAACATTGATCTTCAGTGCCAATGAAGCGCTGTCCGTTCCGCTGATAACGATAGCGGGAATGCAGGCATCGGTAGAAAACCTGGGGAGTAACCGCTGGAAGGCGCAGCACCAGGTTCTTGGTTCGGAGCTTAACGGTTCTGCTGCTTATGTTATTAAAGCCTCAGATATGGCAGGCAATTCTCAAAACGGGAACTTCGTAAGCAATATTATCCTGGACACTAAAAGTCCGCAGAAACCATTCATATATAACGAAGGAGCAGCAACAGGCCTGTTCACTAATAATAAGCAGCTTACGCTGGCAGGTACTGCAGAACCCGGGTCAACATTGACGTTGCAGATGAACGGAGTTAACTCAGGGATTTCTGTAAAAGTGAACGCTCTGGGAGCCTGGGTCATAGACAATGCCCTGGTAAACCTGGCCGACGGGGTATATGAAATTACTGCTGTTTCCAAAGACGACGCCGGAAATGTAAGTGAGAAAAGTAATATATACAAGGTAACGGTAGATACGGGAGTTCCCCCGATGCCGGTGATAAGCCGCATCAGCGAGGATACCGGCAGCAGCGGTAACGACGCCTTAACCAGTGATCAGACTATTGTATTATATGGAGTGGCGGAACCGGGCAGCACCATAAGAATATTCAAAAACGGTGTAGAGATTACCGGTATAAGTATAATAACCGACCAGCAGGGATCCTGGAGTTTCGACTACAGCGCCGCGGTACTGGATAATAATTCGCATTCATTTACGGCGACAGCTATAGATGCAGCAGGCAATATCAGCAATCGCAGTCTGCCTTTTATCCTTGTTATAGATACGCTTAAGCCTTCTGCTGTTTTTGTACTTGACAGGGGAGTTCCCGAAGGAAGTATACAGATCAGCGGTAATACGGAAGCCGGTACCGTGGTAACTATTACTACGGGTAGTACCACGCAGGGGCCGGTCAAAGTAACAGCAGACAGGGACGGGAAATGGTCTTATTCATATCCCTCGATGTTTGCTTCAGGGAAATATACGATCCGCACAGAAGCTGTTGATATAGCAGGAAATAGAAGTGATGCATACGAAACCAGCTTTTTAATTCAGCCATCCCTGCAATTCGATGCCATCGTGCAAAAGGTTTACGGAGACAGGGATTTTATGCTGCATGCTGAATCAAGTGATGGTTCGTCTATTGTTTTTTCAAGCTCGGATCGGTCTGTCGCAACAATTACTGGTGGAAACGTACACATTGCAGGAGCCGGAAAAGCCGAGATCACTGCAACTATAACAGGGCGTAACGGATGGGAGGGAATCTCGGTTACGCGTGAACTGATAGTCGGTAAAGCCAGACAATATATCAAAGTTACCGAGGTTCCGGTACTCATGCTTAACGCCGGAGCTGCAGAGATAAGAGCTGTTTCTACAAGCGGACTGCCGATAATATATTCTGTTCCTGACGAGAGCGTAGTTACCTTATTAAACAATTTTGTAAAGCCATTAAATACCGGCACAGCTACTGTAAGTCTTAAGCTGGCAGAAGATCGTAACTATACAGCGGCTGATACCACTATATTAATCCGGGTAGTGGGAGATGGGGAGCAATCTATAGCCTTTAACAAAGTTGTATCGCCAAACGGAGACGGCGTGAATGACGATCTTATTATAAGCGGCGTTTCGGGATACCCTGAGAACCGCCTTGTCATTGTGAACAGGAATGGTGCTATTGTATTTGAGAAGGAGAACTACAGTAGTACAAGCGGAGCAATACCCTGGACCGGAGCAACAGGTTTTAAAGGCTTGCTGTCGGGCGAAAAAGATAATCTTCCCGAAGGAACTTATTTCTATTTATTCGAATATAAAGAGGGGAATTCTTCAAAGCGTAAAACCGGTTACTTCCTGCTGAAATACTAGCTTCAGCAGGAATAAAAAAACGTTTTATTTCTCTCAATATCATGGTGGTTGAAGCTTAAACAGCTTTTTGGCGTAACTTTTTTTCTTCCTTTTGGTAAAAGGGATTGTCCATAGTTGAACTTTTAATGCTACGCTGAAAGTAGTACAATATATTATGAATTCTGATTTTATCCATTTCTCTGATACCGTAATCAGAGAGAAACAAAACCCGGGGAACGGTGATGCACGGGGTTGCGAAACATCTGAAAGAAAGATACAAAGCTTAGTTCCTGAAGTAAAAAGACGTAGACGTTATGTTGTTTTCAGCTTTTTGCTGGTTATGGCGACGGTATTTGATGCTTCTAAAGCTTATTGCCAGTATGACTGGGCCGGTTATTTTATTAACCAGTTGTTCTGGAATGGTTGTCCTAATCCAGACAGACAGCTCAATATTTTTGCTGACAATATCACTCCCACCTCAGCCACATTGCGAGGGTTTTTCAGGGCTCAGGCATTCCCTGAATGCGGTAATCACGTCGACGCGGTCGATGGTGGCTTTTACTGGACGGTAGATTATAACACTATTCAGAGAAGGGACGGTGATACTTATTATTTGCTGATTAATAATAGCAGGAATTACGGAACAGTGGCAGGTACTACCGGCAAGATTTTATGGTTTGCAGGAGGATTAAGGAATTTCGGGTGGCAATCCATGGATGTAGGTCTTCGGCCGGGAAATACCTATTATTATTGTGGATGGAGAGCCTGGAGCTTCGCGGGCGACTGGCAGGGTATAAGTTCAACAAAGGAGTTCACTGCACCGGTGAATGTTACTTCGGTTGTAGCTCAAAGCAGCCCTTTAAATAACAATTATTCGAGCGTTCAGTTCCGGGTGACTTTCGACGGGCCGGTAAAAGGCCTGACTGCAAGTAATTTTTCACTGGTTACTTCAGCTGGTGCAGCCGGAGCGTTTGTTACCGGAACGCCGACTATTTACGGTTCTGGAATAGGAGACGGAACGTCAAGGGAGTGGCTTGTTCAGGTAAATACAAGCGCTGTAACAACCGGAACAATTAGATTAAGTGTTGGATCTGGCAACAACATCATAAATAATGCCGGCAGAACAGTCGGCATATACAATGAGGGATTTGTAAGCAGCGACACGTATACGGTAGACAGGGTTGCGCCGCTGGCACCTGTATTTACAGGAGTAAACCCGGATACCGGTAACCCCGGAGATAATATAACAGCCAATACGAACCCCGTATTAGACGGTACAGCTGAAGCAAACAGCAAAGTTACTGTAAATGATAACGGGGTAACAACCGTTATTACAGTAAGCGCTGCAGGAGCATGGCAATATTCCCTGCCGAACCGCAGCAATGGTACTTATACCTTAACTGCTACTGCAGCAGATGCCGTAGGTAATGTGAGCCCGGCAGGTACTTTTTCTTACCGGATTAAAACTACGCCCCCGTCGTCGCCAGGGGTTATAACCAGTATAGTTAATGATACAGGTGTTTCGTCAACAGACAGGATCACGAACGATAATACCCTGACGTTTACAGGTACGGCTGAAGCCGGCGGAATTGTATCGGTATTTATTAATACGAATACAACCGCGGCGGGTACTGCAAATGCAGACGCTTCTGGAAACTGGACTTATACTACCCCGGCACTCGGCAGTGGACCATATTATTTTTCTACAATGGTAACAGACGGGGCCGGGAACAGCAGTTCAAGAAGTGTGGCAACGGCTACATGGACTATTGATGCTACGGCTCCTGTTATAAGCGGGATATCTGTTTTAAGCTCCAATGTACTGCCTGCTACCAGGGCAAAAGTCGGCGACAAGATAACACTAACCTATACGTCAAGCGAACAGGTTAGTTCTGTCGTTACAATCGCCGGGCGTGCAGTTACCGCTACTAATACAGGTAATAACTGGAAAGCAGAATACGTACTAACGGCAGGAGATACAGAAGGGCTGGTAGCCTATACCATCAGCGTGACCGATGTTGCAGGAAATGTTGTAGCTTCTCCTGTTTCCACTAACAGTACGATCCTCTTTGACAGGACTAACCCTGCATTAAGCGCGCTCCAGGTAATCAGTTCAAACAGCAATCCGGCAAGGGCGAAAAATGGCGATAAAATAACGGTAAGTTATACATCCAGTGAGGCTGTTAGCTCCGTGGTAAGTATTGCCGGCCATTCAGTTTCAGCAACATCGGCGGGTAATAACTGGACGGCTGAATATATTCTTCAGGATTCTGATACCGAGGCCTTGATCCCTTATACAATAAGCCTGACAGATCTGGCAGGGAATGTTATGTCGCCTGCAATATCCGCCAACAGTTCAATCCTGTTTGACCGTACGGCGCCAACGATCAGTGCAGTACAAATCGCCGGTTCCAATAGTAATCCGGCCAGGGCGAAGGTGGGCGACAGGATCGTCCTTACTTACACCTCAAGTGAAACAGTCAGCTCATCAGTAAGTATCGCCGGACGTTCTGTTACAGCAACGAATACCGGGAATAGCTGGACAGCTGAATATGTTATGACGGGCGCTGATACAGAGGGCTTGATTCCTTATACGATCAGCATAACGGATCCTGCGGGAAATACTGTTATTTCGCCTGTATCGGCAAACAGCACTATTACCTTTGACCGTACAGCCCCGGCAGTCAGTGCCGTAGTTATCACCTCATCCAACAGTAATCCGCTGCGTGGCAGGACAGGTGATGTACTAACGCTTGCCTACACCTCCAGCGAAACGGTAAACTCCCTGGTGAGCATCGCCGGGCATGTAATTACTGCCACAAATACAGGCAACAACTGGACCGCACAGTATACGCTTACTGATGCAGATACAGAGGGGCCCGTGCCTTATACGATCAGTGTAACTGATCGGGCCGGTAATACCATAGCGAGCCCGGTATCAGTAAACAGTACCATTGTATTCGATAAGACAGCGCCGCTTCTGAGCATGATGCAGATCGTGAGTTCGAACGGTAATGCTGTTATGGCAAAAACCGGCGATAAAATCACTCTTACATACAGAGCCAGCGAAGCAGTGTCTTCCACTGTAACTATAGCGGGTAATACTGTTACAGCAAATGCTGCCGGCAACAACTGGACAGCTGAGTATATTCTTAGAAACACTGATGCAGAAGGTCTGATTCCCTATACTGTAAGCGTGAAAGACCTTGCAGGCAATGCTGTACTGGCGCCCGTGGCTGAGAACAGCACGATCACCTTTGATCGTACCAGCCCGGTAATCTCTCTGTTAATGGTTGAGAGCTCGAACGGCAATACCTCGCAGGCAAAAACCGGCGATAAAATAACAATTACTTATGTTACCAGTGAACTGGTAACCTCCCTGGTAAACATCCGGGGGCATGTTGTTACTGCGAACAGGACGGGAAATAACTGGATCGCTGAATATATACTCACAAACACAGATACCGAAGGACCTATTCCTTATAGTGTAACGGTAACAGATCCGGCTGCAAATGCAGTAACCGAAAGCAACAGTGGCTTTATTAATTTTGACAGAACCAATCCGCAGATCCGGAACCTGAGTTTTACTACTTCTAACAGTAACTCTGTATTGGCAGAGGTTGGAAATACCGTAACCCTGCAATTCGACACGGATGAAACGGTTATACAGCCGGAGATAAAAATTTCAGGCCATACTATCGTGGCTTCAAATATGGGTGGAAACACCTGGAAAGCGCAGTATGTGATGGCAGTAGGTGACACTGAGGGTAAAATTCCTTACGTCATAAAAGTAACGGACCCTGCCGGGAACGCAACCCCGTTAAGCGCAGAAAGTGACGTTGTTTTTAAAACAGCCCCGGTATTTACCTGGCAGCTTCCTGCAAAGACCTATGGAGATGCCGCATTTACGACAACAGCAGCAACCAGTCACAATGAAACAGTGATAAAATACAGCAGCAGCAATCCGGTAGTGGCTACCATTGATGAAAATTCGGGACAGGTTTCGATCCATCAGGCAGGAGTAACTGAGATTGCAGCATTGCAGCCTGAGAGTGCACATTTTCTTAATCATAGGGAAACCCGCTTATTGACGGTTAACAAGGCGGCGCTGTCTGCGCAGATCAATGCAGCAGAAAAAATATACGGAACAGCGAATCCTTCTTTTTCTGCCGGGTATTCAGGTTTTGTCAATGGCGAAAATGAAAACGTAATAGACCGTAAAGGAGTAGTTAATACAGTTAACCCGGTTGATCAGAATACGCCCGCAGGTATTTATGGTTTGTATTTTGCCACAACTCCGGAAGATATCAACTATTATTTTACCTTAAATCAGAGTGCGGTACTGACCATCAGAAAGGCAGCGGCTTCGATAACATTTAACAGTCTGACGCCAAAAATGTACGGCGACAGCGATTTTGCACCAGGAGCAACAAGTAACCATACCGAAAGCCCTGTTACCTACAGCAGCAGTAACCCTGCCGTTGCCACTATTGTTAATAACCAGATTCATATTACAGGTGCCGGAACAACGGTCATTACAGCTTCCCAGGAAGGAACGGCGAATTATCTCCGGGCTACGGATATTACTTCAACGCTTACGGTTAATAAGGCTCCTTTAATGATCACTGCCGTGGATAAAACCAAGATTTTCGGTCAGGCTAATCCGCAGTTCTCTTTTACGTATTCAGGATTTAAATATGCAGATACGTATAATTCTCTCAGAACGTTGCCGGCAGCATCAACGCCGGCCGTCTGGAATTCAGCAGTAAACGTTTATCCTATCAATGTCGCAGGAGCCGCGTCAGACAATTATGTCATCAGTTATACTGCAGGCAGGCTGCATATCGGTAAAAAGGACCTGGTCGTAACAGCCGATAATCAGTCGAAGAAATATGGAGAAGACAATCCGGCATTTACCGTAAATTATTCAGGATTTATTGACGGAGAAGATAGGAACTTTCTTAATTCCGAGCCGATAGCCAGTACCGCAGCTACATCAGATACGCCGGTCGGCGACTATCCGGTTATTGTAAGCGGAGGAGCTTCCCTGAATTATAACTTTATTTACCAGAGCGGAAACCTGAGTATCGGCAAAAATGCTTCCGCTATTGCCATTAACCCGCTGCCTGCAGGTAAACTCTACGGAGATGCAGGGTTTACGATCACCGCTTTCGGGAATCACTCGGAAACTCCGATTACTTACAGCAGCGGCAACCAGTCTGTAGCAACAGTAGACGCAGATGGATTTGTTCATATAACCGGAGCAGGAACCACTACTATATTGGTGTCTCAGGCCGCAAGTACGAATTATAGCGCACCTGCCAGTATCAGTAGAGTTCTGACGATTGGCAAGGCTCCGCTCAGCATCAGTGTAGCTCCATCTTCAAAGAAATATGGAGAGGATAATCCGGAATTTCTTATCAGCTACAATGGTTTTGTAAATAATGAAAATGAGGCGCATCTTATTTCGCTGCCCGTTGCCAATACTACCGCCGAAAGGTATTCGCCGGCAGGTGAATATCCGGTTACTTTAGACCAGGCTTCTTCGGCTAATTATGAGATCTCTTATGTGAACAGTAAACTGACTGTTCTGCGTAATGAGGCAATAGTAAACTTCGCCGGTTTGCCGGTTAAAACATATGGGGATGCTAATTTCAGTGCCGGAGCAAGAAGCAATCACAGCGAGTCTGCCCTGGTTTACAGCAGTAGCAATACCAGCGTAGCTACCATCGACCAGAATGGTATTATCCATATTACAGGTGCCGGAACAACCCTTATTAAAACAGCACAGGGCGCCAGTTCAAATTATGAAGCCGCCACAGAGATCAGCCAGACGCTTACAGTAAACAAAAAAACTCTGAGAATCACTGTGGAGAACAAAAGCAAACGATACCTGGAAGATAACCCTTTGCTTACGGCAATATATACGGGTTTCGTAAATAATGAGCACGAGAACGTGTTAACTGTTCCCGTATCTCTCAGCACCACTGCAGATAAAAATTCTGTAACCGGAGAGTATCCGATACATGCTGAACGTGCTGAAGCAGCCAATTATGCGATCAGTTATACAGACGGTATATTTATTATCAATCCGGAGCAGAGCAATATAACATTCAATACGCTTCCTGTAAAAGTTTTCGGAGATTCTGATTTCTTCAGCGGGGCTTTAAGCGTCCACAATGAAACTCCTGTAACCTATATAAGCAGCAACCCGCAGGCAGCAATAGTAACAGCCGACGGAACCGTTCATATAACAGGAGCCGGGCAGACTGTGATAACCGCATCGCAGGCGGCAAGTACCAACTATGCGGCGGCAAGAAATATGAGCCAGGCACTGACGATAATGAAGGGATCTCCTGAAATCATTGTTTCAGAGGTAAGCTTTAAAACTTACGGAGATGCCGATTTCTCAGTGCAGGGAGCAAGCATTAACCGGGAAACGGCTATAACTTATGTGAGCAGTAAGCCTTCGGTTGCGACTATCAGTAGCGAAGGGCTCGTGCATATTGCCGGAGCCGGTGTTACTACCGTTACCCTTACGCAGGCAGGTTCTTCTAATTATGAAGATGCCACCCCGGTAAGCTGGAACCTTTTTGTTGAAAAGAAGGCCGCAGAGATCAGCTTCGCAGAGCTTCCTGTCAAAACCTTTGGTGATCCTGATTTTAGCGGGAATGCCGGAAGCAATCATAACGAAAGTCCGATAGTATATAAAAGCAGCAGCAGTGCGATAGCAACTATTGCTAACAACCTGATATCGATCAAGGGCACCGGCCAGGTATTAATTACAGCACAGCAGGCCGAAAGTGCTAATTATCTCGCGGCCTCTGTTCAAAGAGTACTTACCGTAACCAAAGCTGTTCCGGTCATTGATTTTGCAGCACTGCCGCAGAAAATAAACGGCGATCCGGGCTTTATGGCGCAGGCTGTATCCAATAACAGGGAGGCCCCGATTCTATTCAGGAGTAATAATACAGCGATAGCTACGGTAGAAGGCAAAACCATCTATGCGAAAGGCTCGGGCAGGGTAAACATTACGGCATCCCAGTCTGAAACGGCAAATTACCTTGCAACGTCGGTAGATCAGCTGCTTACCGTAATTCCGAAGGTGTCTGATAAGCCGGTAATAGTAAATCCCGACAGCCCTCAGGATACAGCAGCGACACCGGGCAGAGACAGCATTATTGTCAATCTTAAGAATTCGGTGATTAATGGCAAAGGAGAGCCGGGATCTACGGTGATCATCTATATTGATGGCGTTGAAGTCGGACGTACTCTGATAGACGAACTCGGGAACTGGAGTTATACACTGAATGTAGACATTACCGAAGGCAGGCATGAGCTTACCATCAAGATAATCAACAAGGATGGTATAGAAAGCGAAATAAGCCAGCCAATCATCGTGGATGTTGATCTTACTCCGCCGCCGCCGGCAACAAATGTCGGGACTTCAGGTCCGGGAGGTGAAAGTAACGGAACCATAAATACGAATACGCCAACTCCTGTTCTGAATGGGAAGGCAGAACCCGGCGCAACGGTAGACATCTATGTAGATGGCGAAACTACGCCGCGCGGTACCGGTGTTGCAGATGAAAACGGCAACTGGCAGATCACTCTTAATCCTCCTTTATCGGAAGGAGAGCATACGATAAAGATCGTGGTAACAGACAAAGCCGGAAACAGTACAGAAAGTCCGGTCCCGACAGTTACTGTAGACACTAAAAAGCCGCAGGTACCTGTTGTAACAGATGTAAATGGTAATCCGTCGGATAATAGCGGAACTGTTGATGTAGATACACACCAGCCGGTTATCGGGGGAAATGCAGAGCCGGGATCGGTCATTGAAATCTGGATAGACGGCAAGAAAGCAGCTGAAGTAACCGTAGGCGCTGACGGGAAGTGGGAATATACCTTTGATCCGGCACTTGCTGATGGTGCTTACCAGGTGGTAATTATCGGAAGGGATCCTGCAGGAAATAACAGCGAAACAAATGTTAATCTGGAAATAGTTGTAGTCACCACAAGAGCTAAAACTGTTATCAGCTTCCCATCGCTGCCCGAGATGACCTATGGCGCTGCAGACTTCCCGGCAAGGGTAAGGACTAACAGTAAGGCCAGGTTTAAATACACCACCAGTGATATCAATGTAGCTACTATCAATGCTAACGGAATAATTCATATTACGGGTGCAGGTAGAACAATCATCACTGCCGCCCAGGATTCTGTTCCCGGATTTACAGAGGACTCTGCTTCGGTTGAGCTGATAGTAAATAAATCAGCTCAGACCATAAGTTTCGCGAGTGTCCCTGTGCTTAAGAGGTTCGGGCCGGAATATAACCTGACCGTAAGCACGAGCTCTGGTCTTCCGCTGGAAATAACGAGCAATAATAAGCTTGTAGCTAAGGTAAGCGGTAAACAGCTGCAGCCTCAGGGTATCGGTAATACAGTAATTCATGTTCGCCAGGCAGGAAATAAAAATTATCTGCCCGCTGAAACAGAGATTAACATTAATGTTATAGATGCCGATGGCGCAGAAGTCATCGTAAGTAACCTGGTCTCTCCTAACGGAGACGGTGTTAATGATCTGCTGATGATAGAAGGTTTGAGTAATGCTACCTCACATCATCTGGTAGTCGTAAACCGTAACGGAACAAAGGTTTTTGATACGAAGAACTACGATACCGGGAATGCAGATCTGAAGGACGGTAAGAGCTGGGGCGGTATTGCTCCGAAAATGTTCAAAGGGGTAGCAACAGCTTACCAGATGGATTTCTTGCCTGGCGGTACTTACTTCTACGTTGTGCGGTATACTATCAACGGCGTTGCTAAGCAGAAATCCGGATACTTTGTGCTGAGACATTAATGTTTCAGCATAAAGTATGCTGTGCTAAGCTTTATTAAACATAAATATCTTATAAACGGAAAAAGGCTCCATATGGAGCCTTTTTCCGTTTATAAGAATATCTATATTAAGCTTCCTCAAGCTTTTCGCTGCCTGTTACGGCTTCTTTTATCTTTGTTTCCAGTTCATCCATCAGATCGGGGTTATCAAGCAGGAGCTGTTTAACCGCATCGCGGCCTTGCCCCAGTTTGGTATCGCCATAGCTGAACCATGATCCTGATTTTCTGACGATCTCATATTCAACACCCAGGTCTATTACTTCACCTGCCTTTGAAATCCCTTCTCCGAACATGATATCGAATTCTGCAAGGCGGAAAGGAGGAGCCACTTTATTCTTAACGATCTTCACCTTAACGCGGTTACCCGATACTTCATCAGAATCTTTGATCTGCGAAATACGGCGTACGTCAAGCCTGATCGATGAATAAAATTTTAGGGCATTACCGCCGGTGGTAGTTTCAGGGTTTCCGAACATTACACCGATCTTATCGCGCAGCTGGTTGATGAAGATACAGCAGCATCCC
>Ga0265780_10001121_pt1 | contig 39158 bp, 29 predicted proteins | sample P1T30metagenome_FD_192432 | JGI IMG/M metagenome (GOLD analysis project Ga0265780, IMG submission 192432) | Plant litter microbial communities from East Loma Ridge, Irvine, California - P1 T30 | ecosystem: Environmental > Terrestrial > Plant litter > Unclassified | place: USA: California...
AGCTCGCTGAGCTTGTTATCCAGCTCCTTCTGCGAGTCGAAAAACGGGATGCCCACGTAGCCCAGCAGCGGCCCGGCTGCCGCGCCGCTTTCGCTGGGCACGCGCACCGGCAGGTAGAGCGCGCTGAAGGAGAGCGAGCCCGCTCGCTCGGTCAGCAGCGCCCGGCTCAGGCCACGCTCGCGCAGGGCTACCACGGCCTGCGGATTGAGCAGCGGCCCCAGCAGCCCCGCCTCAAAAATGAGCGGCTGCGAGCTTACCAGCAGCTGCCCCTGGGCGTCGTAGAGGTTAAGGTCGGTTTCGGTGAGGGTAGCCACATTGCGCACCAGCGCAGCCAGGGCGGGGTCGGTGCCGGCCGGGTGGGCGGCGGTGTCGGCCAGCAGGTCGCGGCGGCGCAGCAGGCTTTCGAGGGCAATGCGGCCGCGGCGCTCATAAGTGCGATGCAGGTCGCGGCGGTAGCCCGAAATAACCTGGCTGGCCGTGGCTACGCTCACTACCACCAACGATAGCAAGATGCCGACATTGAGCAACAACTGAATACGGGTGCTGAAATTGAGCTGCACCTCGCGCCCATCACGCCGCCGCAACAGGTACACCCCGCCGCCCACCAGCCACAGCAAAACGTTGATTAGTAGTTGGAATGAGAAGTTAGATAACCCATCGGCTAGCGAATAGGTGGCGGTAGTTACCACCACGGTGCGGCCCCCGGTCGTGTCGCGCACGGCCAAGTGGTGAAATCCGCCCAGCGCTAGGCCTGTTTGGTCGAGGCGCGAATCGGTGAGGTACTTGGTGGGGAGTTGGTTGGCGTAGTCAAAATCGCCTTCGCTGTACACCAACCGCCCGTTGGCATAGCCGGCGTAGCTGAGGTCGGTGGCCAAGCCGGGCTGAAAAAACTTCTGGTCAACCAGCAATTCGGGCAGCACGCTATAGCTCGACAGCTTGCGCAGGCTAAGGGTAAGCACGATGGTACCGGCCGGCGCGGGCGGCCCAATGCCCACCTGCGGCGGAGACACTAGCGGCACCACCGCTGCGTAGCGCCGCGAGCTAAACGAGTTGGCCGACTTGAGTAGGTACACGCCCTGCTGGTCGGTAGCGGTAGCCGTGCGCGAGAGCAGCTCACGCGTCTGGCCGAAGGTCAGCGTATCGCCTTCGTCGCTGCCCACAGGCTGCCCGGCAGCATCAAACAGGCTGATACCAGCCTCGTATTTATCGAAATAATCGCGCAGGTACTGCCGGCTAATGCGGCGGCGCAGGGCATCGGCGCGCACTGGCTGGGCACTCAGCAGCTGCGCAATACTGGGGTCGGCCGCCAGTTGCCGGATGCGGCCGCCGAGCAAAAACTCCCCTTGCAGGTCATTATCTACCAATAAATTATTAGCTAGGCGCTGCTTATCGAGCAGCAATTGTTGGTCGAACTGCTCGTAGAGCGCCAGCGCCCCGGTGGCCGCGCTCAGCCCCAGCAGGAGCAGGAGTTGGTAGGGCCGGCTCATGGGGGCGGGGCCGGCCGCCCGCAACAGCGCCAAGTAGGCTATGCCCAGCGCCAATACGCTCATCACCGGCCAGCCCAGCGGCAAGCTCACGGCCAGTAGCAGCGCGGCGGTGGCTACCACGCCAGCGGCTACCAGGCGGTTGTGCGGTAGCCGCCGCCCGGGGCCCAGCAGTTGCGTAAGCAGCAGCATCATTACCACAAATGCCGCCGTGTGCAGCACCACCGCCAGCCCCAGGATGAATCGAAAACCGCTCACCTGGATGCTCTGCGTGATGTCCAAGTTCAACTGCCCACTGCTGAAAGCCACGCGGTAGTAGCTGTGCAGGCCCAGCACCAACAGACCAAAAACCAGCCCCAGGCCCACGCCCCAGGCGCGCCGGTTGCCGGCCTTGGCACGGGTGGCCCAGCGGTAGCGCTTACTCAAAACCCAGACGCAGGCGGCCAGTACCAACAGCAGCATGGCATTCAGGAGCAGGTCGCCGAGCGACGGCGCCCAGCCCGCCACGGCGTACACCCGCGGGTCGAACAGAGGTAGCTCCAGTAAGGCATACGGCAGGCCGAGCTGCAACAGAGCTAGCCGTAGGGCCGTCAGGGGCAGCGCTAGCGCCAAAATGGCGACCAGTACGCGCCCAGCGCGCCACCAGTAGTAAGCCAGCGCCAGCCAGCCCACCAAGTAAAGCAGGCCGCCCACCGCCAGCATTGCCAGCGGCAGGGAATAGCCCGTGTTGCTGCTGCCTTGCAGCCACTGCACTGCAAAGAGGGTCTGGCCATCGACCTCCCGAATTATCGACGCATTGGCCGACCGTTGCCACGACGCCTGCACCTGCACTTCTAGGTCTTGCAGCAGGGCGTGGCCATTGCCCTCCCGCAAGTAGCGGTTGCTGATGCCATAATGCTGCGTGAGTGGCACGTATACCAAGACTACGTGGGTGGCATCGGCTCGCCGCACCACCACAAAATCGCCTAGACTGGTGCGCGTCAGGTGCTCGGGCTGCGGGTTGTCTAGCTCGTCCTTGGTGGGCAGGGGGCCGGCGGCCGACCACTGGCGCAGCTGCTCGCCCTCGAACAGAAAAACTGGGTAGGTGCTTTGGCCCAGCAAGCGGCCGAAGCTCAGCGTCTGGGGCGGGCGGGCGGCGTTCAAGAGTTCGTCTGCTTCGCGGCGGGCCGTGGCGGTGGCTTGCTGCACTAGGCTTTGCACCTGGGCAGTACCGGGCGGCGCTATTTTACCGGCGGCCGCGTCGGCCCGGCTTTTTAAAACGCCGATTTCGAAGCTCAACAGGCCACTCACTATCAGCACCCAAGCCCACAAAAAACCTACCGCACGATGCCCGGAGGAGTCTAAAAGCGTCATAAACCAGCCTATCAAAAAGCCCTGGCCGACTGCCGGCGCAAGGATGCCGCACAGCCAGCCAGGGCTGGAAAAGGAGGCACTACCGCGACTCCCGCAAAAACCGGGCGAAGCTGCTGGTGCTACGCCACGTTATTCTTTTCTAGGTGCCGTTTATCAAACCGCACGCCCCCAAACGCATACAGCATCACAGTGCGAGCGTAGCGAAACGAGGGCGGGGTGAGCAGCAGCATAATGACCGATACGGCCGTTACGTACACCCACGTATCGGGGTCGCCGAAGAACCAATACAGCACCGCGCCCGTCACCAGCACTATAGGCACCGCAAAAGCGAAACTGATGTACATGGCACCCCAGTAAAAGCCAGGTTCTGGCTCATAGTGCTGACTGCAAACCGGGCAGCTTTCGGGCATGTCGGTCAGGTGCGGCAGGTTATAGGTGCCGTAGTTGAACAACGGCCCCATGTGGCAGCGCGGGCAGCGTTGCGCTAGAAGTGCCAGCCACCACGGCCCGATGGGCCTCACGCGATGGTGGCACGCTTCGGATGCGTCCGCCGGTACCAGAAGTAGCCCACCGCGCCCATCAGGATGTACGGCACTATCATCATGTACACAATGCCTTTGTTGAGGCCCGCTACATCGTAGTCGTCATTCTCAGCCTTGGCAGCCTCGACCTGGGCCTTACACATCACGCATTGGGCCTGCACAGGCGATACTGACAGCAGTTGGCCGAGCAGCAAGAAGCTCAGCGCTAATGCAAAAACTAGCTTTTTCATAAGTCAAAAACCCTGATAATAACGTAAAAGTTGTCGCTGAGCCAGCAGTTTTAGCCCGCCACGTAATAAGGCGCAATCATTAAATAAACTATTACGCCCGTCACTGATACGTAGAGCCACACCGGGAAAGTCCAGCGCGCAATGGCCTTGTGTTTAGTGTACTGGCCTGTGAGGGCGAAGTATAAAGTGAACAGCACCAAGGCTACCGTTACCACCGCCAAGCTAATGTGCGTAAGCAACAGTAGAAAATACACCATCCGTACTGTCCCTACGCCACCAAAGTGCGTGCTCTCAACCTGCGAGTGGTAGGCCACATACGACACCAAAAACAGCGCGCCCAACCCAAAAGCAGTGCCCATCATGGCGCGGTGAGCCAGCACATTTTTTTGTCGAATAAAGTAGAAACCGGCCAACAGGGCCACGGCAGTCAGCGAGTTTAGGAGGGCATTTAGGGCCGGCAGCCAGCGCAAGTGCGCCGCCGCGCCCTCAATCTGAAACAGCCCTTTAAAGTAAAAAAGCACGGCTACCAACACCGGCACTACGATGCCCAGGCCACCCAGAATAATCTTGTACTTGGTATAATCACCCGGCTCCAGTACGGGCGGGTGCAGCTGTTCAGTGGCGGTGGTCATAGGTATAAAGCAAAACGTTAATCTCCGTAATGAGCCGCTCTATCTCGTGGATATCAGTGCCATCGTAGATGCCGCGCACGTGCCGCGCGTCGTCAAGGAGCAACAGCCGCCCGGCCGACAAAGTTGCCGGCTCGGTAGCCGGCCGAAACGGCAGCCGCTGCGGCTGCAAAGCCGTCAACCCAAACTCGTAGCGCGCTAACTGCTGAATGGTATCAGGCGCAGTCCCCAGCACAAACCACTTGCCGCTGATGGTACCGTATTGCTCACTCAGCTTTTGCAGTTTACCGGTCACATTCGCTTTTGCAGTATCAGAGGTAGCTATCAAGGTAGCTAGCCGCACGCGGGGCTCGCGGCGAAACTTCTCCTGCACGCGCATCATTTCGCGAGCAGCCTGGGCGTCCTGCGCGCTGGCCGGTTCTGAGGCTATTAGCTGCGCTATACATAGACCTTGGCCCTGGCTAAGCACTTGACTTGATACGTAGCGGTCGCCGACGGCCAGCAGCCGAAATAGCCGCACCCGGTGATAAACAGTATCGCGCTGCCAACCTCCGCCGGCAGTGCGGACCGAGTCCGCCCGCTCGGGCAAGTAGGTTGGCAGCGCGTAGTGATTGGAGCCGAAGCCGTACAGGAACAAAAAGGCCAATACGGGCACCAGCAATAGCAGCCCCAGCAAGATAGTTTGGCGGGGCCGCATCGGCTAGCTGCTGAACATGTGCGACAGGGTTTCGCCGATAAACGACCCTTCAGTAACGAGTGCCACTACGAGCCACACCAGCAGCGACGTGGGGATGAGAACCGTCCAGATGAGGCTTTTCACCTCGTGCTTCAAGTGCATAAACTCCCCGACAATGAAGAAAGCCTTCAAAATCGTAAGCACGATGAATATGCTATTACGGAAGGTCCGCCAATCGGGCGAAGTCAGGGTAAACGCGATGGCAAACTCGACAGCCGTAATGATTACCAATACCCAGAAGGTTTTCCAAATCCAGCCCGTATTGGGCTTCGCAATTTCGCCTGGAACGTAGGCGTGTTCGGTCGTAGCGTGAGCAGCCATTTTAATAAGTTTAATAACTAAGTAGAAGTATAGAAAACTGCGAAAGTGAATAAGTAAAATGCCAAGTTGCGGCACCTTGCTTATTCACTTGCTCGCTGTGCTACTACTTATACCAAGTAGAAGAAAGTAAATACAAACACCCAAACCAAGTCTACAAAGTGCCAGTAGAGGCCAATCTTCTCTACCATTTCGTAGTGGCCGCGTTTCTCAAATGTACCGTTGGTGGTAGCGATAAAGCACCATACCAGCAAACAAACGCCCGAGAACACGTGCGTGCCGTGGAAGCCGGTAATAAAGAAGAACAAGTCAGCAAACAGCGGCGGACCGTATTCATTAACGGCTAAGTTAGCACCATGCATTACAGAGCCATCGGCCATTAGCAGGCCTTTCTCGGAGCCGCCAATGAAGTGGCTCCACTCCCAAGCTTGCGAGCTGAGGAACATAGCCCCAAATAGAATAGTCCACAGCAACCACTTCTGTACGTCGGCCTTGTCCATGCGGTGGCCAGCCTCTACGGCCAGCACCATCGTTACGGAGCTGAAGATGAGAATCATCGTCATCAACGCCACGAAAGCCAACGGTAAGTCGAGACCGTGCAAGCCAGGGAAACCGTTGAATACTTTTTCAGGGATGGGCCAATGGGCCGTGCTGAAGAAGAACTTGTCGGCCGTACCGGTGAAAACGCCGTGTTTATGGCGAATCATACCGTAGGCCGTCAGGAAAGCTCCAAAGGTGAACGCATCTGACAGCAGGAAGAACCACATCATCAGCTTGCCGTAGCTTGCTTTGAAAGGTTCGTTGCCTCCATCCCAGGTACCGGTGCGGGGAGCATCAGCGTAGATGGGCGTGGAAGTGGATTCTAGAGTGGTCGAGTGGGCCATAGCAGGCGGCAAAATAGACGAAATTACCTTACGGCAGTTCGCGGATTAGTGGTTCAAAAGTAGGAACAAATACAGGTACAACCAAAGGCCGCCCAAGAAGTGCCAGTAGATGGTGGCGTTGCCAATCGAAAGCATAGCCCGCGAATGCACTTGATAGTTAAGGCTTCGCTTCAGCACAACGGCCACGAAAATAAGCCCTGTTACCAAGTGAAAAGCGTGCACACCCATGAGCACGTATACGAATGAACCCGATGGATTGGCATCAGCGCCGCCAAAGAAGGTGCGGCCAGCCACTAAATCGCTCCACGAATGCACCTGCCCAAACAGGAAAACAGTACCCAATATCAGCGTAAATACTAAGCCGAGCTGCGCGCGCTTTACTTCGTCATGCTTGGCCGAATACAAGGCCCACTGCATAGCGGCACTGCTCAGAATGATAGCAATCGTGTTGAATAATAAGCTGATGGGCAAGTCAAACTCGCGCCAGTTGCCTTCGTCGCGCCGCACGATGTAGCCGCTGGTAAAAGCCGCAAACATCATGATAATGCTGAAAATAAGTAGAATGAGCACCAGACGCTTGGGATGGGTACCCAAACCTTCTTCCTTGGCGGCCAACAATTCGGATGGATTCATAAAAAGTAGTAGTTTTTAGTTGCTCGTTGCGAGAAAGCTGCTGCAACGGTCATCTTCGTAACAAACTAATGCCCATTAAAACTCAAACTTTATCTAAAACCAGCGCAATCTGTACAATGGGCAAGTACAGAAAGGAAGCAAACATGATACTCAGGGCGGCTTTTCGGTCTTGCGTACGCATAAGCTGCACGGTCATGAGCAGGAAAATGACGCCACACACCAGCGCTACGCCCGCCGAGACACGGCCCGAAATACCCAGCACCAGCGGCAATAGCGAGACGGGGATGAGTAGCACGGTATAAGTCATTATCTGAAAGGCCGTGCGCAGGTCGCGCTCGCCCGGCGAGGGGAGCATTTTGAAGCCGGCCCGCTTGTAGTCTTCATCGGCCACCCAGGCAATAGCCCAGAAGTGCGGGAACTGCCACATGAACTGGATGCCGAAAAGCACCCACGCCGCCTCACCTACGTAACCCGTAGCCGCTACCCAGCCGATAAGCGGCGGCAGCCCGCCCGGAATGGCCCCTACGGCTACGCATATTGGCGATACCGTCTTGAGGGGGGTGTAAATAAACCCGTACAGGACAAGCGAGAGAAAAGACAAGGCCGCCGTAAGCGGATTGAAGTAATAGGCCAACAACGCCAAGCCAGATAGCCCTAACAACACGCAAAAAACCCAGGCCTCATTGGGTGAGATACGGCCCGTGGGCAACGGCCGGGCTTCTGTACGCCGCATCAGCTTATCGAGGTCTTTCTCGAAGACTTGATTGATGATATTGGCTGAGCCAGTTACCAATAAGCCGCCTAGCATTACCAACAGGGCCTTGCTCCAACTTAGCTCACGTGCCCCCAGCAGGTACCCAATAGCACTGGAAAACGCCACTGTAAACGAGAGACGAAACTTCAGGAGTTGAAAATAGGCGCGGGCCTTGGTCATTCAGCTAGGGCGGGTTCGTGCTTTTGCGTAGCTTGAAACCGGATTACAAAGTTACGCATGAGCCGGCCGTAGCGGAACCTCTTGCTTATTTCTCACTAGGCGGTGATAAGCCATCAGCACTAAAAACTGCCCACCGAATAGCAGGGTAGCTAGCGTGAGGTGCACTGGCTGTACAAAGGCCGGTAGCGCCAGGTAAGCGAGTACTACACCCGCCAGTATCTCCACCCCTATTAAAGCCAGTACAGCGGTCGTCAGCTGCCTTAATCGTCCAGCCAAGGGCCACAGTTGAATGGCTACGTAGCCATTCAACAGAACTATCAGAATGGACAAAGAGCGATGGACTTTAAACACGCTACCGAGCTGAGCTACCCAAGTATCCCGTCTCAGGTAGTCAGCCGCCGCCGAGATATGGTCTACTTGCTCACGCACCTGGGTACCTAGTACTATCTGCACAAATGTCAGTAGCAATACTAGCCATAACAGCAGGTGTACACCACTAGAAACTGCTGGCACGGGCGTTGGTTGAGCCTTCCAACTGGCCAAAGCGAGTTGTTCTTCACCTGGCTGTTCTCGAGCACGGTCAGCAGCGTAGAGCAGCATAGCCACAATTAAAAGCGCCAGCCCCATATGAATTGTCACCATTATGGGTAGCAGGTTGGTCGATACTACAAGCGACCCCAGCCAGCCCTGCACACCAGTAAGTAGCCACCCTCCCACTGCTAGCCAAAATACCGGGCGGTCGCGCTTCCAATAGGGCAGTGCTACCAAGGCAGTGATAAAAACGAAAAAGCCAATCAGTACACCAACCAATCGGTTTACATATTCAATCCAGGTTTTAGTGGCGTTAAAGTCAGTCTCCACATACTGCGTAGGGTGAGCAAAGATTTCACCTGCCACTTGCTTAAAGCCTAAGCTTGCTAGTGTTTTAGCCAGTTTTTGGTTCTTTTTTACACGCTGCGTCAGATATACCTGTTTATAATCGGCAGGCAATTGGCTAATATCTGTGGGGGGTACCCACTGGCCAAAGCATTTGGGCCAATCGGGACAACCCATACCTGAGCCACTAGCTCTTACTATACCTCCTACCAAGATGAGCAGGTAAATGCTTATTACTGTCAAAACGCTCCAAAAGCGGAAGCGACGCACAAAACCGGCTGGCTGCATACTGCTAAAAGCAAGCGGACAACTTACGTCCACCTGACGCTTTAGTAAACAAAAAGAAACGGGCCGCCGTTGCGCGGCGGCCCGTTCAGGCAAAACTTATTCTGTTGCTTAGTCTTCCATTTCCCGTTCGTAGGGCATGTTGGAAGAAGCAGTTTGCGAGTAAGGTACGTTCTGCGGAATGAAGTCCGTTTCTGCACCTGGCTTGCTATAATCATAGGGCCAGCGGTACACAGCCGGGATTTCACCAGGCCAGTTGCCGTGCCCAGGCACGATAGGCGTCGTCCACTCCAGCGTCGTCGAGTTCCACGGGTTTTGCGTAGCGCGACGGCCACGGAAAATGCTGTAGAAAAAGTTGAAGATGAAAATAAACTGGGCGAAGAAGGCAAGGATAGCGGCCGCCGAGATAAACTTGTTCAGGTCGGCAAACTGGCTGAAAGCGTCGAAGCCAGTCCACGAGTAGTAACGGCGGGGGAAGCCAGCGATACCCACGTAGTGCATCGGCATAAACACGAGGTATACACCAATGAACGTCAACCAGAAGTGGATGTAACCCAGTTTCTCGTCCATCATGCGACCAAACATCTTGGGGAACCAGTGATAAACGCCAGCGAACAAGCCGAAGAAGGCCGACGAGCCCATTACCAAGTGGAAGTGAGCTACCACGAAGTACGTGTTGTGCATCTGAATATCAAGCGTAGCATTACCTAAGATAATACCCGTCAGACCACCCGAAATGAACAGCGATACGAAGCCGATAGAAAACAGCATAGCAGCTGTGAAGCGAATATTACCGCGCCACAAAGTCGCTAGCCAGTTGAACACTTTTACACCCGAAGGCACTGCAATAATCAGCGTCAAGAACATAAATACTGAACCCAAGAAGGGGTTCATGCCCGTCACGAACATGTGGTGAGCCCACACTACGAATGACAACAGTGAGATGCCAATCAACGAGCCAATCATCGCACGGTAGCCAAAAATGGGCTTACGAGCGTTGGTCGAGAGGATTTCTGAAACCATGCCCATTGCTGGCATGATTACGATATACACTTCGGGGTGACCCAAGAACCAGAACAAGTGCTGGAACAAAACGGGCGAACCACCTTGGTTGTGCAATGCCTGACCAGCAATATAGATATCTGACAGGAAGAACGAAGTGCCAAACGAGCGGTCAAACACTAGCAACAGCGCGGCCGAAAGTAGTACCGGGAACGAAAGGATACCCAGGATGGCAGTCAGGAAGAACGCCCAAATGGTGAGCGGGAGCTTGCTCATGCTCAAACCACGGGTACGCAGGTTGATTACCGTCGTAACGTAGTTGACACCACCCAGCAACTGTGATACGATGAAGAATACCATCGAAACCAGCCACAACGTCATACCCATGCCAGAGCCAGGAATAGCTTGTGGCAGTGCAGAGAGAGGCGGATAAATTGTCCAGCCGGCGGCCGCAGGCCCAGTTTCCAGAAACAAGGAAACAAACATGATAACACTCGACAGGAAGAAAAACCAGTACGAGAGCATGTTCATGAAACCGGAAGCCATATCACGAGCCCCAACCTGCAATGGAATCAGGAAGTTGGAGAACGTACCTGACAGACCAGCAGTCAGCACGAAGAATACCATGATGGTACCGTGCATCGTCACGAGCGCCAGATAGAACTCAGGGTTCAGCTTGCCACCTTCAATCCATTTACCTAGGAAAGGCTGTAGCCAGTCTAAGGTAGCCTCGGGCCAGCCCAGTTGTAAACGGAACAAGCTCGATAGTGTACCACCCACAACTGCCCAGAACATTCCCGTGATGAGGAACTGACGCGCAATCATTTTATGGTCCTGGCTGAACACGTACTTCCACATCCAGTGCTGGTCGTGGTGGTCGTCGTGCCCGTGCAGGTGGTCAGCATGCTCGGTGTGCGGCACCGGAGCGGTGCCGATATCACCATGCGCAGAGGCCGAAGCGGGGATATTAGTAGCCATATAGAAAACTATTACTAGTAAAAATCAACTTACATCGAAGCTTGTGCCGACAACGGCAGCGCTTGTGTCTCACCAGTCTCTTCAATAGCAGCTTCTTGTGCGCCTTTAGAACCGCCCTTACCCAAGCCAGCTTGTTTGCTGATTTGCTTATAAGAGGCCATCATATCAGCATTTGCCGAGTTGGGGCTCTGCTTAGCGTACCATGCTTGGTAGTCATCCGGCTCATCTACGATAACGGTCGCCTTCATTGCAAAGTGACTCTTACCGCAAATCTGGTTGCAAGCCAGTTCGTAGTTGAACTTAGGGTTACCTAGATGAGCCCGCATTTCGTCGGTCGTCATGGTAGGCGTAAACCAAAAGCGAGTCGGCATACCTGGTACAGCGTACATCTGTACACGGAAGTGTGGCATATATACAGCGTGCAGCACGTCGCGCGAACGAATCTTAATCAATACCGGGTGACCTTTGGGGACGTGAATCTCAGTGCTAGTGAAGTCATCAAGCGCAGACTTATCACTCAAGTCAAAGCCGAAATCGTTAGAGGCATCAATTAGACGGTAGTTTACTACACCCAATTTCATGTCGCGACCAGGATAACGTACCAGCCAGTTAAACTGCTTACCCATTACTTCCACAACTACCGAGTCCTTGGGAGCCGGGCCAGTAATGCGCGTCCAAGCTTTCCAACCAGCAAAAATCAGCGAGGCCATCACAATAGCCGGGATGATAGTCCAGATTACCTCAATCGTATTGTTGTGTGCGAAGAAGTAAGCCCGGCGATTATCCTTATGCTGATACTTATAAGAGTATATAAACAACAGCGCCTGAGTTATGACAAAGGCAATGCCGATAACACTCATTGTCGTCCAGAACATACGCTCCATCGCAAAGCCGTGAACGGAGGCAATGGGCGGGTTCATCTTATTGAAGTTCTCAGAGAACGACCAGAAGAAAGCTGCGCCACCAACTACCATGAATACCAGCATAAGCACCGCGTTCACGCGGTTGCTCATACCGATTTCTTTCACGTAGGACCCCGAGAAGATGGACGTTAGAATCTGAAGCCGGAACAGAAGGCCGAACACGACCAGCAGTAGCGCCAGCACCAGTAAAATAGTTAAAGCAGTCATTTTATAGAGCTTAGAGAGTAGAGCTTAGAGCTTAGAATAAGCTGGTTGCGAAAATGGCAAGTCCAGCACTACTACTAAGCTCATATTTCTCAGTGCTAATGATTTAGGTCGTGTGGTGAACGCTTTCTTCTACGAAGGGGTGATTTACGGGAATCAAGGAGGCAGCAGCCAAGCGGCGGGTAACCAAAATGAGGAAAGCACCCAGCAGAATCAATGCTACGCCGATTTCAATAAGGAACCCATTCTCGCCCTTCATAGTGCCCGGCATGAACATCAAATAAAAGTCTGACCAGTGACCTATCAGTATAGCGATACAGACGATTTTAAGCATAATCATCTGACGCTTTGCGTCACGCGTCATCAAAGCCAGAAAAGGGAAGGCAAAATTGATGAGCAAATTACCGTAGAACATCCACGTGTAACGACCATCGAAGCCTCCCAGGCGCTGGTTAAAGTAGACAGATTCCTCAGGGAGGTTAGCATACCAAATCAGCATAAATTGTGAGAACCATACATAAGTCCAGAAGATGCTGAACCCGAACATAAGCTTGCCCAAATCATGGAAATGGTTTGAGTTAAGCATTCGTAAGTAACCGGCTTGCTTGAGGAAAATGGCGATGAGCGTAGTTGCAGCGATGCCAGATACCCACCACGAAGCAAACACGTACCAGCCGAACATAGTGCTGAACCAGTGCACATCTACCGACATCACCCAATCCCAGGCCGACATGGAAGACGTAACGGCAAAGAGAACTAGGAACATTGCGGCCGCAATGATGCTCTTGTGGAAGTAGTACGTACCACCATTCTGGTCCTCCAACAATGAAAGCTGACGTAGCTTCCAGCTGAACACTGCCCAAATAGTGAGGTAGCTCACCATACGGATAATGTAAAAAGGCACGCTCAAAAAACTGCTTTTGCCAGCGACAATCTTGTCGTAGTTTTCGCTGCCTTTAGTCATGATACCAGGCACCGTCCAGTGGAAGATGTCATGGTTGATTAAGCTCAAGCCAAAAACCAGTAGCATCAGCACACCACCAGGCACGAGCCAAGCGCTCAGTGCTTCGTTGATGCGCTTGACCACCACTGACCAACCAGCGTAGGCCACATACTGAATAGCCATGAACACGGTACCAACTACCGAAATACCTATCAGGTAGACATTGCTATGCCAAAGACTTATCAGCAGGCGTTTTAGCCATAATGGGCTGCCAGCATGCTCGGCATGGCTGGCAGCGTTTGCAGCGTGCGCTGCACCTTCGTGATGCTCGGCGCCCCAGCCCATAAAGGCGGCTAACAGCCCAAGAGCCAGCACAATAACGCCAGCTACGATAATAGTAACGAACGTGCGTTGCAGCCCAGGATGCTCCTGCAAGTGCTCAACCACAACGGGTTCGTGATGATGCGTCAGAGTTGCCATAATCTATACGGTATTACATAGAGCCGTTACGGCCTTTATCACCTTGTGCAGGCGTTTCGGAGCCAGTATTAGCCTGGGCTTGGCCTTCGGCTTTCTGATTGGTGCCGTCGGTCTGCTGCGAAGCATTACCCGACTCAGCGCTGGTAGCTGGGGCGGGGCCACCAACTTTAACTAGTTTGGGCAGGTCTGCAGCGTCGTTATTCAATTGCAGTACGTGTACATACATAGCAATTTTCCAACGCTCCTCAGGATTCACCTGTGAACCGTGCGGCATCATACGGTTGCGGCCCCACTGAATGACGTGGTAGATGTGGCCGTCGTTCATCGTCTTGTATGCTCCTGCTGAGTAGTTAGGAACGCCTTTGAACTTCTGCCCTACCGGCCCTTGGCCATCACCTTTTTCACCGTGGCAATGCTGGCAAATACGTGTGTAAAGCACTTGTCCTTCTTCGAGGTTAGCCTTCGTGTAAGGGTAAGGATTGCTCAATGTCCGCTCAGCTATACGCACACTATCTTTTGGAATGTGGCTGTAGTAGTTGAGCTTACCGCGTGGCACCGTACCGTTAGCTGGCGTTCGCTCGTTGATACCGAAAGGGTTAATCGTGTTGAAGCTAGTCTGGCGTAACGGCTCGTAGGGAATAGACTCGTACATCTCCGGCGCATATTCCACGCCAGGGTCGTTAGGGTCTGTCGAGCAGGCCCCTAGGCCAGTGCTGAGCAGCAAGGCGGCCGCGTACAGCCCAGGTTTGGTGGAGAGCGACATCATTAGAAGTTGGTCATTTCCTTTTGATTGACTTCGCTAGCACCATTTTCACGGAGCAGCTGAGTCAATTGTGGCAGTTGTGAACTGTTCGCGTCCAACTCAATCGCTAGCACGAATTTGTCATCGGTCGAACGGACGTCAAGCACCGGTGTCTTGAAACGTGGGTATAGCTTACAGATAGTATAGAAAGTGATTACCATGCCGTGGCAGGTAAAAAATACTGTCAACTCAAAGCTTACTGGAATGAAAGCAGGTAGCGCAATATTGGGTTTACCACCGATAATCATCGGCCAGTCAAAGCCCAGCATGTAAATCTGCATCCACAATGCAAATGACAGCCCGCATAAGCCATAAAAGAAGGCTGCGATTGGCAAGCGCGAGCGCTCAATACCCAATGCATCGTCGATGCCGTGTACTGGATAGGGCGAAAACACTTCGTATATTTTTACCCCAGCAGCACGCACATTATCTATGGCATGGAGCAATACATCCTCGTCTTCAAAGATGCCTAGCGCAAAGCGCTTGGTCGAGCTGTAGGTGGCTGCCTCAACAGCAACCGGAGCAGCGGTAATAGCAGGGCTAGTCATTTTGCTTGTCGTAATTAACAGGTGCCGAAGCCGGAACGCCGGGCGTCGAATAAGGAGTAGGCGAAGTCAATCGGCTAGCCGATTGTGAGCCATTATTGCTACCACCGTAAGTCGGCCCATTGTCTACGCCGTACTTCAACACCGATTTCACTTCAGCCATGTTGATAACTGGGAAAAACTTAGCGAAGAGCAGGAACAGCGTAAAGAACAAACCAATCGTGCCCACATACACACCTACGTCAATGATAGTTGGCGAGAACATTGCCCACGAAGAAGGCAGGTAATCGCGATGGAGCGACGAAACGATAATTACGAATCGCTCGAACCACATACCGATGTTCACAATGATAGACAGAATGAATGTCATCGTGATGCTGTAGCGAATACGACGGAACCACACCATTTGGGGTGAAATCACGTTACAAGTCATCATGCTCGCATAGGCCCACCAGTATGGGCCAGTAGCACGGTTGATGAAGCAATATTGCTCGTACTCAACCTGCGAGTACCAAGCGATGAAGAACTCCGTGATGTATGCAACACCCACGATAGAGCCGGTTACCATCATGATTTTATTCATGAGAGCAATGTGCTCCAGCGTAATGTAGTCTTCAAGACGGAACACGATGCGGGTGATGAGCATTAGCGTCAACACCATCGCGAAGCCCGAGAAGATAGCACCTGCAACGAAGTAGGGAGGGAAGATGGTAGTGTGCCAACCAGGTACAACTGAGGTAGCAAAGTCCATCGATACGATGGTGTGTACCGAGAGTACGAGGGGAGTCGAAACACCAGCCAAAATCAACGATACAGTTTCGTAGCGCGACCAATGCTTAGCTGAACCCTTCCAGCCCATGCTGAGCAGCGAGTAGCTTACCTTCGCAATTTTGCCCTTAGCACGGTCGCGGATGGTAGCGAAGTCAGGAACCAGACCCGTGTACCAGAATACCAGTGATACCGTGAAATAGGTCGATATAGCAAACACGTCCCATAGCAACGGCGAGTTGAAGTTTGCCCACAGCGAACCTAAAGTGTTTTGCAACGGGAAAACATAGAAAGCCAACCACGGACGACCCATGTGAAGTACTGGGAACATAGCTGCGCAGATTACTGCGAAGATGGTCATTGCCTCAGCTGCCCGGTTGATGGAGGTCCGCCATTTTTGACGGAACAACAGCAGTACAGCCGAGATAAGCGTGCCAGCGTGGCCGATACCTACCCACCATACGAAGTTGGTGATGTCCCATGCCCAGCCAATGGTCTTGTTCAGGCCCCATTCGCCGATGCCGTACCACAAAGTGCGGTACACAGAATAGAAGAATACACCCAGTAGAACTAGGGCCACTGATAGGGCACCCATCCACCGCACATTGGGGGCAGCTTCTACTTGGTAGCAGATATCCTGCGTGACGTCATGGTACGTCTTACCACTCGTTACGAGTGGCTCGCGTACTGGTGATATGTGCTGCATAGTGAGAAATATTAAAACTTAACTTTTACTTATCCAACAGCTTAGCCTAAGCGTTTTCCTTTTCAGCTTCTACTTTGGGGTAGAACTCCGAATCTGAGTTGCGGATTTTGGTGAGGTACGTAACGTTGGGCTGTACGTTGATAGAATCAAGCACGTGGAAGGCACGCTCGCCATCTTCACGGCGTAGCAACTGGCTGATGCGGCTGCTAGGGTCGCGCATATCGCCAAACAGAATTGCTTCGGTAGGGCAAGATTGCGCGCAAGCAGTAACTACCTCACCATCTTTCGGGCGGCGCTTTTGCTTTTTGGCCTCTAGTTTGCCCAACTGGATACGCTGTACGCAGAACGAGCATTTTTCCATCACCCCACGAGCACGTACTGTTACGTCAGGGTTCAGCACCATGCGACCCAGGTCAGTGAACATGTGACCGTTTACATCCTGGAATTTCTCGTTAGAGTAGTACGAGAACCAGTTGAAGCGACGCACTTTATACGGGCAGTTGTTAGCGCAATAACGCGTACCTACGCAACGGTTGTAGGTCATCTGGTTCAGGCCTTCCGAACTGTGCGTAGTGGCTAGTACCGGGCATACCGTTTCGCAAGGCGCGTGGTTGCAATGCTGGCACAGCATAGGCTGGAATACCACCTGCGGGTTGTCCGAAGGGTCTTCCATTTTGGCGTAGGTGGCTAGCTTGCCATCCTTCTCAAAGCCACCTTCTTCGTGGGCATCCGAGCTGTAGTAGCGGTCGATACGCATCCAGTGCATCTCGCGGCGGTTGATAACCTGCTGCTTACCAACGACAGCAATGTTATTCTCAGTTTGACACCCAATCACGCACGAGCCACAGCCAATGCACGAGTTGAGGTCAATGGCCATACCCCAGTGGTGGTCGTTGTACTGGTAGTCCTGCCAGAGCGATACTTTGCTAGGCTTCTCAAGGCCTTCAGGCGTGGCAATCATTTCGTACTCGGTCACCTCCTTAGGGTTTTCGCGGTACTGTTTCAGGCTAGCCTCCTGTACCACCTCACGGCGGTCCATGATGGTGTGGTGCGTCTGTGTTTGCGCGATGGGGCTCTTGGCACCAGTCGGCTTCAGCGTAACATTACTGACGTAGATGATACCATCGCGGCTAACTTGAGCAAATGGAAAGGCGTTCTCGCCCACTTTATTGCCTACATTGCCCGCCATCAGGCGGCCGTAGCCCAAGGCGATGGAAACCGTGCCTTCTGCTTGGCCGGGCTGGATAAGAACAGGCAAATCGAGCGGCTTAGCCACGCCCGGTGCGCTTACGCTCACTACATCACCTTGCTCCCACTTTTGAGCCACAGCCATGCTGCGGGGAATGGCTACATAGTTGCCCCAAGTGGCTTTCGAAACCGGGTCAGGCAGCTCTTGCAAGAAGGGGTTGTTAGCTTCTACACCGCCTTCACCAATGCCTACTTTCTCGTACAGCACTGCTTCAACCGAACCCGAAGGCGCAACTGGTGCACTACGCAAGCGGCTAACCGCTTCGGCAACGCCAATAGCGGGTGCCGAGAAAGCCGGAGCTGGAGCAAGGGCAGTGCCCGTAGCTACCCCGTCATGAACAGCTTTATCCCAAGCTGCCTGAAAGCCACCCGTTAGAACTCCCTTCCAGCCGGTGCGCAGGAACTCGTAATAATTCTCATTCGAGCCAGCCCAACGCAGGAAGCTTTCCTGACCCTGACGGGTTTTGAAGAGCGGCGTGATGGCAGGCTGTGCGAGGCTCAAAGAGCCTTTTTTGGGCTCGTAGTCATTCCAAGATTCCAGCCAGTGGCTATCAGGAGCTTGGTACTGGCAAAGTGAACCAGTTTCGTCAAGGCGGTCGTTGAGCGACACGCTTAGCGCAGTCTTAGCGATACCAGCCTTAATCTGCTCGCCTTTCGGGTGGTTGTAGACTGGGTTTGCGTTGTAGAAGAACACCGCACCAATAGCCCCACCATTCAGGTCGCTTACGAACTGTGCCATGCGAGCATCATCGCCCTGCCGCACATAAGACGGATTGGTTAGGTCAATCGTCGTGCCTACGTTGCCGAGTGCTTGGTTGATAGCAGCTACCAACGACTGCACAGCAGGGTCGTTTGAGCCTGCTACCACCAGCGAAGCGCCGCGGTTAGCGTTAAGTTCCTTGACAGCAATGTCAAGCTGGGTTTTCATATCCAGCTTAGCATTCTGGCTTTTCGGCAGTGCAGGAGCGGCACCGCCACCAGCAAGCGCGTTGTGCAGATATAGCGCAGCTAGCCCCATTTGCGAGGGCTTAACGGGCACGCGCACATCGGCATTAGAACCAGTGAGCGAAAGGCCGCTCTCAAACTGGAAATGACGCGACATGGTGCGCTTGTCGCTGCTCACCTTACGATTGGTAATGTACTGGCGCGAATACTCTACCGGCGAAATCCAAGTGCCTAGGAAATCAGCGCCGAGGCTCACGATAACGTTGGCCCGGCTGAAGTCATATGCGGGCAGCACGCCGCCATTGGCTTGCAACAAGCCCGAAGCCGAGTTTACATCATACATGATGTGCTCGACGTTGCGGTAGCGACCAGCGAAAGCTGCGATAGCACGCTTGGTGCTGGGGCTGATAATGGTAGGCGAAACAATCGCGATTTTACCCGTATTGGCGGCTAGTGCGGTCCGAATAGCGTTGTCAACCTTGTCAAAATCAGCTTCCTTACCCTTCGCCATGAAGTGCTGCAAGCGAGCACCATCGTAGAGGCTCAACACGGCAGCTTGGGCACGGGCTGAAAGGCCGCCCCGCGTTACGGGCGACTCTGGGTTGCCTTCAAGCTTGATTGGCCGACCATCGCGGTTCTTTACTAGCACCGCGTTATAGTCCGAACCGGTAAAGTACGTAGAAGCGTAGAAGTTGGAGATAGTCGGGTCAACTTCCTCCGGCTTGTTCAGATAAGGAATTGCTTTACGTACCGGAGTTTCGCAAGAGGCTAGGGTAGCTGCCGCCAAGCTGAAACCCATGAGCTTCAGAAAATCGCGGCGCGGCGCAGAAGTATCGTCGGCGTCGCCGCCACGGCCTTCTTTCACCGGCAGAAAGTCGGGGAACTCGGCGAAAGCGTTTTTGGCAAACTCCGGCGAATTATCCAGTTCTTCAATTCCCTTCCAGTATTTCATTTTTGGGGACTTAGGGACTCGCGGGCCTGGTGTTGGTATTCCAAACAACCCGCGCCCAGAAGTAATATAAGATAGGCTAAAAATATTCAGGCAAGTATTAGCGCGAATAAAGCGCGGCAATCAAAGCTGATTGCCGTGCTTTATTCTCCTAATTGCTTAGTAGTGGCACTTCGAGCACTCCGTACCACCGTTCGACGAAACCGTGAAGGGTACAGCGTTATTCGATTTGTCGTGCAGTTTCACGAGGTTATCGTAGTAGGCGTTGCCTTTCGTGTTGAGCGGCGTTTCGCGGTGGCAGTTGATGCACCAGCCCATGGTAAGAGCCGAGTACTGGTATACTACCTCCATATTTTGGATGGGGCCGTGGCAGGTCTGGCACTGAATGCCGCCTACCTGGGTGTGCTGCGAGTGGTTGAAGTAAGCCAAGTCGGGCAGGTTGTGCACCCGTACCCACTGAATGGGCTGCTTACGCTCAATAGCGCGGTAGATTTTCTTAATCTCGGGCGACTCCGTCTTAATCTGCGAGTGGCAGTTCATGCAGATGTTCGGCGAGGGAATGTTGGCCGATTTGCCTTTGTACACCGAAGTGTGGCAGTATGCGCAGTTAATCTGGTTTTCGCCAGCGTGTAGCTTGTGCGAGAAAGCGATAGGCTGCGTGGGCTGATAACCTTGCGTGAGGCCCACTGCCATTACGCTTTGTACACCAGCGTAAAGTAGAGCCAGTGCTGCCACTACGCCAACGATACCGCGTAAGGCCGAAGATTTATACAGACCAGCCCAGTCGAAACGCGAATTCAGTACTTCTACATCGCGGCCATCAAGGTCTTTGCGTCCACGCAGCACGTCCTTCATCAGGTTGGCGATGATGGCTAGGGTAACTACTAGCACAATCAGCACAACGACAAGGACGATGAGCAGTACGTCTACGTATTTGCCAGCACCTGCTTCAGCAGTATCTCCACCTGCAGATTGCTGACCATCAGCCTTGGGAGCATTCCCTACGGTTGCTCCAGCTTGTACACCCTCCTGCGAGCCTACCCAAGCGATGATGCTGGTAATCTCCTTGTCCGAAAGGCCGAAGGAAGGCATTTGCTGCTTGCCATTCTCGTTGAACAGCTTTACGGCGTACTCGTCGCCGCTTGCTACTACTTTGGCCGAGTTCTTAATCCAAGGAATAAGCCAGCTGATGCTGCGGCGCTTGGTGATGCCAGCCAAAGCCGGGCCCACCACCTTTTCATTGACGGCGTGACACTGGGCGCAGTTAGCCTTAAACAAGGCGTCGCCAGCCTGAATGGCGGCAGCATCGGCGCCGCCAGTAGCTGGAGCAGCACCAGCTGTCGCGTTGGGGGCAGTTACGCCTTGCGCGCTTGGGGTAGCTTGTGAGGTGGCATTCTGGGCATCAGCGGTGCCCGCCAACGTCAGAAATAGTGCTAGCACCCAATATTTAGTGCGTGATAGGAAGCTATTCATCATCTAAACGAACCAGTAAAACGGAGGACGAGCGTACCCGTTCCGGGGCACAAATGTAGGCTAGGAATCGCGGGCGGCAAAGGTAGCGGAGGCATTTTGGGCCCGCGGAAGCTTATTTAGAAATAGCCTAAATAAGTGAACGAAGGACTATTTTTACCAAAGCTCTACGCCACTTATACTAAAGGTATTGGTCGGGAGGGGAATCGGCAATGGTCGAGCTTACGCTAAATAGCAGCTTTGCCTAGCCTTATATATAGACTTGCCATAATCATATCCAGCAGCCAGCCGATGAGTGAGGAGGCCCGACCACTGAGACGCTAAATTCTGCGGGCAGTTTGGTAATCTATCGGAAAACCAGTACCTTTGCACCCCAATTCATTTTTCACTCAATTAAATCAACCCCGTCAATGGACGTAAGAAATTACGAGACGGTCTTCATCCTCACCCCCGTGCTAAACGAGGGCCAGGTGCAAGAGACGGTCGAGAAGTTCTCGCAGGTGCTTAAGGAAAATAGCGCCGACCTCATTTCTACTGAAGCCTGGGGCTTGCGCAAGCTGGCTTACCCGATTCAAAAGAAATCCACTGGTTACTACTTCACGCTGACCTACAATCACAGCGGCGAAGGCAACATCGTAGACGTACTCGAGCTGGCTTTCCGCCGCGACGAGCGCGTTATCCGCTTTCTGACTACGGTGCTCGATAAGCACTCGGTGACGTACAACGAGCGCCGCCGCAATGGTGAAATGAATCAGCCTAAAGCCGCTCCGGCTGAAGCTGCCGCTCAGTAACCCTCTAAGCAAGCAATACGATGGCTACGCAGAATAACCGCAACAACAACCGCGACAACGGCAATAAGCCCGTTGACACGCGCAACAAGTACTGCCGCTTCAAGAAAAACGGCATCAAGTACGTGGATTACAAAGACCCGAACTTCCTGCTGAAGTTTGTGAACGAGCAGGGCCGCTTGCTGCCCCGCCGCATCACCGGCACCAGCCTAAAATTCCAGCGCAAAGTGGCCCAGGCCGTGGCAAAAGCCCGTCACCTGGCCCTGATGCCCTACGTAACTGACGCCCTGAAATAAGCTTTAAAGAGATGGAAATCATTCTGAAAGACGACGTTAAGGGTCTGGGCTACAAGAACGACCTCGTAACGGTAAAGCCGGGCTACGGCCGCAACTACCTGTTGCCCCAGGGCCTTGCGATGCTAGCCGACAAGTCGGCTAAGAAAATCGTAGCCGAGAACGTGCGCCAAGCCGCTCACAAAGCCGAGAAGGTGAAAGCTGACGCGCAAGCGGTAGCTGACCAAATCGGTGCTCAGGTATTCGAACTGCCCGCTAAGGTGGGCGAAACCGGCAAAATCTTTGGCCGCGTAACCACCCTGCAACTGGCTGACGCGCTGAAAGCCAAAGGCATTGAGGTAGACCGCAAGCGCCTGAGCTTCGACCAGGAGCCCGGCACGGCTGGCGATTACACCGCTACTCTGAACCTGCACAAAGAGGTTAAGCACACGATTAACTTCCGCGTAGTTGCTGCTTAATTTTGAGCTATTAGCTTTTGGCTGCTAGCCGTTAGCTATTTTTACAGATGAGCCCTGATGGGTGGTCCTGCTGCTAGCAAGGCCATTTCATCAGGGCTTTTTCTGATTTACAGCGTATTAAACAAGCAAAAAGCTAGCGGCTAATGGCTTTCAGCTAACGGCTAAGTAGCGCCTACCTTTGTGGTTCATGTTTCGGACTGAATTAACTATTGCGCCGCAGGAGCGGCTACTACCGCGCACGGCGCGGGTGCTGACGGTGGGCTCGTGTTTTGCCGACAGCATCGGCGAGCGGCTGCGCCTGAATAAGGTAAATACGCTCGTCAATCCGTTTGGCACGGTGTTCCAGCCGCTGGCGCTGGCACAGTTGCTGCGGGCGGCCGCCGGCGAAGCGCAGGACTGGCAGCAGCACGTGGTAGAAGCGCGGGGCCGCTGGCAGAGCTACGACTTTCATAGCACCGTCGGGGCTGAGTCGCCGGTTGAGCTATTGCAAACCATTCAGGAGACCGTGCGCCGGGTGGGCGACTTCGTGCGCACCGCCGATGCCGTGGTGCTTACGCTGGGCACCGCCTGGGCCTATCGCCTGCGCGAAACCGGCGAGCTGGTGAGCAACCTGCACAAGCTGCCGGCCAGCCTTTTTGAAAAAGAGCTACTGACCGCCGACGAGATAGTCAATGCCTTGGCCGAAGTACACGCCCTACTGCGGCGCCTAAATCCCACTATCCGCATTGTACTCACCGTTAGCCCGGTGCGGCATATCAAGGATACGCTGCCCTTGAATGCCGTAAGCAAGTCGGTGTTGCGCGTGGCGTGCCACTACCTGAGTGAGTTGCTGCCCAACGTGAGCTATTTCCCAGCTTATGAGCTACTGACCGACGACCTGCGCGACTACCGCTTTTACGCGGCCGATATGCTGCACCCTTCGGAAGTAGCCGAAGACTACATTTGGGAGCGGTTTGCGCGGGCCTATTTTGATGCCGATTTTGGCCGTTTTCGCAAGGAGTGGGCCGCCGTGCGGCAATCGTTGGGTCACCGCCCGCTGCACCCTGGTGCGCCCGAGCACCGCACGTTCCTCGACCAGACGCGTGAGCGATTAGAGCGCATGACAGCGCAAGGTGTGGATGTGCGGCAGGAGTTACGCGATGTACAGCGCCAGCTCGCCGCTTTGCCCCCACCCCGCCCGGTGCGCGTGCCCGAAGTGGAGCCCGAAGACGACGAAGAGCGCATCGACATTGGCGATAGCTCTCCCACAGCAGATGCTACCACCTCCCCGACCGACCGCGCCACCGTTGATGCGCAGGCCAATCGCCGCCAGGACAACCGCCGCGATGGCCGTCGCAACGACCGCAACAACCGTGACCGGCGCGATAACCGACCAGCACCCGTAGTAGAACCCATACTTGAGGAGCAGGCACCACCCGCTGAAGAAGTGGTCGAAGAATCGGTAGCAGCGTCAGTAGAAGCCCTGCTCATCAACCCGGAGGCGGAGCTTTTGATACCGGCTTCGGAGGAAGCGGTAGGCTACCCAGCCAAAAAGAAGAAGCGGCGTTCGCGCGGCGGAGCCAAGCGCACCGCCCGTAAAAACGCCGCCCGCATGGCCGAGGAAGAAGGCGTAGATTCGCTTTCGCCTGAAGGCGAGGAGGATGACGAGGCAATAGAAATAGATGCTGAGTCGGCAGAAACGCCATCAGCCGAAGCAGTCTACGCGGAGCCGTTTTCGCTAGCTGAATTACCCAACGAGGTGACTGAGCTAGCCACTGAGCCAACAGCCATTTCTGAAACCCAGTCGGAAGTAATTGCGGAAAGTGACCAACTGGAAAATGAAGCTACCGAGTCCTTGCCCGAGTTGGAAACCCCTGCTTCGTTGGAGCAGCCTACCCAGACTCGCAAGCGGGGCACTGGCCCTACGCCGAAGAAGTCGAAGGTTATCACCAAATCGGGCCTGCTGAAGCGGGGCAAACGCACGAATCTGTACCGGGCCTCTGCCTCAGATACAGAGACAGCAACGCCCGCTGCTTCGGAAGTAAACGCTGAACCGGCCTCCGCACCCATCATTTCGCCTCCAATTATTCCCGAAATCCTGCTGGAGCGACCCGCGGTTGCGCTCGCTGTATTTCCACCCAGCGAGCCCGAAGTAGAAGAGTTTGCAGTGGAAGTAGCGGCTGCGACAAATACTCCTGAAGGGCCGGCTAAGCCTAAGCGGGGCCGCCCAAAAGCCGCCAAACAGACGCCGCCAACTGCGGATGCTGCTACGGTTGCTCCAGAAGCACCGGAAACTCCTGAACCGGCCACTGCGCCAGAGACGCCAGCAGCGGCTCCTGCTAAGGCCAAACCACGCGCACCGCGCACCACTAAGGCAACGACCCCGAAGAAGCCAGCAGCTAAAGCTGCCGCTCCACGTCGGGGCCGTCCGCCGGGCAAGAAAACTCCCCCGGATGCTCCTGACGCACCCGCTGCCTAATAAATCTCGAAACCCAGCCCCCTCGGCTGGGTTTTGTTTTACCCTACCTTTTCCTCGCTATGTCTACCTCCTCCCCTACCCAGCCCGCCAACCGCTTGGCGCACGAAACCAGCCCCTATCTGCTGCAACACGCCAACAACCCGGTAGATTGGTACCCGTGGGGGCCCGAGGCGCTGACGCGAGCGCAGGCCGAGCAGAAGCCCATTATCGTGAGCATTGGCTACGCGGCCTGCCACTGGTGCCACGTGATGGAGCGCGAGTCGTTTGAGAACGAGCAGGTAGCGCGGGTGATGAACGCGTATTTCGTTTGCATCAAGGTTGACCGGGAGGAGCGGCCCGATGTGGACCAAATTTATATGGATGCCGTGCAGGCCATGGGCATTCAGGGCGGCTGGCCGCTCAACGTAATGCTCACGCCCGAAGCCAAGCCGTTTTACGGCGGCACGTATTTCGCGCCCGGCAACTGGGTCAAGCTGCTCGAAAACATCGCCCAAGCGTATGCCGGTGAGCACCGCGCCGAGTTGGAAGGCTCAGCCGAGCGCTTCGCACAGGTAACTCAAACCAGCGAGCTAGCAAAATACGGCGCTATGAGTGACGACGCTCATGCGAGCGTGAATGACGAAGATTTTAAACTACTGGCCTACAACCTCGGCCTGCGCTTCGACCGCGAGCGCGGCGGCACCAACCGGGCGCCTAAGTTTCCGATGCCCAGCATCTGGCGGTTTTTGCTGCGCACGTACCACATTTCGGGTAGCCAAAATATACTCCATCAAGTCAACCTCACGCTGCGCGAAATGGCTTGGGGCGGCATTTACGACCAAGTGGGCGGCGGCTGGGCCCGCTACTCGGTCGATGCGGAGTGGCTGGTGCCGCACTTCGAGAAAATGCTGTACGATAACGGGCAGCTGCTCACCCTCTACAGCGAAGCGTACCAGGTCACCCGCGACCCGCTGTACCGTGAAGTGGTATTCCAGACCGTGGCCTGGGTACAGCGCGAGCTGACCAACCCGGAAGGCGGCTTTTACTCCTCGCTTGATGCCGACAGCGAGGGCGAAGAAGGCAAATTCTACGTTTGGACGCGGGAAGAATTACAGCAGATTTTGGGCGAAGAAGAGCCCATTGCGGCGGCTTACTACAACTGCACGGGCCTGGGCAACTGGGAGCACGGCCGCAACATTCTGCACCGGCGGCAGTCAGACGCTGATTTTGCCGACGAGCATGGCCTGGAGATACCCGTATTGGCCAAGCTCATCCACGGCTGGCAAAAGAAGCTGTTGGCTGCCCGCGCTCACCGCGTGCGGCCGGGGCTGGATGATAAAGTATTGACCGGCTGGAACGCACTGATGTTAAGCGGACTGGTGGCCGCCTACCGCGCTTTTGGCGAAGCCGAGCTATTGGAGCTGGCCTTGCGCAACGCCGATTTTTTGCAGCAGAACCTCCGACACGGCCCCCGCTTCTATCGCACCTGGAAAAACGGCCGGGCCACCATCAACGGCTTTCTCGAAGACTATGCGCTGGTTATTGAAGCCTATATCAGCCTCTACGAAGCTACCTTCACCGAAAGCTGGCTGCGCGAAGCTGAAACACTGACAGCATACGTGCTCGACAACTTTTTCGACCCGGCCGAGCAGCAGTTTTTCTATACCGACGCCAGCGCCGAGCCGCTCATCGCCCGCAAAAAAGAGCTGTTTGACAACGTCATTCCGGGCTCCAACTCGGTGATGGCGCACAACCTGCTGCGCCTGGGCCGCCACCTCGAAAACGCGCAGTACCAAGAACTAGCCGCCGCTATGCTGGGCCAGGTGCAAAGCTTGGTGGTGAAAGAACCGCAGCACCTCACCAATTGGGCCAGCCTCTACGTGGCGCTGCTGCGGCCGGGCGCCGAAGTGGCCATCAGTGGGCCGCAGGCTGAGGAGTTCCGACGCGAGCTAAGCCATCATTTCTTACCCAATGATATTCTGGTGGGCACCTTATCTACCAGCAACTTGCCAATACTACAAGGCCGCGCTACTACGGACAAAACCACTATCTACGTGTGCCGCAATCGGGCCTGCCAGCTACCAGTGCACTCGGTAAGCGATGCGCTGCAACAACTCGCGCTGGCCGAGCAATAAGGCAAAAGTATTAAACCAACCACCCCCCGGCCGGGGTTATCTTTACTATTCGCCTGCCGCTTGTTAGTACCCGTGTCCCTTACGTTCGAATTTGCCCAGCCTGCCCCGCTTCCAGCGCCCGCGCCCGACCGCGTAACGCTGTTTGTGGACGTGATTTTGCCCCTGCCGCTGCCCAAGCTCTACACCTATCGGGTGCCCTACGAGCTGAACGACAATGTGGTAGTCGGCGGCCGGGTCATCGTGCAGTTTGGGGCCAAGCGCACACTGAGCTGCATCGTGGCGGCTGTGCACGAAACGCCGCCTAAGGAGTACCAGGCCAAGTACATTCTGGAGTTTATCGACGATGCACCGGTGGTGACGCAGCCGCAGCTAAAGCTATTTCGCTGGATGGCCGAGTACTACATGTGCACGCTCGGCGAGGTTATCAACGCGGCGCTGCCCGCCGCGCTCAAGCTTAGCTCGGAGTCGCGCATTCAGCTGCACCCGGTTTTTGTGGCCGAGGGCAGCCCCTACCCGCTCGATGAGAAAGAGCAGCGCATAGTGGACGCGCTGGGCAGCGAAGACGGCAAAGCACTGACCTTTACCGAGGTGGGCGACCTACTGGAAGTAGCTTCTTTCCACAAGGTTATCAAGTCTTTGATGCAAAAAGACGTCATCTTTCTTTTCGAGCAGATGGCGGATAAATACACGCCAAAGGTGGTAAAGAAGGTGCGCCTCGCCGAGCATTTCGTGACGATGGCGGCCGTGGAGCAACTCTTCGAAACCCTGGCCAACAAGCCTAAGCAAGTCGATGTGCTGCTGAAATACTTGCAGCGCGTGCCGGTGCACCACAACGAGCACCTCAACCACGTGGGCCTCGAAAAGGCGGCCCTCACCAGCTCGCCGCACCTGTCGCCTTCGGCCGTGAATACGCTGATAAAGAACGGTATCCTGGAGCAGTTCGACCAGATTATCTCGCGCTTTCCGCTCGATGAGAATCCGGTGGCCCAAATGCCGTTTCAACTCAACGAAGCCCAAATCACGGCCCGCGATGAGGTAATGACGCTCTTCAACCAGAAGAATATTGTGCTGCTGCACGGCGTCACGGGCTCGGGCAAGACCGAGATTTACATCGACCTCATCCGGCAGGCCATGGATGGCGGCGGGCAGGTGCTGTACCTGCTGCCCGAAATCGCGCTCACGGCCCAGATAGTGACGCGGCTTATGCGCGTGTTTGGCACGCGGCTAGGCGTGTACCACTCTAAGTTTTCGGACAACGAGCGCGTGGAGGTCTGGAATGGCGTGCTTTCGGGCCGCTTTCAGGTGGTAGTGGGCGTGCGCTCGGCAGTGTTTTTACCGTTTGACAATCTGAGCCTTATCATCGTGGATGAGGAGCATGAGTCGAGCTACAAGCAGTACGACCCCGCGCCGCGCTACAACGCCCGTGAGGTGGCCCTGATGATAGGCAATTTTCAGGGGGCCAAAGTACTACTCGGCTCGGCCACGCCGGCCGTGGAAACTTTCTACATGGCGCGGCAGGGGCGCTACGGGCTGGTATCGCTCACCAAGCGCTTTGGCGAGGCGGGGATGCCAGAAATTGAGCTGATTGACACGCGTAAGCTGCGCGCCGATAAGAAGATGCACAATCACTTCTCGGCCGACTTGCTGAACGCGATGGAAAGCAAAATTGCCCAGAACGAGCAGGTTATTCTGTTTCAGAATCGGCGGGGCTACGCGCCCGTCACGGCGTGCAACGACTGCGGCTACATTCCGAAGTGCCAGAGCTGCGCCGTGAGCCTGAGCTACCACAAGCACGCCCACGAGCTGCGCTGCCACTACTGCGGCTACCACGAGGGCATGCCCACACAGTGCCCGGCCTGCGGCTCGCGGGCGCTGCGCACCCAAGGTTTCGGCACCGAAAAGCTGGAGGACGACCTCAAAATCATGTTGCCCCAGGCCAATGTGCAGCGCATGGACCTCGACACGACCCGCGCCAAAAACGCCTACCAGCAGATTATCGGTGACTTTGAGCAGCAGAAAACCAACGTGCTCGTGGGCACCCAAATGGTGACCAAAGGCCTCGATTTCGAGAATGTGAGCCTGGTGGGCATCGTCAATGCCGACGCCATCATCCACTACCCCGATTACCGGGCGCACGAGCGCGCCTACCAGATGTTTGTGCAGGTGAGCGGCCGGGCGGGGCGCAAGGGCAAGAAAGGCAAGGTATTAATCCAAACCGCTGATACCACGCAGGTGATTTTCGATAAGGTAATTCGCAACGACTACCTCGAATTTTATGAGTACGAGATAACGCAGCGCCGCGAGCACGAGTACCCGCCCTTCACCCGCATGATAAAGCTGACGGTGAAGCACATGGACCAGGAATTGGCCCAAAAAGCCGCCATTTTGCTCACGCAAGAGTTGATTGACCGCCTAGGCCGCAACATCGTACTCGGCCCGGAGGCACCGTACATTTTCCGCATTCGCAATTTCTTTTTGCAGGAAATCGTCATCAAGCTCAGCCGCGAGCACACGGTGCTCAAGCAAGCCAAAATCGACATTTGCGCTGCGCTCGACGTGGTGCGCGACCAAAAGGAATACCGCCAAGCGCGACTGGTAGTCGACGTAGACCCAATGTAATTGCTTTAATTATTGCCCAAAAAGCCCACAAAGAAGCCCCGACTGCAACCAGCAATCGGGGCTTTTTTGTGAGCAATTAATAACCTAGGCTTGGTCGAGGAGCCAGAGCACCAAGAACACCAAGCCGATGATGAGCAGGATGGTACCAACCACGTAGAACACGCCGCTGACGCCACCGAAGAGCGTCAGGATGAGGCCCACCAGCCCGAAGAGGATGGCGCTGCGCAGGTTGCTATCGAGGCCACCGCGGGCTGCACTGGCATACTGCTGCTTAATCTGCGGCAGTTTAGCGGTCAGCTTATCGAGCTTTTTAGTAACCGCCCGCAGGGCCAGGCGCTGCCCGAGATTGAGCTTGGGAGCCTTAGCTGCCTGAGTTTGGGGTGCGGCTGCTACTGCTGGCACCACCGACACGGGCGCAGCAATGGTAGCTGCTTCTGGTGCGGCCGGAACTGCTTGCACGGCTACTGGCGCAGCCGTGGCGGGCTGGGCCTGGGCTGCGGCCGTCACGGTGGCTGAGGCATCGGCGGCTACGGGCACGTAGGGCGCCTGGGCGATGGGCGTGCTGGCGGGCTGGGTGGTAGCGCTCGAAATAGGGGCGTATTCGCTGCGGCCGCAGGCACCAAGCGAGAGGGCAGTTGCGATAACTAGCGTAGCGCGACCGATTGCGAGAAATAGGTTTTTCATAAGGTGAAAAAAGGGAAGAAGGTAAGAAAAGTAGGGCTCCCTACGTTATAAAGAGTAATTTGGCTGCCTTATCCGGGCATTGTGCTACTTAATATTGTCATTGCACTAGCATCTTATTACCGCCACCGTGCTGAACGCCTAGCCGTTCGGTGCTGTTGAGCCAACAGTTTACGAAGTCAGTTCAGGTTACCGATGCGTATGAAAAAAGCCGTTGTGATATGGGTACTAGCGGGTACGGCCGCTGCCAGCGCCTGCACCCAGCTCCCGATAGAGTCTAACGTAGCGTCGCAGGCTTTCTTGCGTTCTGACCTGTCCTCGGGCCAGACGCCCGATACGGCGGGCTACGAAACCCGCCCGCCCCGCGACCCCAGCGGCATCGGCCGCTACTACCTGGGCCGCCAGATAGCCCACGTAATGGGCCACGAAGGGGCCGACTGGCTGGAGCGCAGCGACCGCCGCGAGGAAGAAGGCACCGACCTGCTGCTCAAAGAGCTACAGCTAAAACCCACCGACGTAGTGGCCGACCTGGGCGCGGGCACCGGCTTCTTTTCGTTTCGGATAGCGCCGCTAGTGCCCAAGGGCCAGGTGCTGGCCGAAGACATTCAGCCCGAAATGATAGCCGAGCTTACGCAGCGCAAGCAAAAGAACAAGCAGCCCAACGTGAAGCCTATTTTGGGCACCACCACCGACCCGCACCTGCCCGCCAACAGCGTCGATGTAGTGCTGCTGGTCGATGCCTACCACGAGTTTGACCACCCACGCGAGATGGGCCGCGCCATTCGCAATGCCCTGCGGCCCCGCACCGGCCGCCTGGCCCTGGTAGAATACCGCGCCGAAGACCCTAAAGTGCCCATCAAGCCCATCCATAAAATGACCGTGGAGCAGGCCAAAAAGGAGATGAGCGCCATCGGGCTGGAGTTTGTGGAGGTGCGCGAGCGCTTGCCCCAGCAGCATTTGATGCTGTTTCGGCGGCCGTAAAGACGCCTATCATTGCGAGGAGGCACGACGAAGGAATCGCACCAGAACGGGCCGCTTGGGTTCCGTTCTGGTGCGATTCCTTCGTCGTGCCTCCTCGCAATGACGAATAGCCTACCGCTTCATCAGGCGCTCGATGTCGGCCAGCTCCAGCGGAATATCGGCCATCAAATCCTCATTGCCAGTGGCCGTTAGCAAGAAGTCGTTTTCGAGGCGAATACCCAGCTTTTCTTCGCGGATGTAGATGCCGGGCTCAATCGTGTAGACCATGCCGGCTTCAAATGTGCGGTATTTGAAGCCTACGTCGTGCACGTCGAGGCCGAGGTAGTGGCTGGTGCCGTGCGGGAAATACTTCTTGTAGAGCGGCGCGTCGGGGTCCTGGTTTTTGACGTCGTTGGCGTTCAGCAAGTCGAGCTTGATAAGCTCCTGCTCCATTGTAGCGCCCACTTCTTTGTGGTAGTCTTCGATGGAATTGCCGACGACTAGGCGGCTTTCGCAGAAGCGGAAAACACGTAGCACGGCTTCGTACACCTGGCGTTGACGCGGCGAAAACGTGCCATTAACCGGGATGCTGCGGGTGAGGTCGGCGGCGTAGTTGGCGTACTCGGCGCCGAAGTCCATCAGTAGCACGTCGCCGTCCTGGCACTGGCGGTCGTTGGAAATGTAGTGCAGAATGGTGGCGCTTTCGCCGCTGCCGATGATGCTGGTGTAGGCCGGCCCGCGTGAGCCGGAGCGCACAAACTCGTGCAGAATCTCGGCCTCTACCTCAAATTCCCACACGCCGGGCTGCACGAAGCCCAAAAGGCGCCGAAAAGCATTGCCAGTAATCTCACAGGCGCGGCGCATTAGCCTGATTTCCTCGGGGCTCTTGATGGCGCGCAGTTGGTGCGTGAGCCGAGCGGCGCGACGGTACTGGTGCAGCGGGTAGCGGCGCTGCAAGTCCTTGACAAACCGGGCGTCGCGAGTTTCAACCTCTACCACCGAGCGGATGTGCTCATTCGCGTTCAGGTACACGTACTCGGCCTCGTTCATCAGGGCGGGCAGCACCGTGTCGAACTGGTCGAGCCACATAATGGTGGGGATGCCCGACACTTGGCGCGCTTCTTCCTTGGTCAGCTTGTAGCCTTCCCACACCAAAATCAACTCCGACGTCTCACGCACGAACAGGATTTCGCGGTATTTGGGCAGCGTGGCATCGGGGCAGATGACGAGGATAGTTTCCTCCTGGTCGACGCCGCTGAGGTAAAAAAGGTCGGTATTTTGCTTCAGCGCCAGCGTACCGTCGGCGTTGGTGGGCAGTATGTCGTTGGCATTGAAAATGGCCAGCGACTGCGGCGGCAGCAGTTCGCGAAAGCGGCGGCGATTCTCAATAAACAGCTCGGGGGCGATGGGTCCGTAGCGCATGGGCAGCAAGTAAGAAGGGCAGAATGGAGGCCGCAAGTTAGCGGTCGTCCATCTGCCCTTCGTAGTTTACTGTAACCTGATTATCACCTAGGCGCTTATACTTAGCCCGTTACCTTACGCCAGCTGGGGCAGCAGCACCGGCAGCGCAATGCGCCGGGTGCGCGACCGTAAGAAGGTTATCACCGCGGCTTCATCGCGCGGGGCGCCATCGAGCAGCACAAAATGGCGGGCCAGCAAATCGTAGCGTTTGGCCATGAGGTAGAAGAAGATATGCAGAAAGTGGATACCATCAAACACAACTGCCTCCTGTTCAATATACTGCCCTAGGTTTTTCCGAAAATGCGCGGGGTGGTCGGTCCAGTGCATGGCTGGCTTGAGGTGGTGGCTGATGTGGTAGCCATCGTTCCAGCACTTGTGGTTGTAGGTGGTATTGATGCACGTCACGCTGTTGGTGTAGCAGTTATCGGGCGTATCGGCGTCGATAAAGGCGTGCTGCGCCCAGTTGCCGAGCATCATAATGACCCGCGACAGCAGGAACGGCACCACAAACACCGCCAGCGTGGCGGGCAGATTAACGAAGCTGAGCACCACCACGAGCCCTAGGTAGGCCGCCTCACCACGTAGCAGCCGAAACCGCATCGTGGCCTTTTGGCGCTGCGAGAAGTAGCTGGCCAAGCTTACCACGCCCAGCACCAAAAAGTCGCCTAGGTAGCGCAGGAAGCCGCGCACCGAGTCGCGCTGGTACAGCATGGTCGAGCTTTCATCGTCGGGCATGTTGTTTTCGGGGTGGTGCATGCCCATGTGGTGCACGAAGTACGACTCGGGCGTTTGCCCAAACAGCGGCCCCAGCACCCACGGAATAGTGTGGTTCAGCCAGCCATATTTCTTCTTAAACAGCACCCGGTGGCTGGTGCAGTGCAGCATCAGGCCGAAAGGACCCTTGAAGCGCGCATTGCTAAAAAAGAAGAACAGCCCAAACGTGGCCCACCACCACGGCCCGTGCAGCGCGGGCACAAACAGCGCCACCGCCAGCGGCAGCATCGTGGCGGCTATCTTCAACATGAGGTAGGCAAAGGGCAGGTCGCGCGGGTCTTGCAAGTAGCGGAGCAGCCACTTAGCTAAGAACGACGGCGTGGCCGGCTGGGTATAGCCCGGGTCGGTGCTGGGAGCCAGAAGCTTCATAAGTATCGGATTACGAGCCCCCTCCCCCCTATCTGGCCGCCCGGCCCCCACAAATACAAAGGGACTTTGGACAGTAACAGCCAGCGACTAGTCAGCCAAAAAGAGCTGAACGCAGCCCTGGCGCGAACCGGCTTGGCCCTGCTTGCTCACTAAAACGCCACCTAAGCTAAGTAGTTCGAATATCGCGGCAAATACTTATTATTTGGGTATGAAATACTTAGATTCAATAGCTCAGCCTGGGCAACTCCAGTTGCAGAGTGGCCGCAACGGAGTGGCCCGTCGGTAGTAAAGCATCCTTCACGCTAAATCAAAACCCCAGCGGGGCGACCCAAGTGCCTATTGGGTCGCCCCGCTGGGGCTTGGTAATAAGAGTATCCGCAGCTATTACCAACGGGTCGCCGCGCTGCGGCTACTCTGCAATTCGGGCTGGCTACTTCTTCACTAGACCATTACTAGTAAGCCGCAAAGCACTCAGGTCTAATCCCTTGCTTTTGAAATTACTAGCAAGATTCGATTTAAACTGGGCTTCCTGGCCGTTCTTTTTGGCTGTTTGCCAACTTAGGTAAAGCACCACGGCTTGCAGCTTCATTTCTTCGCCTAGGCGGGCCACGGCGGCGGGCGAGGTCAGCGCTTTGTTGGTACCGAGCAGGCTGGTGGTTTGCCGCTGGATGGCCCGGTCCATGGCGGGTGTTACGCTAGCTTCGGGCACACCATTGACGGCTACATAGGCTATTTCGAGGTAGGCGGCAAAGGCCGTGGCCGCGTTGTTGGCCGGCAGGCCCGATTGCTGCACCATCTGGCCAAAAAGCTGGTTGTAATCGGTTTTGCCCGGCCCGAAGGCGTTGTTGATAGCCTGGCCAGCCGAGGCATTTTTGGCTTGCATCTGGCGCGCTAGGTTTTGCACGGTTTGTTGGCGCAGGGCCGGCGTGGAGGTGTAGGCCAAGCTCACATTGCGCTTGGCGGTGGTGGCCGTAGTGGCCCGACCACTGCGTTTTTCGGCTTCTGCGTTGCGGGCAGATGCTAGCACCGCCGCGTTGTTAATATTTACCAGCGACATGCTCACGGCCGCTTGGTTGGCCGAGTTAAACATGTCCATGTACACGTCCTGGGCGTGGGTAACGGGGGCTACCAATAGTCCCAGCACGGCCGTTGTCGCAAGAGCAAGCAGCTTTTTCATCACGGGTAAGTTTTGCCCGCCGCCTACGTAGCGGCGCCGGGAGTGTACGCCGATGGCGGTCGGGCAGTTCAGCTTGGCCCTCCAAAATCAAGCATGCACAGTATCAAGCCTTACGTCAATTGGGCTTGCCCCGCCCCAAGCGGCGGAGGTATCTTTACCCTACCCCGCCGCACCAATGGGCCCCCAATTATTGTTCATTGGTATTGCCCCCAGACTCCCGATGCCTACGTTTTCGCACCTCCACTCGCACACTCAGTATTCGTTGCTCGACGGCCAAGCCAGCATCGGCGCGCTCATGAAGAAGGCGCAGGCCGATGGCATGCCCGCTGTGGCCCTCACCGACCACGGCAATATGTTCGGGGCGTTCAACTTCGTGGCCGAGGCTAACAAGTACAACGTCAAGCCGATAATTGGCTCCGAGTTTTACATGGTGGCCGACCGCCACAAGAAAACCTTCCTGCGCGAGAAGGGCGAGAAGGACAACCGCTACCACCAGCTGCTGCTGGCCAAGGACCAAGCTGGCTACCACAACCTAGCCAAGCTCAGCTCGATGAGCTACATCGAGGGCGTGTACTCGAAGTTTCCGCGCATCGACAAAGAGCTGATATTGAAGTACCACGAGGGCCTGATTGCCACGAGCTGCTGCATCGGCGCCGAGATTCCGCAGGCCATTCTCTTCGAGAGCGAGGCTAAGGCTGAGGAATTGCTGAAGTGGTGGCTCGATGTGTTTGGCGACGACTATTACATCGAGATTCAGCGCCACGGCCTGATGAACTTCGACGGTACCGGCAAGAGCCAGGAGGACGTGAACCAAGTGCTCCTAGGTCTGGCTAAAAAATACAATGTCAAGGTTATCTGCACCAACGACTCGCACTACGTAAACCAGGACGACTACGCGCCCCACGACCTGCTGCTGTGCGTGAACACGGCCGAGGAGCGCAACATCCCGGTCGGAGACTTCGAGACGAACTACTACACCATTCTCACCGCCGACCAGCGTGTGCATTATGGCCTGCTGGAGGATTTGCGCCGCACGCACGGCAGCGACGACCACGCCCGCCGCATGCTCTCGCGCATTGATGAGGAGATACAAAAGCCGCCCAAGCAGCGCCGTCGCCGCTTCGGCTTCGCCAACGACGAGTTTTATTTTAAGACTCAGGAGCAGATGAATAAGCTCTTCGACGATGTGCCGGAGAGTGTGGATAACACCAACGAAATTGTGGATAAAGTGACGCCGCCCAAACTAGCGCGTGACATCCTTCTTCCCAACTTCCCCCTGCCGCCCCAGTTCGCCAACGCCGACGAGTTTTTGCGCGAACTGACTTACGTGGGCGCTTTCGGGCCGGAAGCGGGCACAACCGGCACCATCACCATGAACAAGCCGCCGCGCTACGGCGAGCGCACGCCCGAGGTCGAAGAGCGGCTAAACTACGAGCTGCGCATTATCCAGACGATGGGTTTTGCGGGCTACTTCCTCATTACCCAGGACTTTATCAACAAAGGCCGCAGCATGGGTGTGGCGGTGGGCCCCGGCCGGGGCTCGGCCGCGGGCTCGGCAGTGGCTTACTGCGTGGGTATCACCAACATCGACCCCATCAAGTACTCACTGCTGTTCGAGCGTTTCTTGAACCCTGAGCGCGTGTCGATGCCTGATATCGACATTGACTTTGACGACGTGAACCGTCAGAAAGTCATTGACTACGTGGTGCAGAAGTACGGCAAAACGCAGGTGGCCCAGATTATCACCTTCGGCACGATGGCCGCCAAGTCGTCTATCAAAGACGTGGCACGGGCGATGGAACTGCCGCTGCCCGCTGCCAACGAAATGGCTAAGCTAGTGCCCGAAAAGCCGGGTACCACGCTGTCAGGCGCGTTCCGTGATGTACCCGAGTTGCAAGCCATTCGGGATGATAAAACCGACCTAAAGGGCCAGATTTTGGCCCTGGCCGAGCGTCTGGAAGGCTCGGTGCGCAATACGGGTATCCACGCGGCGGGCGTCATCATCGCGCCCGACGATATCACGAAGTACATCCCGGTTTCGACCTCCAAGGACTCGGACCTGCTCGTGACGCAGTTCGACGGCAAGGTGATTGAGAGCGCCGGCATGCTCAAGATGGACTTCCTAGGGCTCAAAACCCTGACCATCATTGTGGATGCCATGAACTTGATTGAGCGCAACCACGGCGTAAAAATCGACATTGACAACATTCCGCTCGACGACGAGAAAACCTACGCGCTCTACCAGCGCGGCGACACGATTGGCACGTTCCAGTTCGAGTCAGAGGGTATGCGCATGTACCTCAAGGACTTGAAGCCAACCAACATCGAGGACTTGATTGCGATGAACGCCTTGTACCGGCCCGGCCCGATGCAGTTCATCCCCGACTTCATCAACCGCAAGCACGGCCGCGAGCCCGTCGAATACCCGCACGAATTGCTCAAGCCCATCCTGGAATACAGCCAAGGCATCATGGTGTACCAGGAGCAGATTATGCAAACGGCCCAGATTTTGGCCGGTTACTCCCTAGGTGGAGCCGACCTGCTGCGCCGCGCCATGGGTAAGAAGGACATGAAAAAGATGGCCCTGGAGCGCGAGAAATTCGTGAAGGGCGCCGGCGAAATCCACAAAATCCCGGCGAAGAAGGCATCCGAAGTCTTCGACGTGATGGAGAAGTTTGCGGAGTACGGCTTCAACCGCTCGCACTCGGCCGCCTACTCAGTAGTAGCGTACCAGACTGGTTATCTGAAGGCTAACTACCCCGCCGAGTACATGGCCGCCGTGCTTACCAACAACATGGGCGATATTAAGAAGGTGACCTTCTTTATCGAGGAAGCTCGCAAGCAAGGCGTGGCGGTACTCGGCCCAGACGTGAACGAATCGGAGCAAAAATTCAACGTACCCCGCGAAAACCAAATCCGCTTCGGCCTAGCCGCCGTGAAGGGCGCGGGCGAAGCCGCCGTACTGGAACTAGTAGAAGAGCGCCAGAAGAACGGCCCGTTCACCGACGTCTTCGACTTTGCCAAGCGCGTGAACCTGCGCGCTGTAAACAAGAAAACCTGGGAAAGCCTAGCCCAGGCCGGCGCCTTCGACAGCTTCGAGAAATACAACCGCCGCCAGTTTATGGACGCCCCAGCCGGCGACCAAAACTTGATTGAGAAGGCGTTGAAACTAGGCCAGCAGCACCAGGCCGCGAAGGAATCGGCGCAGCACAGCCTCTTCGGGGCGGGCGCATTCGGGGCAGTAGCTGCGCCGCTGCCCAAAGTGCAGGACATGGAGGAATGGAGCGCACCCGAAAAGCTGCGCCGCGAGAAAGAAGTCGTAGGGTTCTACCTCTCGGGCCACCCGCTCGACACCTTCCGCATGGAAATCGACGCCTATTGCACCTGCGCCCTCGATAAGCTGGAGCTGCAAAAAGGCAAGGATGTGAACATTGCCGGCCTGCTTTCGGCCGTGACCTTCCGCACCACTAAGAGCGGCCAGCCGATGGCCTCGTTCAACGTGGAAGATTACGATACTAGCTTAAACCTAGCGCTGTTCCGCGACGACTACACCCGTTTTAGCGCCCTTATCAACCCTAGGAACTACCCACAGGAGCAGGTGCCGCCCATGTTCATCCGGGGCAAGATGGAGTTGCGCTACGGCACGCAGGACCAGTGGGAATTAAAAATAAAAACCATGGAGCCGCTGGCTCAGGTAGCCGAAAAGCTTAGCAAAGGCGTGCGCGTAAAGCTCGACCTACGTACTGTGACGGGCCCGATGATTGACCGCTTGCAGGAAGCCATCGAGCACGCCAAGGGTTCGAAGCGCCTGGAAATTCAATTTGTGGAGCCGCACGAGCGCTTAGCCGTAGATATGTTTTCGCGTCGCTTTCAGATTGAACCCAAGGCTTTTATCGACAAGATGCGCGAGTTTGAATTAGATGTGTGTGCCCTTATTTAATGTCGCTCAAGCTTTGCAGTCTGCGTTTGGTCGATATAAAGACGCGGACTACAAAGTCCGCGCAACCACCCGCTGAACTTTCTACCACCACCGTTGTTTTACTCGCACTCCGCTACCTTGCGGCCTTGTCGGCCGTACACGCCGGACGTTTTTTCACTAACAAAACCTTAGCGTCATGGCGCACAAAGCAATTGAAATA
>Ga0265780_10001122_pt1 | contig 39132 bp, 31 predicted proteins | sample P1T30metagenome_FD_192432 | JGI IMG/M metagenome (GOLD analysis project Ga0265780, IMG submission 192432) | Plant litter microbial communities from East Loma Ridge, Irvine, California - P1 T30 | ecosystem: Environmental > Terrestrial > Plant litter > Unclassified | place: USA: California...
GGTTTTGTCTTCTACAACTACAAGTCGAGCCAGGTATGCATCATGCCCGACGACTTCCGCGCCAAGTTCGATCGCGTGAACTGGATCGACTGAGCGCCTGCCCCCGGCAGGCCCTGAACACACGCCCACGCAGGCATCGAACGCCCCGTCCCGGATTCTCGGCACGGGGCGTTCTGCTATTTGAAAATAGTTGGAACTTTTAGCGGCGCCCGGCGGAATACAAGAAAAGACACCTGCCATGACACCGACGACCGACCCACCCGACACCGAATTGCTGCGCCAGGTCCAGGCCGGACAGGCCGCTGCCTTCACCGCACTGTACCGGCGGCACCAGGGGCCGCTGTACCGCTACGCCCTGCTGCGCTGCGGCGCGAGCGACGCCGCTGCGGACATCGTGCAAGAAGCGTTCATGGGACTGCTGACGGGAAAGCTGGTCTACGACCCGCTGCGCGGCCAGTTGCAGCACTTCCTGTTCGGCGTCGCGCGCAAGCTGGCCCTGAAGCGCGACGAGGCGCTCCGGCGCCACCCCGGCCTGCCTGACCCGGACGGCGACGAGGAACCTGGCCTGGAGCTCGCCAGCGACGCCGCCGGACCATTGACCAGGCTGCTCGGTAATGAAGCGGCCGAGGACGTGCGGCGCGCGCTGTCCCTGCTGCCGCCGCACTACCGCGATTCGGTGATCCTGTACGAGCTGCATGATTTGTCGTACCAGGAAATCGCCACCATCTGCCAGGTCGACATCGGCACCGTACGTTCGCGTCTGGCGCGCGGACGGGCGGCCCTGGCCAAGCGCCTGGCAGCCCACGAACGACCGTCGAACGACACCCACCCCGCATGACGCGGGTGATCGAACCGGAAGGAAGAACGATGAACCAGGAAGACAAGCCGGACTCCACACTGGCCACCGGCTTCGCCGCGCTGCGCGGCGCGCTGGCCGCGCACGACACGCCGCGCTGCGTGGAAAAGGAATTGCTGCAGGCCTTTGCCCGCCAGTTCCCCGCCAAGCAGCCCTGGTACCGCAAGCTGTCGCTGCCGCAGTGGGGCGCCGCCGGCGCGCTCGCTTCGCTGACCGCGGCCGCCCTGCTGCTGGCGCTGGCGCCGCACCGGGAAGTGACGATCGGACCGCCGCTGATCGGCGTCGACGATGGCGCCGCCTTCATCGCGCTCGAATCGCTCGAACGCATCGGCAGCGAGCCGCGCGCCCGGGTGGTCGAAGCCGAGCTGCCGCAGGCCACGCTGGCAACCCTGGGCATGCCGGTCAATCCGCAGGACGCCGGCGCCATGGTGCGCGCCGAGATGCTGGTGGCCGAAGACGGCCAGCCGCTGGCGCTGCGCCTTTCCGCAGCCAATTGATTCATTTGACGAGGACGCCATGAACACCAAGCATATCCTGATCGCCGCACTGCTGGCATCCGCCTTCGGCCCGGCCTTGGCCGCCGACCTGGCCGCCGACCTTGCCGTCGACCTTGCCACCGACCTGACCATGGCCACCGACCAGGATGGCCAGCGCCGCATCGTCATCCGCCAGGCCGCGTCCGCCGCTCAATCGGCGGGCCTGCGCCCCGGCGACAGCGCCAGCGTGACCGGCGCCATGGTGCGCATCGCAAGCCAGGGCGTGGTCAGTAACGCCCCCTACAGCGCCGAAGCCGTGACCGAGCGCCTGCAGCAGCTGGCCGACGGCAACCAGATCGTCAACCGATCGAGCGCGCTGCAATACCGCGACAGCGCCGGCCGCACCCGCACCGAGGTGCGCGGCGACGATGGCGCGGTGCGCACGGTCACCATCAGCAACCCGGTGGATGGCGCGCGCTGGGTGCTGTCCCCCGAACACAAGACCGCCACCCGGATCGACATCAGCTCGGAACTGGTGCGCGCCGACGCCGCCAAGGCGCGCGCCGCGGCGGCGCAGGCGCGGGTCGCCGCGACCCAGGCCAGGGCCGAGGCCGCTGGCGCGCGCCATGCCGCCGACCGGGCCCGCACCCGGATCGAGGCGTTGCGCGCCGATGGCACACTGGCGGCGGGACCCCGCGTCATCGTCAAGGACATCCAGCGCGCCGGCGAAGCGCAGGAGGTGCGCGTGCGCGTGGCCCAGCCGGCCGCGCAGGCGCTGCCTGCCGCGCGCGCCCTGTCGGCCCAGATCGCCCCGCTGATCGCCGGCGCCCTGAACGACGGACAATGGTCGTCGAAGACCGTCCTGCGCGAACTGGGCACGCGCGACTTTGCGGGCGTCAAGGCCAGCGGCCAGCAGCGCAGCTACACGATTCCGGCCGGCGAGATCGGCAACCGCCAGCCGATCGCGGTCAGCAGCGAAACCTGGACCTCGCCCGAATTGCAGGTGCTGGTGTATTACAAGCACAGCGATCCGCGCAGCGGCGAACTGGTCTATCGGCTGGACAACCTCAAGCGCACCGAACCGAACGCCGCCTTGTTCAGCGTACCGTCCGACTACACGGTGCGCGATCCGCTCCAGGTCAGCAGCATGTCCCACGGCAAGGCGAATTGAACCTGGCGCCCAACGTCAACGGCGCCCCGCAGGGCGCCGTTATTTTTGCATTACCCGTTGCCGCTCAGCCGCGGCCGCGCTTTTTCTCGAGGATGGTCTCGTTGAACCAGTCCTCGATCATGCGTTTCTCGGCGCGCAGGGCGTCGCTGTCGGAAAAGCGGTTGATGCGCTGCATATAGTTCATGTCGGACAGGCGCGAATCGCCCACCTTGCGCACCTGCCCGTCCTGGGTCAGCGTATAGCGCAGGTTGATGATCGGCCAGTCCGCCGTGCCTTTCAGGATGCGCAGCTCGCGTCCGCTGCGCATATTCGGGTATTCGCGGCCAGCCAGGTCGATGTCGGTGACTTCGATCTCCAGGTCCTGGCCGGCGGGCAGCTGCTCGCCCAGCTTGGCAAAATAATCGGTCAATTGCTCCAGCGTCTGCTCGCGATCCCAGGGCGAGAACGGCAGGTCGGCGAACTTGTCCGATTCGATGTACTTGACGGTGACGCCAGCCGATGCGGCGCCGGCAGTCAGCGCGAACAGGCCTGCAAGGGCCGCTTTCATCAGGGTAGATTTCATCGCTGTTCTCTCCATGGTCTTGCTTCTACCGATTAAATATACGCCGCTTCGGATTGCCCCGCTCGTCTCGAAACGTCGAAGTTTTGTATCCAAATGTGAGGTTCCGCACAGGTAATGCAGATGGGGTCGGTCGAGAATGGCACAAGGAGGAAATACCGTGCCAGAAGGTCCATCGCTGTTTATCCTGAAGGAACAAACTACGCGCTTCGTCGGCCAGGACATCGTGCGCGCCGACGGCAATGTGCGCGCCATCGATCCATCCCGCTTGGTGGGCCAGCGCATCGTCGGCCTGCACACCTGGGGCAAGCACTTCCTGATCGAGACGCCCGACCTGGTCCTGCGCATTCACTTTTTGCTGTTTGGCACCTACCGCATCGACGAGCGGCGCGACAAGCAGCCCAGGCTGTCGATCGGGACCGCAGATGGCGGCGAGATGAATTTCTATGCCTGCGCGATCCGCGAGATCGACCGCGCCACCTTCGAGGCCTACGATTTCAGCGCCGACGTGATGTCGGACAGCTGGGACCCGAAAAAGGCGCGCAAGAAGCTCAGGGCCCAGCCCGACATGCTGGCCTGCGACGCCCTGCTCGACCAGGACATCTTCTCGGGCGTCGGCAATATCATCAAGAACGAAGTGCTGTTTCGCATCCGCGTGCATCCGCTGTCGACCATGGGCGCGCTGCCCGCGCCGAAGCTGCGCGCACTGGTGGACGAGGCGCGCCAGTACAGTTTCGACTTCCTGGGCTGGAAGAAAGCGTTCGTGCTCAAGCAGCATTGGCTGGCCCACGCCAAGAAAATCTGTCCCCGTTGCGACATTCCTTTCAAGAAAGCCAATCTCGGGCGATCAAACCGCCGCAGCTTTTATTGCGAGCGTTGTCAGAAACGCTATGACTGATGCCGGCCCGGCCTGCATGCCCTTGCACATTATTGCGACAATGGCGTGCCTGTGACATTCCTGCCTCATCATTTCAATATTGCCTGTTGTTAAGGGTCATGGGTCGTACTACAATCATCTTGACTATGGGCTATTTTTTTGTGAATAAAAAATAGTCTGCCCGGAAAACTTGCCTCCCACGATATCGGAATCGTCCATGTCCTTTCTCTCTTCCTCCGCGCCCAAGCTCGCACCCTGGAAAGTATTGCTGGTCGATGACGAACCCGACATCCACGACATCACCAAGCTGACCCTGTCGCGCTTCCGCCTGGACGGCCGCGCGCTGTCCTTCGTGCACGCCCACAGCGGCGCCGAGGCCAAGGAAGTGCTGGCGCGCGAAAAGGACATCGCGCTGGTGTTCCTGGACGTGGTGATGGAGCGCGAGGACAGCGGGCTCGAGGTCGCGCGCTGGATGCGCCAGGAGCTCGACAACCAGTTCACCCGCATCGTGCTGCGCACCGGCCAGCCCGGCCAGGCGCCGGAGGAACGCGTGATCGTCGACTACGACATCAACGACTACAAGGAAAAGACCGAGCTCGACCGTACCAAGCTGTTCACCACCACCTTCGCCGCCCTGCGCGCCTACCGCGACATCATGAAGGTCGAGGATGCGCGGCGGGTGCAGCAGACCTACCGCGAAGGGCTGGAGCGCGTGATCGCGGCGTCGGCCCACATCTTCCAGCAGCGCAACCTGAAGGATTTCGCCAACGGCCTGCTGCAGCAGGTGGTGGCCCTGCTGCGCCTGGAACAGAGCATGCTGCTGCGCCTGAAGGCGGCCAGCGTCATCACCGGCCAGAGCCAGTACGAGGTGCTGGCCCAGATCGGCGACATGGATGGCGACGAGATCGGCCCCGAGCTGCTGGACCAGCTGGACGAGGCGCGCCACAACCGCATCTCGCTGCTCAATGGCGACACCTATGTCGGCTACTTCCCGAACAATAGCGGCAAGGCTTCGCTGCTGGTGCTCAAGGGCGTGGACGAGATCTCGGACATCGACGCCCAGCTGCTCGAGGTGTTCTGCTCGGGCGTGGCGATCGCCTTCGACAATATCCTGCTCAACCAGGAAATCACCGACACCCAGGCCGAGCTGATCCTGCGCCTGGGCGACGTGGTCGAATCGCGCTCGCACGAAGCGGGCAACCACGTGCGCCGCATGTCGCAGGTCTGCCACATGCTGGCCCAGGCCTCGGGCATGCCCGACGACGAGACGGCGGTGCTGATGCACGCCGCGCCGATGCACGACGTCGGCAAGATCGCCACGCCCGACGCGGTGCTGCTCAAGCCGGGCAAGCTGACCGAGGACGAGTGGGAAATCATGAAGCAGCACCCGACCGTGGGCCTGCAGATCCTGGACGGCTCGCAGCGGCCCATCCTGAAGGCGGCGGCGGTGATCGCGCACCAGCACCACGAGAAATTCGACGGCAGCGGCTATCCGCAGGGATTGCGCGGCCACGATATCCACCCGTATGCGCGCATCGTGGCGGTGGCCGATGTGTTCGACGCCCTCAGCCACAAGCGCTGCTACAAGGACGCCTGGCCGCCGGCCAAGGTCACCGAACATCTGCGCGAGGTGGCGGGGCATCACCTGGATCCGCTGTATGTCGACTTGCTGATCAAGCATATGGACAAGGCGCTCGAGATCAACGCGAAGTGGCCTGACTGATCCTCGCACGGCAGCTACATCCGTCGTTCCCGCGACGGCGCACTGGCGTCCGGAATAGTTATACGCAAAGTATGCACGTCGTTCCCGCGCAGGCGCACTGCTGTCCGGGATAATTTCGGGCGCTTGAAAGAGGCCGCCTCATAGGGAAAACCACGTCGTTCCCGCCCTCGCCGGGCGCCTTGGCGGGAATCCAAGTTCGCCTGCATCGGTCACAATCACTGAATGGGTCCGCGACCGACTTGGGTTCCCACCTTCGTGGGAACGACGTGCCATGGCCTCATGGCCGCAGTCTTTTCCTTGCGTAGCGACTGACTCCTTCGTTCCCGCCCTCGCCGGGCGCCTTGGCGGGAATAGAGTTCATTCCGTCATTCCCGCGCAGGCGGGAATCCAAGCTCACTCCCTCATTCCCGCCCTCGCCGGGCGCCTTGGCGGGAATCCAAGCTCGCCTGCATCGGCCACAATCATTAAATCGGTCCGCGACCAACTTGGGTTCCCACCTTCGTGGGAACGACGTGCTACAACCTCAGGCCGCAGTCTTTTCCTTGCGCAGCGACCGCGGGAAACGCAGGTGATACCGCAACCCCTGCCCCGGTGCGCTTTCCACCCTGACCGTCCCGCCCAGCGCCCCGGTCACCAGGTTGTACAGGATGTGCGCCCCCAGCCCGCTGCCGCCCGTGCCGCGCTTGGTGGTGAAGAACGGATCGAACAGCTTGTCCAGCGTGTCCTGGTCCATCCCCGCCCCGTCGTCGGCGTAGTCGAGCGTCACCCAGCCGTCGTCTTCCAGCACCGCGCGCACGCCGATCGTGCCCGGCTGGTCGCGCTCGAAACCGTGCACCAGCGAATTGACCACCATATTGGTGACGATCTGCGACACCGCGCCCGGATAGCTGTCGAGCATCAGGTCGGGCGGACATTCCACCGCCACCTTGATCGGCCGCCCCTTCAGCTTGGGCTGCAGTGACAGCAGCACCTCGTTCAGGTAAGGGCCGAGATGGAAGCTGCGGATATCGTCCGACGACTGGTCCACCGCGACCTGCTTGAAACTGCGCACAAGCGCCGCCGCGCGCTGGGTATTGGTGGTCATGATGCGCAGCGACTGGTCGACCACGTCGAAGAATCCGGCCAGGCTGTCCTCGGTCATTTCTCCCGCCGCCAGTTCTTCGCGCGTGAGCTTGAGCTCCTGCACCAAGTGGCTGGTGGCGGTCACGCAGATGCCCAGCGGCGTGTTGATCTCGTGCGCCACGCCCGCCACCAGGCGGCCCAGGGAAGCCAGCTTCTCCTGCCGCACCAGCTCCGACTGGGCTTCCTGGAGCGCGTGCAGCGCGTCGTTGAGCGCCGCGTTCTGCGTCTCGAGCTCCTGCTTGGCCTTGCGGATCCTGCGGTCGGCCTGCATGCGCGCGATCGCCACCGCGACGTGGCTGGCCATGAAGGCCAGCAGGTCGAGATCGGCCTTCGTATACACGATCGCCGGATCGTAGCTCTGCACCACGATCACGCCATACGGCTTGTCGTGCACCAGCATCGGCGCGCCCATCCAGCTGGCGATCTCGGTGTTGCCGAGCGGCTCGTTGACGATGCCGTTGGCGACCAGCTGGCGAAAGCTCCCGACGTCGTGCAACTGCGCCTGCTTGCTCGACAACACGTACGAACACATGGCGTTCCCGAACGGAAAGCGCTGCAAGGGCGGCGCGCTGTCCTTCTGGTCGACGAAATACGGGATGCTGATTTCGCGCGTATCGGCGTGGTACAGCCCGATCAGGAAGTTCTCGGCCACCATCAATTCGCCGATGATGCGGTGCAGGCTGGCGCTGAGCTGGTCGGTGTCAAGCGCCTGGGCCGACAGGTCGGCGATCTGGTACAGCGCATGCTGCACCTTCTCGGCGCGGCCGCGCTCGGCCACCTCGTGCGCCAGCGCCGCGGTACGCTCCTGCACCGCGCGCTCGAGCCGGTCCATGCTCTGCAGGCCCTGCAGCGCGTTCGAGACGTGGTTCGCGATCAGGGCGAACAGCGCCTGGTCTTCCTCGCTGTAGGTCTCGTCTTTCGAATAGCTCTGGATGACGATCGCGCCCAGCGCCCGCTGGTTCTGGTCGAGCAGCGGGCAGGCCACGAAGTGTTCGGGCACGCTGCCGTCGCCCCAGCGCCCGCTGTTCTTCAGGCGCTCGTGGAAGTCGGCCGCGGTCAGCACCAGGCGCTGGCGGTTGAGCAGCACCCAGGCAGTGGGCGACTGCTCGGGCGAGGCCAGCGTGATGCGCTCGTTGGGGTCCCGTGCGCCGTCGGCCTCGTCGACGAAATACGGAAAGCGCACGGTGCCGTCCTCGCGGTCGGCCAGCGCCACATAGAAATTGGCCGCATACATGATGCGGCCCAGGGCGCGATGCACGGCGCCGATGAACGCGTTGATGTCGCTGCAGCTGGTCGATAATTGCCCGATTTCGAGCAGCATCGACTGGACCGCTTCCAGCCGGTCAAGACGTTCCATGCTTCCCCCACCTAATAATTAATGCGCAGGGGAAATAGTAGCAGTTCAGCGTGGTGCGCGGAAATCGTTCTGGATCCAGGCCAGGGCCGACGCCTGGGTCAGCTTGAAGCCTGGCGCCACGCGCACGCGCGCCAGCTGTTCGCCCATCGGGTCCTTCGCGGCCAGCATCGCATACGGGTCGTCGTCGTCCGGCACGATGTCGAGCGTGACCTTCAGCTCGACCTCGCCCGTGAAGACGTACAGGCTCTTGTGCAGCATCGCGTGCATGTGCTGCTCGTGGCGGCGGATCACTTCGGATGCGGTCTTGATCAGCGTGTTGAAGGCGTTGACGTCGAGCGGCTTCGGATTCTTCTTGTCGCGGCCCATCGTCCAGGGACCGACCAGCGCGGGTTCCGGCTCGCCATCCTTGTACATCGCGACGGCCCAGCCTTCGTCGTCGTCATTCTTGATCACGCGCGCAGTCCAGCCATTGCCCTGCCACAGGCGTGGCTCCTGCACCGGCCCGGTGTCCTCTTCGTCGTCGTGATCCTGCATCTGGTCGCTCATGTGTTTCCTCGGCGGGCTCGCGCCCAAAACCACGATCATAGAGGAAACCAGGCCCATGAAAAAGCCCGCACGCACCGTCAGCGCGGGCTTTTTGCGCAATCTGCGGCCACGTCAGGCCGGACAGTCGTCGACGATGCGTGGACAGCGCCAGTCCGGACCCGGCGGCGGCACCAGCGGCGGGCCGACCGGAATCGGACGCGGGTCGCCGTTCGGCGCGGGCGTATGCCGGTTGAACGGGTTGATGATGATCGGCGGAATGGCGGGCGGCGCCGATGGTGGGTCTTTGGGACTGCCGAGGGCCAAGGCCAGGTGGTCCCGGAGTCCATGAAACACTGCGTGCATAGGATCCCCCTGTGGTTGGAGCGGACTGTCAGTATAGGAAACCCTGCCGCCATTACAAGAAAAAGTGTAGGAAAACATTGCCCCATGTTCTAGGCCGGCCCCGCCTGTGCACGTTTCGTCCCGCAAAACATGCAGCCTGTCGCACGCCGCTGGCCGCGTGCCGCATGGACGAATACAGTTCGATCATGCCAAGGCAAAACGCCCAGCCAACCATCACCCAACCGCGAGGACTGCCATGAAGAAAACCGCCCCCTACATCATCCTGTTCCTGTTCGCCGCCCTGCTGTTCAACGCCATGAGCGGCGACACGTCGGTCAACATCGACGGCGAGCAATTCGACGGCCCGCTGGGCTGGATGCTGGCCACCCTGTTCGCGGGCGGCGGCACGCTGCTGGCGGCCTTCATCACGCTGATGGTCGGCGTCTTGCTGGCGGTGGTGTTCGCTGGCGTGGGCGTGATCCTGCTCGGCTCGCTGGCCATCGGCGCGGTCGTGGTGGCGCTGGCGATCTCGCCGCTGCTGCTGCCGCTGCTGGTCCCGGTGGCGATCGTCTGGTACCTGATGAGCCGTTCGCGCAAGGCCGGCAAGGTCAGCCTCGACAAACCCGCCGCCGCCTGAACGAACAAACCTTCCTCTCTTGGCCGGGTTCGTCCCGGCCTTTTTTACGCCGTTTTACGCGCCACGTACTGCTCGTAACCACGGGCCCGCAACGCGCAGGCCGGGCAGGTGCCGCAGCCATGGCCCCATGGATGGGCGTCGCCCCGTTCGCCCAGGTAGCAGGTGTGGGTGTCGAAGCGGATCAGGTCGACCAGCGCGTCGCCGCCCTCCTGGCGCGCCAGCTCCCAGGTCTGCGCCTTGTCGATCCACATCAGCGGCGTCTCGACCTTCAGGCGCGTGGCCATGCCCAGGTTGAGGGCCACCTGCAACGCCTTCATCGTGTCGTCGCGGCAATCCGGGTAGCCCGAGAAGTCGGTCTCGCACATGCCGCCCACCAGGACGTTCAGGCCGCGGCGGTACGCCACGGTGGCCGCCACCGTCATAAACATCAGGTTGCGTCCCGGCACGAAGGTATTTGGCAGGCCGTTTTCCTGAATGGCAATGGCAACATTGCTGGTCAAAGCCGTGTCAGAGATCTTCGCGATCAGCGACAGGTCGATCATGTGATCTTCGCCGAGACGCTCGTCCCAACCCGGATCGAGCGCGCGCAGCTTCGACAGCAGAACAGGACGCACCTCCAGTTCGATCGCGTGGCGCTGGCCATAATCGAAGCCGATGGTTTCGACGCGCGCATACCGCTGCAAGGCCCAGGCCAGGCAGGTAGTGGAGTCCTGGCCGCCACTGAACAGGACGAGCGCGGTATCGGAAGAGGGAGTGGTCATGGTGGAAAAAACAGGGTCAAGGTCAAGCGGCGAATTCTGTCACAAAACGCCAACACCGTGTGAGCGGGGCTGTCCAGAGGCGCACGTACAACGTTTCGCGTCCGACATCGTCTTTGCCAATCAGTTAAGATGCCAACGAGTTTCTCAGTGGAGCACCATGTTGTTACGTCGATCGATCCCCCGCCTGCAGACTGCCTCCGGCCTACGCCCCCTGCCCCGCCTGATGCTGGGACTGGGGACATTTTTGTTGGCGACCGCCGTGTATGCCCAGTCCACGCAAGGAGTCGATTACACGGTGCGCATCGATGCGCCGGGCGCGCTCGAAGAATTGCTTGAAGATAACCTCGACCTGATGCGCTGGCGCGGCAATGCGCGGGTCGACCTCGATCAGCTGCAGCGCCTGGTGAAAGAAGCGCCCGAGCAGGCGCGCACCCTGATCGCGACCGAAGGCTATTACTCGCCCAAGATCTCGGCGGGCCTCGACACCAGCGGCGCGCGGCCGGTCGCGCGCGTAATCGTCGATCCGGGCCAGCCGGTGCTGGTCGGCGATGTCGACCTGGTGCTGCAAGGCTTCGCGCCCTTCGAACAGGGCGGCGCCCCGTTCGACGCCAACGCCCTGCGCAACCGCTGGACGCTGCCGGTCGGCAGCCAGTTCCGCCAGGGCGACTGGGAAAGCGCCAAGAGCGGCCTGCTGCGCGAGGTCGCCCAGACGCGCTTCCCGCGCGCGCGCCTGGTCGAGACCAGCGCCACGGTCGATCCCGATTCTCGCCGCGCCCTGCTGCGCGTGGTCATCGACTCGGGCCCCGAGATGCGTTTCGGCGAGCTGCGCATCCGCGGCCTGAAGCGCTATCCGGCCCAGGTCATTACCAATCTCAACAAGATCAACCCGGGCGACGAATACAGCGAAGCGGCGCTGCAGGCGCTGCAATCGCGCGTACAGGACACCGGCTACTTCAGCAGCGTCGAAGTGAGCACCGACATGCGCGCCGTGCTCAATGCCGAGATCGCCGACATCCGGGAAGACGCCGACGGCGACGCCAACCCGGCCACGCCAGAACCGCCAACCGGGCCGACCGTGCTGCCGGTGGTCGTGCGCGTCACCGAGAACAAGCAGAAGAACGTCGAGGTCGGCGTCGGCTTCTCGACCGATACCGGCGCCCGCGCATCGCTGAGCTACGACGACCTGAACGTGTTCGGCAAGCGCTTCAAGAGCGACCTGATCTACGAACAGAAGCGCCAGACCGCCAAGGGCGAATTCTTCTGGCCGACCACCGCCAAGGGCTATAACGACAGCGTCAGCGCCGGCATCGAGCGCGAGGACCTGCGCGGCGAGATCACCACCCTGGCCAGCGTGGCCGGCCGCCGCAGCTGGGGCTCGCCGCTGCTCGAACGCAGCGTGACGCTCGAGGTGCTCACCGAGGAACGCGAGGTCGAAGGCCTGGAACCGACCCGCGCCAAGAGCCTGCCACTGACCTACAGCATCACCCGGCGCAAGCTCGACAACCTGATCCTGCCGACCAGCGGCTATGTGTACAACGCCCAGTTCGGCGGCGCCGTGCTGCCGGTGCTTACCGATGAGAAATTCCTGCGCCTGTACCTGCGCGGCATTTACTACAAGCCGGTCGGCACCGCCGGCACCCTGATCCTGCGCGGCGAGACCGGCGCCGTGGCGTCGAAAGAGAAGCTGGGCGTGCCGAGCACCTTCCTGTTCCGCGCCGGCGGCGACCAGTCGGTGCGCGGCTACGGCTACCAGGAACTGGGCGTGCAGGAGAACGGCGCCACCGTCGGCGGGCGCTACCTGGCCACCGCCAGCGCCGAGTACCAGTACTGGTTCAAGCCGCCCTGGGGCGTGGCCGTGTTCTATGACGTCGGCAACGCCGCCGACAAGTTCGGCGACCTCAATCCCAAGTCGGGCTACGGCATCGGCGCGCGCTGGCGCAGCCCGGTCGGCCCGATCAATGTCGATCTGGCCTATGGCCACGCGGTGCGCAAGGCGCGCCTGCACTTCTCACTCGGATTCACGTTCTGATGGATACACCGGACACCAGGCAGGCGCCGCCGCCTGACCAGCCCCAGGCTGCCAAGACCCGCCGCTGGCCGCGCCGCGTCGCGATCGGCGCCGCCGCCACCGTCGTCATCGTCGGCGGCGCCCTGTGGTACCTCGGCCGCGAGACCACGCTGCAGATGATCGTCCAGCGTGTGGCCGACGCCACCGGCGGCAAGCTCACCGTCACTGGCGTCACCGGCTCGATCTACGGCGCCATGCACATCGAACGGCTGGTCTGGAAGACCGATGAACAGATCATCACCGCCGTCAAGATCGACGTCGACTGGTCCCCTGCCCAGATTCTCTCGGGCGGCATCCTGGTCGACAAGCTGTGGGCCGCCAGCGTGCGCATGCAAACCCTCAAGGAAACCGATGAACCATCGGTGCTGCCGACAACGCTGGCGCCGCCGTTCCGGGTCGAAGTCGACGACGCGCGGCTGAACCGGCTGACGATGGTGAACATCGCCGGCGCCGAGACGCAGATCGATGCGATCCGCGTGAAGGCCAAGGGCGACAAGCGCAGCTGGGTGGTGCAGGATGCGAAGGCGTCCACGCCCTGGGGCCAGGTGGCGGCGAACGCCACGGTCGGCGCGCAGCGCCCGTTCAAGATCGACGCCTCGGGCAGCCTCACGCAATCGCAGGCCAGCGCCGGCGCGCGCGCGGCCCAGCTCCAGCTGAAGGTGAGCGGCGACATCGAGAACGCGACCCGGATCGACGCCACCGGCCAGGCCGGTCGCGCGATCGGCGACGCCCATTTCACCATCGCGCCGTACGCCGAGATTCCGCTGCGCGCCCTGCGCATCAACGGCCGCAACCTCGACCCGGGCTTCTTCAACCCGGCCCTGCCGACCGCCGACCTGACGCTCGCCATCGCCGGCAAGATCGACGCCAACCGCAATCTCAGCGGCAGCGTCGACATCACCAACACCGGGCCGGAAGGCACGATCGACCAGCAGCGCCTACCCCTGCGCGCGGCGCGCGGCCGCTTGGGCGGCAACCTCGATGCCGTGCAGCTGTCGGACGTGCTGCTCGACTTCGGCGCCGCCGGCAAGTTCACCGGCACGGGCGGCCTCAGGCGCGAGAAGGACGAAGAAGGCGTCGGCAGCGCGCGCTTCGCGCTGCACACCGACCGCTTCAACCTGCGCGAAGTGCACTCGGCGCTGAAGCCCACCGCGATCAAGGGCGATATCGCGGTCACCAACGAGGCCACGCGCCAGACCCTCGAAGCGAACCTGCTCGACGCCGGCCTGCGCCTGTCGGCCCTGGCCACGCTCGAGAACAATGTGGCGACGCTCAACGAGGCGCGCCTGAGCGCGGGCCGCGGCAACGTCACCGACAGCGGCAGCATGAATCTCGAGGGCGACCAGGCCTTCAAGGCCACGGTCAGCGCCAACCGGTTCGACCCATCGGAGTTCGGCGACCTGCCAGGCGCCGACATCAACGCCACGGTCAACGCCGCGGGTGCGCTGTCGCCCGAATGGAAAGTCGACGCCGATTTCGCCCTGCGCCAGAGCCGCCTGATGAACCAGGCGCTGACTGGCCGCGGCAAACTGAGCGCCGACGCCCGCCGTATCAGCGGCATCGACGCCAATCTCGCCCTCGGCCAGAACACGGTCGCGCTAAAAGGGGCTTTCGGCGGCGCCGGGGACCGCCTGGACTGGCGCCTGGATGGCCGCCAGCTGGCGGCGGTGCGCAGCGACCTGTATGGCGCGCTCGTGGCCAGCGGCGTGGTCACCGGCACCATGCAGGCGCCGCGCACGACGTTCGATGTCGATGCCCAGAACCTGGGCTGGGTCGCGGCGCAACGCAAGGCCGGCAGCGGCAACCTGCGCGCCAGCGGCGAAGCCTGGCTCGGCGGGCCTGATGGCGCACGCGCGGTCGAGGTCAAGGCCAGCGGCAGCACCCGGCAATTCAATCCGGCCGCTTTCGGTTCACCCCTGGCCGGCAATATCAATGCGACCTTCAGCGGCAGCGGCCGCGCGGGCGCCGACTGGCGTGGCGCGCTCGACCTGAAAGTGGCCGATTCGACGCTGGCCAACTCGCCGTTCTGGGGCCATGCGCGCCTGGACGCCGATCGCCGCCACGTGTCGAACGCCGATGTCGACCTGCACATCGGCCCCAATGTGATCGCGGCCAACGGCGCCTTCGGCGCGGCCCGCGATGCGCTCAACTGGAAGATCGACGCGCCGCAACTGGCTGCGCTCGGACCCGAATATGGCGGCGTGCTGCGCGGCTCGGGTGTGCTGTCCGGCACCATGGACACGCCTTCGCTGAGCGCGAACATCGCAGGGCAGAATCTCAAGGCGCTCGGTACGCACAATGTGCGTTCGCTGAAGGCCAGCGCCAACCTCGGTTCCGGCCGCGGCGCGGCCGATCCGCTGGTGAGCAATGTCGAGGTGCTCGACTACGTCAGCGGCGAGACCCGGGTGTCGTCGGTGCGCCTGCAAACCGAAGGCACGCGCGGCGCGCACACCGTGCGCCTGTCGGCGCTGGGGGACAGCTTCGATGCGAATACCGAGATCCGCGGCGGCTTCGAGCGCGACACCTGGAGCGGCACGCTGGCCGCGCTGCAGAACCGCGGCCGCTACGCCATGCGCCTGCAAAAGCCGGTGCCGGTCACGGTCGGCGGCGCGCCCGGCTCGGGCGTGGGCGGCCTGGCCAGCCCCGAAAACATCGCCTTTAACGGGGCCGTGATCGCGCTGCCCAACGGCAGCATCACGGTCGATACGCTGACCAAGGATGGCCCGCGCTGGAGCAGCCGCGGCCACGCCGACAACGTGCCGTTGACCTACCTGGCGCAGTTCTCGCCAGCGCTGGCCGCCAATGCGCGCGGCGACCTGACCCTGGGCGCGGCCTGGTCGATCGATATGCGTGCACCCGTCGCCGCCGGCGCCGCGCCTTCGCTGGCCGGCAACGTGCGCGTGTTCAGGGAGGCCGGCGACGCCATCGTCGGCGGCGACACCCCGGTGCCGCTCGGCCTGCGCCAGCTCGAAGCGAGCGCCGAGGTGGTCGGCAGCAGCCTGCGCGTGAACCTGGACCTCGACGGCGCCCGCACCGGCGTGGCCAAGGTCGAGGCCAACGCCCAGATGCTGAACGGGCGCCTGGAAAGCGACAGCCCGTTGCGCATGACGGCCACTGCGAACATTCCCTCGATCGCCTGGCTCGCCGCGCTGGCCGGCCAGCCGGGCCTGGAACTGGACGGCGCGCTGCGCCTGGCCATGAGCGGCGGCGGCACCATCGGCAAACCGAGCCTGAACGGCAACCTGGACGGCGACAAGCTGGCGGTGCGCTGGGCCGAACAGGGTGTGCGCCTGCAGAACGGCGAATTGCGCGCCCAGCTCGGCGGCGACCAGCTGCGCGTCGAGCGCCTGACGTTCCAGGGCCGCCAGGGCAGCGCCGCCGCCAGCGGCTTCGTGCGTTTCGCCGACGGTGCGCCGACCATGGACCTGCGCCTGAACGTGGACAAGCTCGAAGCCCTGTCGCGCCCGGACCGCACCGTGATCGTGAGCGGCCAGGCCTCGCTGGTGCGCGACGCCAGCCGCTTCGCGCTCGAGGGCAAGTTCCTCGCCAACCGGGCGCTGATCGAATTCGCGCCGCAGGGCCGGCCGACGATCTCGGATGACGTGATCGTGCTCGGTCGCGGTACCGACAAGAAGACGCCGGTCAGCACGGAGAAGGAAGTGCCGCTGACGGTCGACCTCTCGGCCGACCTGGGCGACGACTTCCACGTGCGCGCCATGGGCATCGACGCCTACCTGGCCGGCCAGGTGCGGGTGCGCATGACCGGCGCCGGCCAGCCGCGCATCAACGGCACCATCCGCGCCCTGAACGGCACGTATGCCGCCTACGGCCAGAACCTGTCGATCGAGCGCGCCAACCTGACCTTCAGCGGCCCGTACGACAATCCCTCGCTCGACATCCTGGCGGTGCGCAAGCGCCCCGAGGGCGAGCAGCTGTCCGAGACCAATGTCGAAGCCGGCGTGCAGGTGCGCGGCACCGCCCGGTCGCCGACCGCGCGCCTGGTGTCGACGCCGAACGTGTCCGACAGCGACAAGCTGTCCTGGCTGGTGCTGGGCCACAGCATGGAGACCGCCAGCGGCGACCAGAAAGGCGTGCTGACCGCGGCCGCCAGCGCCCTGCTGGGCGGCGCCGGCGGCACCGGCGGCATCCAGTCGAAGATCGCCAACTCGCTGGGCGTCGATGAACTGGGCCTCAAGCAAGGCGCCGGCGGCGGCGACGCCTCGGGACTGGAGAGCACCGTGGTCACGGTCGGCAAGCGCATCTCGTCGCGCGCCTACCTGAGCTTCGAGCAGGGCACCAGCACGGCCTCGAGCCTGGTGCGGCTGCGCTACAAGCTCACGCCGCGCATCACGCTGCAATTCCAGACCGGCACCAACAGCGCGCTCGACGTGCTGTATTCGTGGGCCTTCGACTGAAGGCGCACACGACCATGACAGCGCCTCGCCGCGTGCTCGCCGCCGTGCTGGCGACGGCCGCGCAGCTGGCCGCCGCCCAGGACCTGCTGCAGGCGCCCGAACGCACCGGATGGGATGCGGGCGGGCTCTACCAGGCTCGCCTGGCGGACGGCACGCCATTCCAGATCGAGCTGGCCTACCAGGCGCCGGCGGGGCTGCCGAAAGACGCCGCGGGCATCATGGACAGCGGCTACCGTCATCCGCTCACCTATACCGGCAAGACCCTGCCGCTCGCCGCCGTGACGCCCCTGGAAGGCCGCCTGGTGCTGGCGCCGCTGCTCGACTCGGGCGCGCAGGGCGAAGAGCGGCTGAGCATCGTGCTGGGTGCGGACAAGCTGGTGGGCACGGGCAGCTGGAAGTCCGTCGACGGCAAGGAACAGGCATTCACGCTCAGGCGCCTGGTGCTGTACCGCGCGGTCGCGCTGACCCGGCCGTCGCCGCAAGCGCAGCGCGCGGGATCGAACCGGCCATTCGTGTTCGCGGCGCTGTTCCCGGTACTGAAGGACCAGGGCGCCGGCAAGTGGGTGCGCGAGATGGCGGGCCGCTGCGACGCCGATCTCGAATGCACGAACAAGGTGCTCGTGCGCTGGTATTCGAAGGGACAGCTCTCGCTCGATGCCAGCAGCCTCACCTATGGCTATGGCGCCGCGCACAAGCAGTACCGCTCCGGGATGCGCCACTATGCGATGGCGAACGGCGAGGCGGTCCACCACCGTTTCACCGCCTATGTCGCGCCCAGCCTGGCGTGCCGCCAGAAGGTCTCCACCCTGCTGGTGGCCAGGCTCCAGGCGCGCGGACTGTCCTGGGCCGAGCAGGGCGCGCTGGACTACCTGGACCAACCGAAGTTCATTCCCACGCCGGCCGGCATCGAATTCCACTGGGACCCGTATGAAGTGGGCAGCTACGCCCAGGGCATGCCGAGCGTCTTCCTCACGCGCGCCGAGCTGGGAGAGTGCGCGACGAATCTGCCGCGCCCCGACTGATGGCGGCGCCCGGACATGGCGTGGGGTGCGGGTCGGGATCTGGAATCAGGATCGGGATCGGAATCGGCATGGCCGGCTCGGCACGGCCGGCTCGAAGCGGCGCCCGCATGCAGTCGGCGGCGGCATGAACGACGCCGATCCGACGACGCGCCATCCCGGCGGCGCGAAGCGGTGGGCGTGCGGCGCGCAGCAGCGGGCGCGTGGCGCGAAATTCGGTCTGGGCGGGTAGAATCGGCCATGGCAAGCAAAAAACCGATCTTCCCCGGCCCGCGCACCGCACGCGGCGCAGTCCTGGCCGTCCTGCTGTCGAATGCCGACCAGGCGGGCGCCGAACCGCTGCGTGGCCGCGTGACGCTGGCCGCGATCATCCGCGCGCTCAAGCGCAAGTACCACTGGCCGATCGAAACGACGAGCTTTCCGTCCAACGACGCCGACGGCCGCGCCACCTGGGCCACGGTCTACAGCCTGCCGCCGGCGGTCATCGACCAGGCGCTCGACACCAAGGGCCGCGACTGGCTGCGCAGCGCACAATGAATCCATGAAACCCAGTCATTGATAGACGGCCTGTTTGATGTTCCTGTATCATCAATGAATGGCCCGTGACAACATCAATGATATCCTCGTCTTCCTGGCGGTAGCCCGCGAGCGCAGCTTCACCCGCGCCGCGGCCAAGCTGGGCATGACCCAGTCGGCGCTCAGCCACATCGTGCGCTCGCTCGAAGAGCGCCTGGGTGTGCGCCTGCTGACGCGCACCACGCGCAGCGTCTCGCCCACCGAAGCGGGCGAGCGCCTGCTGCTCAACGTGGGACCGCGCCTGGACGAGATCGAGGCCGAGATCACGGCCGTGAGCGACCTGGGCGACAAGCCGGCAGGCACCATCCGCATCACGGCGATCGACCATGTGATCGACACCGTGCTGTGGCCGCGCATCGCGCCGCTGCTGCCGCAATACCCCGACCTGCATGTCGAGATCCATTCGGACTACCGGCTGGTGGACATCGCCGCCGACCGCTTCGACATCGGCGTGCGCCATGGCGACCAGCTCGAGAAGGACATGATCGGCGTGCGCCTCTCCGACGAGGTGCCAATGCGGATCGTCGGCGCGCCCGGTTATTTCGAACGGCGCCCGATTCCCACGACGCTGCAGGAACTCATGAAGCACAACTGCATCACGCTGCGCCTGCCCAGCAGCGGCGGCCTGTATGCGTGGGAACTGATGCAGGATGGTGCGCCGGTGGAGGCGCGCGTGCGTGGCCAGTCGGTGTTCACCAACGTTTACCACATGCTCGATGCGGCCCTGCACGGGGTCGGCCTGGCCTACCTGCCGGAGAGCCTGGTCGGCCCCCATGTGCAGGCCGGCCAGCTGGTGAGCGTGATGCCCGGCTGGTGCCAGGCCTTCGAACCGCTGCACGCGTTCTACCCCAGCCGGCGCCATTCGTCGCGCGCGCTGGGGCTGGTGATCGACGCCATCCGCTTCAAGGAATGAAGCGCATGGCGTCGAGGCTCACACCGCTTGTTGCGCCGGCATCTTCGCCAGCAGCTTGTCGAGCGTGACCGGATAGTCGCGCACGCGCACGCCGGTGGCGTTGTAGATCGCGTTCGCCACCGCCGCGCCGACGCCGCACAGGCCCAGTTCACCCACGCCCTTGGCCTTCATCGGCGACGACATCGGGTCGGTCTCGTCGATGAAGATCACTTCCTGGTGCGGGATGTCGGCATGCACCGGCACCTCGTAGCTGGCCAGGTCGTGGTTGACGAAGAAGCCGTGGCGCTTGTCGACCGCCAGATGCTCCATCAGTGCGCCTCCCACGCCCATCGTCATCGCGCCGATCACCTGGCTGCGCGCCGACTTCGGGTTCAGGATGCGGCCCGCCGCGCACACCGACAGCATGCGCCGCACGCGCACTTCGGCGGTGGCGACATCGACCGCGACTTCGACGAAGTGCGCGCCGAAGGTCGACTGCTGGAACTTCTTGTCCAGGTCACCAAACTCGATCTTGTCCTCGGCCGTGATCGCGCCGCCCTTGGCCACGTCGGCCAGGGCGACCGACTTGCCGCCCGCGCGCACCGCGCCGTCCGTAAACTCGGCCGTTTTCGCGTCGAGCCCCGCCTTCTGCGCGATCTGCTCGCGCAATTTGACGCAGGCCGCGTAGACGCCGGCGGTGGCGCTGTTGGCGCCCCACTGGCCGCCCGAACCGGCCGATACCGGATAGCTCGAGTCGCCCAGGCGCACATTGATGCGATCGACGCCCAGGCCCAGCATCTCGGCCGCGGTCTGCGCGATGATGGTGTAGCTGCCGGTACCGATATCGGTCATGTCGGTTTCCACCGTCACCTTGCCGTCGCTTTCCAGGCGCACGCGCGCGCCGGAAGTCATCACGATATTGTTGCGGAAGGCCGAGGCCACGCCCATGCCGACCAGCCACTGGCCGTCGCGCACCTGGCCCGGCTTGGCATTGCGCTTGTCCCAGCCGAAGCGCTCGGCGCCCTGGCGCAGGCACTGCACGTGGCGGCGCTGCGAGAACTTGCGGCCGGCCTTTTCAGGGTCGACCGTGGTGTCGTTCACCACACGGAAGGTGACCGGATCCATCTTGAGCTTCTCGGCCATCTCGTCCATCGCCACTTCGAGCGCCATCAGGCCCGGCGCTTCGCCCGGCGCGCGCATCGCATTGCCTTCCGGCAGATCGAGCGTGGCCAGCTGCAGGCGCGTGAGGCGGTTGGCGCCGGCGTACAGCAGGCGGGTTTGCTGGACCGCGGTCTCGGGACCGCCGCCCGGCAGGTCGCCCGACCAGCTTTCGTGGGCGATCGCCGTGATGCGGCCCTCGCGCGTGGCGCCGATGCGGATGCGCTGGATCGTCGCCGGACGGTGGGTGGTGTTATTGATCATCAGCGCGCGCTGCAGCGTGACCTTGACCGGACGCTTGGCCGCGCGGGCGCCCAGCGCCGCCAGCAGCGCCTCGGCGCGCAGGAACAGCTTGCCGCCGAAGCCGCCGCCGATGTAGGGCGAGATCAGGCGCACGTTCTCTTGCGGGATGTTCAGGGTCTTGGCCAGGTCCTTCTTGCCCCAGGCGATCATCTGGTTCGAGGTCCAGACATTGAGCTTGTCGCCGTCCCACGCCGCGATCGAGGCATGCGGCTCCATCATCGCGTGCGACTGGTCGGGCGTGCTGTAGTTGGCGTCGAGCTTGACCGGCGCGCTGGCAAACGCGCCCTCGAAGTCGCCGACCTTCGATTCGGCCGGGTCCGAGCCCTTCGGCGTGACCGCGGCGTTCATCGCCGCGGCCAGGTCGTAGGAACCGTGCTTCTTCTCGTACTCGACCTTCACCAGCGAGGACGCGGCGCGCGCCTGCTCGAAGGTCTCGGCCACGACGACGCCGATCGCCTGGTGGTAGTGCTGCACGTCGGGACCGGCCAGCAGGTGGGCGGTATTCATGTCGCCCTTGCCCAGCTTGCCCGCGTTCTCGTGGGTGACGACGGCGAGCACGCCCGGCGCGCGGCGCGCGGCCGCGGTATCGATCGACACGATGCGGCCCTTGGCGACGGCGGCGCCGATGACGTAGCCATAGGCGGCGTTCGGCGCGGCCGCGTGCTGCTCGTACGCGTAGGGCGCGTTGCCGGTGGTCTTGAGCGGACCGTCGATGCGGTCCAGCGGCTTGCCGACGACCTTCATCTGGTCGATCGGATTGGTGGTTTCTGGCGTAGTAAATTTCATGGTCTCAAGCCTTTCTGTCAGCTCGCGCGGGCCTGCGCCAGGATGGAATCGAGCGTGCGCTCGACGAGCAGGATCTTGAATGCGTTGTCTTCGGTGGTGCGGGCGCCGGCCAGCAGTGCGCCGGTGGTCGCCTTGCCGCCACGCGGCAGCTGCGCTTCGGCCGCCGGCACGCGCCACGGACGATGCGCCACGCCGCCGACCGCCACGCGGCCGCTGCCATCGGGCTGCACCACGGCCGCGACCGAAATCAGGGCAAAGGCATACGAGGCGCGGTCGCGCACCTTGCGGTAGTAGTGCTTGCCGCCCAGGGGCCTGGGCAAGGTCACGGCCGTGATCAGCTCACCCGGCATCAAGGTGTTCTCGATGTGCGGGGTATTGCCGGGCAGGCGATAGAAGTCCGCGATCGGGATCGTGCGCGCGCTGCCGTCGGGACGCACGGTCTCGACGCCGGCGTCAAGCAGCTGCATCGCCACCGCCATATCGCTCGGATGGGTCGCGATGCAGGCCTCGCTCTGGCCGACGATGGCATGGCCGCGGGTGTGGCCGCCGATGGCCGAACAGCCGGCGCCCGGCACGCGCTTATTGCACGGCATGTTCGTGTCGTAGAAATACGGGCAGCGGGTGCGCTGCAGCAGGTTGCCGGCCGTGGTGGCCTTGTTGCGCAGCTGGACCGAGGCGCCGGCCAGCAGCGCGCGCGACAGCACGCCGTAGTCGCGGCGCACGCGTGCGTCGGCCGCCAGGTCGGTGTTGCGCACCAGGGCGCCGATGCGCAGGCCGCCCTCCCTGGTCGGCTCGATCTTGTCGAGCGCCAGGCCATTCACGTCGATCAGGTGGGTCGGCGTCTCGATCTCGAGCTTCATCAGGTCGAGCAGGTTGGTGCCGCCCGCGATGAAACGCGCATTCGGGGTCCTGGCTGCGGCGGCTGCCGCTTCGGCCGGCGTGGCGGCGCGCTGGTAGGTGAATGCCTTCATGCCTTGACTCCTCCGACTTCCTTGATCGCGTCGATGATGTTGGAATACGCGCCGCAGCGGCAGATATTGCCGCTCATGCGCTCGCGGATCTCGTCGACCGACAACAGGGGCTTGACGTTCAGGTCGCCCGTCACGTGGCTCGGGATGCCCTGACGGATCTCGTCGATCACCGCCACGGCCGAACAGATCTGCCCCGGGGTACAGTAGCCGCACTGGTAGCCGTCGTGCTTGACGAAGGCCGCCTGCATCGGATGCAGCTTGTCGGGCGTGCCCATGCCTTCGATGGTGGTGATCTCGGCGCCGTCGTGCATGATCGCCAGCGACAGGCAGGAATTGATGCGGCGGCCGTCGAGCAGCACGGTGCAGGCGCCGCACTGGCCCTGGTCGCACCCTTTCTTGGTGCCGGTCAGGTGCAGGTTCTCGCGCAGCACGTCGAGCAGCGTGGTGCGGGTGTCGATGTTCAGTTCACGCGGTTGGCCGTTCACGCGCAGGGTGACCTTGTGGGTCACCGGCGCCGGGGTCGAGGCAGGAGGCGGCTGGGTCGCGGCCTGGGCGCCGGTCAGCGGCAGCGCCGCGGCGGTCGCGCCGAGCGCGCCGCCGATCAGGACACCGCGCCGGGTCGTGTTGATGTTGGTGGAGTCATCCATGGGGAGCTTCCTTGTAAAAGCGGATTGGAGGGAGTGACCGACAATAAATCATGTTGATGTTACGGCAAGCCCGTGCCGCCATTCATGATGGGTGACGCATGGGCTTATGTTCCTGGCTCATCAATCGACGCGCCGGGCCGCCCGCCCGACCAGCAGCGCCAGCACGGCGGCGGCCAGCAGCAGGCCGGCGCTCAGGAGGAAGGTGGCGCGGTAGCCGCTGGCGTCGAACAGCAGGCCGCCCAGTGTAGCGCCCAGCATGATCGCCAGCTGCACCACGGCCACCATCAACCCTCCTCCCGCCTCGGCGTCCTGCGGCAGCGTCTGCGCCAGCCAGGTCCACCAGCCGACCGGCGCCGACGTCCCGATCAGTCCCCAGAGCGCCAGCAGCAGCGCGACCGCGGCGGCCGAATTGCCGAACACGACCAGCAGGACCGCGACCAGCGCCATCATCAGCGGCATCGCCACCAGCACCTTGTACAGCCGGCCCTCGAGCAGCGAGCCGATCAGGGTCGTGCCGATGAAGCCGGCCACGCCCAGCATCAGCAGCATCGCCGACAGCGCCGATACGCCCACACCGGTGACGCTTTCGAGGAACGGCCGCAGGTAAGTAAACAAGGCGAACTGCCCCATGAACAGCAGGCTGCAGGCCGCCATGCCGAGCATCACGGCGGGCCGCAGCAGCAGGCGCCGGATGCCGCCCGGCGCGGCGCCCAACGCGGCCGGCAGCTTCGGCATGCTCGCCAACTGCCACACCAGGGCGACCATGGCCACCGGCACCAGGCAGAAGAAGGCGCCGCGCCAGCCGATGAGCGCGCCCAGGTAGCTGCCGGCCGGCGCCGCGATGACGGTTGCCAGCGCATTGCCGCCATTCAGGATGGCCAGGGCGCGCGGCACCTCGCCAGGCGCCACCAGGCGCATCACGGTCGCCGCCGACATCGACCAGAAGCCGCCGATGGCCACCCCGATCAGCGCGCGGCCAACCATGAACAGCGGGTAGTTGGGCGCGAAAGCCGCCACCGTGCCCGATGCGATCATCAGGCAGGTCAGCGCCAGCAGCACGGTCTTGCGATCGAGCCGGCCGACCACCGACGTCAGGCACAGGCTCGTGACCAGGGCGAAGGCGCCGGAGATGCCGATCGACTGGCCGGCCTGGCCTTCGGTGATGCGCAGGTCGGCCGCGAGTGGGGTCAACAGGCTGACCGGCATGAATTCCGAGGCGACCAGGGCAAACGCGGCGAGCGACAGCGCCATCACGGCGCCCCACGCCGCGGCTTGGCCCGGCTTGCCGTCGCAAGGGGCAGGAATGGTTGGATGCATTGTTCTCGATTGGGTTGAAGCAGGTGAAATAGCAGAATGCTGCTGCTGGCCCGCCGCCAGACGCGGCCCGCACTGCGGGCCGGGAGTCGGTTACGCAGCGAGGCTGGCGTTGTCGATCACGAAGCGGTACTTGACGTCGCCCTTGAGCATGCGCTCGTAGGCGCCGTTGATGTCGTCGGCGCGGATCATCTCGATATCGGCCACGATGCCGTGTTCGGCGCAGAAGTCGAGCATCTCCTGGGTTTCCGGAATCCCGCCGATCATCGAGCCGGCGATCGCACGGCGCTTGGTGATCAGGTTGAACACCTGCGGCGACGGATGCGGCGACTCGGGCGCGCCGACCAGCACCATCGTGCCGTCACGCTTGAGCAGGTTGAGGAAGGCGTCCAGGTCGTGCGGCGCGGCCACGGTGTTGACGATCAGGTCCAGGCTACGGGCATGCCGGGCCATCGCTTGGGCGTCCTTCGACACCACGACGTCGTCGGCGCCCAGCGCCAGCGCATCCTGGCGCTTCGATTCCGACGTGGTGAACGCCACCACGTGCGCGCCCAGCGCATGGGCCAGCTTGATGCCCATATGACCCAGGCCGCCAATGCCGACGATGCCGACCTTCTTGCCGGGACCGGCGTTCCAGTGGCGCAGCGGCGACCAGGTGGTGATGCCGGCGCACAGCAGCGGCGCCACGGCGGCCAGTTGCTCCTGCGGATGGCTCACGCGCAGCACGAAGCGCTCGTGCACCACGATCTGCTGCGAGTAGCCGCCCAGCGTATGGCCCGGCGCGTCTGGGGTCGGGCCGTTATAGGTGCCAACCATATTGTCGCAATAGTTTTCCAGGCCTTCGCCGCAGTCCGGGCATGCCTGGCAGCTGTCGACCATGCAGCCGACGCCGACCAGGTCGCCGACCTTGTGGCTCGACACGTGCGCGCCGACGGCCGATACGCGGCCGACGATCTCGTGGCCGGGAACGCAGGGATACAGCGTGCCGGCCCATTCGGCGCGTACGGTGTGCAGGTCGGAATGGCAGACGCCGCAGAAATCGATGTCGATCAGGACGTCGTGGGCGCCGGGGGCGCGGCGGGTGATGTCGAGCGATTCGAGGGGTTGGTCGGCGGCGTGGGCGCCGTAGGCTTTGATGGTCATGGGGTTTCCTTTGGCAGATGCGCAATACTTCAAAAAGCAATGATATCGGCAAAAAGGGGAGCCAGACGGGCCGGGATTTGACTGGGTTTATGAACCCCATTCATGAATGTGCGGCACTGGACAGGAATCGCTACCGGCGGCACACTACCGCGCATGAACCAGGAATTACTCGACGCCGTCGCCACGTATGCCCGCGCCCACGCCAATCTCGATGGCCTGGCGCTCACACCTGTCCCGGGGGTGCGCCTGATGTGCCTCGACCGGCCGGGCGACAAGCTCGAATCGACCTACCGGCCGCTGGTCTGCCTGGTGCTGCAAGGCGAAAAGCACCTGCTGGCCGGGCGCCAGGAAAGGTTGTGCGGCGAAGGCCAGGCGATCATCGTCAGCGCCGACCTGCCGGTGACGGGCCAGGTGGTCACCGCGTCGAGCAGCCACCCGTATATCGCGCTCGCGATCGAACTCGACATGGCCCTGCTGTCCGAACTGGCCGACCAGCTGCGCGGCAGCGCGCCGGCGGCCTCCTCGCCCGAGGCGACGCTGCTGGTGCAAGATGTGGACGAGGCGATCCTCGACTGCGCCTGGCGCCTGATGCGCCTGATCGGCCGTCCCGAGGCGGCACCGATCCTGCATCCCGGCCTGATGCGCGAGCTGCATTTCTGGTTGCTGAACGGGATCCATGGGCAACAGCTGCGCGCCGGCCTGGCGCCTGACGCCCACCCGGTGCGGCTGAATCGCGCGGTGGCGCTGCTGCGCCAGTCGTATCACCTGAAGCTGCGGGTGGAAGAGCTGGCCCGGGCCGCGTCGATGAGCCTGTCGGCCTTCCACAAGCACTTCAAGGACTACACCTCGCTCACGCCGGTGCAGTACCAGAAGCGCTTGCGCCTGATCGAGGCGCGGCGCAGGATGGTGTACGAAGGCGCGAGCGCCAACAAGGCGGCCTTCGACGTGGGTTACGAAAGCAGCTCGCAGTTTACGCGCGAGTATGCGCGCCTGTTCGGCGCGCCGCCGAAGCGCGATGCGCGCCGGCCGGCCACGGCGGCGCCGGCGCCGGCCGCGGCCTAAGAAAACCTAGAGGACGTCCTCGATCCGGATCGGCAAGTGGCGGATGCGCTTGCCGGTCGCGTGATGCACCGCGTTGGCGATCGCCGCTGCCACGCCCACCATCGCCACCTCGCCCAGTCCCTTGACCCCGGCGGCATTGAGCAGCGGGTCGGGCTGGTCGATGAAAGCCACCTCGATGCTGCCGATGTCCGCGTGCACCGGCACCACGTATTCGGCCAGGTCGGCATTCAGGAAGCCGCCGTAGCGCGGATCGACTTCGCTGATCTCGCGCAGCGCCGCCCCGATGCCCCACACGACGCCGCCGCGCACCTGGCTGTCGGCCGTGAGCGGACTGACCACACGCCCGCAATCGACCACGCTCACCACGCGCGCCACCCGGATGCGGCGCGTCACCGGCTCGACGTTCACCTCGACGAAGTGGGCCGCATAGCTCATCGATACGAACTCGGGATAGGCCGGTCCTGCGGGCGCGGGCATGCCGCCCTGCAGGCGGCCGTAGACGGCGTCCGGCTGGCCCGGCGCCTTGCGCCGCACCTCGGCCTCGAGCCGGTCGCGTCCCGCCAGCGCCAGCACCTGGGCCGGCGTCAATGCCGGATCGTGGCCGGGCGCCAGTTCAGCCAGCGCCGCCAGCAGCGCCTCCGCCGCCTCTTGCGCGGCCGGCACCACGCTGGCCGTGCCCCAGGAACCCGCGGTCAGGTGCTGCGGGGCGCCGCGCGTATCGCCGATCTGGATGACCAGCGCCTGTGGCGCGACCCGCAGCCGGCGCACCAGCATGCTGGCGATCGCGCTGCGCATGCCCTGCCCCATCTCGTGGCCGGCGACGGTAAACAGGATGCGGCCGTCGCGCGTGGCCGCGATGCGCGCAATCGCCGGGCTGGTGGCCACCTTGTAGGCGCCGCAGGCCACGCCCCAGCCGATGGCGGCGCCATCCTTCGCCTTCATCGAGCCCGGCTGCGCATTGCGCTTGTCCCAGCCGAAGCGCCGGGCGCCCTCGCGCAGGCAGTCGGCCAGGAAGCGCGAGGACAGCGGCTTGCCGGTGAGGACGTCGGTCCGCGTCTCGTTGCGCAGGCGCAGCGCGAGCGGGTCGAGGCCGAGCAACTGCGCCAGTTCGTCGATGGCCGATTCGAAGGCGAACGAGGCCGGCTGCTCGAACGGCGCGCGCATGTAGCCGGGCGTCTGCGTATCGAGCCGCACCAGCCGTTCGCGCCCGCGGAAATTCGGGATGCCGTACAGGCGCGCAGTCATCTCGGCATAGGAGCCGGGGAACAGGTCGTGGCGCGAGGTCTGCTGGTCGGCCTCATGGATCGCGGCCAGGATCTTGCCATCGGCGCTGGCGCCGAGCCGGATATGGTGGCGGCTGGCGGGGCGGAAGCTGGCGTCGTGGAACAGCTGGCTGCGCGGCACCACCAGCTTGACCGGCTGGCCCAGCCTGCGCGCCGCCACCGCAGCGAGCAGGGTCTGCATCTGCAGCGAATTCTTCATGCCGAAGCCACCGCCGCACTGCGGCGAGATCACCTCGATGCGCGCCGGATCGAGCCCGAGCTGGCGCGCCAGGCCGTGGCGAATGGCGCCGCTGTTCTGCGTGCCTTCATGGATCACCAGCGTGCCACGGCGCCACTCGGCCACGGTCGACACCAGCTCGATCGGGTTCTGGTGCTGGGGCGGATGCAGGTAATGGGCGTCGATCCGATGGGCGGCGCCCGCGAAGGCGGCGTCGGCATCGCCCGCCACCTTGTCGGCGAACATCTCCTGCGGCAGCGGGGAGCCCTGCTGCGCCACGATGTCCTTTGCCGGCGCGCCTTCCAGCGTTACCTGGAATGGCTGGCGCTCGTACTTCGCCCTGACCAGCGAAGCGGCTTCGAGCGCCGCCTCGAGCGTCTCGCCCACCACCAGCGCGATCGGCTGGCCGCGGTAGGCGATCCTGTTGGACAGCATCGGCTGCATGCTCTGGAAGCCGAAGCCGCCGGCCAGCACGTGGCCGGGCGGCTTGTAGTCCCCCATGTCGGCGTGGGTCAGCACCAGGCGCACGCCGGCCACGCCGCGCGCCGCCCTGGTATCGATGGACAGCACCTCGCCGCGGTTGATGGTGGACACGGCCAGGGCCGCGTGCAGCATGCCGGGGCGCGACTGGTCGGCCGCATACAGCGCGGCGCCGCGCACCTTGTCGAATGCATCGATGCGCGGAGATCTCGGGAATGTCGGTTCGCTCATATCAAGTCCTGCTCGAGGCAATCATCAGGGCGTCGGCCACCGTGCGGGCGCCGAGTTCCACGCGGAAGGCGTTATGTTCTCCGGTCCTGGCGTCCATGAAGGCCGCGAAGCCGGCGGCCAGCGCCGTCTCCAGCGTCAGCGCACGGCCGGCCAGGCCCTGTTCGGCCACGCGTGCGCGCCACGGCCTGGTGGCCACGCCGCCCAGCGCGATGCGGGCCTGCTCCACCTTCCCGCCCGCCATCGTCACGGCGACGGCGGCCGAGCTCAGGGCGAAGGCGTACGACTCGCGGTCGCGGACCTTGTGGTACACCGAGGCGCGGCCAAGCCTGGTCGCCGGCACCCGGATGCGGACGATGATTTCGCCCGGCGCCAGCGTCGTCTCGAGGTCGGGCCGGTCGCCCGGCAAGCGGTGCAGCGCCTCGACGGGCAGCGTGCGCATGCCGTCCGGGCCGAGCACGTCGAGCACGGCGTCGAAAGCGACCAGCGCCACCGCGAAGTCGCCCGGATAGGTGGCGATGCAGTGCGGGCTGCCGCCCAGCAGCGCATGGCCGCGGTCGATGCCGCCGATGGCCGCGCAGCCGCTGCCGGGCACGCGCTTGTTGCAGGCGAACGGTTCGCCGCCACGGAAATAGGCGCAGCGGGTGCGCTGCAACAGGTTGCCGCCCAGGCTCGCCATATTGCGCAGCTGCTGCGATGCCGCCCGCCACAGCGATTCGGAGAGTGCCGGATAGTCCGCCACCAGCCGCTTGTCAGCCGCGACATCGCTCATGCGCGCCAGCGCGCCGAACACCAGTTCGCGTTGGCCGGACGTGTCGAAGGCGCGCAATTCGTCGATGCCGTTGATGTCGATGACCGCCTGCGGCCGTTCGACGCCCAGCTTCATCAGGTCGTACAGCGTGGTGCCGCCGGCCATCAGGCGCGCCTGCGGGTGCGCCGCCATCGCCTGCAGCGCCTGGCCGGTCGAGCGCGCCCGGATCAAGGTGAATTCGCGCATGCTCAGGCTTCTCCCATCTGTCCGGCAGCCTGCTGGACAGCAGCCAGGATGCCGTTGTAGGCGCCGCAGCGGCACAGATTGCCGCTCATGTACTCCTGGATGCGCTCGGGCGACCCGGCATTGCCTTCGCGGACACATGCGATCGCGGCCATGATCTGGCCCGGTGTGCAGTAGCCGCACTGCAGGGCGTCGTGGTCGATGAAGGCCTGCTGCATCGGGTGCAGGCCGCCGCCAGGACCCGCCAGCCCTTCGATGGTGTCGACCCGGCGGCCATCGAGCTGCACCGCCGGCGTCAGGCAGGCCAGCACGCGGCGGCCGTCGACGTGGATGGTGCAGGCGCCGCACTGGCCATGGTCGCAGCCCTTCTTGGCGCCGGTGAGCGCCAGCCGTTCGCGCAGCAGGTCGAGCGCCGAGGTGCGCGGGTCGACTGCGAGCGAATGCGGTTCGCCGTTGACGACGACGCTCATGGGCACGCTGCCGGCGTGGGTGTCGGGCGCGGCATCGGCCTGGTTCTGGGCCTGGTTCTGGGCCTGGTTCTGGGCCCGGGCCTGGCCGGCGCCGCCGCTCACGGCGGCCGTGGACAGCACCGACAGGACGAACTCGCGCCGGTTGATCTGCGGGCCGCATGGATCGGGGCCGATGGACATGGCGATCTCCTTTTTCAACGATGTTGGCAAGAATGTAGCCGATCGATTCCCCGCGCACGCGCCGAAAAATAGAAAAGGCAACAACAGTGCAGGATCAGGCAAGCAGCCATGCGCAGGCGCATCCCGGCGACATCGATTTCTTTCAAATGGCACAATATTTTCAACGGAGCGCTGCAGGATTCCGTCCGGGAATCGCAGGCAACAGAAGGCGAGGCGCATTGGATTCAACCACCGACAAGCTCGATAACCACGTGGACCGCCTGAGCGGCAAGCGGCGCCCGGTCGTGCGCCTGGTGGTCGCCGCCACCACCCTGGGCTGCGTGGTGCTGGTAGCCTGTGCCGCCTGGTTCGTCTGGTCGTCGCGGCAAGCCCAGATCCACCAGACCGAAGTGGCGACGTCCAACGTGGCGCGCATGGTCGGCGCCCAGGTCGAGACGGCGATGAAGACCACCACCATGGCCCTGGCCAATATGGTCGAACGGGTCGAGCACGACGGCGCCGGCGAGTACGCCATGACGCGGCTGCAGGCCCACCTGGTCGAACTGACCCGGACCACGCCCGAGCTGCATGGACTGTTCGTCTACGACGCCGAAGGCCGCTGGCTGGCGACCTCGCTCACCGAACAGATCCAGGGCGACAATTCGGACCGCGCCTACTTCCAGTACCACCGCACCCATGCCGACAAGGGCATCTATATCGGCCACCCGGTGCGCAGCCGCTCCACCGGCGTCTGGGTGCTGCCGGTCTCGCGCCGGATCGACCATCCCGACGGCAGCTTCGGCGGCGTGGCCCTGGTGACGTTGAAGGTGAACTTCTTCGAGCGCATCTACGACGAGTTGAACGTGGGCCGCACCGGCACCGTGCTGCTGGCGCTGGACGACGGCACCGTCATCTATCGCCGCCCGTTCGACGCAAAGCTGATCGGCACCAACCTGTCCGGCGGCGCCGTGTTCCAGGCGATCCGGCGCCAGAGCGCCGGCTCGGCCTTCCTGGTCGCGCGGGTCGACAATATCGAGCGCCTGTACAGCTTCCGCCGCGTCGACGATTTCGCCTTCGTGATCGCGGTGGGCCAGACCAAGGACGAACTGCTCGGCAACTGGCGGCGCTCCAGCATCCTGATCGGCCTGGCGGTGCTGCTGATCGGCGCCGTGTTCGCGCTGTTCGCGCGCAAGCTGATCCGGCAATTCATCATTCGCGACCGGCTCGACGCCAAGCTGCGCGCCTTTTCGCACGACCTGCAGCGCGATAACCTGGGCCTGCAGCAGCTGGCGCATACCGACAAGCTCACCGGCCTGGCCAACCGGCGCCGTTTCGACGAGATCCTCGAGCACGAATTGCGGCGCGCGCAGCGCGCGGGCGCGTCGCTGGCCCTGATCCTGATCGACGTGGACTTCTTCAAGAAATTCAATGACCGCTACGGCCACCCGGCCGGCGACGCCTGCCTGCAGGCCGTGGCCGGCGTGCTGGCGGGCCAGGTCAACCGCAACCGCGACCTGCCGGCGCGGTATGGCGGCGAAGAATTCGCGGTCGTGCTGCCCGATACCGACGCGGCCGGCGCGATGGCGGTGGCCGAGCGCCTGCGCCATGAAATCGAAGCGCTGCGCCTGCCGCACCATGAGTCGCCGTTCGACGTCGTCACCGCCAGCCTCGGCGTGTCGGCCATCGCCCCCGGGGCTGGCGACAGTCCCGATCCGCTCGGCCTGGTCGCCCGCGCCGACCGCCACCTGTACCAGGCCAAGCACGCGGGCCGCAACCGCAGCGACGGCGGCGCGGCGGCCTGACTGCAGTGCCGCAGGTTCAGGCCGCCGCCGCGTCCCACAGCCGCAGCAGCTGGCCGATGGATGCCTCCATGCGCGCATGCGGCACGCCGTCGCGCGCCAGCGTCGACAGGCCGGTCAGGAAAGCGTCGAACACGGCGGCCAGCGCCGCGGCATCGGTAGCGGCGGTCAGTTCGCCGCTGGCGATGCCGCGTTCGACGCAGGCCAGGAATCCCGCGCGCGTACGCAGCCGCGATGCGGTCAAGCCAGCCGTCACCGCTTCGTTGCCGGGGCCGCTCGCGCTCATCAAGCCCAGCGCGACCATGCAGCCTTTCGGGTGGCCTGCCTGGCACTGCATGGCGGCCGAACGCCGCAAGGCCAGCTCGATGGCGGCGCGCGGCGCCAGTACCGGATCCCACAGGGATTCGGTCACCCGGCCGTGCGATTGCAGATAGCAGCCCACGGCTTCGTGGAACAGTTCCTCTTTCGAGCCGAACGCCGCGTAGAAGCTGGGCGTCGAAATGCCCAGGCCGGCCTTGAGCTGGCTGAGCGAGGTCGATTCGTAGCCATGCTCCCAGAACAGGTGCATCGCGGTGGTCAGCGCCGCAGCGCGGTCGAATTGTCGGGGGCGGCCCATCTGCGCCATGTGCATCTCCTTGGTCGGTCACTTCCATACTAATCGGTACAAAAATCATTGACAAGTACAGGCGCGCCCATCTACATTTATACCGATTGGTATATAAGTGTGCCGGCGCCGTACTCTGGCGGTACACCAACGCCCGGACCCCGTTTTTCACTCTTCACAGGATCACTCATGCACCATGCTCACCCGGAGCGCACCACCACCAGCGGCGCCGCCACCGAACGACTGCCGGTAGGAGCATTGCTGGCGCTGGCCATGACCGGCTTCATCTGCATCGCGTCGGAAACGCTGCCCGCCGGCCTGCTGCCGCTCATGGCCGGGGGGCTGGGCGTCACGTCGTCGATGGCGGGCCAGACCGTTACCGCCTACGCGCTCGGTTCGCTGCTGGCCGCGATCCCGCTCACGATCGCTACCCGGCGCTGGCGCCGGCGCAGCGTGCTGCTGCTGACCATCGCGGGCTTTTTGGTCTTCAATACGCTGACCGCAGTGGCGACCGATTTCACCTTGATCCTGGCCGCGCGTTTTTGCGCCGGCATGGCGGCCGGGCTGGCGTGGAGCCTGCTGGCGGGCTACGCTCGCCGCATGGTGGCCGCCCGCCAGCAAGGGCGCGCGATGGCCATCGCGATGGTCGGCACGCCGGTCGCGCTATCGCTCGGCGTGCCGTTGGGCGCGTGGCTCGGCGCCGCGCTTGGCTGGCGCACGGCGTTCGGCGTCATGTCGGCCCTATGCCTCGTGCTGATCGTCTGGGTACTGGCCAAGGTGCCCGACTATCCGGGCCAGACCGGGCGCCAGCGCTTGCCGCTACGTCGCGTGCTGGCCACCCCGGGTGTGTGCCCGGTGCTGGCGACGGTCATTGCGTGGATGCTGGCGCATAACATCCTGTACACCTATATCGCCCCGTTCGTGGGCCAGGCCGGGCTGCAGGAGCACGTCGACCTGATACTGCTGGTGTTCGGTGTCGCCGCGCTGGCCGGGATCTGGATCGCCGGCCGGCTGGTGGACAGCCACCTGCGCCCCATGGTGCTGGCCAGCCTGGGCGGCTTTGCCGTGCTGTCGCTGGCGCTGGTCTGGCTGGCGGCGCAGCCGCTGACCATGATCATCGTGGTGGCCGCATGGGGCCTGAGTTTCGGCGGCGCCGCCACGCTGCTGCAGACGGCGCTGGCCGACGCTGCCGGCGAGAGCGCCGACGTGGCCTTGTCAATGAACGTGGTGGCCTGGAACGGCGCCATCGCCGGCGGCGGCCTGGTGGGCGGCGTCCTGCTCGAATCCCATGGCCCGTCCTCGTTCCCCTTGGTGATGGCGGCGATTTTGACGGCGGGCTTCGCGATTGCCTGGTGGAGCAAGGAGCATGGATTCCGGCCGGGAGCGCGCAGCACCAGAGTCCGCCACGGCGGGCACTGACAGGCTCACGCGGCCAGGCCGCGCAGCGAAGCGACGATGTCGTGCAGGCTGTCGACCTCGCAGCTCGGGACCGCCTGCGAATCGTTGATCAAGCGCCCGGGATTGAACCAGCAGCTTTCGATCCCGAAGCGGTTGGCGCCGAGGATGTCGGCGTCCAGGCGGTCGCCCACGATCACGGTCTCGTGCCTGGCGAAGCTGCGCGCCATCTTGCTGGTGAATTCGAAGAAGCGGCGATCGGGCTTGGCGTAGCCGCAGGCTTCCGAGGTCGCGACGAAGGACAGGTGAGGCTTCAATCCCGAACTGTCGATGCGGCGGTGCTGGATGTGGTGGGCGCCATTGGTGATGATGCCCACTTCGCCGATCGCGGCCAGTGTTTCGCACAACTGTGCGGCGCCGTCGACCAGCACCACGGTATCGGCCAGCGATTCGACATACAGGTCGCTGGCGCGGTGCGGATCGAGGTCGATGCGGTTGTCCGCGAAGGTCTTGCGAAAGCGCTCGACCTTGAGGAAGTCCTTGCTCACCAGGCCCTGCTCGAAGCTGCGCCACAGCGCGAGGTTGGTGGCCTGGTATTGCTGGAACAAGTCTCCGAGCTGGTGGGTCACGCCGAGTTGCGCCATGGCGCGCATGAAGGAGCGCTGTTCGGAGGCGCGAAAATCGAGCAGGGTGTCGTCGAGGTCGAACAGGAAAAGTCTGTGTTTCATTGCATCGGGGAGAAGGCGCTACCGGATTTCATGGTAGCACGCCGGTCCCCGCTGCGTCGGGAGCCGGTCAGCTCGGCTTCGGGTCGGGCACCGGATCTTCGTCGTGCGGCAGGTGCACCGGCTGGTGGTGCGGGTGCGGCGTATCGAACGGCTGCGGGGCTGGATCCTCGACCGGCGCCGGATCGGGGGCGCGGTGGGCGTGGATGGGCGGTTGCTGCGGCGTAGCGGGGACAAAACGGGGAGCGTGCATGGTGCGGCCTCCTGAAGCGAGCATTGGACCGGCAACCTTAGCATGCCGCCGCCAGGCGCGGCGCGCGCGGGCGGTGGGCTACAATGCGTTTTTCTCAACACCGCCATCTCGCCGCACCATGGAAATCACGATCACGACCCTGGCCCTGCTCGTCCTGACCCCGCTGCTGGTCTGGCGCATCTACAGCCGCATCAAGAAACAGATGCTGCGCCAGCGCTCGATCGTCTCGCGCCACTACACCGGCCTGCTGGTGTTCGGCGCCATGATCCTGGTGCCGCTGGGGCAGCTGTTCGACACGCCCTACAACCTGGCGGCACTGCTGGTGGGCGCCGGCGGCGGCATCGGCTACGCCGTCTGGGGCCTCAAGCTGACGCGCTTCGAGGAAACGCCGCAAGGCTACTTCTTCACGCCGCCCGCGCGCCTGGGCCTGGTGATGGCCATGATCCTGGTCGCGCGCCTGCTGTACATCGGCATCGAGATCTATGCCAACCAGGGCAAGGGCATCCCGACGCAGCAGCTGACCGACAGCCCGTTGAGCATGCTGTGCGTGGGGCTGACCGCCGGTTATTTCGGCTGGTATTCGGCGGCGCTGCTGCGCTGGCGCCGCCGGGCGCGCAAGGCGATCGACCAGGCGTAACAGCCGGGGTCTAACAGCCGGGGTCAGGTCTGGCATTCGGACACGGACCCAGCAATGGTCTTGTTTTTGATACAGCTGAGCTTGTGTCCGAATGTCAGACCTGACCCCGCTTGAAAAAAAGGGATCCTGATGGATCCCTTTTCGCTATGCCGCCGCTTTCTCTGCTTCCTTCCTTCGCTGCAGTAACAGCCGGGGTCAGGTCTGGCATTCGGACACGGACCCAGCAATGGTCTTGTTTTGATACGGCTAAGCTTGTGTCCGAATGTCAGACCTGACCCCGCTTGAAAAAAAGGGATCCTGGTGGATCCCTTTTCGCTATGCCGCCGCTTTCTCCGCTTCTTTCCTTCGCTGCAGCACGAAGATCGGCTGCGCCCACTGCATGTCCTTCTTCTTCTTGCTCGTGATGAGCGTGAGTTCGGAAGGATCGTAGACGTCGGTGTTATGCGTCAGCGGCGTCGTCATCAGGTACTGGGCGTCGGTGTTCTTGAGGAATTCGCCGACCAGCTGGATGTTGCGGATGTCCAGGTGGGCGAACGGTTCATCGATGAACACGAAGCCGCCCGAGCCTTCTTCTGATTTCAGCAAGCCGATCAGGAGCACCAGCGATTTCATGACCTGCTGGCCGCCCGATGCTTCGCCATCATTCATCCCGATCTGGTCCTTGCCGTCGAACTTGAAGCGCACGTGCAGGCCGGCCTGGGCGAGCTGCACGTCGTCGTTCTCCAGGCGCACCGGATCGGCCTGGACGTCGATGCCGGCCAGCGCACCCAGTTCGCGGATGTTCTTGGTGTACGTCTTGATCGTGTAGCGCAGGCGCTCGATGTACGCGCCGCGCGCATTGCCGGTGGCCTCGATCGCGCGGTTGTTCTGGTAGCGGCGCTCCTCGGTCTCGGTCTGGCGGCTGTCGAGCTGGTCGTGCAGGCGCTGGTACTGGTCGATCACGGTCGCATCCAGTTCCCAGTCCTCGCGCGCCAGCGCGTGTTCGAGGGAACCCAGGCGCAGGTTGACTTGGTGTGCGTTCTGGTGCTTGGCCACCAGGTCGCCGCGCCAGTTGGCGTTTTTCCATCCGCCCGGGACCGCGCGCCAGCCGCGGCGCAGCTCCAGCAGCGCCTTCGCGTGCTCGCTGCGCTGTTCAATCTGGCGGCGGTGGTTCAGGCGCATGCCGGCTTCGGCTTCCGACAGGGCCATGCGCGCGTTCTGCCACACCGTGTCGGCGCGGGTGCGCGTCACGGTCGCGTTCTTGCTCAGGGTCTGCAATTCACCCAGGCGGGCGCCAACTTCGAGGCGCTCGGCCTTGAGCGGTTGCAGCGCGCGCGCGGCTTCCTCGAACTCTTCCTGGCGCGCCGACAATTCCTTGGCCGCGTCGACGCCGGCGATGCGCGCCTTCAGGCCGCCCACTTCGGCGGCCAGCTTCGAGATGGCCAGCGTCAGCGCGTCTTCTTTCGCTTCCAGCGCCGGCAGCGATTTCTGGATCGCTTCCAGGCGCTGGGTCTTGCCGGCCGCGCCGAAGCGGTAGCGCGACGCTTCCACGAACAGCGAGCGGCCGCCGCGGCGTTCGCGGTGATAGGCGTCCGGCGTGATCCATTCGTCCGAGCGGCTCTTGAAGCCTTCGTCGACCGAATCCACGCGTTCGATGCGCTCCAGCTGGTCGATCAGCCAGCCCGGCGCCTTGCCCGAGAAGCGCACCACCGACAGCAGGCTGTCGTCCTTCACCACCGGCGCGTTGACGCAGTCCGGCACGATGAAGTGGCGATAGCGCTCCTTCTCCGCCAGGCGGTAGGCCGCCGGTGCATCCTTGGCGTTCTCCAGCAGCACCACCGACGCGTAGCCGCCCAGCACGCCCTCGACCGCGCCCTGCCACTTCGGATCGGTGACCTCGACGATATCCGACAGCATGGCGTGGGCGATGCCCTCGTCGCGCAGCGCGCGCCGCATCAGGCGCTGCGCTTCCGGCTCCGGCATCGAGGTCTTGCCCTGCAGCGCCGAAATGGTGGCCAGTTCGCCCGCGATCTTGGTAGCGACCGACTCGCGCGCGCCCTTCTGGCGCGCCAGCTCGGCTTCTTTCTCCTCCAGCTGCCTGGCCACTTCGGCGATGTCGGCGCCGGCGTCCGCCGACAGCTTCTGCAGGCGGTCGCGCTGTTCCAGCAGGCTTTCCAGCGGTTTCAGGCGCGTGTTCACCTCGGTCAGGCGCTTGGCCAGCTGGCCGGCCTCGAGTTCGAGCTCGGTTTCCTGCTTTTGCGCCTCGGTCAGCGCGCGCTGCTGCGCCGCCAGCTGGCTGCGCTTCTCGGCCAGCTGGCTGTCGGCCTGCACCAGCGGCTTCTTCGCCTCGCGCAGCGCGCGGCTCAGGTTCGCGGATTTCTCGCGCGCCTCGTGGTATTGCAGCGCCGGCAGCACTTCTTCCTGCAGCTCGCGCTTTTCCTTGTGCAGGTCGGACCATTGGTGGAAGTTGGCCACGCGCAGGCGCAGTCCTTCCAGGTTGATGCGCGAGGTCTCGAGTTCGGCCTCGAAACGCTTCAGTTCCGTCTCGGTGTCGCGCTGGTGGCGCTTGGCTTCGTCGTAGGCGTCCAGCACTTCCTTGTCGCCGAAGACCTGGAACACCAGGTCGAGCAACTGGCGCGGCGCGTATTCGCACAGCTTGTCGGTCTCGCCCTGCTCCAGCGCCAGCACTTTCGACATGGCCGGCGACAGGCCTGCCGACGCCAGGCGTTTGCGGTAGTTTTCCACGCCCAGCCAGTCGGTCGCTTCGGTCACTTCCTCGATGTCGACGTTACCGGGCCGCATCAGGTACTGGCGTTTCCAGTCGCCGCCGTTCTTCTGCACCTGGCAGAACAGGGTCACTTCGTCGTCGGCGAAGAAGCCCGAATGGCGAAACGGCCGGTTCGACAGCTGGCGGCCGATCGGCTTGTTGTCGACCACGGCGCGCAGCCAGGCGCTTTGCTGCCCCGAGTGGCGCGCATAGTGCTTGTAGGTGCGGCCCATCGAGCAATCGAGGCCGAACAGCGTGCGCATCGCGTCGAGCAGCGTGGTCTTGCCCGAGCCGTTCTGGCCGGCGATCGTGATGATCTTGGCGTCCAGCGGGATGTTCTTGATCCGCTGCCAGTAATCCCAGTGGACCAGTTCGAGTGATT
>Ga0265780_10001123_pt1 | contig 39120 bp, 32 predicted proteins | sample P1T30metagenome_FD_192432 | JGI IMG/M metagenome (GOLD analysis project Ga0265780, IMG submission 192432) | Plant litter microbial communities from East Loma Ridge, Irvine, California - P1 T30 | ecosystem: Environmental > Terrestrial > Plant litter > Unclassified | place: USA: California...
CATCCCGAACAGGACCGTGAAACGACTTTGCGCCGATGATAGTGCTGCAACCAGTGTGAAAGTAGGTTATCGTCAGGCTAGTTATAAGAGAAAAACCCCATGCAGAAATGCGTGGGGTTTTTTTTCGTCTGATGGTTTGTGGATGTCGTAGCCAATGCTTCTCAGCATGGGTCCCGACTTTGTCCGGTTGACACGCGCAAAACGCCCGGCGATCTTTTCCGCTTGACGCATGCGCCGCAAGCGGTTGACATCGATGGTGAATTCGCCAGATGCGCAACAGATCGACAAATACTTTTTGCGGCTTATTGTCGAGTGGTAGGATTGCTCATTACCAACACTCGGCCGTCGGTTTGCAATGAATAAACTGGTACTGCGCAGGACCTTGATCGGTGTTGGATTGCTGGCGGCGGCGCTGCTGGCATACAGAGCCTGGGGCTGGAACCGGATGGGTGACGTGAACAGCCTGGGCCTGAATCTGGCACAGCCCGATGCGCTCGTTGTCACCAGCAGCCTGTCCACGTTGCCGCGCGACCTGCTGACTGTACCTCTCGCGCACGACCTGCTGCGCGAAGATTTCCTCTTTTATTATGAGCAGACCGAGGATCGCCTCGGCCTGAAAGGCAGTCTGCGCCGCATCGCTTACGAACATCAGCTTGCCTGGGGTGACCAGCTGCTGCGCATGGTGCTCGACCAGCCGGCGGAAGTGGCGCTCTGGCGCGACGCCGACGGGGCGCTCAAGCACTACGCGATTGCCGTATCGCGCAACCAGCTCACGCGCCTGATGGAAGAAGCGGGCAAGGTGGCGTTGAAGGATACGCAGATGACCCTCGCCGGCGAATTGCGCATCGATAACGACAAGGTCAACGTCTACGCCCTTCAATACGCTTACCAGAAGACCTTGTTGTTCGCGGCGCGCGGCGACCGCATGGTGATCCTGTCGCATCCGGGCATGCTGTACGGCGGCAAGGACAACAAGGATGGCGATCCTGCTGCGGAAAAAATTATCGCCAGCCTGCTCGCTGCCGACAAAGGCAAGCAGCAGCTCTTCCGCCCCCAATTTCACCTCGATAAAGTGCCAGGCCAAGGTCACAGCATCGCCGTCAAGGCCGACTTCCTGTCTTTTGGCTACCAGCCTTTCTTCGGCGCGCTCCAAGCCTTGCGCTTCGACTTCGACAAGGGGCACTGGCAGTCGAAAGTGCTGGTCGATGCAGCAAAGCTGGGCCAGGGCGGCTACGACAGCCGCGCACTCTGGCAAACCTTGCCCTACGATCCCGCCGCCTGCTTTGCGGTGCCGGTCGACTGGGCGGCGACGAAGAACCTGTTCCAGCGATTTGGCGCCGACCAGGCGGCATCCCTGTCCGCCGCCTTCCACGGCCCGGCGGCTGCGTGCTGGTATGGCAGTTCGCGCATGCACACGCCGGTCTTTGTCGGCACGCTGGCCAAACAGGCCGGCGCATCGAACACGGACGCGCCGCTCGGCGCTGTTTATTCCACCCTCATCGCTGGCCAGGGCGAGGTGAAGAAAACCGTTTCCGGCGGCGTCACGCGCTGGCAGCGCAAGGTGACGACCGCGATGGGCGACACCACGCCGACGCTGGCCCTGGCGGGCGACACCGTCGTCTTTTCGGCTGACAGCGCGCTGGTCGACCAGGTACTGGCCGTGAAAGCCAAGCGCGCGCCGGCTGCCATCGACAAATTGCAGGACCCCACGCACGTGGTCGGCCTGATTGCTCCGGCCGCACTGGCGCGGCTGGTCCAGGCGGAAGCCTTCGATACACTGCCTGCGAAAGAAGAGCCAGTGTTGCGCGCCGCCGCCGATGAGCACCTGGTGCCGCGCCTCGACGCCCTCAAAAAGTATCCGCCTTACCGCATGGTGCTCAAGCTGTTGCCGGCATCCGGCGTTGCCTGGCAGGATCTCGACTGGCAGGCTGTCCCGCGATGATGCGGCGTCGAGACTGCCTGCGCGGGCTTGCCGCCGGCGCTGTGTTTGCGAGCGCGCCGGCGCTGGCCCTGAGAGCAGCACCGTCGCGGCAGGTCCGCCTCTCGCAAGTACAGAGCCGTGCCTTCCAATCCTGGATGCTGCGAATTATCAGCGCCCAGATGGAGCAGGGCCCGACGCCACGCTGGCAGCAGCGCGACTGCGCCGGACTGGTGCGCTTTGCCGTCAACGAAGCCTTCGCCCGGCACGATGCACGCTGGCTGCGCGCGAACGGCATCGCCAGCGACCGGCGCCTGCCTCCCGAGCTGGACCTCGATCCTGCCCAGGCCAGCCTGCGCAACCGCTGGGTGCAAGGCGACGGCACCGTCGGCCACTACGTCAACGCACTGGCGCTCATTGAACACAACAGCCGCTTCGTCGGACGCGAGATCGGCCAGGCGTTGCCTGGCGACCTGCTGTTCTTCGATCAGGGCGACGAACAGCACCTGATGGTGGGCATGGGCGGCCGTATCGGTTATCACACCGGTACGGTGACCGCGACCGACAATGGCCTGCGCACCGTCGACATTCAACAACTCATGAACTGGAAGGACACGCGGTGGCAACCAACGCCCAGCAATCCCAATTTTGCCGGCGTGTTCCGGCTGGCGTTCTTGTCATGAGGCGGTGGCTCCTGGCGCTGATCGGCCTGTGCATGACCGTGCTGCTCGGTACCGCATCGGCAGCGCCGCCCCAGCCAAGCGGTTATACCCAGTTCAAGGGCGAGCCTTTCTTCCTGCTTTCCGATGCGACCTACGGCAGCACGGAGCAGGCGCGCGTACGCCTCGAGGTGCCGGGCCGCGATATGGGCCGCACCAGCCTGGAAGCCTATTCGGGCGCGGACATCGTCGTCTACCGCGTGCCCGATCCGATGGCGTTCCTGAAAAAACAGCGCAATCTGCACCGCATCCAGGTCGACGGCAATTATCAGGGCGAAGGCCTGGCGAACACGCTGAGCTTTTTGTGGGACAGCTGGTGGAAGCAGTCGCGTCTGGCCTGGCACCGCATCTTTTCGCGTGACGCCCGGCGCGCCGTCACGAGCGAACAACCGCAGCTGGCGACCAGCAAGGCGATCTCACGTCCGACCGTGTTTTCGAACCATCCACAATACAAGCCGCTCAAGGGCTTCGAGATGGTCGACAGCTTCCGCTATCCGCTCTGGCAGGCCCAGGCCATCGCACCGCCGAAAGGGGTCAAGCTCGATGGATCGAGCAGCGAATTCATCGTGCAGGGCGCAGGTAATGTCATGATCCCGATCGGCCAGCGCAAGCCCGGCCTGTACCTGGTCGAAGCGATCATCGGCGAGCACCGCGCCACGACGCTGGTGTTTGTTTCCGACGCCATGGCCGTGACCAAGATCTCGTCGAACCAGATGCTGGTGTGGACCGCCCGGCGCGATAATGGCGCCGCGGTCCCTGGCGTGAAGTTCGCGTGTAGCGACGGCACGGGCGTACTGCAGTCGGGGACCACCGGCGCCGATGGCATCGCCACGGTCGACCGTGCCAGCCCGGAGCACTCCTATCTGCTGGGCGAAGACCCGAATGGCGGCGTGTTCGTATCGGAGAATTTCTACTACGACAGCGAGATCTACAACACCAAACTGTACGCTGTCACCGACCGTCCGCTGTACCGGCCGGGCGATGACGTCAACGTCAAATTCCTGGGTCGCGAATTTCTCTCTGCCCGTACCTCGCAGGCGGCGGCAGCAGCGCCGCTGGTGCTGACGGTATTTGACCCGAACGGCACGCCGCTGCTGACGCAAACGCTGCAACTGTCCAGCGACACCGGCGCCGACACCCGTTTCAAATTGCCCCCGCAAGCCAGCGCGGGCGGCTACGAGCTGCGCTTCACCTACAAGGACGATCTCTACGGTGCCGCTTTCCGCGTTGCCGAATACATCAAGCCGCACTTCGAGATCAACGTCCAGCCTTCGAAACCGGAATTCAAGACCGGCGAAGCGGTCACGGGCAAGATCGAACTGCGCTACCCCGACGGCAAACCGGTGCGCAACGCCAGCGTCAGCCTGTCGCTGCGCAGCCAGCAAAACACGATGGTCGAAGGCGAGCTGCGTTACGCCGGCCTGTTCCCGGTCCAGCTCAAGAGCGAGCAGCTGACGACGGACAGCAGCGGCAATGTCGGTTTCACGCTGCCGGCTGCCGTCGAGCCTTCGCGCTACATCCTCACCTTGCTGGCAACCGACGGCGCAGCTTACCGCGTCAAGAGCACGCGCGAACTGCTGATCGAACGCTCGATGGCGAGCTACCACCTGACGGCAGCGCGCCAGTTTTCCGATCCCGGCCAGAGCGTCCATTTCGACCTCGTGCCGGATAATGCGGCCGTGCGCGGCGCGCGCCCGGTCCGCTGGGAGATGGTGCAGCTCGAGACGCAAACCAAAACCAATGGCGCCTTCAATCCAGCTGCCGCCGGATGGGACGTCGCTTTCCCTCAATCCGGCTCGTATCAACTTTCGCTGCGCGACGAGCGCGGCAACCTGTTGGCCGGCGCCAGTCACTGGGTCAGCGGCGACGGCGTGAAAACCACGCCGGGCAGCATCGAGATCGTGCTCGACAAGCAGCGCTACCATCCCGGCGAAACCGCCGAAGCGCTGGTGACGTTCTCCGACAACGTCGAGCAGGCACTGTTCACGCTGGAGCGCGACAAGGTCGACCAGGCCGGCCTGATGAACGGTGGCGCCGGCTGGTACAAGGCGCAGCGCGTCGCGCCGCGCCAGTGGCGCGTGCGCATTCCGGTCAAGGATGAACATGGCCCGAACGTGACCTTCTCGGTGGCGTACGTCCGGGGCGGCGATTTCGTGTTCGAGAACGCGGGGCTGCAAGTGATCGAACCGCGCATTGCGCTGCAATTCAAGGCCGACAAGGAAGTCTACCAACCGGGCGAAAAGGTCACGCTCGACGTGAACGCCACGCTTGATGGCAAGCCGGTGTCGACACTGGTGGCGCTGGGCGTGGTCGATGAGATGATCTACGTGCTGCAACCGGAAATCGCGCCGGAAATCGGCGACTTCTTCTATCACCCGCGGCGTAACAATGTCCGCACCACGGCCAGCCTCTCATTCATCAGCTACGACATGGCCCAGGGCCGCAGCAGCGGCGCGCCGGCGCGCCACAACTACAATGAGCGGGGCGTGAAAGTGCTCGAGCGGCCGCGCCGCGACAATGTCGACACGGCTTTCTGGGCACCGTCGCTGCAGACCGACGCTGCAGGCCACGCGCGCATCAGCTTCACCATGCCCGATGCACTCACACGCTGGCGCATCACCGGCCGCGCGATGGATGCGCAGGGCAGGGTGGGCCAGCGCACCAGCTACGTGCGCTCCGATAAAGCGTTCTATGCGAAATGGACGGCGCCCGACTGGATGCGCTCCGGCGATGCGCCGCAGGCGTCGGTGGCGATCTTCAACCAGACCAGCAGCGAGCAGCCGCTCGAAGTCACCTTGTCGAGTGCCGGCCAGCCGCGCGTGGAAAAGCTCGCGGCCAAGCCGGGCGTCAACTACCTGTCCTTTCCGCTGGCCGCCAACCCCGGCGTACTGCGCCTCGAAGTGCGCGAGAAGGGCAAACTGGTCGATGCGCTCGATACGTCGATGGACACCTTGCCGCTGAACTGGCTCAATGGCCGTTCGCTGACACTTCCCATTGCCGGTCCGGCGACCGCGCTGAAACTGCCGGCCGACGCGCGCAATGTCCGGGTGTCGTTTGCCGATAGCGCCAGCAGCCACTTTGCCCGCATCGCGGATGACCTGATCGATTACCCCTACGGCTGCGTCGAGCAGACCGCCAGCCGCCTGATCCCGCTGACGCTTGCACTCGACAGCATGCCGGCCGGCGCGGCCAATGTCCGCGAGCGCCTGCAAGCGATGCTGAGCGCGCAGCGCCTGCGGCTGGTGTCGATGGCCGGCCCGAAAGCGGTGTTCGGCTGGTGGGGCAACGCCACCGACGGCGACGCGCTGATGACGGCCTACGCCTACTACGCCGACTGGCACGCGGCGCGCGCGCTGCACATCGCGCTGCCGCCCGAGCACTGGGCCAATATGCTGCAAGTGTATGGCGCACAGGGCCTGAAGCTGGCGCCGGCAGAGCGCGCACTGATCCTGTGGATGGCGAACGCCATGGGTCAGCCGACCGAAACGCTCGCGTCCGGCCTGGTCGACGACCTCGCTGGCGCCACGCTGGGCGGCACGGCGCGCGCCGCGGCAACCGACAGCCTGCTCCTGAACGCCGCCGGCACGCGCGAAGGCCATGCCATGGGCCTGGGCCTGGTGGCGGTCGTCGCGCGCCAGAACAAGGTGGCGCTGCCGGCGCCGCTGCAGGAACAGGTCGATGCCGCCTGGGCGCTGCTGCGCACCACGCGCGCCCCGGCCGCGCAGGCGCTGCTGATGCTGGCCGGCGAACTGCCGGCCGCGCAGGCCGATACGGTGCTGGCCGGCGCCAGCGTCGAACAACCGACGCTCGACCGCGCCATGACCCTGCTGTGGGTGCGCGCCAGCCTGGCCGGCACGGCGCCTGGCAAGGAGCCCGACATCAGCCTTGACGGGCCGTGGCAAAAATCGGCGAGCCGCAGTGGCCAGCCGGTCTGGCGCTGGACCGGTGCGGGCGGCACCCTGCCGGCGCAGTTGCAACTGGCGGCTGGCGCGACGGCGCCCGCAAAGACCGTGGCGGTGGTCCAGTACGACAGTCGCGATCCTCACGTCAGCGCGCTGCCGGTGACGATCAACCGGCGCATCCTGCGCCTGAAATCCGCTGCAAAAGGCTACAGCACGGAGCTGGTCAAGCCAGGCGAGGCGCTCAGTACGACCGAACTGTACCTGGATGAAATCACGCTGACGCCGGGCACGGCGGCGAAGCACCGCTTCGGTTTGCTGGAGGTGGCACTGCCGCCCGGCGCCACGGTGGAAGGCAGTACCTGGGGCATCACGCTTGACGGCGCCACGCCGGCGCCGCTCGAACGTGCGCGCCACACGGAGCGACGCGATGGCTACGCGGTGCCGATCGATACGCTGGACGCGCCGCTGACCATACGCCACCTGCTGCGCTTTGCGCAGAAGGGCCGGTATGTATTGCCGCCGACGCGCTTCCAGCGGATGTACCAGCCCGACGCCAAAGCGTTCGAAGGCGGCGGCAAGACCACGCGGACGTTGCAGGTCGAGTGATGCACGCGCGCCTTTTTTCTTCCTTGCTGCTGGCTGCGGCCGGCAGCGCCACGGCAGCGCCGCTCGACGTGGCGTGGTGGAAGGAGGGCGCCGTGCAAACCGTTCAGCTGCGCGATCACAGCCGCGCGCTGCCGCCCTTTGACGGCAACCGCGCGGTCCCGCTGGGAAGCTTGTGGAAGCTGTTCGTGTTCGCCTACGCGGTCGATACCGATACGCCGCTTCCCGACTATCCCTGCCGTGGCCGCGATCAGGAGGAAATCTATTGCTGCACGCCCGGCGGCAGCATCGCGCGCGACGCCGCGCTGGCGCAGTCGTGCGGTCTGTTCTTCGCGCCGCAGCGGCTGATGCTGTCGTCGGATGCGTGGCGCCGCTACTGGAGCCAACGCCTGGGCCGTGCGCCAACCGGCGAATTTGCGTGGCTGGCCGATCCGGCCCGGCTGACCCCGGACCGCACGGTACGCCTGGACAGCCTGCTGCGCGCACTGGCCAGCGTCCCTGCCGCCAGCCGCACGCAGGCCGAGGGCGCGCTGCTGCGTGTCGTCCTGGACGGTCGCGCGGCCGGTACGGCGCGCTGGCTGGGCAGCCAGTTGCGCGTCAAGACGTATTCATGGTTCACGCCCGCCGGCAAGGGCGAGCGCACTCGACTGGGGGGCGGCGCCGGCTGGCTGGCAGACGGCACGCCGGTCTGGTTTGGCGGACAGGGCACCAGCAGCGCCATCCTGCAGCAATGGGCGCCACGCCTGGCCGCGGCGCTGCCGGCCGTGCCGCCGGCGCAGGACAGCGGGTGCGTGCTGGTCGATTATTTTGCCCGCTATCCGCTGCGCTCGGTACGCGGCGCCGCAGGTCCGGCGCCGACCGGGCCACTGGTCGGCGCCTACCAGGTGCGCTTTGAGAACGGCCAGAGCCTGGCGCTACGCAGCACGGGAGAACTGGCGCTGGGCACGGGAGCCGGCGGCAAGCCGCAACTGCGCGGGCGCATGGGCGTCAACGAGTATGTGGCGCGCGTGGTGGACCGCGAGGCCACTGCGCTGGAGCCGGAAGCGGCCAAGGCGCTGGCTGTGGCGGCCCGCACCTATTTGCAGCAGCATGCGCAGCGCGAGGGCGGATGCCAGCGCATTGCGGACAGCAGCGCGGCGCAGCGGGTCAGCCCCAATCCAGCCACGCCGGCGGCGCTGGCAATCGCCGGCTGGACCGACCAGCTGGTGCTCGACGGCGTGCAGGTGCGCTATCACAGCACGCAGGCGCTGCCGAACACGCTTTCCTGGAGCCTGGCGGTGGCGCAGGCGCGCCAGGGGAAACGTTACGACGAGCTGCTGGCCGCCGCTTTTCCTGGCGCGGCTTTGTCGAGCATCGGCAACCTGGGCGTGCCGTGCCGGCGCCTGGCGCAAAACGAGGCGTGGCTGGCGCGCGTGCTGCCGCGCTGGCAGCGCGTGCTTGCGCGCGAAGCCGGCTACGAAACGCCGGCCCAGGCGCCGGTCGTCTGCGAACTCGATGGCGGTGCGCCCTATTCGGAGCAGTCGCGCAACCGGATTTTCATGCGTCCACTCGCCACGCCCGAGGACCGCATCACCCTGGCGCATGAATTCCTGCACCTGGGTTTGCGCAATCACCCGCGCGGCCAGGATGAACAGTTTGTCGAGCAGCTGGCGCGCCGGCTGGTGGACGCGCCAGTGGAGACGATATGAGCCGCCGCATCCTGTGCCTGATGCTGTGCGCCGCGGTGCCGGCGTTCGCGCAGCCTCCCGCCGACCGCGGCATGACCGCCCCGGCGGGCGGCTGGAACCGCACCGGCGCCACCGACAACTCGGACCGGCCAACGCTGAACTACCCCTATTCGCTGGTCTATCGCGGCGCCCAGAGCGGCCGGCGCATGATCGAGGGATCGTTGAAACAGGCGGGCAAGCAGCGCGTGCCGCATTCGCTGGTCGTGAATGGCAATCCGACGCCGCTGTACACCGACGAAAACGGCAGCTACGCGCGTGCCTACGCGTTCGGTTCCGGGTCGAACAGCGTCGAAGTGCGCGGCCCGGATGGCAAGGCGCTGCGCCGCGCGCAGTTCTATGAGGCCGACCGCAGCCGCCCGCAGCCGGTGATCCGGATCATCGCCGGTTGGGACGACAGCCAGGCCGAAGTCGACCTGCACGTGATCACGCCGGACGGTCAGCATGCGTTCTGGGCCCATCCGGCGCTGGCCAATGGCGGTGGGCTCGATCCGGACACGGTCGATGGACCGGGTCCGGAAAACTTCGTCATGGCCGCACCGATGCGCGGCCTGTACCAGGTGTGGATCAACTACTGGGGGAACTTCGGCGCCGAGGGCTACCATTTCGATCCCGCGACGCGCCAGCGCCCGGTCATGACCAGCCGCATTACGCTGGTCTTTTATGAAAATACCGCACGCGAGCGGCGTGAGACATTCATCGTCCCCCTGCGCAGCGTCGGCGAGCTCACGCTCGTCAAAACCTTCACCTACTGACACCATGAACCTGCGCTGGACTGCCTTATTGCTCTTGCCAACCTGCGCTCTGGCCCAGGTAAAAATCGACACGCCGCGCGGTGGCTGGCGCAACTCCGCCGGCGCCCAGGAACAGACCACGCAGGAAGTGCATTATCCGGCCGTCTCGATCAGCATGCAGCCGGGCCAGAGCGAGACCGCGCAAATCCGCGGCAAGATCGCCGGGGTGCCGAAAGAGCAGGAGGGCAAACCCGGCAAGCCGGCCACGCTGATCGTCAACGGCAGCGCGATGCCGCTGGCGGTGGGAGAAGACGGCGCGTTCGAGCGGCCGTATGGTTTTGGCAGCGGTTCTAACAGTGTCGAAGTGCGCTCGCCGGATGGCAAGCAGCGCGCGCGTACCCAGTTTGTCGACGGCTACACGGGCAAGACCCAGGCGCGCCTGCGCGTGCTGCTGTCGTGGGACAGCAATGGCACCGACCTCGACCTGCACGTTGTCACGCCCGATGGCGGCCACGCCTGGTACGGCAACCGCGTGCTGAAGGACGGTTCCGCCATCGACGTGGATGTCACCACCGGCTACGGCCCCGAGATCTTTTCCAGCGCCGCGCCGCCCAAAGGGCAGTATTTCGTCTACGTCAATTACTACGGCAGCGGTGCCGATACCTCGGCGCTGACGGTCGCGCAGGTCACCATCGTCACCAATGAAAACACGGCGCGCGAAAAGCGCCAGTCGTTCATGGTGCCGATGCGTGCGCAGGGCGAACTCACGCTCGTCAAATCCTTCATCCTTCCCTGAATTACTCCGCCTTGGCCGCGTCGATGATCAACTGCGCAATCTCGGCGGAATGAGACACCAGCGACAGGTGGCTGGACGCCAGTTCGATCGTATGCGCGCCCATGCGCTTGGCCAGGAAGCGCTGCAGGTCCGGATTGGTGGTGCGGTCCTGCGTCGACACGGCATACCAGGTCGGTTTGGTATGCCATGCCGCGACGGTGGTGCGCGACGCGAACAGGGTATCGGCGATGCGTCCCTGGACGGCATACAGCACGCGCGCCTGGACGGCCGGCAGGTCGCTGGCGAAATCGCGTAGGAACGATTGCTCGCTCAACTGGGCGAAGCCGCCCGCTTTCACCAGGCCGCTGCTCGCCGGCGCCGCTGGAAAGCGGGCCGCCAGGGCGCCGTAATCTTCGCCCGCGTCGGGCGCCCGTGCGGCGACATACACCAGTGCCGCCACCTTCGGGTCAGCGCCGGCCTGGCTGATGACGGTGCCGGCCCACGAGTGGCCGACCAGTACGGCGGGACCGTCCTGCAGGGCCAGCGCGCGCTGCACGGCGCCGACATCGTCGGCCAGCGAAGTGAGGGGATTCTGCACCGACGTGACGTGCAGGCCGGCAGCCTGCAGGCGCGGAATGACTTCGCTCCAGCTCGAGCCGTCGGCATAGGCGCCGTGGACGAGGACCACGTTATGGACCGGTGCCGCATGGACGGGGCCGGCGATGCTGGCAGCAAGGGCCAGGGCGGCGAGGACGGTGAATTTCATGGCAGTTCCTTGTTTGGATGGTGTGAAACCATGATGGACTGCGCCGGCTGACGGGAACATGACCCGAACATGACGCGAATGTAATGCGCGGCAGCTGCCGAAGGGCGCACAATCGGGCCATGGAGGATGGAATGCGAATACTGATCGTCGAAGACGAACCCAAGACCGGCGCCTACTTGCAGCAGGGTTTGCGCGAGTCGGGTTACCTGGCCGACCTGGCGACCAACGGGCGCGACGGCCTGCACCTGGCGCTCGAGGAAGATTACGAGCTCGTGGTATTGGACGTGATGCTGCCGATGCTCGATGGCTGGACGGTGCTGCGTCGCCTGCGCGAACGGCGCGATACGCCCGTGCTGTTCCTGACCGCGCGCGACGAAGTGGCGGACCGCGTGCAGGGGTTCGAACTGGGCGCCGACGACTACCTGGTCAAGCCGTTTGCCTTCGCCGAACTGCTGGCCCGGATCAAGGCGCTGCTGCGGCGCGGACCGGTACGCGAGCTTGAACTGATCAAGGTGGCCGACCTCGACATCGACGTGCTGCGCCGGCGCGTGACGCGCGCCGGCGCCCGCATCGAGCTGACCGCGAAGGAATTCGCGCTGCTGCACCTGCTGGCCCAGCGCCAGGGTGAAGTGCTGTCGCGCACCCTGATCGCGTCGCAGGTGTGGGACATGAATTTTGACTCGGACACGAATGTCGTCGACGTCGCCGTGCGGCGCCTGCGCGCAAAAATCGACGATCCGTGGACGGCCAAGCTGGTGCACACGGTGCGCGGCATGGGCTATGTGCTGGAAGCGCGGCCATGACGGTGCAAAACGCGCGCACGCCGCTCTCGATCACCGCGCGCCTTGCGCTGGTGTTTGCCGGCATCGCGGTCGTGTGCTTTTGCGCCGTCGGCCTGTATCTGTACGACGCGCTGCACCGCCAGATGGCGCAGCGCGATGACGCCGAGCTGCTCAATCGCGCCGCCGTGCTGCGCCACGTGCTGGCACGGCAGGATAATCCAGGGGCGGTGGCCGCGCTGCCGGAGCTGGCCTTGAATACCGTGTTTGGCCAGACCGGCCTGGCACTGCGCATCCAGGCGCAGGACCTGCGCGTGCTGGCCACCACCGCGGCGGCGGTGCCGCCAGTCGCGACGTCCATGGTTCCCCTTGACCGCGAACCGGTCCTGGCCGATATTCGCGATGGCAGCGCCGCCCGCATGCTGGCGCTGCTGGCCCGCACAAACGATGGCAGCGTCCTGCGCGTGGTGCTGGCGCGCCAGCGTTCGGACCGCCTGGCGCTGCTGCGCCGCTACGTGCCCGACCTGCTGTCCGCACTCATTGCAGGCACGCTGATCGCCACCGGCCTTGGTTATATCGCCGTCCGGCGCGGCATGGCGCCGCTGCGCCTGGTGATCGGCAAGGCCAACGAGATATCGACCAACCGCTTGCGCGCGCGCCTGCAGGTGACGGACGTTCCGGCCGAATTGCGCGAACTGGGCCTCGCCTTCAATGCGATGCTGGACCGGCTGGAAGAAGGCGTGCAGCGCCTGTCCGGTTTTGCCGCCGACCTGGCGCACGATCTGCGCACGCCGATCAACACCCTGCTGGTGGAAACGCAGGTGGCGCTGTCGCGGCCGCGCACAGTTGAACAGTACGAAGCGGCGATGGCGTCGAACATCGAGGAGTACGAGCGCATCGGCCGCATGATCGAGAACACCCTGTTCCTGGCGCGGGCCGACAGCGCCCAGCTGGCGCTGAAGCCGGCGCCGCTCGACCTGGCGCAGGAACTGGGGCGCATTGCCGACTACTTCGAGGGCGTCGCGCATGAAGCGCAGGTAGCCATCGAGCTGCACCCCGCCGAGGCGATGCTGACGGCCGACCCGATCCTGTTCCAGCGCGCCGTCAGCAACCTGGTGTCGAATGCCATTCGCCACAGCCGGCCTGGCGGGAAAGTAGCCATCGCCACCGTCGCAGTCGATGGCGGCGTCATCGTGCGCGTGGCGAATCACGGCGACGGCATCGCTGCCGGCCAGTTGCACCTGGTGTTCGAACGCTACTACCGGGGTGACCCGTCACGCGGGGCCGCGCAGGATGGCGCCGGCCTGGGGCTGGCGATCGTGCGCGCCATCATGGACCTGCACCGCGGCAGCGCCAGCGCGCGCAGCGCCGATGGGCAAACCTGGTTCGAGCTGTTTTTCCGAACCCCGGCCGGCGCCTGATTTCAGCGCAGCGCGCACAGCGCGTCGTACAAGGGCCGGGCCGCATCGGCAATCCGGTCCAGGCTCGCTTCGCGCAGGCGCGCCGTGTCGACCGAGGCGTCGCTGTGCAGTCCCGCCCAGCGCAGCAGGGCCGAGCACGCATCAGGCGTGTCGAACATCCCGTGCAGGTAGCTGCCCAGGATGGATTCATCCTGGGACCGCGCACCTTCGCCACGCTGGTCGATGACAAACGCAGGCACGCGCAGCGCCGGCCCGGTCGAGACGCCCATGTGGATTTCGTAACCGGCCACGCCGGCATCGTCAAACGCGCAGCGGCCGGCGACCTGCGCCAGACGCTTTTCGCCCGTCAGCGTGGTCTGCATGTCGAACAGGCCCAGGCCGTCGGTCGATCCGGCGGCGCCCTCGACGCCATCCGGGTCGTCGACCCGCATGCCCAGCATCTGGAAGCCGCCGCAAATGCCGATGACCTTGCCGCCATAGCGCAAGTGCTTGGCGATGTGCGCGCGCCAGCCGTTCTGCTCGAGCCATGCCAGGTCGGCGCGGGTGTTCTTGCTGCCCGGGAGGACGATCAGGTCGGACGGCGGAATGGCTTCACCGTGGCGCACGAAGCGCAGGTCGACGTCCGGATGCACGCGCAGCGCATCGAAATCCGTGTGGTTGCTCATGCGGGGGAACGAGGGCACCACAACCTTGAAGGCGCCTTTGGATGCCTGCACTGCCTGCACCGCATCTTCGGCGTCCAGGAACAGCCCCTGCAAGTACGGCAGGACCGCCAGCACGGGCTTGCCGGTCTGCGTTTCGAGCCAGTCCAGGCCCGGCTCGAGCAGCGCAAGATCGCCGCGGAAGCGGTTGATGACGAAACCGATGACGCGCGCGCGCTCGGTGACCGACAGGCAGCTGAGCGTGCCGACGAGGTGAGCGAACACGCCGCCGCGGTCGATGTCGGCCACGAGGATCACCGGGCAGTCGACCGCTTCGGCAAAGCCCATATTGGCGATGTCGCGCTCGCGCAGGTTGATTTCGGCCGGGCTGCCGGCGCCTTCGACGACGATGGCGTCATATTGTCCCTGCAGGCGCCGGTACGATTCCAGCACTGCGCCCATCGCCACGGTTTTATACTGGTGATAGTCGCGCGCATGCATCTCGGCGCGCACCTTCCCGTGAATGACCACCTGGGCGCCCACATTGCTCGACGGTTTGAGCAGCACCGGATTCATGTCGGTATGCGGCGCCACGCCGGCGGCGATGGCCTGCAGCGCCTGCGCACGGCCGATCTCGCCACCGTCCTCGGTCACTGCACTGTTCAGGGCCATGTTCTGCGGCTTGAACGGCACCACGCGCACACCATCCTGTTTCAGGATGCGGCACAGCGCCGCCACGATCGTGGTCTTGCCGGCGTCCGACGTGGTGCCTTGCACCATCAGCGTCCTGAAGGGAAAACGCTTCATCTGGCGGGCCGGTGCTGGCGCGCCAGGTCGAGTTTTTCGCACAGCGCGGCCGTGCCGGCGATCATGCGCGGGCCGGCGCGATTGAGCAGGTTGCCGTCGAGGCGAAACAGGTTCGCGCGTTTCACCGCGGTCATATTGGCAAACGGCTTCCACAGGTTGACGCCGCCATCGTTCTGGCTGCCTTCGCCGGTGCTGAAGATCGCTTCCGGGTCTTCCTGCAGCACGGCTTCCACGTTGACGATCGGCGCCGTGACTTTCAGTCCGGCGAAAATGTTCACGCCGCCGCAGGCGCGGATCGCGTCGCTGACGATATGGCCGCCATTGAGCGTGTAGAGCGGCTTGTCCCACACCTGGTAGAACATGCGCACCGGCGACCGGCCGCCGTAGCGCGCGCGCAAGCCGGCCAGCTCCTTGCGCAGGCTCGCCGCGGCTGGTTCGGCGATGGGTTCGGTGCCCATCAATTTGCCCAGCTTTTGCAGGCTGATGGCGATATCGTCGAGCTGGCGCGGCTCGCTGTGGAACATTGGAATGCCGAGCGTGCGCAGTTCTTCGATCTGGCGCTCGGAACTGCCGTGCATCCAGACGACGATCAGGTCCGGCTTCATGGCGATCACGCGTTCCATGTCGATCTGCCGGTTCGAGCCGATTTGCGGGATGCGTTTCGCGGCTTCGGGGTAGTCGCTGTAATTGACCGCGCCGACGATTTTTGCACCACCGCCGGCGGCGAACAGCAATTCCGTCACGTGCGGCGCCATCGCCACGATGCGCTGCGCCGGCTTTTGCAAGGTGACGGGGTTGCCGTCATCGTCGACGACAGTGATGGCGGCTTGCGCGTGCAGGGTCAGGGCGGCAAGCGCCGCCAGCCAGAATGGTTTCATGTCGATCGGGTCCAGTCGGTGAGCGCCTGGGCAAGGCAGCGCCAGGCAGTGTCGTCGGGGGGCAGGCCAAGCCGGATGCCATGGGCGGCGCCATTGAACAGGCGTACCCAGATGCCGCGCTCGGCCATGTGCGCGTGAAATGCCACGGCCTGCGGTTCGGGCCACCATTGAAACAGGTCGGTCCCGCTCGATGCAATCCGGTGCATGGACAGCAGCGCGCGCAGGCGTTCTCCTTGCTGCTTCAGTTTTTCGCGCGTAGCCCAATGCCAGGGGAAGTCTTCCAGTGCGGCGCGCGCGACCTGCTGCGCCGGGCCGCTCACGGCCCATGGGCCGAGCCAGTCTGCCAGCGCGGTCAGCAGCAGCGCTTCGGCGCCGACAAACCCGACCCGCACGCCCGCCAGCCCGAAGAATTTGCCCAGCGAGCGCAGCACGATCAGTCCGGGCTGGGCACTGTGGGCAGCCACGCTCTCCAGCGGTGCCGTATCGGCGAATGCTTCATCGACCACCAGCCAGCCGCCGCGCGCCGCCAGCCGTTCGGCCCAGTCCAGCAGGGTGGCGGCGGGAATGGTGGCCCCGGTGGGGTTGTTCGGATTGCAGACCACGAGCACGTCGCAGTCGTCCACGACGGTTTCCAGGCCTGCATAGGGCACTTCCCGCAGGGTATGGCCATGGCCGTTCCAGTGGTGCGCGTGTTCAGCGTAGGACGGCGCCGCGACGACCACGCGCGACGGTGGGCGCAACCGGGGCAGTGCCTGGATGGCGGCCTGGGTGCCGGCCACGGCCAGCATGGCGGGCGCCCCGTAAAATGCGCAGGCCGCGCGCAGCAGCGCGTCGTCGATCTCCGGCAGGCGATGCCACGCATTGTCGGCCAGCGCAGGGGCGCGGTACCAGTGCGGGTTGAGGCCGGACGAGAGGTCGATCCAGTCCTGCACCGGACGCCCGAACGCGCGCGCCGCCGCGCGCAAATTGCCGCCATGCTCAAGCATACATCGCCCCTGCCAGCATCATGGCCGCGAGCCAGAGCAGCGTGGTGGCCCGCACCAGGCGCCAGGCGCGCCGGATGTCGTCGCCTTCCGGCGCCACGCCGTCACCGAGCGCGGGCCGCGTTTCGGCGACGCCGTCGTAGATGGCGTGGCCACCGAGCGCCAGCCCCAGCGCGCCGGCGCCGCTGGCCATGACCGGTCCCGCATTCGGGCTGGGCCAGGTGGGCGCCTGGGCGTGCCAGCAGCGCCAGGCGCGGCGCGGATGGTCGGCCAGCACGACGTACGACAGCGCGGTCAGGCGCGCCGGCAGGTAGTTCAGGACGTCGTCGATGCGCGCGGCAAACCGGCCGAACAGATCGTAACGGGGCGTGCGATAACCCCACATGGCGTCCAGGGTATTCGCCAACCGGAACAGCAGCACGCCAGGACCGCCGGCGACGGCAAACCAGAACAGCGCGCCGAACACGGCGTCGTTGCCGTTTTCAAGCAGCGATTCGGTGCTGGCCTTGGCCAGTTCGGTGGGATTCGCCGCTGCCGTGTCGCGGCTGACGATACGTCCGGTCAGCGTGCGCGCGGCAGCCAGGTCGTCGCGCTCGAGCGCGTCGGCGATGGGCAGGTTGTGTTCGCGCAGGCTGCGCAGGCCGAGCGCAAAATACAGCAGCAGCGCGTGCACGCCGAGACCGGCCAGCGCGCCGGCGCCGCACTGGCGGATCGACCAGGCGGCACAGGCAGTCAGCGGCAGCACCGCCAGCGACCAGGCCAGCACGCCGCGCGCGATGCGGTAACTGCCGCGATTGGCCAGGCGCTCGATGCGCATCGCCAGCGTGCCGAAGCCCACCAGCGGATGCCAGCGCCGCGCTTCGCCCAGCAGCACATCGAGCAGCACGCCCGCAATCAGCAGCAGCGCCACCTGCACCAGCGACAGCCCGCTCAGCATTTCAGCACCAGCGGCAGGCCCGCGGCGACAAATACGGCACGGTCGCAGCGTGCAGCGACCGCCTGGTTCAAGCGGCCCTGTTCATCGACAAACGCGCGGGTCACGGCGCCCATCGGCACGATGCCCATGCCGACTTCGTTCGATACCAGGATGACGTCGCCGCTGGCGCCGGCAAGCGCATCGAAGAGCGCCGCGCATTCCTGGTGTAACAGCGCCGGCAAGGTCACCGGGCCGGTGTCGGGAAAAACCTCCGTGCCGGAGAACAGAAGGTTGCTCAACCAGAGCGTCAGGCAATCGACCAGCACCACGCGCTCAGGCATGCACCACTGGCGCAGTGCCGCGCCGAGTGCGATGGGTTCCTCGACCGTGGTCCAGTGCGCCGGCCGGCTCGTGCGGTGGTGCGCGATGCGCTGCGCCATTTCACCGTCGCTGCGGCCTGCCTGCGCCGTCGCGATGTAGACCACCTCGCGGCCGGACGCGAGCGCCAGCGCTTCCGCATGCGCGCTCTTGCCGGAACGCGCGCCGCCGAGGACCAGGGTGGTCGTCATCCGGGGACCCGTGTAAACAGCCCCGCCACCGCGTGCGGGCAGGAGGGGAACCAGGCGTGGAAGTATGACGCGGTCAGCGATCCCTGGCGGTACACGGCCTCACCCTGCACGCCAGACGGATTCTTGACGGTGTAGGCGCTGGCCGGCACCGCGGTGTCGAGCTTCGAATAATGAAACGTGTGGCCGCGCAGCTGGCCATGTTCTGTCGCCAGGCCCTGCGGACCGAGACCGGCCAGGCGCGGCTGCATCGCCACGCGCCCCTGCAGCAGGCCGGCCATCGGCCATGCGGCGCCGGCGGCATCGGTCAGCGTCTCGGCCAGGGCCATCATGCCGCCGCATTCGGCCACGATCGGCTTGCCTGCAGCATGCGCCGCGCGCAGCGAGACTTGCCAGGCCGGCGTCGTGGCCAGGGTCGCGGCGTGCAGCTCGGGATAGCCGCCCGGCAGATAGACCGCATCGGCTTGCCCGGGGACGGCGTCTCCCGCCAGCGGCGAGAACCATGCCACACTGGCGCCCAGCTGCGCCACCACCTGCAGGTTGGCCGGATAGAGGAACGCAAAGGCAGCGTCGCGTGCGATGGCGATGGTTTTTCCGGCCAGGAGCGGCGTCACTGTGGCTATCGGTGCGCCCGGGGCGATGTGCGTGGTGCGCAGGCTGTTCCAGGCCGCTGCGTCGACATCGAGCTGCTGCGCCAACTGGTCGAGCAAAGCGTCGAGGCCGTCGATTTCAGCCGGCTGCACCAGGCCAAGGTGCCGCTCGGGCAGCGCCTTGGCCTGGCGCGGCAGCGTGCCGAACAGCGGCACGCCACGTAGCGAGGCGGCGACCATGGCGGCGTGCCCGGGACTGGCCACCCGATTGGCAATCACCCCGGCCAGCTCGACGGGGCCGTAATCGCGCAGGCCCTGCACGATGGCGCCTGCCGTCTGCGCCATGGCCGACGCGTCGATCACGGCCAGCACCGGGATGTTCAACGCCCGCGCCAGGTCGGCCGACGAGGGCGTGCCATCATACAAACCCATGACGCCTTCGACCAGGATCACGTCCGCCTCCCGCGCCGCGTCGATCAGCTGGCGTCGGCAAAAATCTTCGCCCACCATCCACAGGTCGAGCGTGCCCACAGGGGCGCCGCTGGCCCGCTCGAGCAGCATCGGGTCGAGGAAGTCGGGACCGCACTTGAAGACGCGCACGCGCTGGCCGCGCTGCACCAGGGAGCGCGCCAGTGCCGCCGTCACCGTCGTCTTGCCCTGGCCGGACGAAACCGCGGCCACCAGCACGATGCGCGCGTCGGCCGACACTTAAAACTCCGTCCCGGCCTGCGCCGCGATGCCCGCCTTGAACGCGTGCTTGACGACGTTCATTTCAGTGACGGTGTCGGCGATGTCGACCAGCGCATCGGGCGCGCCGCGGCCCGTGATGACCACATGCTGCATCGTCGGCCGCGCCAGCAGGTCTTCGATGACGACGTCGACGTCGAGGTAGCGGTATTTCAGGGCGATGTTGAGTTCATCGAGCAGCACCAGGCCGATGGCGGGGTCCTGCAAAAAACCTTTCGCCATGGTCCAGGCTTCGACGGCTTTTTCGGTGTCGCGGGCACGGTCCTGGGTGTCCCAGGTGTAGCCTTCTCCCATCGCGTGGAACGCCACTTCATCGGGGAAGCGGCGCAGGAAATTCTCTTCGCCGGTCGACATCGCGCCCTTGATGAACTGGACCACGGCGACCTTCATGCCGTGGCCCAGCGCGCGGCTGACCATGCCGAAGCCGCTCGAGCTTTTGCCCTTGCCGTTGCCGGTGTTGACGATGATGATGCCGATCTCCTTGGTCGCGGCGGCGATCTGCTGGTCGATGACCGCCTTCTTGCGCTCCATGCGCACGCGGTGCCGTTCGTTGAGGGCGTCGTTGTCGGTGGTGTCGTTCATGGCAGGCTTTCGCTGGTGATGAAGATGCGCCGCGCGCCGTGCGCCAGCACTTCGATGGGATGGTCAAGGTAGCGCGACAACAGCGGCGCGGTCATGACGTCCGCCGCGGTCCCGGCCATCCATTCGCCGTCGCCCATCAGCAGCAGCGCGTGCGTGGAGGCCTGGTGCGCGAGGTTCAGGTCATGGCCGATGGCGATGATGGTTTTGTTCTGTTCGCGGCACAGCGTGGCCAGCAGGCGCGTGACCGACGCCTGGTGCGCCAGGTCGAGCGCATTCGCCGGTTCGTCGAGCAGCAGCAGCGGCGCGTCCTGCGCCAGCATGGCGGCAATCGCCACGCGCTGGCGTTCGCCGCCGGACAGCGTGCGCACGTCGCGTTGCGCCAGGTGGCCCACTTCCATCGCCGCCAGTGCGGCCGCCGCGGCGTCCTGGTCGGCGGCGCCTTCCCAGTAGCGCTGCGCGCCGTAGGGATGGCGCGCAGCCAGCACCGTGTCGAGCGCACTGTAGCCGAAAGCGTCGCTGCGCGACTGGGCCAGGAAGGCGCGCGCGCGCGCCAGGTCCACCAGCGGCCACTGCGCCAGCGGCCGGCCAATGAGCGTGACGGTGCCGGCGTCGGGCGCACGCAGGCCGGCCAGGGTCCGGATCAGCGTACTTTTGCCAGCGCCGTTGCGGCCGATGATGCTCCAGCATTCGCCGGGATTGACGCGCCAGTCGAGCTCCCGGACCAGGGTGCGCTGGCCCGCGGCGAGCGTGAGTTTGCCGGTGGCGATCATGCGCGGTGCAGCCGGTGCAGCTGCCACAAAAATACCGGCGCGCCGATCAGCGCCGTGACCACGCCCACCGGCAGCTGCTGCGGCGCCAGCACGGTGCGCGCCAGCGTATCGGCCAGTACCAGGAAAGCGCCACCGGCCAGCGTGGCGGCGGGAACCAGCAAGCGGTGGTCCGGACCGCAGGCGAAACGGCAGGCGTGCGGGACGATCAGGCCGACAAAACCGATGCTGCCGGCGCTGGTGACGGCGCTGGCGGTCAGCAGGCCGGATGCGAGGAACAGTCCCTTGCGCAGCGCGCCCACCGGCACGCCCAGCGTCACCGCGCCCTCCGCATGCATGGCCAGCACGTTCAATGCGCGCGCGCTGCGCAGCGCGAACAGCAGGCCTCCACCCAGCACCAGCCAGGGCAGGATGCGCAGCGGCGCGCCGGCCAGGTCGCCGATCATCCAGAAAATCATGCTGCGCAAGCGGCTTTCTGGCGCAATCGACAGCATCAACGTGACCAGCGCCATGCAGGCCGACGACAAAATGACGCCGGTCAGCAGCAGCACCGACGTGCCGCCTTCGGCTTGCGCGCCGCTGCGCAGGCCGCGCCGCGCCAGCAGGTACAGCATGCTCGATGCCACCACCGCCCCGGCAAAGGCGCTGGCGTCGACGACCCACAGCGCGCACATGAACATCAGCGCCGCCAGCGCACCGACCGAGGCGCCCGCGGAGATGCCGAGGACGTACGGGTCGGCCAGGGGATTGCGCAGCAAGGCCTGCATCATGACCCCGGCCAGCGCCAGCGCGGCGCCGGTGACAAAGGCGACCAACGCGCGCGACAGGCGCAGTTCGAGCAGCGTCGCGGCCAGGCTGGCGCTGGAACCCTGCACCACGTCCATCAAGGCGCGCGGCATGTCGGCCAGCGGAATGGCTACCGACCCCACTGCGCACGACAGCACCAGGCTGCCGATCGCCAGCAGCGCCAGCGCGCCGATAATGAGCAGCGCACGGTTGCGCAGTGTGCGGACGGGGGAGGGTGGAGTCGTCATACCGCCATTAACGCATGCCGTAGCGGACGCCGACAAATACTTGCGAACCAGCGGTCGCGTAATTGCGCGCCAGTTCGTACTGTTTGTCGGCCACGTTGTTCCAGCGCGCCTGCAGCGACCAGCCGGGCGTCAACTGGTAGGCAGCGAACAGATTCACGAGACCGTAGCCGCCCAGCGTGTTCCGGTTGGCGAGGTCGTCGTAGCGGCGGCCGGACACCGTCAGGCCGGCTCCGGCGCTCCAGGCGCCAAGCGCATATTCGGCGCTGAACCGGGCGTGGCGTTTGGCGCGGCGCACCAGCTGCTTGCCGGTGGTCTCGTCGCGCGGGTCCTGGAAGTCGAGCGAACCGCGCAGGTCGAGGGCCATCAGCCGGGTGCGCCCGCCGATGGTCACGCCAGACAGCGTGGCGCGGTCGACGTTGTAGGCGCAACCGAACGTGTAGACGGCAGGCGCCACCGGGCAAACGGCGGCGGTGACCAGCAGATCGGTCAGGCGGTTGTGGAAATAGACGATGCTCGCTTCGCTGACGCCGCTGTTGCCGCCATTGTTCCAATACAGCCCGCCTTCGACGTTGCGGCCGTGTTCGGGCTTGTTGCTGGCCAGGCCGAAGCCGGGGAAATACAGCTCATTGAAGGTCGGCGCGCGAAAACTGGTGCCGGCGCTGACGTTCGCGCGCAAGCCCTGGCTGAAGCGGTAGCCGTAGCCGACGGCGCCGGTGGTCTTGCCGCCATACTGCGTGCTGTCGTCGTGGCGCACGCTGGCCGTGGCCAGCTGGGGACCGCGGTTCAGCGAATACGACGCGCCGATCGAATTGGTGGCGCGGCTGGTGTTCAGCGCCGCGGTGGAACCGGACAGCACGTCTTCTTCGCGGCGCTCGAGCAGCACTTGCAGCAGGTCGCGGCCGAGGGCCAGGTCGCTCTGGATGCTGAACTGGGTCTGGCGTGTTTCGATGGCGCTGGTGCCGCTGGCCGCCGCACTGCTGATGCTGACCGATTTGTCGTTGGCCTGGGCGATCTGCCCCTGCACGCGCCAGTCGGGCGTGAAGCGGGTGCTGGCAAACACGGCGACATTGTCCAGGTCCTGGATGGTGCGCGTGTCGAACCGTGACGCGCCCGAATCGTACTGCGCCTGCAGGCGGCTGTGCAGGTATTGCAGGCCGACCTGGCTGGCGGCGCCCACGTCGGCGGCAAAGCGCGCGCTGGCGCTGTCGCGCTTGTAGCCGTCGTTGTCGGCGTTGTACGAGGAGCTGCCGGGCCTGGTGGCCGAGAAACCGTCGTCCTGGTCGCGCGCGGCAGCGATGGCGTAACTGAAGCCTCCAGCCTTGCCGCTGACGCCCACGTCTGCGTTGCGGGCCTGGTCGCTGCCGGCGCTGAGCGCCGCGGTCACGCGCGGTGCGCCGTCGCCCTGGCGCGTGAAGATCTGCACCACCCCGCCGATCGCATCGGCGCCGTAGAGCGTGGCCAGCGGGCCGTACACGATTTCGATGCGCTCGATGTTCGCCAGCGGCAGGGCCGCCCAGTTCGCAGTACCGGTGGTGGATGAGCCGATGCGCACGCCGTCGACCAGCACCACGCTCTGCTTGGCGTCGGCGCCGCGAATGAGTACCGACGAAGCGGTGCCCGGGCCGCCGTTGCGGATGACTTCGATGCCGCGCTGCTGTTGCAGCAGGTCGATGAGATTCGATGCGCCCGAGCGGACGATTTCTTCCGATGAAATCAGGGTGTGGTCGGCCAGGACGTCGGTCGCGGCTTGCGGCGTACGGCTGGCGGTGACGATCACTTCCGGGTGTGCAGTGTCGGGATGCGACTGGGCGACGGCAAACGTGGAAGCGAAAGAGAGGGCGAGCGCGAACGAAGGCGCGGCGGCGCGGCGTGATACAGGAAAGGTCATGAACATCTTCAGCAAAAGGGCAACCGGCCGACGTCCCGTGGGCCAGATTGAACAGAAAGCGCGCCGCATGCACGTGCGCGCTTCCACCTGATCTGGCCGGTATCCGGGCTGGCAAGTGCAACTGCTTCACCTTCCCATGCATGAGCACAGTGGTTTCATGAAGCAGTCCGTCATTTAAAAAACGACACTTGTTGACCGTTGCGGGGGCAGCACACGCAGGCCTGGTGAGGCTTCGTGTTTCCCGTTTAACTGCGCACATGGACACGTGCGCGGGCACCAAAACCTGTCAATTATACACAGTCGAGGGTGACGATTTCGCCGTAGCCTATGCGATGTGGATGGGCGGCGGCCGCTTGCGCCATCGCCTGCACGTCCATTCCGGCCGCGCGGGCCGTCAATAAACGGATGGCGCCGGCGTGGCAGATCACGACTGCCTGGCTGGTGCCAGTGGCGACGATGTCGCTGTAGAAGGCGGCGATGCGGGCCGCCATGTCGGCCACGCTTTCGCCGCCGCCGGGACGGTAGTGGGCCACATCGCCGGCCCAGGCATCGATCTCCGCGCGGGGGATCGCATCCCATGGCTGCATCTCCCATGTCCCGAAATCGAGTTCGGCCAGCCGTGCGTCCAGTAGAACCGGTCCGCCGAGCGCGCCGGCCAATACCGCGCAGCGCCGCAACGGGCTGCTGTAAAAAGGGGCCGCCAGCGGCAGCGCCGCGCGCAGCGCCGGCAAGGCCAGCAATTGCTTCGCCGGATCGGTGCCCAGGTCGGTGCGGCCGTAGCACACGCCGGCGTCGACCAGCGGCGCCAGGTGGCGTACCAGGTGCAGGCGCATGTTTACAGGAGGGCGCGCTGGCCGGCGCCGGCGAGCACGCACAGATAGACGGCCACTTCGGCCAACTGCTGCACGGCGCCCAGGCAGTCGCCGGTGTAGCCCCCGATGCGTCGCACGAACAGCGCGCGTAGCCGCCACGCCGCCAGCGCGCACGCGCCCAGCGCAGCGCCAATCGCGGGCCAGCTGATGATGTGGAATGCGCCCAGCGCCAGCGCGGGCAGCATGGTGCAAGCCGCCGCGATGACGAATTCTCCCGCCTGCATTTCCTGCGCCATCGGCTTGGCCTTGCCGGCATCGCGCGCGTAGCTGGCGCTGCGGATCAGGCTGACCGCGGCCAGGCGCGACAGCGGATGGGCGAGCAGCAGCGCGCCGATGGCCTGGGCGGGCGCCAGCAGCGCCAGTGTCGTGCACTTCAGGCCCATGGTGATGACCAGCGCGACCGCGCCGTAACTGCCGATGCGCGAATCCTTCATGATTTCCATGACGCGTTCGCGGGTCTGGCCGCCGCCGAAGCCGTCGCACATGTCGGCCAGGCCGTCTTCATGGAAGGCGCCGGTCAGGTACAAGCCGGCCGCGGTCGACAGCAGTACGGCCACCGGCGCCGGCCACAGCCAGGCCGCGGCGCCATACACCAGCGCGACAATTACGCCGACGAGCAGGCCCACCAGCGGAAAATAGCGCGACGCATGCTGCAGCCAGGGCGCCTCGAAGCCCACCCATGCGGGAATGGGAATGCGCGTAAAAAACTGCAGCGCGATGAAGAACAGGCGGACCTGGTGGATCAGCCAGCCCATGTCAGGCCGACTTCTCGCTGACCTGGGCCGACTCGAAGGTGGCCATCTCGCGCACGAAGTTCACGGCCGCGTGCAGCAGGGGCAGCGCCAGTGCACAGCCGGTGCCCTCGCCCAAGCGCAGGTCCAGCTGCAGCAGCGGGCGCGCGTCCAGGTCGGCGAGCATGCGCCGGTGGCCGTGTTCGTCGGAACAATGCGAGAACACGCAGTAATCCAATACCGCTGGCGCGATGCGCGCCGCCACCAGCAGCGCGCTGGTGACGATGAAACCGTCGATCAGCAGCACCATGCGTCGTTCGGCGGCGCGCAGCATGGCGCCGGCGATCATGGCGATCTCGCAGCCGCCAAACGTGGCCAGCACGGCGAGCGGGTCGCTGATATTGGCGTGCAAAGCGACAGCCGCCTCGATCACGCGCTGCTTGTGCAGCACGCCCTCGCTCGACAGGCCGGTGCCGGCGCCGACGCAATCGGCCACCGGCACGCCGGTGAGCTTATGCATGATCGCGGCGGCGGCGGTGGTGTTGCCGATGCCCATCTCGCCGAAGCCCAGCACATTGCCATCGAGCCCATCGACCAGCGCCATGCCATGTTCCAGTGCCGCTGCGCACTGTTCAGGTGTCATCGCAGCCTGGGTGGCGAAGTTGGCCGTGCCGTGCGCGACTTTGCGGTTTTCCAGCCCTGCGCGGACGCCGAAATCGTGGTTGACGCCGGCATCGACGATTTTCAACAGGCAGCCATTCTGGCGCGCAAATACGTTGATGGCCGCGCCGTCGGCCAGGAAATTTTCCACCATTTGCCAGGTCACGCTCTGCGGGTAGGCCGATACGCCCTCGGCGACGACGCCATGGTCGCCGGCGCAGACCAGGATGGCCGGCTGGCGGATGGCGATATCGACCGTCTGCTGCACCAGTCCGATTGCGCGCGCCAGCGTTTCGAGCATGCCAAGGCTGCCGAGCGGCTTGGTCTTGTTGGCGATGGCGCGCTCGAGACGGGCGGCAAGGGCGGTGTCGCCGACAGGTGAAATAGAGAGCTGGCGCATTGAATTCAGGTAACAAGAAATCGGGCGCTCAAGATAGCACAAGGTTCGTGCATTGATGCGCGATGCCGGCCTGAACTCGCGGTCTGTGGAGCTGTCGTAGTACATGCCGATGTCACGCCCTGGCTTGAAATGGGAACAAACAGGCCTGCAATGAGCAGCGCCTCGGCCGGGCATGGAAGGCGTGCGCCAGGGCGAATCGCCCACGCACAACGCTTTGCGAGCGAATACGGGAGCAAACATGAAAAGCAAAAAAACGCCGGCCGCGGCTGGCATGGGGGATGGGGACGCAGCAAAAGTGGATGGCAAGGCCGGGATGGACGGCATCGATGGCATTGATGGCGCGGAGGGTGTGGATGGCGGCGGTAATGGGGGGTTCAGCCAGGATTCGCTGCAAATCGCCGCGCAGCCAGGCACGGACGAGATCGATCCGAACGACCGCGGCATGCCTGGTATCAGTGCGCGCGGCCAGCAGCAGGACATGCCGGAAGGCAGCATGATCGCCCGGAAAAGCGCGCGCGCGCTGGAGATGCCTGGTGGGGGCATGGGCGATGCCAACGGTGGCGGCAGCGGTATTGGGGGTGGCGCGGGCGGCCGTGGTGACGGCGGGCCTGAGGGCGGCACTCCGCGCGCCCGCTCCTGCGGCACCATGGCGGTGCACCGGCGCCTGTTGTCCACCAATCCCGAATATGCACGTGCGCGCGACCGGATCGAGGACCACGCACGCCAGTATGCAGCAGGCCAGGCGGCGTCACAGCGCACCGGCGTCACGCGTATTCCCGTCGTCGTGCACGTGGTCTGGAACACAACCGCACAGAACGTCTCCGATGCGCAGATCAACAGCCAGATCGACGTGCTGAACCGCGATTTTCGCCGCACCAACCCGGACTTTTCCAATACGCCGGCGGCATTTCTGTCCCTGGCCACCGACGCGCGCGTCGAATTCGCCCTCGCGACGATCAATCCTTCCGGTGCGGCGACGAACGGCATCGAACGGCGCCAGACGAGCGTGACCAGCTTCAGCGACAACGACGCCGTCAAATCGGCGGCCGGCGGCGGCATCGATGCCTGGCCGGCCACGACCTACCTGAACATCTGGGTCTGCCCGCTTGCCGGCTTGCTCGGTTATGCGCAATTCCCGGGCGGCCCGGCCGCGACCGACGGCGTGGTCATCGAACAATCCGCCTTCGGCACCAACGGCACGGCGGCGTCGCCCTTCAACCTGGGCCGGACCGCCACGCATGAAATCGGCCACTGGCTGAACCTGAACCACATCTGGGGCGACGATGGTACAGGTTGCAGCGGTACCGACAACGTGGCGGATACCCCCAACCAGGGCGGCCCGAACTACCACGCGCCCGGATTTCCGCACCTCAGTTGCAGCAATGGCCCGAATGGCGACATGTTCATGAATTACATGGATTATGTCGACGACCGCGTCATGGTCATGTTTACGGCGGGCCAGGTGGCGCGCATGCAGGCTTGCCTGGACGGCGTGCGCAGCAGCATCGGCACGGCCGCCGCCGGCGCCATCCGGCCCAGCTCGCAGCCCATCGCCGCATGGGGACCGAACCGGCTCGACGCGTTCGTGCTCGGTACCGACCGCGCGGTGTACCACAAGTGGTGGAACGGCAGTGCATGGGGACCATCCGTGACCGGCTACGAAAACATGGGCGGCACCTGCACCAGTGCGCCGCAAGCCGTCGCGTGGGGACCGAACCGGCTCGACCTGTTCGTCACCGGCACCGACAGCGCGCTGTATCACAAGTGGTGGAATGGCAGCGCGTGGGGGCCGTCGATCACGGGTTACGAAAACATGGGTGGCGTGTGCGTCGGCGATCCGCGCATCGTGTCATGGGGACCGAACCGGCTCGACGTCTTCGTGCTGGGGACCAACCGGGCCCTGTTCCACAAATGGTGGAATGGCAGCGCGTGGGGTCCCTCGCTGACCGGCTATGAAAACATGGGCGGCGTGTGCATCGGCCAGCCGGAGATCGTTGCGTGGGGACCGAACCGGCTCGACGTGTTCGTTATCGGCACCGACCGCGCCCTGTATCACAAATGGTGGAACGGCAATGCATGGGGACCATCGCTGACCGGGTACGAAAAACTGGGCGGCACATGCACCTCGGCGCCGCGCGTGGTGGCCTGGGGACCGAACCGGCTCGACGTGTTCGTCACCGGCACCGATGGCGCGCTGTACCACAAATGGTGGGATGGCAACAAATGGGGGCCATCGGTGACCGGTTTCGAGCGCCTCGGCGGGGTCTGCATCGGCGAGCCGGAAGTGGTGGCGTGGGGGCCGAACCGGCTCGATGTGTTCGTCATCGGTACCGACAGCGCGCTGTATCATAAATGGTGGGACGGTCATGCATGGGGCCCGTCGGTCACCGGCTTCGAAAGCCTGGGCGGGACGTGCACATCGCAGCCGCGCGTCGTCGCGTGGGGGGCGAATCGCCTGGATGTGTTTGTCACCGGCACCGACAGTGCGCTGTACCACAAGTGGTGGAATGGCCGTTCGTGGGGACCATCCGTCACTGGCTACGAGTTCATGGGCGGCACCATCTCGGTGCTGCGCGATGAACCAGCGCCGGCACCTGCGCCCGAACCAGCCATCGAAGAGACCGCGCAAACGTATATGCAGCGGGGCAGTGCACCCTTGCCGGAGATGACCCAATGACCGACCAGGAGGCAACCACCCCCGGAGGCTCGTGGACCCATTCGTTTGAAGAGGATACGGGAAGCGAGCAGGTATTTCGCCGCACCGGCGCGTATGCTTTCCCGGCCAGCCGGCGCCAGCGCGACACGCTCGACTTCGCTACCGGGCAAATCACGAGCGCCGTGCCCGGCCCTGACGACAGGCTGCAGCGCAGCACCGGCACCTTGACGCCACTGGGCAGCCAGCGCTACCGCCTGGGCGACGGGCGCGCCGTCGAAGTGGTCGAGGTGGGCAGCGACGTCCTCAGGATCAAGCCTGCCTGAGTACGCCATCAGGTGGTGTGCAATCGTAGCCACAACCCCGTGCAGCAATGCGCGGGGTTTTTTTACAGGTTGCCGGCTTGATGGCATGATGGTCGGGCTTGTCAGATCAATTACCTGAATGGACCGACATTGAAACCTGCCGTCATGTTTGCCGCACGTTTGCTTGCCATCGCCCTGCTGCCCGCTGCCAGCGCCGACGCCGAATGTGAACTTGGCGACGTCGTCACGACACCGGTGGTGTTTGCCGGAGCAAATCGGGTACCCGTCATCACCGGGACGCTTAACGGACAGCCGTTCCGGTTCAAGCTCAACTCGAGCGATTCCGCCACCACCCTCAACCGCGCCGCGGTGGAAAAGCTGGGCTTGAACGTGCGCACCACCGCGACCAACTATGTCGGCGTCGATGTGCTGAGCGTGTTCACGGACAAGGTCACCGCCGGCGCCGTGACGCGCAGCGGCGAATTCATTGTGCTCGATCGGACCGGCGATCTCTACGATGGGAAACTTGGCGGCACCATGTTGCTGCGCAGTGACCTGGAGCTGGCATTCGCCGATGGCTACATCCGGCAAAGCAATCCCCGCGGGTGCATCCGCAGCTTCCTGGCAACCTGGGATCCGGGTGCGACCGTGGTGAGCTTTACGTCCGACCAGCAGCATGGGGACTTGCGTCCCTGGTTCTGGGTCACCATCAACGGCACGAAAGTCAAATCCACCATCGGCACCGACATGCCCTACACGATGATCGATGCCAAAACCGCCGCGCGGCTGGGCCTGTCGCATGACATGCCAGGCGCGCAGGCCGACGGCGAAGTGACGGGATGGCGCGGCAAGCGCCAAAAGCTGTCGAAAGTGCCGGCGGATGTGTCGATTGGAAGCAGCGCGGTCAAAAAAGCGATGGTGCGGATTGTCGATATGGATTTGTCCGGCGAAGTGATGGTGCTCGGCGCGGATTTCCTGCGTGCCAACCGGGTATTGATTTCAATGAGCCAGCGCAAGCTCTACATCACGCCCTTGAAGAGCGTGCTGTTCGACGAATAGCGCGTCGCCCCCTCAGGTGCTGACCTGGTCCCAGTCAAGATCGAAGCGCGCCAGGTATTTTTTCAGACGGTCGGCATCGTTCGGCTTGGCCTTGGCCGTGCGCGATACCGCAAACAGCACGCGCCCGGCGTCCGACAAGCTGCGCGCCGTGCGGCACACTGCAATCACGGTGCGCAGCTGGGCGGCGTCGAACAAATCGAGTTGTGCCGCCGCTTCTTCGCCCAGCAGCGCTTCCAGTTCGCCCCCGGCCGCAGGTACGTTGCCATGGTGGCGCCACAGCCGGCGCAGGCGCGCGATTTCATCGTCGACCACGGCATCGCTGATGAGGCCGGATTCGGCCAGGGTGGCCATGCGCGTGACCGAGGCCGACAGGTCGCGGAAATTGCCGCTCCACACCGCAGCAGGGGAGGCGGCGAACTGCATGAAGCGCGTGCGCGCCTCGCGGTTGAAGCGCACCTTGCTGGCGTTTTCTTCGCTGAACTGGGCCAGCAGGTAAACCAGGTTCGGTTCGATGTCTTCGACCCGCCCGGCCAGACCGGGTAGCGCATACGTCCACAAATTGATGCGCGCGTATAAATCTTCGCGAAACCGGCCGGCGTGTACTTCGGCCGACAGGTCGCGGTTGGTGCCGGCAATGAGCTGGAAGTCGCTCTGCACTTCTTCATCGCTGCCGACCGGGAAAAAGCGTTTTTCCTCGATGGCCTTGAGCAGCATGGCCTGCTCGTCCGGCCCCAGTTCGCCGATCTCGTCGAGGAACAGCATCCCGCGATGGGCGCTGCGCAACAATCCGGGGCGCGTGCTGGCCGCGCCAGTGAAAGAACCCTTGATGTGGCCGAACAGGGTCGACGCCGCGCCGTCGCCGCGCAGGGTCGCGCAATTGAGTTCGATGAATTTGCCATCGAGCTGGTGCCGGGCTTTCTTGAGTTCGAAGACGCGCCGCGCCAGGAAGGATTTGCCGGCCCCGGTCGGGCCCATCAATAACAGCGGGGCTGTCGATTTGATGGCGACCCGCTCGATCTCTTCGATCATGCGGTTGAATGCGGCGTTGCGCGTGGCGATCCCGGATTTCAGGAAGGCGATGCCTTCCGCGTGTTCGCGCGAAAAGCGCTGTGCCAACTGGTCGTAGCGCGACAGGTCCAGGTCGATCAGCGTGTATGCGCCGGCACTCTTCGCACTGGGCCGGCGGGCCGGCGATGTCTGTACCAGGCGGCCGGGGAAGAAACGCGCTTCGGTCATCAGGAACAGGCAGATCTGCGCCACGTGGGTGCCGGTGGTGATATGGATCCAGTATTCCTCGGCGTCCGGATCGAAGGGATACGTTTTCGCGAAATCGAACAGCGCGGCGTACACCTCTTCGAAATCCCACGGATCGGCAATGCCAAGGCGTTGCGGCACCACCGTCGTTTCGGGCGATACCGCGGCAATATCGGCGTGGATGCTGTGCGCCAGCGCCTCGAAGGGCGCTGTATAAAACAGCTCGAGGCGATCGACGATCAGTTCTTCATGCTGCATCAGGGCGACGGTCGGGCGCCATTTTTCCCAGCGGTCGGAGCGCCCACCCTTGTCGAGTTGCGAACCCAGAAAACCGAGAACGACCAGGCGCTTCTTTTTCATCGTATAAAAGTTTATATTTTCAGATAAGAAAGCATATCGTCGATTGCCCCGCTTGTACAGTTGAGTTTTCAACTAAGCAAGTGAAATCAACTACTTGCGCCGTGGAGGCATCACGCTTGACAGTCTGGCACGGCCTTTGCAATAGAGGGGTTGAGCGGAGCGAATGGATCGCTGCCGCATTACCCGGAGAGCCGTCATGGCATGGATGATCAAAGCAGGGCAAGGAAAAGGAATCGGATTGTCGATTGAATCGAACGACAACACAGGTGCGGGCGGCTGGCGCCTGGTATCGGTGACAGACCATTCCCTGCCGCGTCATCCGCCCGGTGCGAACGAATGCGGCGAACCGTGCTGCAAACAGCGCGGCAAACAAACGTGGCAGGAAGTCCTCGCGCACCTGACCGCATGAAGCATGAGCAGGCCATTCAATAGAGAGATGAAAATGAATAAAGAATACGACGTCATGTACCAGCCAGGCGGCGCGCCGGTCAAAATGTGGACCCGCGGCGTGCCGGTGGAAGACGAGGCGAAAAGCCAGTTGGCCAATACAGCCAAGATGCCTTTCATTTACAAGCATATCGCGGTCATGCCGGATGTCCACCTTGGTAAAGGTTCGACCATCGGCAGCGTGGTGCCGACCTTGGGCGCGGTGATTCCGGCGGCGGTCGGGGTGGATATCGGCTGCGGCATGATGGCCGCGAAAACCACGCTCTTTGCCAGCGACCTGCCGGACAATCTCGCACCGCTGCGCCACGCCATCGAGCGCGCCATTCCGCATGGCAGTTCGCCCAAATCGCGCGGCAAGCGCGACGTGGGTGCCTGGCATGACACGCCGACTGCGGTCGATCTGGCCTGGGCCGCCTTGAAACCGGAATTCGATGAAATTTGCCACAAAACGCCGCGCCTGGCGAACACGAATAACTTTCGCCATTTGGGAACGCTTGGCGGCGGCAATCACTTTGTCGAGATCTGCCTCGATGAAGCTGGCGCTGTCTGGCTGATGCTGCACTCGGGTTCGCGCGGCGTGGGCAATGCCATCGGAACGTATTTCATCGAACTGGCGCAGCAGGACATGCGGACGCACTTCATCAACTTGCCCGACCGCGACCTCGCTTACCTGTCCGAAGGTACCCGGCATTACGACGATTATGTGCAGGCGGTCGGCTGGGCGCAGAAATATGCACGTACCAATCGCGAAGTGATGATGCAGAACCTGATCACGGCATTACGCTCCGTGATCACGAAACCGTTCGAGACGCATGTGGAGGCGGTCAACTGCCACCACAATTATGTGCAGAAGGAGCAGCACTTCGGCAAAGAGGTGCTGGTAACGCGGAAAGGGGCGGTGTCGGCGCGGGAAGGCGAATTGGGCATCATCCCGGGATCGATGGGCGCGAAAAGTTTTATCGTGCGCGGCAAAGGCAATCCCGACAGTTTCCACAGCTGCAGCCACGGCGCCGGACGCACCATGAGCCGCACGCGTGCCAAAAAAGAATTTACCGTGGCCGACCAGGTACGTGCGACCGAAGGCGTCGAATGCCGCAAGGATGAAGCGGTGATCGATGAGATCCCGATGGCGTACAAGGATATCGACGCGGTGATGCATGCGCAGCGCGATCTGGTGGAAGTGGTGCATACGCTCAAGCAGGTTGTTTGCGTCAAGGGTTAGCGTGTTTAGTGAGCGAAGAAAGAGAACAAGAAAATGATGGAAATTGACGGATCACAGGGAGAGGGAGGTGGCCAGGTATTGCGCTCGGCGCTTACCTTGTCGATGATGACCGGCCAGCCGTTTCGGATTGCGCAGATCCGCGCGCGCCGGTCGAAACCGGGGTTGATGCGCCAGCACCTGGTCGCGGTCAAGGCGGCTGCCGCGATCAGCGCGGCGCATGTCGAGGGCGCGGAGATCGGGTCGCAGGAGCTGCTATTTGCGCCGGGCGCAGTCACGGGCGGCGACTATAGCTTCGCCATCGGCAGCGCCGGCAGCTGCACGCTGGTGCTGCAGACGATTTTGCCGGCGCTGCTGTTTGCATCGGCGCCGTCCACGGTGCGCATCAGCGGCGGCACGCACAATCCGCTGGCGCCGCCCGCGCCCTTCCTCGACCGTGCGTACGGCGCGATGCTGCGCAAGATGGGCGCATCGATTGACCTCGACGTCGAGCGGGTGGGGTTCTATCCTGCTGGCGGTGGCGTGCTGGTCGCACGGATTGCGCCGTGCGCACGCTTGACGCCGCTGACCCTGCTCGAGCGCGGCGAACGCATCGGAGCGTATGCCGAAAGCCTGGTTTCCGGTGTGCCCGCCGAGGTGGCCGAGCGCGAGCTGGCCGGCGTCGCGGCCGGGCTGGGCTGGAGCGGCGACCAGCTGCACATCGTGCAGCTGCCAGCCAGCCAGGGGCCAGGCAACGTGCTGCTGGCCACGCTCGAGCACGAAAATGTCACCACCGTGTTTGCCGGCTTTGGCGAAAAATCGGTGACGGCCGAAAGCGTGGCCAAGGCGTTGGTCGGGCGGGTGCGCCGGTACCTGGCGTCCGGCGCGGTGGCGGACGAGTATCTGGCTGACCAGCTGATGCTCCCGCTGGCGCTGGCTGGCGGCGGCGCCTTCACGCTGGACAAATTGTCCCAGCATGCGCTGACCAACGCCGCCATCATCGAACGCTTCGTGCCGGTGAAGTTCGACTTTGCGCGCGCCGGCCAGTGCACGCGCTGCACCGTCACGGCGGCCTGACGACTCCAGCCTGCCAAATCCAGGCTGACTACAGCAGCTTGTCGGGCGTGATCGGCAAGCTGCGGATACGCTTGCCGGTGGCGTGGTACACCGCATTCGCCAGCGCCGCCGCCACGCCGACGATGCCGATTTCACCGATCCCCTTGGCGCCCAGCGCATTGATGTACGGGTCGTGCTCTTCCACCACCGAGACATCGACCACGCCAATGTCCGCATTCACCGGCACATGGTAATCGGCCAGGTTGGCATTGAGCGCGCGCCCGGTCCGGCTGTCGATCTCGGTCTTCTCCATCAACCCCATGCCGATGCCCCAGACCACGCCGCCCAGCAGCTGGCTGTGTCCCGTCTTGGCGTTCATCAGTTTGCCGATGCCATACACGCCGACCACGCGCGGCACGCGCACCGTGCCGAGGTCCGCATCCACATGCACCTCGACGAACACCGCGCCAAAGGCATGCATGGCGTACTGCTTCTTCTCGTCGCCCGGCGCCGCTTCGCTGTCGGCCTGGATGGCGGCGCCGCCGTTGCGCGCGATAATGGCTGTGAAGCGCTCACGCCGTGCCGGGTCGCTGCGATGGGTGAGCCAGCCGTCGGCCGCGAGAATGTCGCTGGCGCTGCTGCCGGCCAGCGGCGAGGCGGTATCGGCGACCGCGACGGCGATCAGCTTGTCGCGCGCGGCGCTGGCGGCGGCGTGGACGGCCGGGCCAACGCTGGCGGTGGTCTGCGAGCCGCCCGACACCGGCGCTTCCGGCATCGTGCTGTCGCCCAGCTCGAACGTCACTTGCGCCACCGGCAGGCCGAGCGCATCGGCGGCGATCTGCGACATGATGGTGTAGGTGCCGGTACCCAGGTCGTGGGTTCCGCTCCGGACCAGCGCGGTACCGTCGGCGCGGATGATGGCCGAGGCCTTGGCTTTCTGCCGGTTGGCGGGGTAGGTGGCGGTGGCCATGCCCCAGCCCACCAGCGTGTTCCCGGCCCGCATCGAGCGCGGCTCCGGATTGCGCTTGGCCCAGCCGAAGCGCTCGGCACCGACCCGGTAGCACTCGCGCAGCGATTTGCTCGAGAATGGCTGGTCTTTTTCCGGGTCCTTCTCGGCGTAGTTCTGCAGGCGCAGCGCGACCGGATCCATCTTCAGCGCATAGGCCAGTTCATCCATCGCCGACTCCAGCGCAAAGCTGCCGCTCGATTCCCCCGGCGCCCGCATATACGTCTGCACGCCGAGGTTCATTGTGGCCATCTTTTGCGTGGTCTGCAGGCTGTCGGACTGGTAAAGCACACGTGTGATGGCCGAACACGGTTCCGAAAAATCGTCGACGAAGGAGGTGCTGCAAATGGTGTGGTGTACCTGCGCCGTGAGTTTGCCGGTGCGCGCGGCGCCCAGTTGCAGGCGTTGCTCGGTCATCGGGCGCGCACCCACCGGGCCATACATCTGGGTGCGTTCAAGGGCCAGCCTGACCGGGCGGCCGGTCACGCGCGCCGCCAGCGCGGCCAGCATCACATGCGACCAGGTGGTGCCTTTCGAGCCGAAGCCGCCGCCAACGAAGGGACACACCACGTGGATGTTTTCCGGCGCGATGCCGAAGGTTTTCGCGGCCGTCTTGCGCACGCCGGTCACATTCTGGGTCGAATCGAACAGCGTCAGCTTGTCGCCGTCCCAGCTCGCGGTGGTGGCGTGCGGTTCCATGGGATTGTGGTTTTCCAGCGGCGTCTCGTACGTGTGATCGAGCTTGACCGCGGCGCGTGCCATGCCGCCCGGGACATTCCCGCGGCTCGTGTCGGCAGGGCGGTTCGGCTGGGTTGGCGCCTTGCGCAGATGCTGTTTGGCCTTGGCGAAATCCAGGGCCGCCGGCTCGGGCGTGTAACGTACGCCCACGCGGTGTGCGGCAGCGCGGGCCTGCGCGAACGACTCCGCGACCACGATCGCAATCGGCTGGCCGTTGTACTGGACGCGGTCGTCCTGTAACAAGGACAGCCTGGGGTTGGCCTGGGCGCCGGGTGCCGGCTTTTCCTGTTTGGGCAAGCGCGGCGCATTCATTGGCGTCACGATGGCGATCACGCCCGGCATGGCCTGCGCTGCGGCCAGGTCGAAAGCGGCAATGCGCCCGTTGGGAATGGTGGCCTGGACCATCATGCCGTGGGCCAGGCGCGGCAGCGCGTGCTCGGCTGAATAGAGGGCGCCGCCGGTGACTTTGAGGCGGCCGTCGACGCGGTCGAGGCCTTGTCCGATGCTGTTCATGCGCTTGCTCCCGCCTGGTTCAGGGCGCGCACGATGGCACGCCGGGCCAATTCAATTTTAAAACGGTTGTCCTTGAATCCGGCCGCTCCCGCTGTGAGCAACTGTGCGGCCTGGCGGCTGCGTTCATCCGACAGCGGGTGCCCGGCCAGCAGCGCTTCCGCCGCCGGCATTCGCCATGGCTTGTGTGCCACGCCGCCCAAGGCGATGCGCGCGGCGCGCACGACGCCATTGTCGAGATCGAGGGCGGCGCCGACCGACACCAGCGCGAAGGCATAGCTGGCGCGGTCGCGCACCTTCAGATAATGCGCATGGCGCGAGAAGCCGGAAGCGGGAAGGTCGATCGCCGTGATCATCTCGCCGGGCAGCAGCACCGTATCGACCTGTGGCGTGTCGCCCGGCAGGCGGTGGAACTGGCCGATCGGGATCGTGCGCTCACCGCGTGGCGAGCTGACGGTAATGACCGCGTCGAGCGCGGCCAGTGCGACGTTCATGTCCGACGGGTTGACTGCGATGCAGGCTTCGCTGGCGCCCAGGATGGCGTGGGTGCGGTTGTAGCCCTGGCGCGCGCCACAGCCGGTGCCGGGCATGCGCTTGTTGCACATGTCGAAAGCCGTGTCGGTGAAATAGGGGCAGCGGGTGCGTTGCATCAGGTTGCCGCCCATCGTCGCCATATTGCGCAACTGCGCCGACGCGCCTGACAGCAAGGCTTGCGCCAGCAGCGGATAGCGCTGGCGAATCAGTGGGTGGTTGGCCGCATCGCTGTTGCGCGCCATCGCGCCGATGCGCACGCCGCCGCCCTGGGTCTCGACGATCTTGTCGAGACCGATGCGGGTCAGGTCGACCACGCGCATCGGATGCACGACGCCACCCTTGGCCAGGTCGAGCAGGTTGGTGCCGCCAGCCAGGTACATCGCGCCGGGTTGCTGGCCCAGGCGCAGCGCCTGCGCCGAGTCACTCGCGCGGTCATAGAAAAATGATTGCATGCTGCGCTCCTCAGGCTGGCCGCGCCGCGACCTGGCGGATCGCGATGACGATATTCGAATAGGCGCCGCAGCGGCACAGGTTGCCGCTCATGCGTTCGCGGATCTCCTCGTCGCTGAGGGAAGGCGTCGTGCGCACGTCTGGCGAGACAGCGCTGGCGGTGCCGGCGCGCAGTTCGTCGACGCAGGCAATCGCCGAACAGATCTGTCCTGGTGTGCAGTAGCCGCACTGGAAAGCATCATGCTCGATGAAGGCGTTCTGCATGCTGGACAGTTGCTCGCCGCGTGCCACCCCTTCGATCGTGGTGATCGTGTCGCCTTCGTGGGAAATCGCCAGGGTCAGGCAGGAATTGATGCGGCGGCCATTGACCAGCACCGTGCATGCGCCGCACTGGCCGCGGTCGCATCCCTTCTTGGAGCCGGTCAGGCCCGCGTAGTCGCGCAGTGCATCGAGCAAAGTCACGCGCGGCTCCAGTTCGAGTCTTTGCTGCTTGCCGTTGATGGTCAGGGTTACGGGCTGGACTGGCGCCATCGGAACAGGTGGGGCGACCTGCTCGCGCGGTGCAGCGGCAATTGCCGCGGGCAAGTGCGTAACGGCTGCGGCGGCTGCGGCCGACTGCAGGAAACCGCGTCGGGTGAAGTTGGTGCTGGAGGATTCCTGCGGTTCATCGTGCATGGCCGTGATCTCTCGACGTTGAAGTGACAGGCCATTATCGCGAGCGTGTTCTATTGCTCTGTTCGGCACGTCACACACTGGGGTGTTCGCTAACATCTATTTTTTGTGCGGCTCTTGCGCCCCCGCAAACGCTTTGCTATAGTTCGCCTCCCCGAGAAATTGGTTAACAAAAACAAGGACTTGAGGCCGATGCGAAAGCAGCGGGTAGGAAAATAGGAGTTGACGGCGTAGGATAAAACCTGCATAATCTCATCTCTCTGCTGCGACGAACACAACGCTTTGTCACCACCAGCAAGACGCAGTACCGAATAAGTTCTTTAAAAATTAACAGTCGATAAGTGTGGGCGTTTGATGAAGGTGCCAGGAGCTTCGGTTCTTGCATACTTAAATTATCAAATGTTCACAAAGAAGAAATATAGGCGCTTCGCAAGAAGTGGCCTGTCAGTATTTTGAGTGAGCGACCCGTCCGCAA